>Ga0160442_100100_pt1 | contig 100835 bp, 96 predicted proteins | sample HID1971M_E1MG_FD_108252 | JGI IMG/M metagenome (GOLD analysis project Ga0160442, IMG submission 108252) | Enriched millipede-associated microbial communities from UW Madison campus, WI, USA - HID1971M_E1 MG | ecosystem: Host-associated > Arthropoda: Insects > Digestive system > Unclassified ... | reverse complement strand
GGCCCGGATCTGCGCGCGGCGCGCCTCGCGGTGCGCCTCGGTCACTCGCGGCATCGGACCCCTTCCCGAGGGCACTGGCGGACGGTTGACAAGTCTAGGGACCGGCGAGCAGTCTTGCCATAAAGAACGAACATTCGTTTTAGATGTCCACACCCTCCGGGAGCCCGCCATGTCCTCCACCTCGGACACCACCGCACCACCCGTCGAGCGTCCTGGGCCGCACACGCCGTGGGGCCGCGTCGTCGGGCTCGCCGTCGGCGTCGCCGCCGTCGTCGGCGTGCTCGTGCTCGCGTTCTCCTGGCCCGCCGTCACGGCCGAGCCGAAGGACCTTCCCGTCGCCGTCGCCGGCCCGGACCAGGCCGTGGCCGCGCTCGAGGCGACGCTCGACGAGGCGCAGCCGGGCGTCGTCGACCTCGTCCCGGTCACGGACCGGGCCGCCGCCGTCGCCGCGATCGAGGCGCGTGACGTCTACGGCGCGATCGTGCTCGGCGAGGCGCCCGAGGTGCTCACCGCGTCGGCGGCGAGCAGCGCCACGAACCAGCTCCTCACGGGGGCCGCCGCCCAGATCCAGGCGGGTCTCGCGCAGCAGGCGGCGGCTGGCGGCGATCCCGCCGCCGCGCCCACCGTCGCCGTGACCGACGTCGTGCCGCTGTCCGCGGACGACCCGCGGGGCACGGGCCTCGCGGCCGCGCTGTTCCCCCTCCTCCTCGGTGGGATCGCGGGGGGCGTCGCGATCTCGCTCCTCCTGGTCGGCGCCCTGCGCCGCGTGCTCGCCGTGGCGGTCTACGCCGCGGTCGGTGGCGTCGTCCTCGTCGCGATCCTGCAGTCCTGGTTCGGGGCGCTGCAGGGCGACTGGTGGACGAACGCGGGGGCCGCGGCGCTCGCGCTCGCGGCCGTGGCCGCGCCGATCACCGGGTTCGTGGCGCTGCTCGGGCGGGCCGGGATCGCGGTCGGCGCGGTGACGATGATGCTCGTCGCCAACCCGATCTCCGGCGCCACCATGCCGCCGGAGTTCCTCCCCTGGCACTGGGGCGAGGTCGGCCAGTGGTTCCCGCCCGGCGCGGGCGCCACCCTGCTGCGCGACCTGTCGTACTTCCCGTCGGCCGACGCCGCACCGGCGTGGCTCGCCCTCGGCCTCTGGGCCGCGGCGGGGGTGCTCCTGTCGCTGGTGGGCCACCTGCGCACCGCCGGCGGCGCCGAGCCCGACGCCGAGGCCGCGCGCGACGAGACGCTGGAGCGCGCCGCACGCCACGGCGAGCCGGCGCTCCGCGGCTGACCTGGACGAGCGCCGCGGGTCAGCCGCCCGCCGGGGCGAGGACGAGGACGGGCTTCGCCAGCGCCTCGCCCCGGCGACGGGTGTCCTCCAGCAGCGCGACGAGCGTGCCGTCCGGGCCGACCGCGGCGACCGTGCCGCGCTCGCCGGTGGCCGGGACCCACTGGCCGTAGCCGAGGGCGCGCGCCTCGTCGGCCGTGAGCTCGCGCACGGGGAACGTCGCTCGGGCGGCGTCCGCGAGCGGCAGCGTCGCGAGCACGCCGTCGGCGTCCGCCTGGGCCTCGAGCTGCTCGAGCGTGCGCGCCGTGGCGAGCTCGTAGCCGCCCACCCTCGTGCGGCGCAGCGCCGTGAGGTGGCCGCCCGTCCCGAGCGCGGCACCCAGGTCGCGGGCCAGCGCCCGGACGTACGTCCCCGAGGACACGACGACGGTCACGTCGACGTCGAGCACGGCCACGCCGTCGACCGTCGTCGCAGGGCGCGTACCGAGCACGTCGAAGCGGCTGACGGTGACCGGCCTGGCCTCGAGGACGACGTCCTCTCCCGCCCGGGCGCGGGCGTAGGCGCGCTTCCCGTCCACCTTGATCGCGCTCACCGTCGTGGGCACCTGCCGGATGTCCCCCGTCAGCGCCGCGACCTCGCGCGCCAGGTCCTCGGCGCCGACGCCCGCGCCGACGCCGACGGCCTCGACGACCTCCCCCTCCGCGTCGTCGGTGGTGGTGGCGACACCCAGGCGGACGGTCGCGTCGTACGCCTTGTCCGCGCCGACCACGTACGTGAGCAGCTTCGTGGCCCGGCCGACCCCGACGACGAGCACGCCCGTCGCCATCGGGTCGAGCGTGCCCGCGTGGCCGACCTTGCGAGTGCCCGCCAGCCGCCGGCACCGGCCGACGACGTCGTGGCTCGTCCAGCCCGCAGGCTTGTCGACGACGAGGAACCCGTCGGGCGCGGTCGGGCGACGGGGCGGCCGCGCGGGGCCGGCGGGTGCGGTCATGGGACCTCCGTGGTCGTGTCGGGTCGTGCGTCGCGGGCCAGGCCGGGGTCGCCGTGCAGGGTCGTGACCACGTCCTGGCGCAGGGCGCCGGCCGGGCTCAGGCCTCGGGGGCGTCGTCCTCGAGCGGCTTGCGGTACGGGTCCTCGTCGCCGGCGAAGCCCTTGCCCTCACGCAGAGCGGCGAGCTCGGCGTCCCGACGGTGCGCCTCGAGGAGGGCGGCGTCCAGGTGCGCGGCGTTCTCCGGCATCGAGTCCAGGAAGAACTCGATGGTCGGGGTGAGCCGCACGCCGGTCTGCTTGCCGACCTCCGAGCGGATCATCCCCTTGGCGCTCTCCAGAGCCGCGGCGGTGCCCGCCCGCTCCTCGTCCGTGCCGAGCACGGTGTAGAACACCGAGGCGTTCTGCAGGTCACCGGTGACGCGCACGTCGGTCACCGTGACGAAGCCGAGGCGCGGGTCCTTGATCCGCGTGTCGAGCAGCTGCGCGACGATCTCCTTGATGCGGTCCGCCAGCTTGCGGGCGCGCGGGTTCTCGGGCCTGTCGCCCTTGGGACCGGGCATGTGCGTGTCTCCCTCTCTCGACGCCGACGGCGCCCCGCCCGTCCCCGCTCCTGTCGAAGCGGGTCGGGACGGGGCGCCGTCGGGCTGTACCTTGCGGCGCGACCGTCAGGCGCGCGGCTTCTCGCGCATCTCGAAGGTCTCGATGATGTCACCCTCGGTGACGTCGTTGAACGACCCGAGGCCGATACCGCACTCGAAGCCCTCGCGGACCTCGGTGACGTCGTCCTTCTCGCGGCGCAGCGACTCGATCGCCAGGTCGTCCCCGACGATCTTGCCGTTCCGCAGGACGCGCGCCTTGGTGTTGCGGCGGATCGTGCCCGACCGGACGATCGAGCCCGCGATGTTGCCGAACTTCGAGGAGCGGAAGACCTGGCGGATCTCCGCGGTACCCAGCTGGGCCTCCTCGTACTCCGGCTTGAGCATGCCCTTGAGGGCCGCCTCGACGTCGTCGATCGCCTGGTAGATGACCGAGTAGAACTTGACCTCGACGCCCTCGCGCTCCGCGAGGTCCTCGACGCGCTCGCCGAACTTCACGTTGAAGCCGATGATGATCGCGTTGTCGACCGTGGCCAGGTTGACGTCGTTCTGCGTGATCGCACCGACACCGCGGTGGATGACCCGCAGCTCGACCTCGTCGCCGACGTCGATCTTGAGCAGCGCGTCCTCCAGCGCCTCGACGGCACCGGAGACGTCGCCCTTGAGGACGAGGTTGAGGGTCTCGACCTTGCCCTGCTGGAGCGCCTGCGTGAAGTCCTCGAGGCTGATGCGCTTGCGGCGCTTGGCCAGGAGTGCGGCACGCTCGGCGGCCTCGCGCTTCTCGGCGATCTGACGGGCGGTGCGCTCGTCCGGCGCCACCAGGAAGGTGTCGCCGGCGCTCGGCACCGACGCCAGTCCGAGCACGAGCACCGGACGCGCCGGGCCAGCCTCGGTCACGGCCTCGCCGTGCTCGTCGAACATGGCGCGCACGCGGCCGTGGGCCGTGCCCGCGACGATCGCGTCGCCCACCTGCAGCGTGCCCGACTGGACCAGGACGGTCGCGACGGCGCCGCGGCCCTTGTCGAGGTTGGCCTCGATGGCCACGCCTCGGGCGTCCTTGTCCGGGTTCGCCCGCAGGTCCAGCGAGGCGTCCGCCGTGAGCAGCACGGCCTCGAGGAGCTGGTCGATGCCCTGGTTCTGCTTCGCGGAGACGTCGACGAACATCGTCTCGCCGCCGTACTCCTCGGCCACCAGGTTGTACTCGGTGAGCTGCTGGCGGATCTTGTCGGGGTTCGCCCCCTCCTTGTCCACCTTGTTCACCGCGACCACGATCGGCACGTTCGCCGCCTGGGCGTGGTTCAGCGCCTCCACCGTCTGCGGCATGACGCCGTCGTCGGCGGCGACCACGAGGATCGCGATGTCGGTCACCTGGGCACCACGGGCACGCATGGCGGTGAACGCCTCGTGACCCGGGGTGTCGATGAAGGTGATCGGACGGTCGACGCCCTCGTGCTCCCGGCGCACCTGGTACGCACCGATGTGCTGGGTGATGCCACCGGCCTCGCCGGAGACGACGTCGGTCTGGCGGATCGCGTCGAGAAGACGCGTCTTGCCGTGGTCGACGTGACCTATGACGGTGACGACGGGCGGACGCGGCGCGAGCTCCTCGTCCGACTCGCCCTCGAGCTCGGCGTCGAGGTCGATGTCGAAGGCCCCGAGCAGCTCGCGGTCCTCCTCCTCGGCCGAGACCATCTCGATGACGTAGCCGAGCTCGGAAGCCAGCGTGCCGAACGTGTCCTCGTCCAGCGACTGCGTCGCCGTCGCCATCTCACCGAGGTGGAACAGCACCGTGACGAGGCTCGCGGGGTTCGCGTCGATCTTGTCGGCGAAGTCGTTCAGCGACGAGCCGTGGCGCAGGCGGACGACGGTCGTGCCGTTGCCGCGGGGCACCTGCACGCCGCCGAGCGACGGCGCCTGCATCTGCTCGAACTCCTGGCGCTTCGCACGCTTCGACTTCCGTCCACGCACGGGACGGCCGCCGGCGCGACCGAACGCGCCCTGCGTCGAACCACGACCTGCGCCGCCGGGACGGCCACCGCCGCCACCGCCGGGACGGAAACCGCCGCCGCCGCCACCGCCACCGGGGCCGCCACCGCGACCGCCGCCGCGGCCGCCGCCCGAGGGCGCCGGACGCTCGCCGGGACGCGGCATCGAGGTCTTGCCCGGCATCATGCCGGGGTTCGGACGGGGGCCGCCGGGTCGGGGCGCCGCGGGGCGCGGGCCGCCGGGACGGGGGCCGCCCGGACGGGGACCGCCGGGACGCTCGCCGGAGCGCTCGGGCGCGGCCTCGCCGCGGTCCGGGCGCTGGCCGGGGCGCGGCATGCCCTGGCTCGACGCGAACGGGTTGTTGCCGGGGCGCGGACCGCCGCCACCGGGGCGCTGCCCCTGGCGCGGCATGCCCTGGCTGGACGCGAACGGGTTGTTGCCCGGACGCGGGGTGCGGCCGCCCTTGCCACCGTCGCGACCGTCACGGCCGCCGTCGCGCGGCTCGCGCGCGGCGGGCGCCGGCTTCGGTGCCGCGGGACGCGGACCGGGGGTCGGCGCACCGGGACGGACGGCAGGCTTGGCCGGGGCCTCCGGCGCCGCCGCGGCGGGGGCCGCGGCCGCCGCCGGGGCGGCGGGCGCCTCGGCCTCGGGCGCGGGGGTCGCCTGCTGCGCGGCAGGCTTGGGGGCGGGCTTCGCCGGAGCGGGCCTCTGCTCGGCGCGGGGCGCCGCGGCCTTCGGCTCGGCGGCCTTGCTGGCCGGGCCCCCCGAGGACGCGGGGGCCGCGTCCTTGTACTTGTCGCGCATGACTCGCTCGACCGGTGCCTCGAGCGTCGAGGACGCCGATCGGACGAACTCGCCCGCCGACTTCAGGTCGGCGAGCAGGGTCTTGCTCTCCACCCCGAGCTGCTTGGCCAGCTCGTGAACGCGGATCTTCGCCACAACTCTCCTGTCTCGGCCCTCCTGCGAGACAGGGAGGACCGTCGTTAGTACCGAGTACTCATCGCACGGAACTCATCGGGTGCCCATCGGCTTCTGACCCGCTTCCTTGTCGACTTTCAGTGGGTGCGGCCGAGCGCGCTCGGTCGCGATGGTCCGGCCGCCGGACGGCGGTGCGGACCGGAGGGACTCAACGGTCTCGCCGCTCCAGGTGTTCCCGGACGCCGGAGAGGTCGAGGGTTCCGGTGACGCGCAGGGCGCGCGGCACGGCCCGACGACGCTCGGCGAGCGCCAGGCAGGCGGACGTCGGATGGATCCAGGCGCCACGCCCCGGCAGACACCCTCGCACGTCGACCACGAGGACTTCCTCGTGTCCCGACGGCTCGAGCACCAGCCGCAGAAGAGCGGACCGCTGGTCACGCTCCCTGCACCCGACGCAGGTCCGCACCGGGCCGGAGGTTTCCGGAGGGGTACGTGGGGAGGTCGAGGGCTGGGCGCGTGGCCCGGTCCCCGACAGTCTAGCGCGACGTCCCACGTGCCGTGACCGGCCTCAGCCCTCGGCCCCGCGGCCGGCCGCGGCGTCACCTGCGTCGTCGCCCTTCGCGGCGTCGCCGGTAGGTGCCCCCTCGTCCGACCGGATGTCGATCCGCCAGCCCGTCAGCTTCGCGGCGAGACGGGCGTTCTGCCCCTCCTTGCCGATCGCGAGGGACAGCTGGTAGTCCGGCACGACGGCCCGCGCGGCCTTGGCGTCGGCGTCGACCACCGTGACAGAGGTCACACGGGCGGGCGAGAGCGCGTTGGCCACGAAGCGGGCCGGGTCGTCGCTGTGGTCGACGATGTCGATCTTCTCCCCGTGCAGCTCCGCCATGACGGCACGCACGCGCGCGCCCATCGGGCCGATGCAGGCGCCCTTGGCGTTCAGACCGGCCACCTTGGACCGGACCGCGACCTTGGACCTGTGCCCCGCCTCGCGGGCGATCGCCGTGATCTCGACCGCGCCGTCCGCGATCTCCGGGACCTCGAGCTCGAAGAGCTTGCGCACGAGGCCCGGGTGCGTGCGGCTCAGCACGACCTGGGCGCCCTTCATGCCCCGGGACACCTCGACCACGTAGGCGCGCAGGCGCTCGCCGTGCACGTACTCCTCGGTGGGCACCTGCTCGTGCGGCGGCAGCACCGCCTCCGTGCCGCCGACGTCCACGAGGACGACGCGCGGGTCGCGGCCCTGCTGGATGACGCCGGCGAGGACCTCGCCCTCCTTGCCGCGGAACATGCCGAGCACCTGGTCGTCCTCCGCGTCGCGCAACCGCTGCACGATGACCTGCCGGGCAGTCGCGGTGGCGATGCGGCCGAAGTCGGCCGGCGTGTGGTCGAACTCGGGGCCCAGCTCGATCGTGGGCCGCGCCTCCGGGTCCTCGGGGTCCGGCGTGCGGATCTCCTCGCGCGCCCACACGGCGACATGGCCGGACCTGCGGTCCACCTCGACGCGGGCGTGCGAGTAGGCGTCGGGCGTCCGGTGGTAGGCCGACAGCAGCGCCTGCTCGATCGCTTCCACGAGGACGTCGAGGCTGATGTCCCGCTCCCGCTCCAGCAGCCGAAGCGTGCTCATGTCGATGTCCATCGTCAGCCCTCCTCGTGACGGGCAGCGCCCGTGGTGTGGTCGCGGGCGGCGCCCGTGTCCGTGTCGGTCTCCTGAGGCGCCTCGTCCAGGCGCTTCAGCTCGACCTCGATCTTGCCCTGGCGCACGTCGGCGACGGGCACCCGGGTGCCGTCCTCGAGCACGAGCTCCGCGCCGTCGCCCGCTCCCCCGTCGACCTCCACCAGTCGGCCCGACGTGGTGCCGCCGGCACGCAGCCGCAGCACCACCAGGCGGCCGCGGGCGCGCCGGAAGTGGCGCAGCTCGGTCAGCGGACGGGAGGTGCCGGGCGTCGAGATCTCGAGCGTGTACGCACCCGGGACGACGTCGTCGGCGTCCAGCGCGGCGGAGATCGCGCGCGAGACGTCGCCGAGGGTGTCGGAGTCGAGGCTGCCGAGCACGTCGTCGGGGAGGTCCACGGTGACGCGCACGACCGACTTCGCGCCGGCCTGCGTGACGACGACGTCCTCGAGGAACAGGTTCGCGGTGTCGACCGCCGGGGTGACGACCCGTCGCACCGCCTCGGCCTTCGCCCCGCCCGCCGTCGTGCGGCCGTGCTGCGCTGCCATCCCTGCCTCCCGTGGGTCACGTCGTGGACTGCCGTGTGCTCCCGCGCCGGGACGTCCCGCGGCCGGTGTGTCGTTGTGTGCAGCGACCAGCGTAACGAACGACGGGCCCGTCCCGCGCCGCCCGTGGCGCCCGCCGGGCGGAGGAACGTCACACGGGCCGTGCCGCGCGCGTGGCATCATCGGCCTCGATGGAACCTCAGCCCGCCCCCGACCGGTCCGCCGACGACGACGTGACCGACGTGGCCGCGACCACCGCCCGGCGCCGCCCGATGGCCGCCGCCGCGGGGGCGCTGCTCGCCGTCGGGCTCCTGGCCGGGTGCGGGTTGCGGCTGGAGGCCCCTCCCGCGGGCGAGCCGGTGCCCGACAGCCTCGAGGTCGTGCGCCGCACAGCCGTCGCGGACGCCCTCCTCGTGGCCGACGGCGCCGAGGCCGCGCTCGACGAGGTCCCCACATCGCGCAAGCGCGTCGTGGCCGAGCTCACGCGCATCGCCGCGGCCTCTCGCGAGCAGGCCGAGGCGCTGGGCGGCGAGTACGACTCCGGGCTCGCCACCGGCGCGCCCACCGACACGCAGTCCTCGGCCTGGGACAGGGCGACCCCGGCCGACGTCGTGCAGGCGCTCGACGACGCGGCCGCCCGGTCGCGGACCGCCGCCGGGACCACGGGGGACGGGCCGCTGGCCCGGCTGCTGGCCTCGGTCGGCGCGGCGCAGACCGTCTCGGGCGAGCGCCTCGCGGCGCTGGTCGACGTCGCCGGACCCGGCGTCGCCGCCCCCCGGGTGCCTGCGCCGACGGAGGTCGACGAGGACGAGGAGGAGGGCGAGGAGGACGAGGAGGACGGCGAGCAGGAGGCCCCCTCCCCCGCCCCGACGGACGACGCCACGGCCACGGGGCAGGACGCCGTGGCCGACAGCGGGCAGGAGGAGGACGGGGAGGCCGACGCCGGGACCGTGCCCGAGGGTCTCACTCCCCACGACCTGAGCACGCTCGTCGCGTCCGAGGACGCGACCCGGTACGCGCTGCAGCTGCGCGCGGCGATCGGGTCGGGCGAGACGCGCGAGCGGCTGCTCGAGCGGGTCGCCGTGCATGCGCAGCGGGCGGACGGATGGGCCGCCGTGGCGGGCACCCAGGCCACGGAGGACGACCCGCGTCGCGCCGCCTACGCCGTGCCCCGGGTCGCTGACCAGGGCGACGAGGCGCTGGTGATCGACCTGGAGGACGACCTCGCCACCGACTACGCCACCCTCGTGGGCACGACGGCGGCCGGCACCCGCGGGGTGCTCGTCGACCTGCTGGTCGATGCCGCCGTGACCCTCGACGAGTGGGGCGCGGAGCCCGAGCCGTTCCCCGGCCTGCCGGAGCAGGCCGAGGACGACCCGGCCGCCTGACCTCCCGCGGGGACGGCCCGCGGGCCGGGTCAGTCCGCCAGCAGCGCGGCGACGCGCTCGGTCACGACCCGCGCGGCGTCGGCCACCGGGACCTGCTCCGACGCACCGGCGCGCGGGCGCACCTCCACCACGCCGTCGGCGAGGCCACGGCCGACCACGACCAGCAGCGGCACGCCGAACAGCTCCGCGTCGGCGAACTTCACGCCCGGCGACACCTTGGGGCGGTCGTCGTAGATGACCTCGACGCCCGCGCCGACCAGCTCGGTGGCGAGCTTCTCGGCGGCCTCGAAGACCTCCGCGCCCTTCCCTGTCGCGACGACGTGCACGTGCGCCGGCGCCACCTGGGCGGGCCAGGCGAGGCCCTTGTCGTCGTGGTTGTCCTCGGCGATCGCGGCGACCGCGCGCGTGACGCCCACGCCGTAGGAGCCCATCGTGACGGTGACGGCCTTGCCGTTCTGGTCCAGCACCTTGAGGTCGAGGGCCTCCGCGAACTTGCGGCCGAGCTGGAACACGTGGCCCATCTCGATGCCGCGGGCCGTCTCGAGGATGCCGTCGCCGTTCGGGCACGGGTCGCCCGGCCACACCTCGGCGACCTCGATCGTGCCGTCCGCGGTGAAGTCGCGGCCCGCGACGAGGTCGAGCACGTGGCGGCCGGCGACGTCGGCGCCGGTCACCCAGCGGGTGCCCTCGACCACGCGGGGGTCGAGCAGGTAGCGGACCTTCGACGGCTTGTCCTCGCCCAGGGCCCCCGGCCCGATGTACCCCTTGGCGAGGTCCGGGCGGGCGGCGAAGTCCTCGTCGCCGAACGGCGTGAACTCTGCCGGGTAGAACGCGGCCTCCATGCGCTTGACGTCCACCTCGCGGTCGCCGGGGACGCCGATCGCGACGGCCTCGGTGCTGCCGTCGGGGTGATCGAGCCGGAACAGGACGTTCTTGAGCGTGTCCCCCGCCGCCCAGGGGCGGTCCTCGCGCGGGAAGCGCTCGTTGAGGTGGTCCACCAGCGAGTCGATCGTCGGCGTGCCCGGGGTGTCCTCGGCGTGGGCCTCGGCGGTGCCCTCGAACGGGACCGGGTCGGGCACGGGCGCCCGCGCGGCCTCCACGTTCGCGGCGTAGCCGCACGCCTTGCACTCGACGTACGTGTCCTCGCCGATCGGCGACTTGGCGAGGAACTCCTCCGACTTCGAGCCGCCCATCGCGCCGGCGTGCGCCGACACGATGACGTACTCGAAGCCGAAACGGTCGAAGATCCGCTGATAGGCGGCGCGGTGCTTGGCGTAGCTCGCGTCGAGGCCGGCGTCGTCGACGTCGAAGGAGTACGAGTCCTTCATGATGAACTCGCGCCCGCGGATGAGGCCCGCGCGGGGACGTGCCTCGTCGCGGTACTTGGTCTGGATCTGGTACAGCGACAGGGGCAGGTCCTTGTACGACGAGTACAGGTCCTTCACCAGCAGCGTGAACATCTCCTCGTGCGTGGGCGCCAGGAGGTAGTCGGCCTCCTTGCGGTCCTTCAACCGGAAGATGTTGGGGCCGTACTCGGTCCAGCGGCCGGTGGCCTCGTACGGCTCGCGCGGCAGCAGCGCCGGGAAGTGCACCTCCTGCGCGCCGATCGCGTCCATCTCCTCGCGCACCACGGCCTCGACCTTGGCGAGGACCCGCAGGCCCAGCGGCAGCCAGGAGTAGACGCCCGGAGCCGCGCGGCGGATGTAGCCGGCGCGCACCAGCAGGCGGTGGCTCGCGACCTCGGCGTCGGCCGGGTCCTCCCGCAGGGTGCGGACGAAGAGCTGGGACAGGCGGAGCAGGTCGCCCTGGGGCTGACGGGCGGACGCGATCGACATGTGGGCAAGCCTAGCGGCGCCCCGGGGCTCCCCCGGCCGCCCCGTCCCCCGGTCCTTCCCCTGGTCGGCGTCGGGCCGGGCTGGCAGCATGGCCGCATGCCCGAGCTTCCCGAGGTGCAGGCGCTGGCGGAGTTCCTCGACGCTCGTGCGTCCGGCCGTCGCGTCGCCGCCGCCGACGTCGCGGCCATCGCGGCGCTCAAGACGTTCGACCCGCCCGTGACCGCGCTCGTCGGGCGGGAGGTCCGCGGTGTCACACGCCACGGCAAGTGGATCGACGTGCGGCTGTCGGGGGTCGGGGAGCATGGCGACGGCGGCGGGGAGGACGCGGGCCTGCACCTGCTGTTCCACCTGTCCCGCGGCGGCTGGGTGCGGTGGTCGGACCAGGCGCCGACCACGCCGGTCCGCCCGCGCATGGGCGGCTCGTCACGCGGGGCGGCGCTGGCGCTGCGGGTGCGGCTCGACGACGGCGCGGGCTTCGACCTCACCGAGGCGGGCACCCGCAAGCGCCTGGCGGTGCACGTGGTGCGCGACCCGCAGGAGGTGGAGCAGGTCGCGACGCTCGGCGTGGACCCGCTCTCGGACGGCTTCCGCCCGGACACGCTCGCCGCGCTGATGCAGGACAGGAACCAGCAGGTCAAGGGCCTGCTGCGCGACCAGCGTGCGATCGCCGGCATCGGCAACGCCTACTCCGACGAGATCCTGCACGTCGCCCGGGTCTCGCCGTTCAAGCTCACCCGGTCGTTCACCCCGGACGAGGTCACGGCCCTGCACGACGCCGTCGTGACCACCCTGCGCGACGCCGTCGCCGCGTCGTCGGGCAAGCCTGCCAAGGAGCTCAAGGACGCCAAGCGCCGCGGGATGCGGGTGCACGGGCGCACGGGCGAGGCCTGCCCGGTGTGCGGCGACGTCGTGCGCGAGGTGAGCTTCGCCGACCGCTCGCTGCAGTACTGCGCCACCTGCCAGACCGGCGGGCAGGTGCTCGCCGACCGGCGCATGTCGAGGCTGCTGAAGTAGCCGGTCAGCCCGCCGCGACGGCCTCGCGCGAGGCCACGAAGGCGTCGACGCACGCGCGGACCTGCTCCGGCGTGTGCGCGGCGGAGAGCTGCACGCGGATGCGCGCCTCGCCGCGCGGCACGACCGGGAAGCTGAACGCCGTGACGTACACCCCGCGCTCCCCCATCGCCGCCGCGACCTTCGCCGCGAGCACGGCGTCGCCGAACATCACCGGCACGATCGGGTGCTCACCGGGCAGCAGGTCGAAGCCGGCCTCGGTCAAGAGCCGGCGGAACAGCGCGGCGTTCTCGGTCAGGCGGGCGCGCAGGTCCCCGGAACCCTCCACGAGGTCGAGCGCCGTGAGGGTGCCCGCCACGATCGTCGGCGCGAGCGTGTTCGAGAACAGGTACGGGCGGGCCCGCTGCCGCAGCAGGTCGACGATCTCCTGGTGCGCCGCGACATAGCCTCCGGACGCGCCACCGAGGGCCTTGCCGAACGTCCCCGTGAGGATGTCCACCCGGTCCGCGACCCCGAGCAGCTCGGGCGTGCCCCGGCCGTGGTCGCCCATGAACCCCACCGCGTGCGAGTCGTCCACCAGGACGAGCGCGGAGTACCGGTCGGCGAGGTCGCAGATCTCGCGCAGCGGCGCGAGGTAGCCGTCCATCGAGAAGACGCCGTCCGTGACGATCACGACGTGGCGCGCTCCGCCGTCGCGCGCCGCACGGAGCTGGTCCTCGAGGTCGGCCATGTCCCGGTTCCGGTAGCGGAACCGGGCGGCCTTCGACAGGCGGATACCGTCGATGAGCGAGGCGTGGTTCAGCGCGTCGGACACGATCGCGTCGTCGGCGCCGAACAGCGTCTCGAATACCCCGCCGTTGGCGTCGAAGCACGACGAGAACAGGATCGAGTCGTCCGTCCCCAGGAAGCCCGCCAGGCGCTGCTCCAGGGCGCGGTGCTGGTCCTGCGTGCCGCAGATGAACCGCACGCTGGCCAGGCCGTAGCCCCAGGTGTCGAGCGCGTCGCGGGCCGCCGCGACGATGCGCGGGTCGTCCGCGAGACCCAGGTAGTTGTTGGCGCAGAAGTTCAGCAGCTCCGCTCCGTCGGCACGGATGCGTGCGCCCTGCGGGCCGGCGATGCCGCGCTCGTGCTTGGTCAGACCTGCCCGCTCGATCTCGGCGAGCTCCCCCGCCAGGTGCTGTCGGAACGTCCCGTACATCGCTATGCCTCCCAGTCCGTCCAGTCGAGCACGACCTTGCCGCCGTGGGCGGAGGCCGCGGCCTCGAAGCCCTCGCGCCACCGGCTCGCGGGGAGCCGGTCGGTGACGACCGACGCGATCGCCGTCCGCAACGTCGCGCTGGTGCGCAGCATCGCGTCCATCGCCTGCCACGTCTCGAACATCTCCCGCCCGTAGATGCCCTTGAGCGTGAGCATGTGGGTCACGACCGTGCCCCAGTCGACGGCGATCGGCCCCGACGGCAGGCCCAGCATCGCGATCCGCCCGCCGTGGTTCATGTTGGCGATCATCTCGGGCAGCGCGCTCGGGGCCCCGCTCATCTCGAAGCCGACGTCGAACCCCTCGCGCAGGCCGAGCTCGCACTGCGCGTCGGCGACCCGTGCCGAGCGCACGTCGAGCGCGGCGTCCGCGCCCATCGCCTTCGCCATCTCGAGCCGGGCCGGGCTGACGTCCGTGCCCACCACGAGGTGGGCGCCGGCGTGCCGCGCGACGGCGATCGCCATGAGCCCGATGGGCCCGCAGCCGGACACGAGCACGTCCTCGCCGATCACCGGGAACGCGAGCGCGGTGTGGACCGCGTTGCCGAGCGGGTCGAAGATCGCCGCGACGTCCAGGTCGACCTCGGCGTGGTGGACCCACACGTTCGTGGCGGGCAGCACGACGTACTCGGCGAACGCGCCGTCGCGGTGCAGGCCGAGGCCCTGGGTGCGGATGCACATCTGGCGACGCCCGGCGCGGCAGTTGCGGCACGTGCCGCAGACGATGTGCCCCTCGCCGGAGACGAGGTCGCCCACCGCGACGTCGTGCACCGTCTCACCGACCGCGACGACCTCGCCGACGAACTCGTGGCCGGGCACGAGCGGCGCCGCGATCGTCGACGCGGCCCAGTCGTCCCAGCGGTCGATGTGCAGGTCGGTGCCGCAGATGCCGGTGCGCAGCACGCGGATCTTCACGTCGCCGATGCCCGCCTCCGGTTCGGGCCGTTCGACCAGCTCCAGCCCGGGGCCCGGACCCGGCTTGTACAGCGCCCTCATCGTCGTCCCGCCCGTCGACCCCTCACGGACCTCACCCCGGCAGCCGCCGTCGCTCGCGTCGTCACGCGCCGTACCATCTCACGATCCGGACGGATCCGGGAACCGCACGGGCACCGGTCAGAACAGCACCGTCGTGAACGTGCCGACCTGCTCGAAGCCCACGCGCCGGTAGGTGGCGAGCGCCGGGACGTTGAACGCGTTGACGTACAGGGAGACCACGGGCGCCACCTCGCGCCGCGTCGCGACGACGACGGCGGCCATGCCGGGTGCGGCCAGGCCCCGGCCGCGGCGCAGCGGGTCGACCCACACGCCCTGCACCTGCGCCACCCCGCCCGCGACCGCGCCCAGCTCGGCCTTGAAGGCGACGAACGGCCCCGGCCCCGGCCCTGTGTCCGGGCCGGCGGGCTCCGTGCGCACGAACGACCGCCCCTCGGCGACGAGGGAGCGCACGCGCAGGGCATACGCGCTGCCCGCCGACGCGGCCGGCGCGTAGCCGACCTCCTCCGCGAACATCCGCACGCAGGCGGGCAGCACGGCGTCCACCTCGCCGAGCGTCGAGCGTCGCACCTCCGGGTCGGGTTCCACGTCGGGGTCCCGCGCGATCGCGAGCGACGGCTGGTCGGCGCGCACCTCGCGCGCCGGGGGCCAGCGGGGCGCGAGCAGGTCCCACAGCGCGAGCGCTGCCGTCCGGTCCCCCACGATCGACGACGAGCGCCGCCCCTGGGCGCGGGCCGTCGCGGCGAACGCGGCGACGGCGTCGTCCGCGTCGCGGCCCACGAGGTCCGGGGCCAGCACCGGCACCAGGTTCGCCCCGGACCAGCAGACCGCGACGAGCGGGCCCGTCGCCGGGAAGCCCCACGCCTGCCCGCCGGCGGCGGCGAGGCCCGCCGTCGCCGCGACCTCGAGCCGCGCCGCCGCGAGCACCGAGGTCACCGGGTCGCGCGCGCACAGGGCGCGCGCCTCGGCGAGGTCCTCCTGGCCCAGGACGCGGGCCCGGGGCCGACGCGCGTCGATCCCGCGCGCGTCGCCGCGCGCCCGCACCGCCGGTCGCCAGCTGCCCATCACGCCCCCCTCGCCGCCGTGGGCCCTCCCGCCATCGTCCCCGATGCGGCCTCTCGATGCGCCGTCCGGAGGCCGACCTGTCAGCCGACCGTGACCTCCGGGGCCCCGGCCTGTGCCTCGTTCTCCGGGGCGGGCATCGTCTCGGCGATGCGCATCGCCTCCTCGATGAGGGTCTCGACGATCATCGCCTCCGGGACGGTCTTGATGACCTCGCCCTTCACGAAGATCTGCCCCTTGCCGTTGCCCGACGCGACGCCGAGGTCCGCCTCGCGCGCCTCGCCCGGGCCGTTGACGACGCAGCCCATGACCGCCACGCGCAGCGGGACCGTCATCCCCTCGAGCCCCGCCGTGACCTTCTCCGCGAGCGTGTAGACGTCCACCTGGGCGCGGCCGCACGAGGGGCACGAGACGATCTCGAGCTTGCGGGGCCGCAGGTTGAGGGCCTGCAGGATCTGCGTGCCGACCTTGACCTCCTCCACCGGCGGCGCGGACAGCGACACCCGGATCGTGTCGCCGATGCCCTGGCTCAGCAGTGCGCCGAACGCGGTGGCCGACTTGATCGTGCCCTGGAACGCCGGGCCCGCCTCGGTGACGCCGAGGTGCAGCGGCCAGTCGCCGCGCTGCGCGAGCAGCTCGTAGGCGCGCACCATGACCACCGGGTCGTTGTGCTTCACCGAGATCTTGAAGTCGTGGAAGCCGTGCTCCTCGAACAGCGAGGCCTCCCACACGGCGGACTCCACGAGCGCCTCGGCGGTCGGCTTGCCGTACTTCTCCAGCAGGCGCTTGTCGAGGGAGCCGGCGTTGACGCCGATCCGCAGCGAGACCCCGGCGTCGGAGGCCGCCTTCGCGATCTCCTTGACCTGGTCGTCGAACTTGCGGATGTTGCCCGGGTTCACGCGCACCGCCGCGCAGCCGGCGTCGATCGCGGCGAACACGTACTTGGGCTGGAAGTGGATGTCCGCGATGACGGGGATCTGCGACTTCCTCGCGATGGCGGGCAGCGCCTCCGCGTCGTCGATCGTGGGCACCGCGACGCGCACGATGTCGCAGCCCGACGCAGTCAGCTCGGCGATCTGCTGCAGCGTCGCGTTGATGTCCGTGGTCGGGGTCGTCGTCATGGACTGGATGCTGATCGGCGCGTCCCCGCCGACGGCCACCTTGCCCACCTGGATCTTGCGGGACTTGCGGCGCGGGGCGAGCGTGGGCGCGGGCGGGGTAGGCATGCCGAGATTGATCGCAGTCACGGTGCCAGTATCGCGCCTGCGGACGGGTGCTACGCACGCGGACGGCACAGCACCACGGAAACCGCGCGCGTTCGCACGCACGACCTTCACCGTCCGCGCAGGCCGTCCCCGCTCACGCGGCCGCCGTCAGAACAGGCGCACCGGGTCCACCACGTCCGCCACGATGAGGATCGCCCCCGTGCCGACGAGCACCACGAACATCACGTAGGCCACCGGCATCATGCGGGCGACGTCGGCCGGGCCGGGCCGCGGCAGCCCGCGCAGCCGCGCCAGCTGCCGCTTCGCGCCCTCGTACAGCGCGTTCACCACGTGCCCGCCGTCCAGCGGCAGCAGCGGGATGAGGTTGAAGACGAACAGGGCGACGTTGAGCGACGCGAGCAGGCTGAGCAGGAACTGCAGCGTGGTCACGACGGGCATCTCGGCCTCGACGGCGTTCACCGCGATCCTGCTCACCCCGACCACGGACATCACCGAGTCCTGCGACCGGGGCTCGTCGCTGAACGCCTGCACCGCGGCCTGACCGATCCGCACGGGCAGCGTGGCGACCGCCGACGCCGTCCCGGTCACCAGGTTCCAGGTCTCCTGCGGGACGCTGGAGACCGGCATCGGCTCGTACTCCTGGGTCGGGGTGACGCCCAGGAACCCGGCGGTCTCGGTCACCGGCTGACCGTCGGCGTCGACCTTCGCCGTGCCGTCCGCCTCGACGACGGGCACCTGCCGCTCGGAGGTCGTCACGGTCAACGGCACCTCCGTGCCGTCGCGGTCCACGACCACCGGGACCTCCTGGTCCGGGGCGGCGGCGATCGCGGCCGAGAGCTGCTCCCACGAGGTCACCGTGGTGCCGTCCCACTCGACGATCTCGTCGCCGACCTGCAGGCCCGCGGCCGCGGCAGGGGACGGCGCGGCGCCGGCGTCGCACACGGGCTCGCCCGCCGCGGTCGACGACGTGGGCGTGCAGGCGCTCACCGCGCCGACGGTCGTCGTGATCGTCGGCTGCCCGATCCCGACGAGGATCACGAACAGCAGCACCACCGCGATCAGCAGGTTCATCACCGGCCCGCCGAGCATCACGACGAGCTTCTTGGGCGTGGACAGGTGGTAGAAGGCGCGGTGCTCCTCGCCGGGGAGGATCTCGCTCACCGACGCGTCGCGAGCGTCGGCGATCGCCTGCCCGAAGAATCCGGTGCGGCGTCGCGTGCCTTCGGGCGCGGCGGGCATCATGCCGACCATCCGCACGTAGCCGCCCAGCGGGATCGCCTTGACCCCGTACTCGGTCTCCCCCCTGGTGCGTGACCACAGCGTGGGGCCGAAGCCGACCATGTACTGGCTCACCCGCACGCCGAACTTCTTCGCGGGGACCATGTGGCCCACCTCGTGCAGGCCGATGGAGAGGGCGAGGCCCACCACCATCACGGCGATGCCGACCACCCAGGAGAGAACGTCCACGGCCTCGAGCCTAGGTCACCTGCGGTGACCCGCCGCACGCCCCGGGCGCGCGGGCGTGGAGGCTTCGTCAGGACCGCGCGAGGATCTCGTCGGCGCGGGCCCGCGCCCAGCGCTCGGCGCCCTCGACGGCGTCGAGCGTGACGTCGGCGGCGGCGACGCCGTCGTGCTCGGCCAGCACCCGCTCCACCGTCTCGACGATGTCGAGGAAGCCGATGCGCCCGGCGAGGAACGCGGCGACACCCTGCTCGTTCGCCGCGTTGTAGACGGCGGGGTGGGTGGCCGACGCCGCGGCGGCGGCGCGCGCCAGCCCGACTGCGGGGAACGTGGCCTCGTCGAGCGGCTCGAAGGTCCACGACGCCGCGCGCGTCCAGTCGCAGGGCGGGGAGACGACGTCGAGCCGCTCCGGCCAGGACAGCCCGAGCGCGATGGGCAGCCGCATGTCGGGCGGGGACGCCTGCGCGATCGTCGAGCCGTCGTGGAACTCGACCATCGAGTGCACCACCGACTGGGGGTGCACCACCACGGTGATGTCGTCGACGGGGACGTCGAAGAGCAGGTGCGCCTCGATGAGCTCCAGCCCCTTGTTCATGAGCGAGGCCGAGTTCACCGTCACGACCGGGCCCATCGCCCAGGTCGGGTGGGCGAGCGCCTCGTCGACCGTGACCTTCTTGATGTCGTCGCGGCTGCGGCCACGGAACGGCCCGCCGGACGCCGTGAGGACCAGCCGTCGCACCTCGTCGCGCGCACCGCCGCGCAGCGCCTGGGCGATCGCCGAGTGCTCGGAGTCCACCGGGACGATCTGCCCCGCCGCGGCCGCGGCCTTGACCAGCGAGCCGCCCACCACGAGCGACTCCTTGTTGGCCAGCGCCAGCGTCGAGCCGCCCGCGAGCGCCGCGAGCGTGGGCCGCAGGCCCACCGACCCGGTGATGCCGTTGAGGACGACGTCGCTGCCACGGCCCGCGAGCTCGGTCGCCGCCTCCGGTCCGGCGAGCACCTCGACCTCGCCCGCCGCGGCGCCGATCCGCCCGACCAGGGCGGCCCGCAGGTCGTCCGCGCGGGCGGCGTCCGCGACGGCCACCGCGCTCGCCCCCACGGTCGCGACCTGCTCCGCGAGCAGCGCGACGTCGGAGCCGCCCGCGCTCAGCGCCTCGACCCGGAACCGCCCGGGGTGGGCGCGCACGACGTCGATCGCCTGCGTGCCGATCGAGCCGGTCGACCCGAGGAGGGTGACGGTACGGGGGTGCTGGTGGGGCATCTGGTCGGGCATCTGGTCGGGCATGGCGCCCATCATCCCAGGCGTCCTCACACCTCTTCCGCCCCGTCGTCCGCCCCGTCGTCCGACCTGCCGACACGCCGCGGAACGGCGCGGAACTTCACCCGCTCCGGTGCTTGACTTCCGGGCGAGGCCTTCCCTCGCCCGGTCGCGGCCGGATGTGACGCCGGTTACGTTCGCATACATGCGTCCTTATCGCGTGATAGTCGGCAAGCGCGCCATGGCCACCCTTGCCGGGATCGCCGCCCTCGTCACCGGGGCGGTCGTCGGGCTGGCGGCACCCGCCGCCGCGGACGGCGACGGCGAGACCCACCGCATCTTCGCGACCCGCGAGGGCCTGGTGGGCAAGCACACCGCGAACGGTCACAAGATCGAGAAGCGGGACCACTTCGTCGCCCTGCCCTCACGACGCGCCCTCTCCGCCGACGGTTCCGGCGCGTTCTCCGTCCGGGCCTGCCGCGCCGACAGCGTGCGGTGCGAGTACGCGCCGGTGTGGGACGTCGGACCGTGGAACACCACGGACGACTACTGGAGCTCCACCCGGCACGCCGCCGGCGACCTGCCGAAGGGCACCCCGCAGGCGTCCGCGGCCTACCGCCTCGGCCACCACGGCGGCAAGGACCTCTTCGGGCGCACCGTGACCAACCCGGCGGGCATCGACCTGGCGGACGGCACCTACTGGGACGGTCTGGGCCTGCGCTCCAACGCCTGGATCGACGTGACCTACCTGTGGCAGGGCTCCGCACGGACCGGGATCGTCTCGGCCGACGGCGGCACGCTCAACGTCCGCACGGGGCCGGGCACGGGCTACCGGTGGACGGGCGCAGCCGCCGACACCGCGCGCGTGCCGCTCCTGTGCAGTGCACGGGGGCAGACCGTCACGGGCACCCGCGGCACGACGAACCTCTGGTACCGCGTCGGCCCGAGCAACTGGGTGTCCGACGCCTACCTCGACACGGGCAGCGGCGACGCACTCGCCCCCGCCTGCTGACGGGCGGCGCTCAGACCCCGGCAGGCCGCTCGGCCGCCGTGCGTCCGGAGCGGTCGCCGCCGCTCTCCACGACCGTTCGCGTCGACCAGGCCCGCGCTCCGGCACCGAGCGCGACGGCGGTCACCGCGACCACGACGGCCGCCGGGACCGGTAGCCCCCCGACGCCGCCGCCCGCCACGACCCACGACGCCAGCGCGGCCCCCACGGCGATGCCGCCGTTGAACACCACGGGGATCAGCGCCGACGACGTCGCCCGCCGCTCGGGGCCACCGAGGCGCAGGATCAGCGTCTGCGCCAGGGGAGGCAGCGCGCCCGACGACACGCCCCACAGCACGACGACGGCCACGCCGAGGGCAGGATGCACGTCCACCACCGCGAGCCCGAGCAGGGCGAGCGCGGTCCCGCCGGCCGCGAGCGCGAGCACGGGAGCGGTCCGGGCCCCGAACCGGCCTGCGAGGACCACGCCGAGCGCCGACGCGAGGCCGAACACCAGGAGCAAGCCGCTCACGCCGCCCGGCAGCGCGGCGGCCGGCACCTCGACGATGCGCGTCACGTAGGTGTACGCGCCGTAGTGCCCCACCAGCAGCACGCCGACGATCGCCGTGACCGCGATCATCGGTCCGGGTCCCGCGGCCGGCGCGGGCCCGGCGGAGCCCGGGGCGGCTCCCCCGCCGGGCCGGTCCGCGGCGGTCGCGCCCGCACGCGCCACGACGAGCTGCACCAGGACCGCGACCACCAGCGTCAGCAGCGCGAGACCGGCGAACGCGGCCCGCCAACCGACCGCCCGGGTCACGAGGCTGGCGAGCGGCGTGCCGAGCACCATGCCGAGGGTGGCTCCGCCCAGCACCACGGAGATCGAGCGGGCGAGCAGCCGGTCGGGCACCAGGTCGGCGACGTGCGCGTTCGCGGACGCCCACAGGAGGCCGACGGCGGCCGCGCCCACCAGCCGCGCCCCGACGGCGACGCCGTACGTCGGCGCCAGCGCGGTGGCGAGGGAGGAGGCGGCCAGGACGCCGAGCGCGACCGCGACCACGGCGCGCCGGTCCTTGCCGGCGACGAGGCGCACGAGCGGGAAGCTCGCCACCACCACCACGGCGGCCCACACGGACACGAGCAGCCCGGTGCGCGACTCGTCCACCCCGAGCCCCGCGCTCATCTGCGGCAGCACGGCGGTCGGCAGCATCTCGGCGGTGACCATCGTGAACGTCGCCGCGCCGAGGATCAGCAGGGAGGGCCACGGGAGCCCGTCGGACAGGGTGGGGGAAGATCCTGGTGTCGTCATGGGGCCGACGCTAGAGTTTGACATTGATGTCAATGTCAAGTGTGACTCCGGTCACCCCTGGAGGTCCGAGATGAAGATCGGCGAGCTCGCCCGGCGCGCGGGCGTCGCGCCGCGCCTCGTGCGGTACTACGAGCAGCAGGGCCTGCTCGTGGCCGACCGTGCGGCGAACGGGTACCGCACCTACTCCGAGGACGACGTCGAGCGGGTCTCCAGGGTTGCCGGGATGGTGCGTGCCGGGATCCCCACGCGCCTGATCAAGGTGCTGCTCGACATGGAGGAGGCGAGCGCTGCCGAGGCGCCGACCTGCCCCCGCACGGTCGCGGAGATGCTCGCCGTCGAGCTCGTCGGCATCGAGGACAAGCTCGCCTGCCTCACGCGCAGCCGGGACACGATCCGCGACGTCCTCGTCCGCACCGAGCACGCGGCCCTGCTGTCGGAGGCCGCGGCGGGCGCCGCACCTGTGGCGGGCGCCCGCTGACGACACGCCGAGGGCCGCCGACACGTCGTCGGCGGCCCTCGTCAGGTCGCGCAGGCGCGCCGGCGGCGCGTCGGGTCACTCGACCCCGAGGAGCACCTCGATCGCGCGGGCGAAGAAGCGGTCCACGGGGCCCTCGGCGTAGCCGTCCGAACCCTTGGCCCGGCCGAACGTGGCGGAACGGATCTCCCCGGAGGTCAGCGGCTCCTGGCGGTCGAAGTACGCGACGAGCCGGTCGCACAGCGCGTCGACGTCGTCGGGGTCGTAGCCCTGCTCACCACGCTCGGCCGGGGCGAACTTCTCGCCGTCGGGCCGGCCCAGGCGTCCGTACATCGTGCGCGCCCGGTCGGCCAGCGCGGCCATCCAGGCCTCCTGCCCGTGCGCCGCCACGTACTCGGCGCGCTGCCGGGCGATGAACGCCGCCTCGAGCCGGTCCAGAGCCGCGTCGACCTCGTGCGTGTCGTAGCCGCCGCGCACCAGGTCGAACGTCGACACCTGGATGTCGGCGTGCGACAGCGGCTCCGCGGTGCGTCCCTCGTACGCCTGCCGGGCGTGGTCGAAGAAGTCCTCGACCTCGTCCCGCTCGTACCCGGTGCGCATCGCGGACACCGTGCTGAACAGTGCGCTCACTCGTCCTCCTCGGCCGCCAGCTGCCCGCAGGCGCCGTCGATGTCGCTCCCGCGGGTGTCACGGATCGTGGTGGGGATGCCGTGCCCGCGCAAGCGTGCCACAAACTCGTCCTCGACGGCACGCTCGCTCGCGGTCCAGATCGAGCCGGGCGTGGGGTTCAGCGGGATGGGGTTGACGTGCACCCAGCCGCGCCCGCGGGCGTTGAGCTTCTCCCCCAGCAGGTCGGCGCGCCAGCCGTGGTCGTTCATGTCCTTGATGAGCGCGTACTCGATCGACACGCGCCGGCCCGTCACCTCGAAGTAGCGCCGGGCGGCGTCGAGCGCCTCGTCCACGCTCCAGCGGGTGTTGATCGGGACGAGCTCGCTGCGCAGGTCGTCGTCGGGCGCGTGCAGGCTCAGCGCCAGCGTCACCGGGATCTCGAGCTTCGTCAGCTTCTCGATCGCGGGCACGAGGCCCACCGTGGAGACCGTGATGTTGCGCGCCGACATGCCGAAGCCCTCCGGCTGCGGCGCGACCAGCGCGCGGACCGTCTCGAAGACGGCCTTCGGGTTCGCCAGCGGCTCGCCCATGCCCATGAACACGAGGTTGTTGAGCCGTGTGGGCCCGCCGGGGATCTCGCCCTCCGCGAGCGACCGGTTCGCCGCGCGCACCTGCTCGAGGATCTCCGCCGTCGACAGGTTCCGCGTGAGGCCGAGCTGGCCCGTGGCGCAGAACGGGCACGCCATGCCGCAGCCCGCCTGCGACGACACGCACAGCGTGGTGCGGTGCGGGTAGCGCATGAGCACCGACTCGACCTTGGCGTCGTCGAACAGGTGCCACAGAGTCTTGACGGTGGTCCCGCCGTCGGCCTCGAGGCGCCGGGTCGGGCGGATGAGCTGCGGGAACATCGTCGTCGCGATGGCTTCGCGCGTCTTCGCCGGCAGGTCGGTCATCTGCTCCGGGTCGGACGTGTAGTGCTGGAAGTAGTGCGTCGCGAGCTGCTTGGCCCGGAACGGCTTCTCCCCCATCTCCTCCATCGACGCGACGCGCTCGGCCGGAGTGAGGTCGGCGAAGTGCTTCGGCGGCTTGCCCCGGCGGCGCGGCGCCATCTGCAGGGGCATCGGCGCGGTCTCGTCGCCCGGCCGGACCACGGGGATCCCGAGGTCGGCGCCGGACGTCGCGGGACGGGCGGTGGTGGGGGGCATGACGATTCCTTACAGGGCGGTCGTGGGCGCCATGGTGAGCACGAGGTACACGAACGGGGCGGTGACGACCAGCGAGTCGAGGCGGTCCAGCACACCCCCGTGACCCGGGAGCAGCGAACCCATGTCCTTCAATTCTAGGTCCCGCTTGATGAGCGACTCGGCGAGGTCGCCCACGGTGGCCGTGATCGCGGTGAGCACGCCGAGCACGATGCCCAGCACCGGGCTGGCGTCGAGGGCCAGCACCGCGCCCGCGACGCCCACGGCCGTGGCCAGGACGAGCGAGCCCGCCAGGCCCTCCCAGGTCTTCTTCGGGCTCACCGTGGGGGCGAGCGGGTGTCGGCCCATCGTCACGCCGGCGATGTACCCGCCGGTGTCGTTCGCCACGGCCAGGAGGATGAACAGGGCCACCCGCAGCTCGCCGTCGGGCTGCGCGAGCAGCAGCAGGACGAAGCCCGCCAGGAACGGCACGTAGGTGGCCGCGAAGACCGCGGCCGCGCAGTCGCGCAGCGCCTGGGGCCCGGGGCCGTCCAGCACCCGCCAGACGACGACGGCGCCCACGGTCAGCACGTACGCGACGAGCAGCGCCTCGGGCCCGGCGGTGTAGGCCGAGACGACCATGCCGGCACCGCCCACGAGCAGCGGCAGCATCGGCAGGTGGATGTCCCTCCGGGCGAACGCCTGCCGCAGCTCCCACAGCGCCGCACCGACCGCGACCGCGGCGACCGCGACGAACGGCTCCGGCCGGAACCACAGGGACGCCGCGACGCCGACGAGCAGCAGGACGCCGACCGTGATCGCCACGGGCAGGTTGCGGCCGGCGCGCGACGACGTCGGGTCGGCCGCCCCGCCGGTGGCCGGGTCGAGCGGGGACGCGTCCTCGCCCGGTTCGAGGGGATGGGTCACCATCAGACCTCGAGCAGCTCGCTCTCCTTGCCCGCGAGGAGCACGTCGATCGCGTCGACGTGCTTCTTCGTCAGCGACTCCAGCTCCTTCTCGGCCCGGGTCACCTCGTCCTCGCCGGCCTCGCCGTCCTTGACGATGCGGTCCAGCTCCTCCTTGGCCTTGCGACGGACGTTGCGCACCGAGATGCGGGCGTCCTCCGCCTTCGTCTTGGCCATCTTCACGTAGTCGCGGCGACGCTCCTCGGTGAGTGCGGGCATGACGATGCGGATCGAGTTGCCGTCGTTGGACGGGTTCACGCCCAGGTCGGACTCGCGCAGCGCCTTCTCGATGGTCGTCATCGAGCCCTTGTCGAACGGGGAGATGAGCACCGTGCGCGCGTCGGGGATGTTGAACGACGCGAGCTGCTGCAGGGGCGTCGGGGCGCCGTAGTAGTCCACGGTGATCTTCGAGAACATGCCCGAGTTGGCGCGGCCCGTGCGGATCCCCGCGAACTCCTCCTTGGCGACCTCGATCGCCCTGTCCATCTTCTCCTCGGCCTCGAGGAGGGTGTCGTCGATCACCGGTGCTCCATTCTCGTCGTCGTGCGTCGTCGTGCTACGTGGGTCGTACGGCTGGTACGGCGTCAGCGGGTCGTGACCAGCGTGCCAATCTTCTCGCCCAGCAGCGCGCGGGTCACGTTACCCGGCTGCTCGAGGCCGAAGACACGCATGCGCACGTCGTTGTCCCGGCACAGCGACAGCGCGGTGGCGTCCATCACGTTGAGGCCGCGCACCAGGGCGTCGGTGTAGGTCAGGTGCTCGAGGCGCTCGGCGTCGGGGTCCGTGCGCGGGTCGGCCGAGTAGACGGCGTCCACGCCGTTCTTGCCCATGAGGACCTCGTCGCAGTGCGTCTCCAGGGCCCGCTGCACCGAGACGGTGTCGGTGGAGAAGTACGGCATGCCGGCGCCCGCGCCGAAGATCACGACGCGGCCCTTCTCCAGGTGCCGGATGGCCCGCAGCGGGATGTACGGCTCGGCGACCTGCCCCATGGTGATCGCGGTCTGCACCCGCGTCTTGACGCCGTCCTGCTCGAGGAAGTCCTGCAGCGCGAGGCAGTTCATCACGGTGCCGAGCATGCCCATGTAGTCGGCACGCGCACGGTCCAGGCCCGCGCGGGAGAGCTCGGCGCCGCGGAAGAAGTTGCCACCGCCGGAGACGATCGCGACCTGCACGCCCTGACGGACGGCGTCGCCGATCTCCTGCGCGATCCGCCGCACGACGTCGGTCGCGAGGCCCACGTTGCCGCCCCCGAAGGTCTCGCCCGAGAGCTTGAGGAGCACCCGGCGCGCGGGCGCGGCCTCACCGGTCGCCTCGCCCGTCGTGATGGTCGGCTCGGTCTGGTTGGTCTCGGTCACGTGCGTCACCGTCGCTCTCTGGTCTGTTCCGCATGCCCTGGGGCATGTTCCGCGTCCGCCGGGCACCCCCGTCGACGGGCCCGGCAGGTCGGGCGCGCTCGCCCGGTGGTTCGTGGTCGCCCTCCGCGCATCCTGGCACCGGACGACGGCTCCCGCCCCGTCAGCGGGGGCGCGGGCGGGTACGCGAAGGCCCGACCGCACCGCGCACGGTGCGGCCGGGCCTGAGCGCTGGGAGGCGTCAGCTGCCGACGCGGAAGCGGACGAAGCCGAGCAGGGAGCCGCCGGTGGTGGCGACGTGCTTGGCGACCGTCGTCTTCGTGTCCTTCGCCAGGGGCTGGTCCACGAGGACGGCGTCCTTGAAGAAGCCGTTGAGGCGACCCTCGACGATCTTCGGCAGCGCGGCCTCGGGCTTGCCCTCGGCGATCGAGACCTCGCGCGCGATCTCGCGCTCCTTCTCGACGACGTCCGCCGGGACGTCCTCGCGGGACAGGTACCGCGGGGCGAGCGCGGCGATGTGCTGCGCGACGTCCTTGGCGACGGGCTCGGCCGCGTCGTCGGTGGCGACGAGCACGCCGATCGACGGCGGCAGGTCCTTGGCCGTCTTGTGCAGGTAGGTCGTCACCTTGGGGGCCTCGAGGCGGGCCACGCGACGCAGCACGACCTTCTCCCCCATCGTGGCGCCCTGGGCGGCGATGGTGTCGGCCACGGTGCCCTCGGCGGCCGGGGCGGCGAGGCCGGACTCGGCGTCCGTGGCGCCCGCGGCGGCGACGGCCTCGAGGACCGTGTCGGCGAGGGCGATGAACTTCTCGTTCTTGACGACGAAGTCCGTCTCGGCGTCGAGCTCGATCATCGTGGCGACCTGGCCGGCCGCGGAGTCCTCGACCTTGACGGCCACGAGGCCCTCGGTGGTCGCGTTGCCCTCGCGCTTGGCGGCGCGGGCGAGCCCCTTCTTGCGGATGATCTCGATCGCCTGGTCGGCGTTGCCGTCGGCCTCGTCGAGCGCCTTCTTGACGTCGAGCATGCCGGCACCGGTGCGCTCGCGCAGCGCCTTGATGTCAGCGGCGGTGTAGTTCGCCATGGATGTCCTCCGTGCTGGTTCGAGGTCCGCCCGGACCCGGTCGGGGTGCCGGGCGGAGTGGGTCGTGCGGCGGTCCGCGGGCCGGTCACCCGAGGGTGACCGGCCCGCGAGGACTCACTCGGACTTCTCGGCGGCCTGCTCGCCCTCGGCGGCAGGCGTCTCCTCGGCGGCGGGGGCCTCCTCGGCAGCCGGGGCAGCCTCGGCGGCCTCGGCGGCGGGGGCCTCGGCGGCCGGCGTCTCCTCGGCGGCGGGGGCCTCGGCCTGAGCGGCCTCGGCGCCGGCCAGGAGCTCGCGCTCCCACTCGGCCAGCGGCTCGGCCTCGGCGGTCTGGTCGGCCTCGCCCTTCTTGCCGGAGTGGCGCTGCAGCAGGCCCTCGGCGGCGGCGTCCGCGATCACGCGGGTGAGCAGCGTGACGGAGCGGATCGCGTCGTCGTTGCCCGGGATGGCGTAGTCGACGTCGTCGGGGTCGCAGTTGGTGTCGAGGATCGCGACGACGGGGATGCCCAGCTTGCGCGCCTCGTTGACGGCCAGGTGCTCCTTGTTGGTGTCGACGATCCAGACCGCGGACGGCGTCTTGGCCATGTCGCGGATGCCGCCGAGGGTGCGCGCGAGCTTGTCCTTCTCGCGGCGCAGCACGAGGAGCTCCTTTTTCGTCAGCGCCGAGCCGGCGACGTCGTCGAAGTCGATCTCCTCGAGCTCCTTGAGGCGCTGGAGGCGCTTGTGCACCGTGGTGAAGTTGGTGAGCATGCCACCGAGCCAGCGGTGGTTCACGTACGGCATGCCGACGCGGGCGGCCTGCTCGGCCACGGGCTCCTGCGCCTGCTTCTTGGTGCCGACGAACAGGATGCTGCCGCCGTGGGCGACGGTCTCCTTGACGAACTCGTAGGCGCGGTCGATGTACGACAGCGACTGCTGGAGGTCGACGATGTAGATGCCGTTGCGCTCGGTGAAGATGAACCGCTTCATCTTCGGGTTCCAACGGCGGGTCTGGTGCCCGAAGTGGACACCGCTCTCGAGGAGCTGGCGCATGGTCACGACGGCCATGACACGTCCTTTCGCCGCGTGCGCCGGATCCTCCGGGCGGCACGCGCGTCAGGCGACCGGGCTGCTGCTGCAGGTCTCCGGTCGCGGTACTCGGTTCGTCGGTGACGGGCATCGGGCCCGGCACCCCTGGCGTCACGCCGGGCCGGCACCGTTCCCGGGAACCGGGGACGGACCGCTGCCGACGCGGCCGCGCCCTGCACCCGGCGGGCCGGGTCGCGGGGCGCGTACGTGACGCGCGATGTCGACCGGTCTGCGTCCGCTTCTCCGGTCCGGCGAACCCGCGGGACGTCGAGGACGGTCCACGGGATCCACCGGGATGGTTCGGGGAGGCGAGGCACAAGCCGATCGCGGCAGCCAGTCTACCCGACGGTTTCGGGCCTCTCCGCCCACCGGCGGTCACCCCCTTCCGCCCCGCCCGTCGCGAGCGTCGTCACCCTTCGGACGACGCACCGCGCGGCACGAGCGACCCGAGCCTGCCCCCAGGAACAGGATGCCGCGGACGATCCACAGTGCCACGGCCGACTCGAGAGGCGGTCCGTCGGCTCCGCCAGCCTCGTCCCATGAAGCTTCGCACCTCGGCCGCCCGGGCGTCGGCGGGCTGTGACCCGGAGGCGGGTCGTGCGCCCGCCGGTCCCGCCCCCTCCGCCGCGGGGCTGGTCGTGCCGGTCGGGCACGCCCGGCCGGTCACTGGACTGCTCACGAGACTCCTCGCGGGTCTCGTCCTGCTCGGCGCCGCGGGCCTCCTGGCCACGGCGCCGCTCGCCGGAGCGGCTCCGCCGGCATCCGTCCCGCCGTCCGAGGGCGAGGGGTGGACACGACCCGTGCCAGGCGACGTCGTGCACCCGTTCGATCCGCCCGCTGAGGAGTGGGGAGCGGGCCACCGCGGCGTGGACCTCGCCGCCGCGACGGGCGAGCCCGTGCGGTCCCCGGCCGCGGGAGTGGTGTCCTTCGCCGGGCAGGTCGCGGGCAAGCCCGTCGTGGTGGTCACGCACCCCGGCGGGCTGCGCTCCACGTTCGAGCCGGTCACGGTCTCGGCCGTCCGTGGCGACCCGGTGGCCGCGGGCGACGTCGTGGGCACGCTCGCCGCCGGGCCAGGGCACTGCGCGCCCGCCGGGTGCGTGCACTGGGGCGTCCTGCACGGCGAGGTGTACCTCGACCCGCTCGCGCTGCTCGGCGAGGCGCCGCCCATCGTGCTGCTGCCGGGCGCACCGGCCCAGGCGGCGGCGTGACGTCGCCCCAGCGGCCGGCCCCCTCACCGGTTCATCTCGGTCGGTCAGCTCTCGGTCCCGGCCCCTGCTCCCGGGACCTGCAGCACGCCGTCCACCCGCCGGACGACGCCCCAGGCGTCGTCGTCGCGCAGCGGCGCCGGCAGCCGGTGCTGCGGCGCGTCCTGGTACGCCACCGGTCGCAGCCACCGCCGGGTGGCCGTCGCGCCGACAGACGTGTGCTGGGAGGTCGTCGCGGGATACGGCCCGCCGTGGTGCTGCGCCCAGGAGACCGCGACGCCGGTGGGCCACCCGTCGAACAGCACCCGGCCCGCGACGGCACGGCAGGCCCGCACCAGCGCGTCGACGTCCTCGTCGTCCTCGGCGTGGACGGTGGCCGTGAGGCTGCCGGGCAAGGCCGCCAGCAGCGCGGCGAGCTCCCCCTGGTCGGCGTAGCGCACGAGCACCGTGAGCGGCCCGAAGGCCTCCTCGAGGAGCGCCTGCGGCGCGGCGAGCACCGTCGCGACGTCGGCGTCGACCACCAGCGGCCCGACGGGAGCGGGCGGTGCGCCGGGCCCCGTCTCGCCCGACGGGCGCCCCGTCAGCAGCCGCACCCCGGCGGTGCCGAGCACCTGCGCCGCGCGGGCGTCGAACCCCGACCGGATCCCCGGGGTGAGCATCTCCCCCGCCTCCCCGGGCACCGCCGCGACGAGGGCCGCGTCGAACTCCGGGGATGCCGGGACCGCCACCAGCCCTGGCTTGGTGCAGAACTGCCCCGCCCCCAGGGTGAAGGACGCGGCGAGGCCCGCGGCCAGGTCCGCACCGCGGGCGGCGAGCGCCCCGGGCGTCACGACCACCGGGTTGAGGCTGCCCAGCTCGCCGTGGAAGGGGATCGGGTCCGGTCGGCGCGCGGCCCGGTCGAAGAGCGCCCGCCCGCCCGGCACGGAGCCGGTGAACCCGACGGCGCGCGCCGCCGGGTGCTCCACGAGCGCCGTCCCCGTCTCGAACCCCTCCACGAGCGCGAACAGCCCCGGGGGCGCGCCGGCCTCGTCGAGGGCGGACGTCACCAGCTCTGCCGTGGCGCGCGACAGCTCGGGGTGTCCCGGGTGCGCCTTGACGACCACCGCGTTCCCGACGGCGAGCGCCGAGGCCGTGTCGCCGCCCGCGACCGAGAACGCGAACGGGAAGTTCGACGCCGCGAACACGGCCACCACCCCGAGCGGCACCAGCATCCGGCGCAGGTCGGGGACCGGCGGCACCCCGGCCGGGTCGGGGTGGTCGATCGTCACCTCCAGGCAGGAACCCTCCAGCGCCACGGCGGCGAAGAGCCGCAGCTGGGCGGTCGTGCGGGCGAGCTCGCCCACCAGCCGGGCCTCGGGCAGGTGGGACTCGCGCCCCGCCAGCGGAAGGAGCGCCGGCGCTGCGGCGTCCAGCGCGTCGGCGACGGCCCGCAGCCACCTCGCCCGGGTGCGAGGGTCGGACTCCGCCGCGACGTCGGCCGCGCGCGTGGCCGCACGCAGGACGTCGTCGAGCGCCGCGGCGCTCGTCCTGTCACCGGTCATGTCACGGGTCGTGTCACCGGTCATGTCACAAGTCATGGCGCCCCTCACATCCATGCCGTCGACCCGTCGGGGCGACGGGGCACGCGACGCTCCCAGTGCACCCAGTCGTCGTCACGCAGCACGTCCTCGTCGATCGTCACGCCCCAACCCGGGCGGTCGGGCCGCAACTCGAGGTACCCGTCCACCGGCTCGTAGGGATCGGGGCACCACGACACCACCTCCGGCTTGTACTCCAGGATCGAGAAGTTGGTCGTCGCGGCGGCGAAGTGCACGTTCGCCGCGGTCGCGAGCGGACCGAGGGGGTTGTGCGGCGCGACCGGCACGTAGCGGGCCTCGGCGAGCGCGGCGATCTTGAGCATCGTCGTGAGCCCGCCCACCACGCAGATGTCGGGCTGCACGATGTCCGCCCCCTGCGCCGCGAGGAGCGCGTCGAACTCGTGGGTCGAGTACAGCGACTCCCCCGTCGCCAGCGGCACCGGCATCTGCTCGCGTACCCGCGCCCACGCCGGGACGTGCTCGGGGCGCAGGGGCTCCTCGAGGAAGAGCGGCTCGGAGGGCGCGAGCGCGCGGCCCAGCTCGACGGCCTGGTGCGGCTCCCAGAGGCAGGCGTGCGCGTCGAACGCGAACTCCCAGTCGTCGGGGTGCGCCTCGCGGACCTCGCGGAAGTACTCCCCGGCCTCGCGCGCGAGCGCGCCGAAGCGGCGCCGGTGGAGGTCGCCCCGGTAGGGGCTGAGCTTGAACGCCGTGAACCCGTGCGACGCGTGCAGCGCCTGGGTCCGGTCCACCAGCTCGGGCACGTCGGGCGCGGAGTACAGGCCCGCGTAGACGCGGACGCGGTCACGCACGGCCCCGCCGATCAGCCGGTAGACCGGGAGCCCCGCCGCCTGGCCCGCGACGTCCCACAGGGCGTGGTCGATCGCCGAGATCGCGGCCAGCCCGAGGGCACCGGGCGGGAACCGGGAGGACTGCCGCAACAGCTCGTTGACGAAGGACACCCGGGTGGCGTCCACGCCCCGCACCTGGTCGACCAGGTACTCCAGCAGCGGCGGGAACGCGAGGTCCGGGCCGTGGTTGTACACCTCCGACCAGCCGACGAGGCCGCCGGCCGTCGTGATCTTCACCAGGACCCGCGGCCGGTCACCGACCCGCTGCAGGAACGTCTCGAGGCGGTCGATCCGCAGGTCCGTGCCGCTCGGCCCCGTCATGCCACCCGCTCCTCGCCGGCCGGCGCGGCCCAGGCGGCGACCGCCTCCCGCACCTCGCGCGCCGCGGCCTCGTCGAGCACGTGGCTGGGCGGCCGCACCGAGCGGTCGCAGAGCCCGGCCAGGTGCATGGCCTCCTTGACCACGGACACGTTGTCGGCGGACCCGTGGCGGGCCCGCAGCGCCTCGAAGGCCCGGATCTGCCGTGACACCCGCGCCACGGTCGCCGCGTCCCCGGCGCGCAGGGCCTCCAGCAGGGCGAAGGAGACCTCGGGCGCGACGTTGACCAGCCCGGAGGTGAATCCGCGTGCGCCCGCCTGCCAGTAGGCCGGCGCCCAGGACTCGGCCAGCCCCGTGATCCACAGCAGGTCGTGTCCGGCGTCGTCCCGCACCGCGGCGAAGTGCACCGGGTCGGGGACCGAGTACTTCAGGCCGACGACGTTCGGGGAACGGCGCACCAGCTCCGCCACGTGGCGGCCCGCGACGACCGTGGTGCTCACGTACGGCAGCACCGCGAGGTCGGGCACGGCCGCGGCGACCGTCGCGTTGTAGTCGACCCACCCGTCGGGCGACAGGTACGGGACCACGGGCTGGTGGATCATCACCGCCTGCGCCCCGTGCGCCGCCGCGTGGCGTGCGTCTTCGACCGCGGTCTCGAGGTCGAGGCCCACGCCGGCGACCACCACCGTGTCGGGCCTGCGGGAGCTCGCGACCACCTCCAGGACGCGGCGGCGCTCGGCGGGCGCCAGGGCGTAGAACTCGCCCGTGTTGCCGTTCGGCGTGAGCACGGTGACGCCGGCGTCGAGCAGGCGGTCGGCGAGCCGGGCGGTGCGCTCCACGTCCACCCGCCCCTGGGGGTCGTACGGCACGACAGGGATGCCCACCACGGTGGCCAGGCGGTCGCGCAGGTCGGTCAGGTCGGTCAGGGTCATCGACGGGACTCCTCGGGGACGGTGTCCTCGACCTGGTCGAGGGTGGTGACGGGCTTGATGCGGACCCAGAAGGCGTAGACGGCCGCGCTCACGAGGCAGCTCACGGCCGCGAAGACCATGGGGCCGAGGTACGACCCGGTCGCGGTGAGGAACAGGCCGATCGCGATCGGGCTCACCAGGTTGCCGAGCTGGGACCCGAAGTTCTGGAAGCCGGCGATGGAGCCGACCTGGTCCGGGTGCTTTGCGACCTCGGCCGGGAGGCTGAGGATGGCGGCACCGGCGAACGAGTGGGCCGCGCTGGAGAGCGTGAGCACGACCATGAGCAGCACGTTGCTCTCGATGAACGGGCTGAACCCGATGCTCGCGCTGAGCACCAGGCCAGCGATGATCGGGATCTTGCGGGCCCGGTTCGTGGAGATCCCCGCCGCGAGCATGCGGTCGGAGACGATGCCGCCGAGCACGGTCGACCCGATCGCGATGACGGCCGGGAGCGCGCCGACCATGCCGAAGTCCGCCTCCGAGAACCCGCGGTCGTCGAGCAGGTAGCTCGGGTACCAGGTGAGGAAGAACGCGCCCGCGAGCGAGCGGAAGACGTAGCCGGTGGTGAGCGCCCAGACCTGGCCGTTGCGCACGAGGCCCCGCCAGGACACGGCCGGCCGCTCGCTCGCGGCCTCCACCATCTCGCCCTGGTCGGAGCGGATGTGGCGCAGCTCCTCCTCGGACACGCGGGGGTGCTTCTCCGGCGCACGGTAGATCGCGAGCCAGCCGACGATCCACAGCAGGCCCACGACGCCGATGAGCACGAAGGCGCTGCGCCAGCCCGCGAAGACCGCGAGCGCCGTGACGAGCGGCACCGACAGCGCCGTGCCGATCTGCTGCCCCATGTCGAACAGGCTCGACGCGAAGGCCCGCTCACGGCGCGGGAACCACTTCGAGACGACCTTGACGTTCGCGGGCTGCACCGGCGCCTCGCCGATGCCCAGCCCGAGCCGGAACACGATGACGCTCCCCACGCCGGTCGCGAGCGCCGTGAGGGCCGTCCAGACCGACCACCAGCCCACGGCGATCGGATAGATCACCCGCGGTCCGAACTTGTCGAGCAGCCAGCCGGACGGGATCTGGAAGAGCGCGTAGGTCCAGAAGAAGCTGGACAGCAGCACGCCCTGCACGGCCGGGCTGATGTCGAACTCGTCGGACATGAAGGGCATGGCCACGCTGAGGGCCGCCCGGTCCAGGTAGGCGATCGTCAGGCCGAGGGCCGAGAACCCGACGATCGACCAGCGCATCCGGCTGCGTCGCCGGGCGCCCGCGGCGGCCGGAGCCGCGTCAGGGCGCGTGTCATGATGAAGCATCGTCGCTCCTTGGGGTGGCGGTGGCGCTCCGGTCGGAGCGCCCTGATGAGGGGCACGGGCCGGGATCTTGGCGGAGAACGGCCCGTGCCTCGGCACCGACCGTCGGCGGTCGGCACGTCTGGTGCGGTCAGTGGTTCAGGTCAGTGCTTCAGGTCAATGCTTCAGGTCTGCGGGTCAGGTCTCTTGCCCACGACGGTGTCGTCGGGGCCTGCCGAGGTCATTGCGGCGCCGGCGCGATGTCGTGCTTCGGAAGCCGGTCGAGGAACGCCGCGACGTGGCCCCGGACCAGGTCCGCCGCCTCCTCCGCTCGTCCCTCCTGCGCCGCGCGCAGGATCTTGTCGTGCTCCGCCGCCTCCGTCTCCCACGACGCGCGGTGCGCCCAGGCGGCGACCGACACGAGCGAGGTCTGGTCGCGCAGCCCGTCGAGAGAGGCCACGAGCAACGGGTTGCCGCAGCCGCCGTACAACGCGCGGTGGAACTCGCGGTTCGCGGCGCTGCGCGCCACGCCCCCCTCGGCCTCCCGCGCCCGCTCGAGGGCACGCTCGGCGGCGGACAGACGGCCACCGGCGGCGACCGTGCGGCGGACGGCCTCGGGCTCGAGCAGCAGGCGCATGTCGTACACCGCCGCGGCGTCCTCGTACGACATCTCGCGCACCGTCGCACCCAGGTACGGGCGGATGACGACGAGCCCGGTTCCCTCGAGGGTCTTGAGCGCCTCGCGCACCGGCGTCTTGGACACACCGAGCTCGCGCGCGAGGTCCGTCTCGACCAACGGGCTCCCTGCCGCCAGGTCGCCGGAGAGGATCGCTCCCTTGATGACCTCCAGCACGTGTGCGGTGCGGGAAGGTGCGACCACCTGTGCCTGCAGCGGCGCCATGCTGACCTCCTGTCTCGTATCTCATATATGAGATACGAGAGAGCCTAGGGGCGCGGCGGACGACCTGGCAAGTCCCGTCCGGTCCGTGGTGCGCGTCGGCGGCCGTGGGCACGAGATGCCCGGCGGTCACGCGCGAGGGAACGCCTGGACGAACACCTTGCGCAGCCGCTCGTCGTCCACGTGGGTGTACCGCTGGGTGGTACCCAGGTCGGAGTGCCCCAGGACCTCCTGGACGGAGCGCAGGTCGGACCCGCCCTGCAGCAGGTGCGTCGCCGCGGAGTGCCGCAGCGCGTGCGGCGCCACGTCGTCCACGCCCGCCCGCGCCGCGAGCGCGTGGACGGCGTCGCGGACCTGCCGCTGGCCCCAGCGCCCGCCACGCGCCCCGAGGAGGAGCGCTGCTCCTGACGCCGACTGCACCAGCGTGGGCCGCCCGTGCGCGAGCCACTCGGACACCGCGCGCGCCGCCGGCACCCCGAACGGCACCACCCGTTCCTTGCCACCCTTGCCGAGCACCCGGACGAGCCGGTCCGTGAGGTCGACGGCGGGCACGTCCACCTGCACCAGCTCGCCGACGCGGATGCCGCTGCCGTACAGGAGCTCGGCCGCCGCCCAGGCGCGCAGGGCCGCCGGACGATCGTCCGGCTCCGCGGTGTGCGCCACCTCACGGGCGGTGTCGAGGAGCGTCGCGGCCGCGTCCGCGCTCAGCACCGTCGGCAGGGTCCGCGACACCTTCGGGCTCGCCAGCCGCGCCGTCGGGTCCGCCTGCACCAGGCCGACGCGGTACGCCCACCGCAGGAAGGTCCGTGCCGCGGCGCCGCGACGGGCGATGGTCGCCCGGGCCAGGCCACGCTCGGCCTGCGCGGCGAGCCAGCCGCGGAGCACGCCCACGTCCACTCCTGGCAGAGCCCCGACCCCGTGCCGCACCGCGTACCGCAGGAGCGACCCGACATCGGCACGGTACGCACGTCGCGTGTGCGCCGAGTGCCCCCGCTGGACCTCGAGGTACTCGTCGAAACGCGCCAGCGCCTCCGCGAGCGGCGCCGGCAGCGGCGGGAGGTCCGGATCGGTGTCCATCCAGGTCAGTGTGCCCCTGAGCCGTCGCGGGACGGGTGAGGCGGCGCGCGTGTCGAGGTCGTCCACGGGCGGGCGGCCCTCACGCGACGTCCTCCCGCCCCGGCCCCACCGTCTCAACCCCTCGACGCCCCTCTGCCCCCCTCTCCGGCGTCGCGTCGGACCCTGCGCCACCGGCCGGCCTCCTGGGCGGCGAGGCCGTGCAGCTCCAGGGCGCCGAGCCCGGCGAGCAGCTCGCCCGGGGCGAGCCCCGCCGTGCGTGCCAGCGCGTCCAGGGCGGCCGTGCCCCGTGCCGGCAGCGCGTCCCACACGTGGCGGGCACGATCGCCGAGGGCATCGACCTCCGCGGGGATCCGTCGGCGCGACAGCGCGCGGGCGGCGCGCCCAGGCGCGGGGGTCCCCTCGCGCTGGGCCTCCGTCGGCGTCGCGTCACCGTCGTACGGACCGGCGAGCTCTGCCACCTCGGCGGCGTCCGTCACGCAGACCGCCGCTCCGTCTCGCAGGAGCGCATGACACCCGGTCGAGGTCCCCGACGTCACCGGGCCGGGCACGGCGCCGAGCGGGCGCAGCAGCCGCGTCGCGTGCCGAGCCGTCGAGAGCGCCCCCGACCGCCAGGCAGCCTCCACCACGACGGTCGCGCACGACACGGCTGCGATGATCCGGTTGCGGGCGAGAAAGCGCTGCTTGAACGGCGCCGACCCGGGCGGGACCTCGCTCACCACCGCACCCGCTCCGTCCGCCAGCCGCCGCAGCAGGTCCTGGTTGCCCGGCGGGTAGAGGCGGTCCACTCCCCCGGCGAGCACCGCCAGCGTGGGAGTGCCGCCGGCCACCGCCCCGCGATGAGCCGCGGCATCGATCCCGTACGCCCCGCCCGACACGACGGCGAAGCCGCGGTCCGCCACCCCCGCCGCCAGGTCCGCGGCGACGTGGTCCCCGTAGGCGCTCGACGCCCGCGCACCGACGAGCGCGACCGACCGCTCCGTCAGCGCCGCCAGGTCGGGCTCGCCCCGCACCCACAGGGCGAAGGGCTCCTCGGTGCCGAGCGCCGCGAGCCGGGCCGGCCAGCGCGCGTCCCCGGGTACCAGCAGCGTGCCGCCGAGCCGCTCGAGGACCCGCAGCTCCCGCCGCGGGTCGAGGCGGTCGAGCCGCGGCGCCCACCGGGCGACCCCCTCCATCAGCCGGTCGGCCGCGACCTCGCTGCCCAGCGGATCGACCGCCGATCCCCGCAGGGCGCGCGCCGGGTCGCGGACCGCGTCGACGACCCACTCCAGTGCCGCCGGAGCACCGAGGTGGGCGACGAGCGTGCCCGCCACCGCGTCGGCCGGCTCCGCCAGCCTGCTCCACGCGGCGCGGGCGAGCACCGGGTCGTCCGTCGCGAAGGGCAGTCCTCCGGCGCCGACGGGCCGTGCCCTGTCCCCGGCCGGTTCCACGACCCGCTCGACGGCCCGCTCGACGGCCCGCTCCACGACGGGCTCACGCATGGCTCCCCCTCGTGCGCATGGTCACGGCCGTGGAGACGTCGTCTGCCGTCGGCGCAGCCCGCCCTGCCAGGTCGGCGCGGGTCCACGCGATCCGCAGCACGCGGTCGGCCCCGCGCAGGCTGAGCACGCCGCGGTCGACCATCTGCTCGATCGGCTGCAGCACGCCCGGTGCTCGCGACCGCTCCCGCAGCCACCGCCCGGGGACCTCCGCATTGGTCGTCCAGGGCGTGCCGGCCAGCCGCTCGCGCGCCGCGGCCCGCGCCTGCGCGACCCGGGCCGCGACCACCGCCGACGACTCCCCCTCCGCACGGGCCGTCCGTTCCGCCCGTGTCACCGGCAGGACCTCCACCTGCAGGTCGACGCGGTCGAGCAACGGCCCCGACAGGCGACCGAAGTACCGGCGCTTCGCCGTGGGCGTGCAGGAGCAGTCCAGCCCCTTGTTCACCGACGCCATTCCGCACGGGCAAGGGTTCGCTGCCAGCACCAGCTGGAAGCGCGCCGGGTAGCGGGCGGCTCCCCCGGAGCGGTGCAGCACCAGCTCACCCTGCTCGAGCGGCTGGCGCAGCGTCTCCAGGACGCGCGACGGGAACTCGGGCGCCTCGTCGAGGAGCAGCACACCACGGTGCGCCCGGGACACCGCCCCGGGCCGGGCCAGGCCGCTGCCCCCGCCGACGATCGCCGCCGGGGTGGCCGTGTGGTGCGGGTCCTCGAAGGGCGGTCGGGTCAGGAGACCGTTCCCGGGGTCGAACGTCCCGGCCACCGAGTGCACGGACGTCACCTCGACGGCCTCGGACGGCGTGAGGTCCGGAAGGATGCCCGGCAGGCGGGCGGCGAGCATGGTCTTGCCCGCGCCCGGCGGCCCGACCAGGAGCAGGTGGTGCCCACCGGCCGCCGCGACCTCGATCGCCATCCGCGCCTGCATCTGCCCCACCACCTCCGCGAGGTCCCCCGGCGACCGGCGCGGCACGGACTGCCGCGCTGCCCGGACCGGGTCCAGCACCGGCAGCTCCGCGAGCTCGCCGCCGTGCAGAAGCACCACCTCGGCCAGGCTCGACGCCGCGTGGACGCGCGCCCCGGGGACCAGTCGGGCCTCGTCCGCGTCCCCGGTCGCGACCACGACGTCGGGGCAGCCCGCCTCGACCGCCGCGGCGACCGCAGGGAGCACCCCGCGCACGGGCTGGAGGCGCCCGTCGAGACCCAGCTCCGCCAGGTGCACCACCCGGTCCAGCCCGGCCCTGGGCACCACGCCGTCCCCCGCGAGCACGGCGACGGCGATGGCGACGTCGAACGACGACCCGGACTTGCGCAGCGAGGCGGGCGACAGGTTGACGGTGATCTTGCGGTGCGGCCACCGGATGCCGGTGGAGAGCACCGCGGCCCGCACGCGCTCGCGCGACTCGTTCAGCGCCGTGTCCGGCAGCCCCACCAGGGTGAACCCGGGGACGGACGCCGCGAGCTGCGCCTGCACCTCCACGACGTGCCCGGTCAGCCCGGTGAGGGCGACGGCCGCCGTCGTCCCCAGTCCCATCAGAGCACCCCCACGAGGTGCTCGACCTGCGCGGCGCCCGCCCGCGGCAGCACCACCGCCACCACGTCGATGCGGATCTCGCGGCAGCGCACGTCCCGGTGCTCCACCAGCCACTGCCCCGTGAGCCGGCGGATGCGGGACAGCTTGGCGGCCGTCACCGCCTCCGCCGGGTGGCCGAACGCGGTGCCGCGCCGCGTCTTCACCTCGATCGCGACGAGCACGTCGCCGTCACGCGCGACGAGGTCGAGCTCGCCGCCGGCGCCGCGCCAGTTGCGCTCGAGCACCTCCATGCCCTGCGCCTCGACGTGGCGCGCCGCCACCCGTTCCCCGTACCGCCCGACGGCGTCCTTCGCCCGCATCGAACCACCTCCGCAGGGAAGCCTCGCGTCCCCGCGGAGCGTCGACGCGCACGCGGACCGTCACTTGTGGACGAAGGTCGGGCGGTGCCGACCTGGGGGCAGGGTCCGAGCCCTGGAACGCCTCGTGGCGTCCCGGGACGGCGAGGGAGCTACAGGGCGAGCTCGGCCTTCGCGAGCTCCTCCACGTTGACGTCTTTGAACGTCACGACGCGCACGGACTTCACGAACCGCGCGGAGCGGTAGACGTCCCACACCCAGGCGTCGGCCAGCCGCAGCTCGAAGTAGACCTCGCCGGCGGCGGACCGCACCTGCAGGTCCACCTGGTTGGCGAGGTAGAACCGTCGCTCCGTCTCCACGACGTACGAGAACAGTCCCACCACGTCGCGGTACTCGCGGTACAGCGCGAGCTCCATCTCGGTCTCGTAGTTCTCGAGGTCTTCGGCGCTCACGGAGCCATCCTCCCATCGGGTGTCACATCGGCAGCCCCACCAGCGAGGCCGACGTCGAGCGTCCCCACGGGCGTGCCCGGCAGCACGTCACCCGCGCCGTCGTCGGCCAGCGCCCGCAGGTTCCACGACCGCCGGTGCTGCGGCGTCGGGCCCAGCCGGCGCAGCGCGTCCAGGTGGGCGGGAGCCGAGTAGCCCTTGTTCTGGTCCCAGGCGAACGCCGGGTACTGCCGCGCGAGGCGCACCAGCAGACCGTCGCGCTCCACCTTGGCGAGCACGCTCGCGGCCGCGACCGAGGAGCACTGGAGGTCGGCCTTGACCAAGGTGCGCACCCCCGGCTCCGGGGCCTCGGGCCCGAGGGGGTCGAGCGCCGCGGCCTCGAACAGGTCGACGTCGCCGCGGCTCAGCCAGTCGTGGGAGCCGTCGAGCAGCACCACGTCCACGTCGCCGCACGTCCGACGGACCTGTGCCAGGGCCCGCCGCCCCGCGAGCCGCAGCGCGGCCACGATGCCGTGCGCGTCGATCTCCGCGGGCCCTGCGTGTCCGACGGCCCACGCGACGCCCCAGCGCTGCAGCTGCGGCACCATCGCGACGCGGGCCGCGGGGGTGAGGAGCTTCGAGTCGGTCAGCCCCTGGGGCGCCGTCCTGGTCGCCGCGTCCACGACGACGACACCCACGCTCACGGGCCCGGCGAGGGCGCCGCGCCCCACCTCGTCCATGCCTGCGACCAGCCGCGCTCCGCCGGTGAGCAGCGCACGCTCCTGGCGCAGCGTCGGGCTCCGCCGCTGCTTCGTGGAGCCGTTGGCGGAGCGGCGCCGCGGCGGGGTGGGCCGGCGCACCGTCTCCGGTCCTGGCGTCCTGCGGACGGGCTGTACCGCGTCCTGCTCGACGCCCCGCTCGACCAGCGAGGTCACGGCTCCGGAACCTTCGCGAACACGTCGCCCGGGTTGCGCAGGAGCTTCGCGTCGCCCAGCGGCCACACGGTGGCGAACGTCGACCCGACGACGTTGTCCATCGGCACGAACCCGCCGCCGGGCTTGCCGGTGTTGTACCGGGAGTCCTGCGAGTTCTGGCGGTTGTCCCCCATGACGAACAGCATGTCGTCGGGCACCACCGTGTCGAACGGGTCCTGGCTCGGCACCGAGCCCGGCTTGATGTACGACTCCTCGTCGATCGGCTCCCCGTTGACGCTCACGCGGCCCTGGTCGTCGCAGCACGTCACGTGGTCGCCGGGCGTCCCGACGACCCGCTTGATCAGGTGGTCGCCCGTCTCCTGCGGCAGCAGGCCGACGAACGTCAGCACGTTCGTCACCGCCTGCCCCACGGGCGTCCGCTCCGGCGGCTCGTACGGCGGCAGCCAGCCGCCGGGGTCCTTGAACACCACGATGTCGCCGCGATGGACGTCGAACACGTCCGGCACCATGCGCGAGACCATCACCCGGTCCCCGATCTCCAGCGTGTCCTCCATCGACCCGCTGGGGATGTAGAACGCCTGCACCAGGAACGTCTTGATCAGCCACGACAGCACCAGCGCGCTGACCACGATGATCGCGGTCTCGCGCAGGACGCCGAGCCCACGGCTCGGGGCGTGACCCTCGGCGGGAGCGGGGCGGCCCGCACCGACCACGGCGTCGAAGCCCTCGACCCCGTCGCCAGAGCCGCTGCCCGCAGGGTCGTGGGGACGGGGCTCGCGCGCGCTGGGCCGGTCGGTCACAGGATCGGAGTCTGCCACGCCCTCACTCTTTCACTCGCCACCGTCCACGGCGAAACCCACGGCGGGCCCTCCGGGCGACCCCGGAGCACCCCCAGGGACGCACGACGGCCACATCCCCGAGACGACGACGGACGGGCGGTCCTGCATCGGCAGGACCGCCCGTCCGGGTGCGGTGCGCGTCAGTGCGTCGCGACGCGGTGCGTCACGCCGCACGGCCTCACTTCGAGGTCGGCGCGGTCTCGCGCTTCTCGCGGATCTTCGCCTTCTTGCCGCGCAGGTTGCGCAGGTAGTACAGCTTCGCCCGGCGGACGACGCCGCGGGAGACGACCTCGATCGAGTCGATGGTCGGGGCGTGCAGGGGGAACGTACGCTCCACGCCGACGCCGAAGCTGATCTTGCGGACGGTGAACGTCTCGCGGACGCCGCCGCCCTGGCGCGCGATGACGATGCCCTGGAACGCCTGGACGCGCGAGCGGTTGCCCTCGACGACCTTGACGTTGACCTTGACGGTGTCACCGGCGCGGAAGTCCGGGACGTCGGAGCGCAGCGAGGCTGCGTCGACGGAGTCGAGCGTGTGCATGGTTGTCTCCCCGCCCTGCCACAGGTCAGGAGCAAGATCGTGGCGCGCCCTCAGGCGCGCGGTGTCTGACGTTTCGGTGGGTGCGTCGGCTCCTCGACCGGCGGGCTGACCAGCAGCCCGTCATGACCTCCCCTGTGGCAGAGGCCGGGTCGGCGAACACACCAGCGCCCTATTCTGCCACACGTCCCGGCGCGACTCCCGGCCCGGGCTCCGCCGCAGGGCGGAGGCGTCCGTCACGCACCGCCCAGCCCAGGCCGGCGAGGACGGCGAGGTCGGCCTTGTCGAGCGACGCCGGGTCGAGCGCGGCCACCATGTCGGGCCGGCGCGCGGCCGTCCGCTCCAGCGCCCGGTCGCGGCGCCAGCGCTCGATCCGGGCGTGGTGGCCGGACAGCAGCACCTCGGGCACCTCGAGCTCCGCCCACTCCGGCGGCTTCGTGTACACCGGGTACTCCAGCAGGCCGGCCGCGCCGTGCGACTCCTCCACCAGCGAGTGCGGGTTGCCCACGACGCCCGGCAGCAGCCGCCCGAACGCCTCGATCATCACGAGCGCGGCCACCTCGCCGCCGTTGAGCACGTAGTCCCCGATGGACAGCTCGCTGACCCGGTGGCCGGCGGCGCGCGTGCGCTCGGCGACGCGCGCGTCGATGCCCTCGTACCGCCCGCACGCGATGACCACGTGCTCCTCGGTCGCCAGCGCCTCCGCGTGCCGCTGCGTGAAGACGTCGCCCGACGGCGTGGGCACGACGAGGTGCCCGCCCCCGCCCGCCGGCAGGACGTCGTCGAGCGCGCGGCCCCAGACGTCCGGACGCATGACCATGCCCGCTCCCCCGCCGAACGGGGTGTCGTCGACGGTGCGGTGCCGGTCGCTGGTCCAGTCCCGCAGGTCGTGCACCCGCAGGTCGAGCAGCCCCGCCTTGCGGGCCTTGCCGACCAGCGACAGGTCCAGCGCGGCGAGGTAGTCGGGGAAGATCGAGACGACGTCGACGCGCACGTCAGTCCTCGTCCCGCTCGGCGTCGGCGCGGTCGACGACGGCGGACGCCGCGTCCCGGGCGAGCAGCCCGCCCGGCGGCGTCAGGACCACTCGCCCGCCCGCGACGTCGACCACCGGCACGATGGCGCGGACGAACGGGACGAGGGTGCGCTCGCCGCCGACCTCCCGCACGACGAGCGCGTCGTGCGCCGGCAGGTGCTCGAGACCCGTCACCTCGCCGACCACGGTCCCGTCCTCCAGCTCGGCCCGCAGGCCGTGCAGCTCGTGCGGGTACCAGGCGTCCTCCTCGTCGGAGGCGTCGGCCTCGACGACGAGCTCGACGCCGCGCAGGGCCTCGGCCGCCGTGCGGTCCGCCACGTCGGCGAACGACACGAGCCAGCGGCCCTGGTGCACCCGCGCCGCGGTCACCGTCAGGGGTCCGGCCTCGGGCGGCTCCGTGCTGAGGGTGAGGCCGACCGCCAGCCGGTCCTCGGGGGCGTCCGTACGCAGGTCGAGCCCGACCTCGCCCTTGAGCCCGTGCGCGCGACCGACGCGCGCCACCACCAGCTGCATGACCACTCCTGTCTCGATCTGTTCTCGTGGACCCGGTGACCACCGGTCCCAGCATGCCTCGCGGCAGACGACGAGGCCCGGCCCCACCGTGCAAGTGGGACCGGGCCTCGTCAGCGCTACGGCAGCGGGTGCGGCACGCGTCAGCGCCGGTCGACGTCCACGACGTCGACCCGCACGGGGCCGTCCGTCGCGAGCGCGCCGACCACCGTGCGCAGCGCCTTCGCCGTCCGTCCGCCCCGGCCGATCACGCGGCCGAGGTCGTCGGGGTGCACCCGCACCTCGAGCAGGTCGCCCCGGCGCTGCGTCCGCGAAGCCACCCGGACGTCGTCCGGGTTGTCCACGATGCCGCGCACCAGGTGCTCGAGGGCCTCGGCGAGCATCAGGCCCCGGCCTCAGCCTCGGTGGCCTCGGCCGCCGGCGCCTCGGCCTTCTTCTCGGCAGCCTTCGCCTTGGCCTTCTCGGCCTCGGCGGCGACGGCCTCGACCGCGGCGGCGCTGTCGGCCTTCGCGGTCTTGGTCTTCAGGGTGCCCTCGGCGCCCGGGAGACCCTTGAACTTCTGCCAGTCACCGGTGATCTTGAGCAGCGCGGCGACCTGCTCGGTCGGCTGCGCGCCGACGCCGAGCCAGTACTGCGCCCGCTCGGACTTGATCTCGATGAACGAGGGCTCCTCGGTCGGGTGGTACTTCCCGATCTCCTCGATGACGCGACCGTCGCGCTTGGAGCGCGAGTCGGCCACGACGACGCGGTAGTACGGGGCCCGGATCTTGCCGAGGCGCTTCAGACGAATCTTGACGGCCACTGTGGTGGTGTCTCCTGGTTCTGGTGGGGCGACCTCACGCGCCGCCGGGTGGGGTCCTGGCGGTGTCCGGAGGTCAGGAACGCGACCTGCGCAGGAGAGAGGGGCCTGGGCACGCCGAGTACCCGGCCATTGTGCCAGACCCGACGCGCCCGCTCCAACCTCGGGTGACGCACCTCTCCGCCGCCGCACCGCGAAGGGGTCAGCCCCGCACGACCTGCCCGCGCAGGACGACGGCGGTGGGGTGCCGCAGCACCTCGATGTCCTCGCGCGGGTCGGCGGGGTAGACCACCAGGTCCGCGCTGGACCCCTCGACGAGGGCACCGAAGCCCAGCAGCTCGCGCGCCCGCCAGCTGGCCATCGCGACGACGTCGGCGGCGGGGATGCCGGCCGCGACCAGCTCGGCGCACTCGTCCACGACGCGGCCGTGCCCGAGCGTTCCGCCGGCGTCCGTCCCGACGAGCAGCGGGACGCCCGCCTCGTGCAGCGCGCGCACGTGCTCGTACCGACGGGCGTGCATGCGCCGCATCCGCGCCGCGTACTCGGGGTACTTCTCCTCCGCCTGCCGGGCGATCTCCTCGAAACGGGCCACCTGGAGCAGCGTGGGGGTCACGGGGATGTGCCGCGCCGCGACCTCGTCCACGAGCGGGCCCACGATGCCGGTGCCGTGCTCGATGCCGTCCACGCCGGCGGCGAGCAGGTCGGGCACGACCTCCTCGGAGAAGGCGTGCACCGTGACGCGCGCGGCCTCCGCGTGCGCGGCGGCGACCGCCTCGATGAGCACGTCCCGGGGCCACAGCGGGCCGAGATCGCCCGCCTCGCGGTCGATCCAGTCCCCGACGAGCTTCACCCAGCCGTCCGCGCCGCGCGCCTGGGCGCGCACCGCGTCGGGGAGCGCTCCCACGTCGTCGAGCTCGAGCCCGAAGTGCCGCAGGTAGCGCTTGGGACGGGCCAGGTGCCGGCCGGCGCGCACGAGCCGCGGCAGGTCGGGGCGCTCCTGGACCCAGGACGTGTCCACGGGCGAGCCCGCGTCGCGCACGAGCAGGACGCCGGAGTCCCGGTCGGCGACCGCCTGGGCCTCCGCCGTCTCCTGGTCGACCGCGCCGTCGGGGCCGAGGCCCACGTGGCAGTGCACGTCCACCAGCCCGGGCAGCACCCAGCCCTCGAGCTCGCGGGTGGCGCTGCCCTGCGGTGACGGCCGGGTCAGGCTGACGCGCCCGTCGCGCACCCACATCTCGCCGACGTCACGATCGTGACCGAGCAGGACGTGGCCGGTGACGTGCAGCGGGACGTGCGGGGCAGACATGGTCGAAGGTTACCGAGTCGGGGGGCCGCGCCGTGGACGCCGGTCCGTGCGCCTCAGCGTCCGCCGAGCAGCTTGTCGAAGCCGTCCGGGAGCTGGAGCTTCGAGAGGTCCTGCTCGGACGGCTCCTCGCCGCCCACGCCGAACGCGGAGCCCGGCGCCGACGGCTTCCCGGCGGGGCCGCCGAGCGCACGCTGCAGCGCCTCGCGCTCCTGCTGCGCCCGCTTCGCGGGGTTGCCCGACTTGCCCTTGACCTTCTTCGACGGCGCCTGCTTGCCGCGCGACTTCTTGCCGCCGCCCGGCATCCCCGGCATCCCGGGGACGCCGCCGGGCATACCCGGCATGCCGCCGCCCTTGCTCATCTGGCGCATCATCTTCTGCGCCTGGGTGAACCGCTCGAGCAGCTGGTTGACGGCGGTCGTCGTCTGGCCGGAGCCGCGGGCGATGCGCGCCCGCCGGGAGCCGTTGATGATCTTGGGGTTGTCGCGCTCGGCCGGCGTCATCGACTGGATGAGGGCCTGGACGCGGTCGACCTCGCGCTCGTCGAAGTTCTCGAGCTGCTCGCGCATCTGCCCCATGCCCGGCATCATCCCGAGCATCTTCTTCATGGACCCGAGCTTCTTCATCTGCTGCATCTGCACCAGGAAGTCGGACAGCGTGAAGTCCTCGCCCTTCTCCACCTTGGCCGCCATCTTGGCGGCCTCGTCGGCGTCGAAGGCCTTCTCGGCCTGCTCGATGAGGGTGAGCACGTCACCCATGTCGAGGATGCGCGAGGCCATGCGGTCGGGGTGGAAGACCTCGAAGTCGGTGAGCTTCTCACCGGTCGAGGCGAACATGATGGGGCGGCCCGTCACCGTGGCCACCGAGAGGGCCGCACCACCGCGCGCGTCGCCGTCGAGCTTGGACAGGACGACGCCGGTGAAGTCGACGCCCTCCTCGAAGGCCTTCGCCGTGGCGACGGCGTCCTGACCGATCATCGCGTCGATGACGAACAGGACCTCGTCGGGCTGCACGGCGTCGCGGATGTCGGAGGCCTGCTGCATGAGCACCTGGTCGACGCCCAGGCGACCCGCGGTGTCGACGATGACGACGTCGTGCTGCTTGACCTTCGCCTCGGCGACACCGTCGCGGGCCACGCCCACCGGATCCCCGATGACGACGTCCGTCTCGGCGCCCTGGTTGCCCGGGTGCGGCGCGTAGACCGGGACGCCGGCCCGCTCGGCGACGACGGAGAGCTGGGTCACCGCGTTGGGCCGCTGCAGGTCGGCGGCGACCAGCAGCGGGGTGTGGCCCTGCTCCTTGAGCGCCAGCGCCAGCTTGCCGGCGAGGGTCGTCTTACCGGCGCCCTGGAGACCCGCGAGCATGATGACCGTCGGCGGGGTCTTGGCGAACTGCAGCGGCCGGGTCTGGCCGCCGAGGATCGCCACGAGCTCGTCGTTGACGATCTTCACGACCTGCTGCGCCGGGTTGAGCGCGCCCGACACCTCGGCCGACAGCGCACGCTCGCGCACCGCGGCCGTGAACTCGCGCACGACGGGCACGGCGACGTCGGCGTCGAGGAGCGCCCGACGGATCTCGCGCACGGTCGCGTCGATGTCCGCCTCGGAGAGCCGGCCCCGCCCGCGCAGGTTCTTGAACGTCGCGGTGAGCCGGTCCGACAGGGAGTTGAACACCAGGCAGGTCCTTAAGGGGGGTCTCGATGGGTGCAGCCACCTACCTTACCGGTCGCCCGCGAGGGCTCGACGGGCCCGCCCCGTGAGGTCGTCCACGAGACTCGCGCGCCACGCCGTCCACCCCGCCGGGCCCAGCGACGACGCGTCGGCCTCCGTCACCGCCCGCACGGTCTCGAGCAGGTCCCCACGGTGCTCGAGCGCATCGAGCAGCTCCGCCACCGTGGCCGGGTCCTCGAGGTCGGCCGTCGTGGCGAGCCGCGCGAGGGTGAGGTGGTGGCGCACGACGATCCCGACGTCGCGCGCGACGGCGTCGCCGAACCCCGTCCGGCGCACGATCTCGGGCGCGACGCGGGCGCCCTCCACGGAGTGGTCGGGCTCGACGGCGCCGCGCCGCTTGCCGATGTCGTGCAGCAGGGCGCCGAGCAGGAGCTGCTCCGTCGGCGCTGCCGTGACGCCCGCGTCGGAGGCGACCTGGCGGCGCACCCGGGCGGCCCGCGCCGCGGTCTCCACCAGGTGCCGGTCGACGGTGTGCCGGTGGACCGCGGCCCGCTGGGGGCGGTTGCGCACGGCCGCCCACTCGGGGATCCACGTCGTCACGACGCCCGCCAGGTCGAACGCCTCCCAGACCGGCACCTGGGCCGGTCCCGCACCCAGCAGGGTGAGCAGTGCGGCCCGGGCGGCAGGCGGCCACGGCGCGGGCGGCGGCGGGGACTCCGCGAGCGACTGCACCGTGACGGGCGAGAGCACGAGACCGGTGCGCGCCGCCGTGGCCGCCGCCCGCAGCGGCAGCAGCGGGTCCTCGGCCGGCTGCGCCCCCACGGCCAGCACCAGCTCGCCGTCGTGCTCCACGAGGCCGTCGCCCACCGACCGCAGCCGCGGGGCGGACCGGCGCCCGCGCACCATGACGGGCCGACGGACCGCGGGCCGCTGCAGGGCCTGCCGGGCGCGGCGCACCGTGGAGTCCAGCGCGTAGGAGATCTCGCGCCCGGCCTCGGCGAGGCTGGCCAGCAGCTCGTCCGGATCGTCGTGCCCGCAGCGGGCGGCCACCTCGTCCAGGTCGGCGAGCAGCAGCTTGGTGGAGCGTCGGCGCGTCACGACGTGCACCGCGTCCCGCACGTCCAGCAGGTGCGCGTACGCCCGGTCCACCCGGCCGTGCGGGCGGTCCGTGAGCCATGTGGCCGCGAGCGCCGACAGCAGGACGGCGTCGCGGATACCGCCGCGCGACTCCTTGAGGTCCGGCTCGATGAGGTACGCCAGCTCCCCCGCGCGCTCGGCCCGGTCACGGGCGCTGTGCAGCAGCTCGGGCAGCCGGCGGCGGGACGCCGAGCGCCAGTCCGTGAGGATCGCGGACGCCGCGCGGTGCACGACGACGGCGTCCCCCGCCACGGGCCGCACGTCCAGCCAGCCGACGGCGGCAGGCAGGTCGGTGGACGCGAGGCGGCGGGTCTGGCTCAGCGAGCGCACCGCGTGGTCGACGTCGACGCCGGAGTCCCACAGCGGGTACCAGAGCGCGTCGGCGACGCGGGCGAGCTCGTCGGGCTTGTGGGTGCGGCCGTCGTGCACCAGGACGAGGTCGAGGTCCGACAGCGGGCCGAGCTCGCCGCGGCCCAGGCTGCCGACGGCGGCCAGCGCGAGGCCCGACGGATCGACGTCGGCCGTGGCGGCCTCGAACAGGGCGGTGAGCCGGTCGGTCACGAGCTGCTGCAGGGCCGTGCGGCGCGCGACCCCCGACCGGCCGGGGCCGGTCAGTCCGTCGGCGGCGGCGAGCAGGTCCGCGCGCAGCGGGCCCACCGCGCCGTTCGCGGTGACGCCGTCGTCGACGCGCGAGCCCCGCACCCCGGCGTCCGGGGTGCGGGGCTCGGTGGCGCCCGGCTGGTCGTCCGGGAGCACGGTCAGAGTGCCGCGTCGCCGTGCTCGCCGGTGCGCACGCGCACCACGTCGTCGAGCGTCGTGGTCCACACCTTGCCGTCCCCGATCCGGCCGGTCTGGGCGGCCTTGACGACGACGTCCACGACCGTGGGCGCGTCCTCGTCCGCGACGAGGACCTCCACGCGGACCTTGGGCACCAGGTCGACCGTGTACTCGGCGCCGCGGTAGACCTCGGTGTGGCCCTTCTGGCGGCCGTAGCCGCTGGCCTCGCTGACCGTCATGCCGCGGATGCCTGCGGCCTCGAGGGCGGACTTCACGTCGTCCAGGCGGTGGGGCTGGATGACTCCGGTGACGAGCTTCATGCGCGGATCTCCTTAGCGACGGAACCCTGCTGGATCGTCTCGTACGCGGTCTCGCTGTGCACCGCCAGGTCGATACCGGCGACCTCGGCCTCCTCGGAGACCCGCCATCCCATGGTGGCCTTGAGGGCGATCGCGATGAGGTAGGTGATCACCCCGGAGAAGACGACCGCGACGACGGCGATGATCGCCTGGACGGCGAGCTGGTTGACCCCGCCGCCGTAGAACAGGCCCGTCTCGGTGGCGAGGAAGCCGATGGAGACCGTGCCCCAGAGACCGGAGACCAGGTGCACCCCGACGACGTCGAGCGAGTCGTCGTAGCCCAGCTTGTACTTGAGGCCCACCGCGTAGGCGGAGAGCACGCCCGCGATCGCACCGACCGCGATCGAGCCGACGGGGCTGACCGAGCCGGCCGCCGGGGTGATCGCGACGAGGCCCGCCACGACGCCGGACGCGGCGCCGAGCGACGTCGCCGAGCCGTCCCGCAGCTTCTCCACCACGAGCCACCCGAGCACCGCGGCCGACGTGGCGACGGTCGTGTTGACCCAGGCGAGGCCGGCGAAACCGTCGGCCGTGAACGCGGAACCGCCGTTGAAGCCGAACCAGCCGAACCACAGGAGCGCCGCGCCCAGCATGACCAGGGGCAGGCTGTGCGGGCGCATCGGCTCCTTGCCGAAGCCCTTCCGCTTGCCGACCACCAGGGCGAGGACGAGCGCTGCGACACCGGCGTTGATGTGCACCACGGTGCCGCCGGCGAAGTCGATCGGCGCCGCGATCCCGCCGAACGGGCCGTCGGCGGACAGCAGGCCGCCGCCCCAGACCATGTGCGCCATCGGGAAGTAGCAGAGGGTCACCCACACGGCCACGAAGACCATCCAGGTGCCGAACTTCGCGCGGTCGGCGATCGCGCCGGAGATCAGCGCGACGGTGATGATGGCGAACGTGGCCTGGAAGCCCACGCCCACGATGCTCGGGACGCCGAAGTCGTCGATCGCGAACTCACCGGACGCGTCGTAGATCGCGCCGGACAGCCCGAACTGGTCGAACGGGTTGCCGACGATCCCGCCGAGGTCTGCGCCGTAGGACATCGACCAGCCCCACAGCACGTAGACCACGCCGACGACGGCGAGCGCGCCGAACGACATCATCATCATGTTCAGGACGGACTTGCCGCGCACCATCCCGCCGTAGAAGAGCGCGAGTCCAGGGGTCATCAGGAGCACGAGAGATGCCGACATCAGCATCCACGCGGTTGCTCCGGTGTCCAGCTCCATGAGTAGTTCCTCCCTCACCAGCCGGGCGGCCGGGTCGGGCACTACCGTGGTCGGGCGGGGTTTCGCCTGGAGTGTTCTGGTGTTTCGCGGGTGTGACAAGGCCCCGTCACGCGTCAACTTTGCGTTAACGGGGCCCTGTGCCGGGCGCCGGAGGGCGCGGCGGCGCTCAGCCGAGAAGGCCGTCCACGAACTGCTCGGGGTCGAACGGGGCCAGGTCGTCGGGGCCCTCCCCCAGCCCGACGAGCTTGACCGGCACGCCGAGCTCGCGCTGCACGGCGACGACGATGCCGCCGCGGGCGGTGCCGTCGAGCTTGGTCAGCACGATGCCCGTGACGCCCGCGACCTCGCCGAACACGCGCGCCTGGTTGAGGCCGTTCTGCCCGGTCGTGGCGTCGAGCACGAGCAGCACCTCGGCGAGCGGCGCCTCGCGCGTGATGACGCGGGTGATCTTGCCGAGCTCGTCCATGAGGCCCGCCTTGTTCTGCAGGCGGCCCGCGGTGTCGACGAGGACGACGTCCGTGCCGTCGGCCTTGCCACGCTTCACCGCGTCGAACGCGACGGCGGCGGGGTCGGCGCCGTCGCGGTCCGAGCGGACCGTCTCCACGCCCACGCGGGCGCCCCAGGTCTGCAGCTGGTCGGCGGCCGCCGCGCGGAACGTGTCGGCCGCGCCGAGCACCACGGACCGGTCCTCCGCGACCAGGACTCGCGCCAGCTTGCCGACCGTCGTCGTCTTCCCCGTGCCGTTGACCCCCACCACGAGCACGACGGCGGGCAGGCGCGCGCCGTCGTCGCCGACCGGGCCGGTCGTGGCGACCTCGCGGTCCAGCGCCGGGTCGACGACGTTGAGCAGCTCCTCGCGCAGCAGGTCCCGCACGGTCTTCGGGTCGCGCACGCCGAGCACGCGCACGCGGGTGCGCAGGGCCTCGAGCAGCTCCTCGGCCGGTCCGGCGCCGATGTCGGCGAGCAGCAGCGTCTCCTCGAGCTCGTCCCAGTCGTCCTCGGTGAGGTGGTCCCGGGACAGCACGCTCAACAGCCGCGCACCGAGCGGCGACCCCGACCGGGCGAGCCGGTCGCGCAGGCGCACCAGGCGGCCGGCCACCGGCTCCGGTGTCTCGAGCGCGGGCGCCGCCGGTCCCGCCGTCTCCGGCTCCGCGGTGGGGGCTTCCGCGGGTGCCGGCTCGGCGGAGGGCCGTTCCGGCGCGGGCGCGACCGTCGGGGCGCCCGCGTCGCGCTCGTCGACCTGCTGGTCGGGGCGCCGGCGGCGGGACCTCGGGACGAGCAGGGCGGCGCCGCCGCCGACCACGACGACGACGCCAAGGAGGATCCAGAGCCAGGTCAGATCAGTCACGCGCACAGTCTCCCAGAAGCGCACGAGGGCGACGCCCGGCGAGGATCGCCGCCGGGCCCTCGGACGAGGGGGTCACTCCGGCTTGCGGACGCTCCCCACGTGCCACGAGCTGCGGGCCTGCAGGCGGGCGCGGTGCAGGGCGTCGGTGAGCTCCTCCGGGTCGACGTACCCCGGGGCGTCCTCGATCGTCGCGGCGAAGAACTCGTCCATGCCGGTCTCGACCGGGGCAGGGGCCGCGGCGCGCCTGCGCCGGAGCCCGGACCGGAAGTCGCGCAGGAAACGACCGAGACCGGGGGCCTCGTCGTCCTGACCCTCACGACGCTCCATGACGTTGGCCACGAGGAACACCACCGCGGCGAGAACGAGGGACCCGAGGACCCAGAGGACGAACGTGAGCATGGCGCTATTCTCCCCGCGCATCGACGGTCTCGCGCATCCGCTGGGAGATGACGGTCGTCACACCGTCGCCGCGCATCGTCACGCCGTACAGCGCGTCCGCGACCTCCATCGTGCGCTTCTGGTGGGTGATGACGATGAGCTGGGAGTCCTCCTGCAGCTCGCGGAAGATCTCCAGCAGGCGGCCCAGGTTGACGTCGTCGAGCGCCGCCTCGACCTCGTCCATCACGTAGAACGGGCTCGGGCGCGCCTTGAAGATCGACACGAGGAACGCGACCGCCGTGAGCGACCGCTCGCCGCCGGACAGCAGCGACAGCCGCTTGACCTTCTTGCCCGCCGGCCTCGCCTCGACCTCGATCCCCGTGGTGAGAAGATCACCCGGTTCCGTGAGCACCAGGCGCCCCTCGCCGCCCGGGAAGAGCCGGCCGAAGACCCGCTCGAACTGCTCGGCGGTGTCGCGGAACGCCTCCGCGAAGACCTGCTGCACCCGCTCGTCGATCTCCTCGACGATGTGCAGCAGGTCCTGGCGCGACTTCTTGAGGTCCGCGAGCTGCTCCGTGAGGAACTGGTGCCGCTCCTCGAGGGCCGCGAACTCCTCCAGCGCGAGCGGGTTGACGGCGCCGATGCGTGCGAGCGCGCGCTCCGCCGTCGCGAGCCGCTTCTCCTGCTCCGCGCGCACGTAGGGAACGGGCTCCGGGTCCGGGTCCTCCTCGGCGGCGTCGGCGGGGCGCGCCACGGGCACGTCGTGGTGCGGGCCGAACTCCTCGACCAGGACGTCGGGGTCGCTGCCCAGCTCGTCCACCGCCCGGGCCTGCAGCTGCTCGAGCCGCGCCACCTGCTGGGCGCGCGCCACCTCGTCGCGGTGCGCGACGTCGGTGAGGTCGCGCAGCTCGCGCGCGAGCCGGTCGGCGTCGGTGCGGACCGCCTCGAGCTCCTGCTGTCGCGCGCCGCGCTCCTCGTCGGCGGCGGCGCGCTCGGCCTGGGCCCGCTCGATCGAGCGGGCGAGGACGGCGAGGGCCGTGCCCGCGTCGTCGCGCACCTCGGCCGCCGTCCGCGCCTCGGCCGCGCGCTGCACCGCCCGACGCTCGGCCTTCTCCCGCGCGGCTCGCTCCTGCGCGGCGGCCCGCGCGAGGCCCTGCGCGCGGCCCGCGACGGCGCGCGCCCGCTCCTCGCTGGTGCGCAGCTCCAGCCGTGCCTCGGTCTCGGCGGCGCGCGCCGCGGTGGCCGCCTCCTGCGCCGCCTCGCGGGCGGTCTGCGCCTCGGCCACCTGCTCCTGCGACTGTGCGGGCTCGGTCTCGGCGACCTCGAGCCGCCGGGCCAGCTCCGCGAGCTCCGCCGCGTCGGCCTCCCGTCGCTCGGCCGCCTGCGCCAGCGCCGACCTGTGCCGCTCGGCCTCCGCGAGCGCCGAGCGGTGGGCCGCGCCGAGGGTCCCGAGCTGCTCCGCGACGGCGGCGAGCGCCGCGTCCGACTCGTGCAGCCGCGCGAGCGTGTCGTCGTGGGCGGCCTGCGCGGTCTCGAGCCGCTCGCGCGCCCCGACCAGCTCGAAGCGGCAGCGCTCGCCGCGGGCGGCCGCGTCGTCGAGCCCCTCCTTGGCCTCGTCGAGCGCGGAGGTCAGGTGCAGCACGCTCGGCGCGGCCGCGGAGCCGCCCCAGGCGCGCCCCGCGCCCAGCAGGTCACCCGCCCGCGTCACGGCGACGACACCGGGTGCCGTCTGGACCAGGGCGCGCGCCTGGGCCAGGTCGTCCACCACGACCACGTCGCGCAGCAGCGCGCGCAGCGGGGCCGTCGCGGGCCCCGCCACCGTGACCACCTCGGCCGCGCGGCGCGCGCCGTCGGGCAGGTCGGCGGGGACCGCGGACTCCCCCGACCTGCTGCCGTCGGCGCTGCCGGCCGTGCCGCCCACGACGAGCCCGGCGCGGCCGGCGTCGTCGTCGCGCAGGCGGCGCAGCGCGTCGACCGCGGCGTCGAGGTCGCGCACGGCGACGGCGTCCGCGACCGGGCCGAGCGCGGCCGTCACCGCGTCCTCGTACCCGGCCTCGACGCCGAGCAGCGCGGCGACCGAGCCGAGCACGCCGGGCGCGGCGTCCGCGAGCAGGGCGCCCGCGCCGTCCTTGCGGTCCAGGCTGAGCTCGAGCGCCTCGACCCGCGCGCTCCAGGTGGCGCGGTCGCGCTCGGCCCCGGCCGCGCGGGCCTCGAGGTCCTGCACCGCCGCCTGGGCCTCGGCGAGCGCCGTCGTCGCCTGCTCGTGGCGGGCGTCGAGGTCTTCCTCGCCCTCCTCCGCACCCACGACCTGCACCTCGAGCGCGCCGAACTCGCGCGCCGCTTCCTCCGCCCGGCGCTCCGCCTCGGCCACGACCTCGCGCCCGCGCTCCAGCTCGGCGTCGCCGGCCTCGACGCGGCTGCGGCGCGCCGCCACCTGGCCGGAGAGCCGGGCGAGGCCCTCGCGGCGGTCGGCCGCGCCACGGTGCAGGGTCGCGAGCTCGCGCTCCGCGGCGTCCGCGGCCTTCTCGGCGTCGGTGCGCGCGGCGACCGCGGACTCGAGCGCGGCGCGCGCGAGCTCCACCTCACGGGTCAGCTCCGCCTCCGTCGCCCGCGCGCGCTCCGCCTGGGCCTCCAGGTCGGCCGGGTCCTGGCCGCGGTGCTCCGGCTCGGTGGTGCCCAGCAGCCGCACCCGCTCGTCGGCGAGCGTGGCGAGGCCGCGCAGCCGCTCGCGCAGCGCGCTCAGCGCGTGGAAGGCGTCGGCCGCGCGGCCTGCGTCCGCGACCGCGCCGGACGCCGCGACCTCGAGGCGTGCCAGGTGCTCCCGCGCCCGCTCCAGCCCGTGCTCCGTCTCCTGCTGCCGCTCGCGCAGCGCCGCCTCGTCGGCCCGCTCCTGAGCCATCTGGGCGGTGAGCTGGGCCAGGTCGTCCGCGAGCAGACGGGCCCTCGCGTCCCGCAGGTCGGCCTGGACCGTGCGCGCCTTGCGGGCGGCCTCCGCCTGGCGTCCGAGCGGGCCGAGCTGGCGGCGCAGCTCCGCGGTGAGGTCCGTGAGGCGGGCGAGGTTGCCCTGCATCGCCTCGAGCTTGCGCAGCGCCTTCTCCTTGCGCTTGCGGTGCTTGAGGACTCCGGCCGCCTCCTCGACGAAGCCGCGACGGTCGTCGGGGGTGGCGCGCAGGACCGCGTCGAGCTGCCCCTGCCCCACCACGACGTGCATCTCGCGGCCGATGCCCGAGTCGCTCAGCAGCTCCTGGATGTCCAGCAGGCGGCAGGAGCTGCCGTTGATCGCGTACTCCGACCCGCCGCTGCGGAACAGCGTGCGGGTGATCGTCACCTCGGTGTAGTCGATCGGCAGCGCGCCGTCGGTGTTGTCGATCGTGAGGGACACCTCGGCCCGGCCGAGCGGCGGCCGGCCGGCGGTGCCGGCGAAGATGACGTCCTCCATCTTGCCGCCGCGCAGCGACTTGGCACCCTGCTCCCCCATCACCCACGACAGCGCGTCGACCACGTTCGACTTGCCCGAGCCGTTCGGCCCGACGACGCACGTGATGCCCGGCTCGAGGCTCAGCGTCGTCGCCGACGCGAACGACTTGAAGCCACGGAGCGTGAGCGTCTTGAGGTGCACCCGGCGAGCCTAACCGCCGGATGCCGCGGATCCGCGGAACTCCGCCGGTCCCCCGCCCCGTCCGCGAGATAGAGAGGCGATTCCGCCGAGATAGAGAAGGGACGGGCCTGGTGACCAGGCCCGTCCCTTCTCTATCTCGGCGGAATCGCCTCTCTATCTCGCGGTTCAGAGGTTCGGGAACCAGAGCCCGATCTCGCGGGCCGCGGACTCGGGCGAGTCGGAGCCGTGCACCAGGTTCTGCTGCACCTTGAGGCCCCAGTCGCGGCCGAGGTCGCCGCGGATGGTGCCGGGGGCGGCCTCGGTGGGGTTCGTCGCGCCCGCCAGCGAGCGGAAGCCCGGGATGACGCCCTGGCCCTCGGCGACGACGGCGAGCGTCGGGCCCGAGAGCATGAAGTCCACGAGCGGCTGGTAGAACGGCTTGCCCTCGTGCTCCGCGTAGTGCGCGGCGAGGAGCTCGGTCGTGGCCTGCTTGAGCTCGACGGCGACGAGCGTGTAGCCCTTCGCCTCGATGCGCCGCAGCACCTCGCCGGACAGGCCGCGGCGGACGCCGTCGGGCTTGACGAGCACCAGGGTGCGCTCGATGGCGGGCTCGGCGGGCAGGGTCGTGTCTGCGGCGTCGGTCATGGCGCAGAGCCTATCGGCGCCCGTGCACCCTTCGACCATGCGATCCGTACCGCCATGACGTGAATGACGACACAGGTCCCGTGCTCGAAGGGTCCGACGCTGCCCCCAGAAGCCCGCGGTCCACAAGAAGGAGCGATGCGCGCGAGTGCGTCGGTATGCCGTGGTCGAGTGCGACCATGCGTCCGCTCTCCCCGCCGCCCGCCGCAGTCCTCGCCCTGGCCCGGGACCAGGAAGGCCTCGACACCACCGCGCAGTGCGAGGCGGCCGGGATGACCCGCACCCGCCTCGCGCGGATGGCGCGACAGGGCAGATGGGTACGGGTGGCCCCGGGCGTCTACGACACGGACCCCGTGCCGGTGGACCACCGCGAACGCCGGGACCTCTTCGACCATCGACGCAGCTGGTCCGCCTGGCGGGCCGTTCTCGCCCTCGGGCCGACCGCGATGCCCGTCGGGCAGAGCGCGCTCGTCTTTCATCGCGTGCGGGGTCTGCCTGTCCGGATCACGCCGGAGGGGAGCGTCCCCGGGTCGGCGCGTCTCCCGCGGGAGGTCGCAGTCGTGCGTCAGTACGACCCCACCACGCCGACCGTGCAGGTCGCCGGCCGACGGGTCCCTACCGTGCTCCACGCCCTCGCGCAGGCCGTCCCGACGCTCGACCGACGGCATGCGGTCGCGGTGCTGGACAACGCCGTGCACCAGGGCCTCATCACGCGGGCCCAGGTGGAGCAGGCTCACGACCTCGCCCGCGGACGCCGCGGTGTCGAGCGGACTCATGACTGGTGGCGGCTGGTCGACGGGCGCGCCGAGTCCCCGCTCGAGACGGCGGTCCGCCTCGAGTGCGTCGACGCAGACGTTCCGCCGGACGACCTCCAGCGCGTGCTGGTCGACAGCCGGGGGACGTTCCTCGGGCGCGGCGACATGGTGTGGCGCCTGCCCGACGGCCGGTGGTTCTGGATCGAGGCGGACGGCTCCGAGGTGCACGCCGCCCCCGCAGCCCTCTACGCCGACCGCCGGCGACAGAACGCCCTCGTCGCCGACGGGGGCGTCGTGATGCAGCGGGTCACCGGTCGCGACCTCCACGGCCCTGCCGACCTCGGGCGGCAGGTCGCCACCCGGCTGCGCAACCTCGGCTGGCTGCCAGGACAACCCCTCCCTGAAACGCCAAGCACCCTTCGAGCACGCGATCCGTATCGCTAGACCGGGGTTTGGCGATACGGATCGCGTGCTCGAAGGGTGCTTGGGTCAGAGGTTCGGTGCCGTCTCCGGGTGCTGGGCGTCGTACTCCGCACGTTCGCGGTCGATGCGGCCGCCCAGGCGCATCGAGACGACCCACATCGCGACGAACACCGCACCGACGACGAACATCATCGGCAGCAGCAGGCCCATCGCGAGCACCGGCACCTGCACGACCGTCCCGGCGTAGTACCCCAGCGGCGTCCCGACCATGCGGGACATCACCAGCAGCACCACGAACAGCACGCCGATCACGAGCCACAGGGCGAGCGAGGACTCGATCACCAGGGGGCCGCGCTCGTAGCCGGTGTTCCGCAGCCCGTAGAGGGCGACGCCGGCGAACAGCACCACGAACGCCTCCAGCTGCAGCATCATCGACGTGAACTGCACCTTGGCGGGCTTGCGGGGCTTGATGCGGTCCCCCGGGCGGGGACGGTCGTCCTTCGTGCTCACGACCCCACGATATCCGCGCGCTCGCGGGTGCCGGGACCGTCGTCGTCGGAGACCTCCGACACGCCGTCGGCGACCGGCGGCTCGTCGAGCGCCTCCGCCTTGGCCGGGTCCGCGACCGCCTCGCCGCGCGCCACCATGCCGGCGACGTCGGAGAGCTTGATCACCGGCAGGAAGAAGGCCAGCACGAGGCCGACGAGGACGAGGGGCACGAGGTACCAGAACGACGGCGCGAGGGCGTCCGCGTAGGCGTCGATGATGCCCGACTTGAGCGGCTCGGGCAGCGACTGCACGACGCCCGGCGTGAGGCTCGACTCGCCGCCGGATCCGGCGGGCGCGCCCGCGAAGACCTCGGTGAGGTTGTCCGTGAGGCGCGTGGTGAAGATCGTCGTGAACAGGGCGGAGCCCACGGCAGCGCCGATCTCGCGGAAGAAGTTGTTGGAGCTCGTCGCCGTGCCCAGCTCGTGCGGGTCGACGGCGTTCTGCACCGCCAGCACGATGGTCTGCATCACGAGGCCCATGCCGGCGCCGAGCGTGAAGATCATCGCCCCGAAGGTCCACATCGACATGTCGCCGGACAGGCCGGTCAGCCAGACCATCGCCAGCGCGACCACGATCAGGCCGGCCACGGGGTAGGCCTTGTACTTCCCCGTCTTGGAGATCGCGATGCCCGAGACGATGGAGGTGAGCATCATGCCGGCCATCATCGGGAGCATCAGCCAGCCCGACTCGGTGACGCCGGCGCCCGTGGACATCTGCAGGAACGTCGGGATCATCGCCATCGCGGAGAACATGCCCATGCCCAGCACGAGCCCGATGAGCGTCGTGATGGTGAACGTGCGGTTCTTGAACAGCCGCAGCGGGATCAGCGGCTCGGCGACGCGCGTCTCGACGAGGATGAACGCGGCCACCGCCGCGAGCGTCAGCACGACGAGGCCGGACAGGCGCCAGTCGGTCCAGTCGTAGCCGGACGACGACAGGGACTCCCAGCTGGTGACGAGCACGATGCCCGTGGTGGCCACCGCCATCGTGACGATGCCGCCCCAGTCGACCGGGCGCGACGAGCGGTGCGAGGGCAGCTTGAGCGCGAACCAGGCGACGACGAACGCGGCGACGCCGACGGGCAGGTTGATCCAGAAGGTCCAGCGCCAGCCGGGGCCCTCGGTGAGCCAGCCACCGAGGAGCGGGCCGAGGACGGCGGAGATGCCGAACAGGGCGCCGAGCGGGCCCATGTACTTGCCGCGCTCGGAGGCGGGCACGATGTCGGCGATGATCGACTGCGACAGGATCATCAGGCCGCCGCCGCCGAGGCCCTGGAGGGCACGCCACAGGACGAGCTCGATCATGTTCTGCGACAGCGCGGCGCCCACGGACGCGAGGGTGAACAGCCCGATCGCGACGAGGAACGGCCAGCGCCGTCCCATGAGGTCGCCGAACTTGCCGTACAGGGGCATGCCGATCGCGACGGCCAGGATGTAGGCCGTGACGACCCACCCCTGGTGCTCGACGCCGTTGAGCTCGCCGACGATCGTGGGCATGGCGGTGCCGACGATCGTCTGGTCGAGGGAGGACAGGAACATCGACGCCATCAGGGCGCCGAAGATCAGCCAGACGGTGCGCTGCGTCAGGACGACGACGGGCTTGTCCGGCGTGGCAGGAGCGGCTGCAGAGGCACTGCTCATGGGACACCTCGGATCGGGGGCGCGCGGGGGCGCCGGGGTAGTGACGGGGGCTGGGGGTTCTTCGGACGACGGCGTGCGGGCGGGGCGCCCGACGCTCAGGAGGTGAGGACGGCGGCGAGCTGGCCGACGACGTGCGGCACGTGGTCGCCGACGTCGCCCTCGTGACCGGTGCGCGCCCAGTCGTCCATCGCCGCCCGGGTGACGACGAAGACGACCATGGCGCACATCTCCGGGTCGGCCGGGAGGGGTGACGCCTCGTGCCGCCGCTCGAACAGCGCGACGACCTGGGCCTTGTGCCGCTCGAACCAGGCGAAGTGCCGGCCGAGCAGTCGCGGTTCGAGCTGCAGGATCTCCATCACCTGCTCGCCCTGGTGCTTGCCGGGGCCGGCGAACGCGGAGAGCAACGACCGGACGAGCACCTCGAGGTCGGTCACCAGGCGCCCTGAGGGGCCCCCGGCCGCGAACGCCTCGCGGGTCTCGGCGCTCAGCTCGAACGAGCCCTGACCGAGCACCGCGTCGTCCTTCGACTCGAAGTAGTTGAAGAACGTGCGGGGCGAGATCTGGGCCGCCTCGGCGATCTCCTCCACCGTCACGGCGTCCAGGCCACGCTCGAGCACGAGGCGCTGGGCGGCGTCGACGATCGCGTCCGTGCGCGCGCGCTTCTTGCGCTCACGCAGTCCGAGGTCGCCGGCGGGAGGAGTCACCGGACAATCATGCACCCGCTGCAATATTGCACCAAGTGCAATTTCCTGTGAGCGTGGTCACACCTCACCGAACCCGCCCTCGATCAGCCCGACGACCGTGGACACGGCGTCGCGCGCGTCCGCCCCCTGCGCGGCCACCTCGATCCCTGTGCCGGCGGCGGTGCCGAGCGCCATGAGCTGCAGCACGCTCGTCGCGTCGACGCCCTGCACGGTGACCGGTCCGCCGAAGGCCGCCGCAGCCCGCGCCACCACCGCCGCCGGGCGGGCGTGCAGGCCGAGCGGGTTGCGGATCACGACCCGCGCCGACACCGTCTCGCCGTCCGCGGCGGGGGCCGCGGGGACGGCGGCGTCGGTCGAGGGGGCGGGCGCCCCGGCGCCCTGGGCGGCGGCCAGCACCGCGTCCAGGCCGGCGCCCTGCTGCGCCGCGACCGCCGCGGCGACGGCCCCCTCGACGAACGGCGCGTCGGCGAGGCGCACCCGCCCGGCCAGGTCCTCGTCGAGCTCGAGCGCCGTCTCGACGGTCAGCACGGCGGAGCCCAGGTCGGCCAGCACGACGACGCCGTCGACGCGCGGCAGCGCGCGGCCGAGGGCGTCCTGCACGACCTCCAACGACGTGCCCAGGCCGCCGTCGCCGTCCCCCGCCCCGCTCTCCAGGGTCACGTCCGGCGCCATCTCCCGGGCCAGCTCGACCGTCCCCTCGGCGAGCCGCGCCGAGTGGGAGACCAGCAGCAGCCCGACGCTCACTCCGCGTCAGCCCCCGTGTCAGCCTCTGAGGCGGCTGCGCCGTCGAGCGCCGCGTCGAGCGCCGCGCGCAGCACCAGCGCCGTCGAGCGCGCGCCCGGGTCCTCGTGGCCGGCGCTCCGCTCCCCCAGGTAGGACGCGCGACCCTTGGTGGCCACGAGCGGGATCGTGCCCGTCGCGCCGGCGTCGGCCGCCTCGGCGGCGGCCCGCAGCACCTCGACCGGCTCCTGGCCCGCGTCCGCGGCGGCCGTGGCCGCCTCGACCGCGGGGGCGAGGGCGTCGACCATCGTCTTCTCCCCCACCTGCGCCTTGCCGCGCGACGTCACGCCCTCGAGCGCGGCGTCGAGCAGCACGACGACGCCGGACCCGTCCACGCTGGGTCGGGCCGACCGCTTCGCGGCCCGCAGGAACGCCGTCCCGTACAGCGGGCCGGAGGCTCCTCCGACCTTCGACATGAGGGTGGTCGCGACGAGCATGAGCACGTCGCCCACCTCCGTGCGCTCCGCGGCGCCCGGCGCGTCCAGCTTCGCGACCACGGCCTGGAACCCGCGGTGCAGGTTCTCCCCGTGGTCGCCGTCCCCGATCTGCCGGTCGAGCTCCGTGAGCTCGTCCTTCGACCCCGCCACGACGTCGGCGGTGCGCCGCACCCAACGCTCCGCCCATGCCACGTCGAGCCCCATGACCGCACGCCTCCTCGCCTCGGGGCGCCCCGCGGCGCCCGTCACCAGTGCAACGCCGCCGTGCGCACCGGCGCGTCCCACAGCTCCCGCAGCTCGTCGTCCAGCCGCAGCACCGTGATCGACGCGCCCTGCATCTCCAGCGACGTCACGTAGTTGCCCACGAGCGACCGGGAGACGGTGACACCGCGCTCCTCGAGCAGCCCGCGCGCTCGACCATAGACGACGTACAGCTCCGACAACGGCGTGCCGCCCATCCCGTTGACGAACAGCAGCACGTCGTCGCCGCCGGCCAGGCGCAGGTCGTCGGCGACCGGATCGAGCAGGCTGCGCGTGATCTCGGTGGCGCCGGCGAACGGGATGCGGTGCCGGCCGGGCTCGCCGTGGATGCCGATGCCGATCTCCACCTCGTCGTCGGGCAGGTCGAAGGACGGCTTCCCGACGTGCGGCACCGTGCAGGCCGACAGCGCGACGCCCATGCTCCGCACGTTCGCCACGACGCGGCCGGCGATCTCCGTCACCGCGCCGAGGTCGTCGCCGCGGGCCGCGGCGGCGCCCGCGATCTTCTCCACGCAGACGGTGCCCGCCACCCCGCGACGGCCCGCCGTGTACAGGGAGTCCTCGACGGCGACGTCGTCGTTGACGAGGATGGTCGCCACCTGCGACCCCTCCGCCTCGACGAGCTCCACGGCCGTCTCGAAGTTGAGCACGTCGCCCGTGTAGTTCTTCACGACGGCGACGACGCCGGCGCCCGAGTCCGCGCCCAGGATCGCCGGCACGATCTGGTCCGGCGTGGGCGAGGTGAACACCGCGCCCGGCACCGCCGCGTCGAGCATCCCGTCTCCGACGAACCCGGCGTGCAGCGGCTCGTGCCCGGAGCCACCGCCGCTGACCAGCCCCACCTTGCCCGGGACGGGCCCGTCGGCCCGCGACACGTACACGGGCTCGTCGTGCACCTCGACCAGGTCGGCGTGGGCGAGCCCGAATCCCGCGAGCGAGTCGGTCACCGCGTCCGCGGGGTCGTCGAGCAGCTTCTTCATGTCGTGCCTCCTCGCCTGGCACCGCCCTGCACCGCGGCGGCCTGCCCCCATCCAACACCCGGGCGGCAGGCCACGCAGCACCCCCACGGGTGTCGGGCGGGTGATCGTGCGTCGCGCCCCGGACGCGACCGTCAGCCGCGGCCGAGCAGGATCCGGGCGTCCGCGACCGTGATGACCGAGCCGGTGACCAGCACGCCGCGGCCGGTGCCGACACCCACCTGGTCGCCGCTCTCGGCGAGGTCGGCCGCCACCTGCAGCGCCTCGTCGAGGCGGGCGGTGGTGCGCACGCGGTCCTCGCCGAAGATCTCCTGGGCCACCTCGAGCAGGTCCTCGGGGTCGGCCGAGCGGGCCGACGAGTTCTTCGTGAGCACGAGCTCCGTGAGCGCGGGCTCGAGGGTCGCGAGCAGCCCCTCCGCGTCCTTGTCCGCCATCACGGCGACGACGCCGACCAGGCGCGGCAGGTCGAACTCCTCGTCGAGCGCGTCGACGAGGGCCTGCGCCCCGTGCGGGTTGTGCGCCGCGTCCACCAGCACGGTCGGGCTCGAGCGCACCACCTCCAGGCGCCCGGGCACGACGACGTCGGCGAACGCCGTCTCGACCACGCCGCCGTCCAGGGCCCGCCCGCCGAGCAGCGCCTCCACCGCGGCGAGCGCGAGGAGCGCGTTGTGGGCCTGGTACTTGCCGTGCAGCGGCACCAGCACCTCGGTGTACAGGCCGGCGGGGGTGCGCAGGTCGGCGAGCTGCCCGCCGACGGCCGCCCGACGCCCGGCCACCTCGAGCTCCACGCCCTCGCGCAGCAGGTGCGCCGAGACCTCCGCCGCGCGTTCGCGCAGGATCTCGTCGACGACGACCTCCTGCTCGGCGCTGACGACCGTGGCACCCTCCTTGACGATGCCCGACTTCTCCGTGGCGATCTCCGCCAGCGTGGAGCCGAGCCAGCGCTCGTGGTCGATGCCCACCGGGGTGAGCACGGCGACCTCCCCGTCGACGACGTTGGTGGAGTCCCAGCGACCGCCCATGCCGACCTCGACCACCGCGACGTCGACCGGGGCGTCCGCGAAGGCGGCGATCGCCATGACGGTGAGCACCTCGAAGAAGCTGAGGCGTGGGCCGCCGGCCGCCTGCGACTCGCGGTCGACGACGCCGATGTACGGCGCGACGTCCTCGAACACCTCGACGAACCGTGCGGCGCTCAGCGGCTCGCCGTCCACCTGGATGCGCTCGGTGACGCTCGTGAGGTGGGGCGAGGTGAACAGCCCGGTGCGCAGCCCGTGCTCGCGCACCAGGCGCTCGGTCATCCGCGCGGTCGACGACTTGCCGTTGGTGCCCGTGAGGTGGATCGCGCGGAACGCGTGCTGCGGGTCGCCGAGGAGCTCGAGGACGCGCCGCACACGGTCGAGGGTCGGGTCGATGTCGTGCTCCGGCGCCCGCGACATGATCTCGGCGTACACCTCGCGCAGCGACTCGACGGCGACGGCGTCCTCCGCGGCGTGCCGGGCGGCCTGGAGCTCCGCCGTGCGGGCCTTGCGCGCGGCGGACGACGACTGGTGCTCGGTTCCGGGGGTCATGTCGGGGGTCACTCCCCGAGGATAGGCGGTGCGGGCTCCGCGATCCCTCGCCGCGGCCGTGGCCTCAGCGCGGCGCGAGCACCACGACCGGGGTCTCGCCGGCCCGGTGCGCGGCGAACCGGTCGATCTCGCCCCAGCCCTGGTGGCTGCCGACGAGCGCCCACAGCCGCTCGCGCTCCTCCCCCAGCGCCGCCGTCCCGTGGACGGGCCGCGGACCGTCCACGGTGTCGACGACGGCGTCCGGGTGCGCGCGCAGGTTGAGCCACCACGCGGGCGGCGGGTCGCCCCAGCCGTTCATCGCCAGGGTGACGTACCGGCCGTCGTCCTCGACGTAGCCGAGGATGACGGCGCGCTCCTGGCCGCTGCGGCGTCCGACGACGCGCAGGCGCAGCATGCCGAACTTCCCCCCGGGCACGGGCCGGCGCAGCGGGTAGCGCCCGCCGGTGAGCCGGTACATCCCGCGCTGGAACGCCCAGGCCGACCGCACGAACCAGCGCGGCGGCACGAAGGGGCGGCCGTTCTCCGGGGCGGCGGGCGTCGCGTGCGTGCTGCCCATGGCTGACTCCTCGCGAGGGCCGGCGCCGACCCGCCGGGAAGCATCAGCGTAGTCGGCTGCCCCGCGGCCGCCCAGGCCCGAGCGTCTCCGTCGGTCAGGATTCACCCCCGGAATCCTGACCGACAGAGACGCTCGAGACGCGGGTCAGCGCTTGGCGACCCGCACCACGCGCTCGCCGTCGCCGGCGGCCACGGCCACGTCGACCGAGAGCGTCTCGCGCGCGATGAGCTCGCGGTGCGCCTCGACCGCGCCGAGGTGCTCCGCGGGGACGTCCAGCTCGAGGGCGATGCGGTCGCTCACCTCGAGCCCGGCGGCCTTGCGGGCGTCCTGCACGTCACGGATGACGTCGCGGGCGTAGCCCTCGGCGCGCAGCGCGTCGTCGAGCGCGAGGTCCAGCACGACGAACCCGCCGCCGGGCAGCACGGACGCGGCCACGTGCTCGCCGGCCGCGTCGCCCACCACGGTGGTGAGCTCGTACTCGGTCTCCAGCATCTCGACGGGGCCGTCGTCGGTCGTCACGACCACGAGGCCGTTCTCGTCGCGGGCCCACGCCCCCGACTTGGCCGCCCTGATGACCGCCTGGACGCCCCGCCCCAGGCGCGGGCCGGCGGCGCGGGCGTTGACCGCGAGCCGCTCGGTGATGCCGAACCGCTCGGACGCGTCGGCGTCGGCCTCGACGAGGTCGACCGCCTTGACGTTGAGCTCCGACGTCAGCAGGCCCACGTAGTCCGCGAGCGCCGCGGGGTCCGGCACCGCGACCGTGAGGCGGGCGAGCGGCTGGCGCACGCGCAGCTGGTGCGCCTTGCGCAGCGCGAGCGCGCTGGACACCACGGCGCGCACCTCGTCCATCGCGGCGACGAGCTCGTCATCGCGCACGAGCGCGGGCTCCACCGCCCCGTCGACCGAGGGCCAGTCCGTGAGGTGCACCGAGCGGCCGCCGGTGAGCCCGCGCCAGACCTCCTCCGCCAGCAGCGGGGCGAGCGGCGCCATGACGCGCGTGAGCGCCTCGAGCGCCGTGTACAGCGTGTCGAAGGCGTCGGCGTCCTCGGCCCAGAACCGGTCGCGCTGGGTGCGCACGTACCAGTTGGTGAGGACGTCGAGGTGCTCGCGCACCGACTCGCAGGCGCCGCCGATGTCGTACGCGTCGAGCTGGCCGGTGACCTTGGCGACGAGGTCGTGCGTGCGGGCCAGGAGGTAGCGGTCGAGGGCCGGCAGGCCGGCGACCCGGTCCGCCGTGACCGGCTTCGCCGTGTAGCCCGTTCCGCGCTCGTCGGACCCGGTCGCGCTGTTCGCGTACAGGGTGAAGAAGTAGTACGTGCTCCACAGCGGGAGCAGCACCTGGCGGACGGCGTCGCGGATGCCCTCCTCCGTGACGACGAGGTTGCCGCCACGCAGGATCGGGCTGGCCATGAGGAACCAGCGCATCGCGTCGGAGCCGTCGCGGTCGAAGACCTCGGAGACGTCCGGGTAGTTGCGCAGCGACTTGCTCATCTTGCGGCCGTCGGAGCCCAGCACGATGCCGTGCGAGACGGCGCTGCGGAACGCCGGCCGGTCGAACAGGGCCGTGGCGAGCACGTGCAGCGTGTAGAACCAGCCGCGGGTCTGGCCGATGTACTCGACGATGAAGTCGCCCGGGTAGTGGTTCTCGAACCACTCGGTGTTCTCGAACGGGTAGTGCACCTGGGCGTACGGCATGGAGCCCGAGTCCACCCAGACGTCCATGACGTCCTCGACGCGGCGCATGGTCGACGTCCCGGTGGGGTCGTCCGGGTTGGGCCGGGTGAGGCCGTCGACGAACGGGCGGTGCAGGTCGGGCTCGCCGTCCGCGTTCAGGGGCAGGCGGCCGAAGTCGCGCTCGATCTGCTCGAGCGACCCGTAGACGTCGATGCGGGGGTGCGCCGGGTCGTCCGACTTCCACACGGGCACGGGCGAGCCCCAGAAGCGGTTGCGGGTGATCGACCAGTCGCGGGCGTTCTCCAGCCACTTGCCGAACTGGCCGTGCTGGATGTGCTCGGGCGTCCACGAGATCTCCTCGTTGAGCTCGAGCATGCGCTCCTTGATCTTCGTGACCTCGACGAACCACGAGGACACGCCCATGTACATGAGCGGCTGCCGGCAGCGCCAGCAGTGCGGGTAGGAGTGCGCGTAGGACTCGCGGCGCAGCAGCACCGTGCCGGCGGTGGTCGACCCGGCGTCGGCCTCCCCGCGGGTGCGGGCCTTGAGGTGGTCGATGATCGGGAGGTTGGCGTCGAAGACCTGCAGGCCCGCGTACTCGTCGACCGGGTGCGTGAACTTGCCGTCCGCGCCCACGGGCATGACGGAGGCGACGCCCTCGCGGTCGCAGACGATCTTGTCGTCCTCGCCGAACGCGCCGGCGCTGTGCACCAGGCCGGTGCCGTCCGTCGTCGTGACGAAGTCCGCCTCGACCACGCGGTGCGCGCGCTCGCGGCCCTCGTAGTAGGAGAACGGCGGCACGTAGGAGGTCTGGAGCAGGTCGCGGCCGGTGAGGCGCCCGACCACGCGCGGCGCCTCCTCGCCCTCGTCGGTCAGCTCGCGGGCGTACGCGTCCACGCGGGCCGCGGCGAGCACGTACCGCTGCGGGGCGCCCGTGAACGACGACTCCACGACGACGTACTCGATGTCCGGGCCCACCATGATCAGCAGGTTGGACGGCAGTGTCCACGGCGTCGTCGTCCAGATGAGCAGCTTGTCGCCGGGGCGCACGACGTCCTGGCCCGCGGGCACGGTCGCGACGTCGAAGCCGACGGTCACGGCCGGGTCCTGGCGCGTCTGGTAGACGTCGTCGTCCATGCGCAGCTCGTGGTTGGACAGCGGCGTCTGGTCGTTCCAGCAGTACGGCAGCACGCGGAAGTCCTCGTACACGAGGCCGTTGTCGTAGAGCTTCTTGAAGCCCCACAGCACCGACTCCATGTAGGTGACGTTGAGCGTCTTGTAGTCGTGGTCGAAGTCCACCCAGCGCGCCTGGCGCGTGACGTAGTCGCGCCACTCGGAGGTGTACTTGAGGACGGACGCGCGGCAGGCGGCGTTGAACTTCTCGATGCCGAGCTCGAGGATCTCGTCCTTCGTCTTGATGCCGAGCTGGCTCATGGCCTCGAGCTCGGCGGGCAGGCCGTGCGTGTCCCAGCCGAACCGGCGCTCCACGTGCTTGCCGCGCATCGTCTGGTAGCGCGGGACGACGTCCTTCGCGTAGCCGGTGAGCAGGTGGCCGTAGTGCGGCAGGCCGTTGGCGAACGGGGGGCCGTCGTAGAAGACGAACTCGTTGCTGCCGTTCTCGCCCGCCGGGTTCTTCGCCACGGAGGCGCGGAACGTGTCGTCGGCCGCCCAGAAGTCCAGGACCTCGCGCTCGATCGCCGGCAGGTCCGGGGATGCGGGGACGCCGGCGATACCGAACGCGGCGCCCTGCTGGGGCTGGTCGGACGAACGGTGCTGCGGATAGGCCATGGGTGGGCTCCTGTGCGGACGAGCTGGCGGTCGGTGGTACGACGTCGGTGCTGTGCGAGGACGACGCCCCCGCCCCGAAGGGCGCGGGTCCCGCGGTACCACCCCGCTTGCGGACGCCGTTCGCGCTGACGTCCGCCGCTCGTTCACGGCTGTGACGGGCCTACCCGTCCGGTTCTACTACGAGTGCGTGCTGCGCTCGGTTCTTCCGGAGGCTCACCGGTGATGGCCGGGTCGATGCCTGTGCGTCCATGGTAGCCAGCCACGCAAGTGCGGTCGTCGCCGGGCGCCTTCGGCCGCCGGTGGAAAAGACCGGGCGGCCTCGCGGACGTTCTCGCCAGGATGGCGGGTATGGACGAGGTGGAGGTCGTCGTCGCCCACAGCCAGCGCGCGACGCTGCGCGTGGGCGACGCGTTCCTGAAGGTCGACGGCGACCCGGCGCACGCCGAGCGCGAGGCGCGGGCGATGGCCCTGGCGCCGGTGCCGACCCCGGCGGTCCTGTGGCGCGAGCCGCCCGTGCTCGCGATCGCCGCCGTGCCCGGCGCGGCGCTCGGCGTCCTCGGCGAACCGTCGGCCGCGTCGCCCGCGGCGTGGGCGGCGGCGGGCGCCGCCGTGCGGACGCTGCACGACGCGCCGTTGCCGCCGTGGCCGGGACGCCGGCTCGACGACGTGGCGGCGGAGCTCGACCGCGAGTGCGCATGGTTGCTCGCCCACGGCGTCGTGCCCGCCGACGTGGTCCGGAAGAACCGTGCGATCGCCGAGGTCGCGCTCCGTCCGTGGGCACCGGCGTTCATCCACGGCGACCTGCAGCTCACCCATGTGTTCGTCGACGGCGACGAGGTCACCGGCATCATCGACTGGTCCGAGGCCGCCCCCGGCGACGCCATGTTCGACCTGGCCATCCTGACGCTGGGGCACGAGGAGCGCCTCGACGACGTGCTGGCCGGCTACGGCGCGGGGGCGGACCGGGACGTGATCCGGGCCTGGTGGTCGCTGCGCAGCCTGGTGGCGTCGCGCTGGCTGATCGAGCACGGCTTCGACCCGGACGCACCGGGGTGCGAGCTCGACGTGCTCCGCTCCCGGATGCGGGAACCCTAGGCCCACGGGCCCGCCACCTCACGCGCGGGCGTCGGCCGCCATGGCCTCGAGCACGGCGAAGGGCGCGGGGCTCGTGAACGGTCCGCGCACGGACGGCTCGTACGCGGCGAGCGGCCGCGCCTGGAAGACCCTCTCCAGCGCCGGGTCGTCCGGCTCGATGCCCAGCGCCGAGGCCGGCACGAAGCCGAAGCGGGAGTAGTAGCCCGGGTCGCCGACGAGCACCACGAGCGGCTCCCCCAGCGCGTCGGCCCCGCCGAGCACCGTGTGCACCAGCGCCGAGCCGACGCCGCGGGCCTGGTGGTCCGGGTGCACGCTCAGCGGCCCGAGCACGAGGGCGGGGTCGTCACCCACGCGCGCCCGCGTGCACACGACGTGACCCACGACGGCGTCGCCCGCGCAGGCCACGAACGCGAGCTCCGGGATCCAGGCGTCGTCCTCCCGCAGGAGCCCGACGAGCGTCGCCTCGCCGGGCGCGCCGTCGGGCTCGACGGACGGCGCCGAGTAGGACGCGCCCACGAAGGCGGCGGCGGTGACGGCGCGGACGGCGGCGGCGTCGGACGGGAGCTCGCGGCGGATCAGCATGCGCCGATGGTGGCACCGGGCCGCCGTCGGCGTCCCCGGAATTCTCCGCGCATCCTGTGGACGGCCGCCCGGCGGTCCCCCCGCGCGCACGACCGCGCGGGCTACAGTCCGGGCATGCGCCGCGGACCTGTCCTCGCCCTGGTCGGAGCGGCGGTCGTCGCCGTGCTGGCATGGAGCGAGCTGCTGAACCGCCGCTGGTCGAGGGCGCTCGTGAGCGAGCCCGCCGGCCAGACGCAGGCCGTCGTCGTGCTGGGCTTCCGCAACCCCGGACCGGCGGCCAACGCGGTCAACCGGTGGCGGGTGCGCGCGGGGCTGCGGTCCGTCGACCCCGCGGCACGGTCGCGACTCGTCCTCAGCGGGGGCGCGACCACGTCGGGCCGGACCGAGGCCCGCGTGCTGGCCGACCACGCCGCCGGGCTGGGCTACGACGGTCCGCTCGTGCTCGAGGAGGAGAGCCGGACGACCTGGGAGAACGTCGCCCGGGTGCTCCCGCTGGTCGAGGACGCCGACCGCATCACGATCGTCTCGCAGCCGGCGCACGCGCTGAAGGCGCGCGTGTACGTCGCGCGCCAGCGCCCCGACCTGGTCGGCCGCCTGACGCGCGGCGCCGACCACCGCTGGGGCGAGTGGCTCCCGCTCAAGCCGGCCCTCGCCGCGTACGGGCTGTGGACGCTGCGCGGCGTCCGGCGCGACCTGGGCCGGCGGTGACGCCGGGCCGCGCGGCTCGTATCGTGGCGTCGTGACCGTCCTCCAGGCGCTGCTCGCCTTCGCGCTCGTCGCGGGGCTCCTCACCCTCGTCCCCGGCCTCGACACGGCGCTCGTGCTGCGCAGCACGGTGACCCGCTCGCGCTCGCACGGGCTCGCGGCGCTGGGCGGCATCCAGGTCGGCACCCTCGTGTGGGGTGCCGCCGCCGCGGGCGGCGCGGCGGCGCTGCTCGCCGCCAGCCAGACGGCGTACCGCGCGCTCACCCTCGCCGGCGCGGCGTACATGGTCTGGATGGGGGCGTCGATGCTCTGGCGGTCGTTCCGGTCGCCGCGCGACGCCGCTGCCGAGGTGGACGTCCCGTTGCCGACCGGCGGCCGCTGGCGCGACTTCGGGCTGGGGCTGAGCACCAACCTCATGAACCCGAAGGTCGGCGTGTTCTACGTCGCGGCGATCCCGCAGTTCGTCCCGGACGGCGTCAACCCGCTGCTCATGGGGCTGCTGCTGGCGCTGGTGCACTGCGTGCTCGGCACGGCCTGGCTGTCGCTCGTCGTCCTGGGGGCGGGCTGGGCCGGGCCCCGCCTGCGCCGGTCCGGCGTCGTGCGGTGGGTCGACCGTGTCACCGGCGGGGTGCTGGTGCTGTTCGGCGCCCGGCTGGCGGCGACCGCACGGGTCTGAGGAACCCCGCCACACCGTTGTCGCGCCGCCCCGCCACCGGGGCTCGAGCTGGTTCCCGGCGCCATCGCCGGGCGGCAGGTGCTGCGGCTGCGCTACCGGGGCGAGGTGCGAGAGGTGGAGCCGTTGCGCCTGCTGCGCGGCGACGGGCACTGGTACCTCGTCGGCTGGGCGCGCCCGAGCGGCGGGGTGCGTGGCTTCCGCGACGACCGCATCGAGTCCGTCGCCCCGACGGAGGAGCGGTTCGAGGCGCTGCACCGGGCGGAGGTCGACGCCGACCTGGCCCGATGGGACCTCACCACGCTGACACCGTGAGCGCGAGGCACTCAGACGAACCCCAGGCGGTCCACGATCCGTCGCGCCACGACCTCCGGGTCCTCGGAAGCGCCCACCAGCTCCGACCCGGCGAGGGCACCCTCGCGCCACAAGGACGCGAATCCGTGGACGACGGACCAGGCGGCCAGCCGGACCGAGCGGGGGTCGTCGACGCCCTCGAGGCTCGCCACCCCGACCCGCAGGGCCTCGCCGGACCGGCGACGCGCGTTCACGAGGCCCGGGTCGTCGGCCCGGAGCAGGTCGGAACGGAACATCACGGCGAAGTGTCCCGGCCGGGCGAGAGCGAACCGGACGTAGGCCACCGCCACGTCCCGCAGGTCGGGACCGGCTTCCTGCAGCTCCGCCGCCAACAGGTCGAATCCCTCGGTCGCGAGCGCGGTGAACAGCCCGTGCCGGTCGCCGAAGTGGTGCGCGGGCGCGGCGTGCGACACCCCGGCCCGTTGCGCCAGGCCCCGCAGGGACAGGCGGTCGACACCGTCCTGCGCGATCTGGTCGGCTGCCTGGCGCAGCACGACGGCCCGCAGGTCGCCGTGGTGGTACGCGTCCGCCATCGGACCTCCATCTAGCCATTGACTAGTCCGTCGTCACGGACCTAACTTGTCGCTGTCAAGATTCACTCTAGCCCCCTCGGGAGACCTCATGGCACCCCTCGTCGTCCTCGTCACCGTCACCCTCGCGGCACGGGGCCTCGGCGCTCTCGGCGTCGACCCGCTGGGCGGCTGGCCCGCCGCCGTGACCGCCGGTCTCGTGGCCATGCTGCTCGTCACCGCGAGCGCCCATTTCACGCGGCCCCGGCGGGCGGCGCTCGTCGCCATGGTGCCGCCACGGTTCCCGCGGCCCGCGCTCCTCGTGACCGTGACGGGTGTGCTCGAGCTCGCCGGCGCCGCCGGGCTCGCGCTCCCGGCCACCCGGACGGCCGCGGGGGTCTGCCTCGCGCTGCTGCTCGTCGCCATGTTCCCGGCCAACGTGCACGCCGCCCGCGCCTCCACGGGCGTCCGCACCATGCCGCTGCCGGCGAGGTCCGTGCTCCAGGTCGTCTTCGTCGCCGCCTGCCTCGTCGCGGCCTTCGCGGAGTGAGTCGGCCGGGTCAGACGATCGTCAGCTCGATGGTGTGCCAGCCCGTGGCGCCGTCGGGCGCGGGCGGGGCCTCCGCCTCGACCTGGACGTTGCCCTCCACGTCGTTCGCCCGGACGGCGACGAGGTGGTCCCCTGGCGTCGCGTCCCAGTCCAGCCGCCACTGGCGCCACGTGTCAGGGCCGACGGTGTCGGCGAGGTCCGCCACGGCCCAGTCGCCGTCGTCCACCCGCACCTCCACGCGCTCGATCCCGGTGTGCTGGGCCCAGGCGACACCGGCGAGCGTCACCGTGCCGGTGGGCAGGTCGTCGCCCGGGCGCGGGACGTCGATGCGCGAGGACAGCTTGATCGGGCCCAGCGCCGACCAGCCGCGCGGCGTCCAGTAGCCCTGCTCGTCGGCGAACCGCGTGACCTTGAGCTCGGTGACCCACTTGGTGGCCGACACGTACCCGTACAGCCCGGGCACCACGAGGCGCGCGGGGAAGCCGTGCTCGGTGGGCAGCGGATCGCCGTTCATCCCGACCGCGACGAGGCAGGCCCGGTCGTTCTCCTGCAGCACCCCCAGCGGCGTGCCCGCGGTGAAGCCGTCGGTGCTGCGCGAGAGCACCATGTCCGCGCCGGCCTGCGGCCGGGCCTGCTTCAGCAGCTCGCGCACGGGGTAGCCGAGCCACAGCGCGTTGCCGATGAGGTCGCCGCCCACCTCGTTGGAGACGCAGGCCAGCGTGACGTGGTGCTCCTCGAGCGGCAGCGCGAGCAGGTCGTCCCAGGTGATCGTGAAGGGCTCGTCCACGAGGCCGGTCACGGTGAGCGACCAGTCGTCGGGGTCCACCTGCGGCACGACCAGGGCCGTGTCGATGCGGTAGAACTCCGGGTTGGGCGTGATGTACGGGGCGGCGCCCTCGACGCCGAGGTCCGCGCCGGCCGGCACCGGCGGCGCCGTCGTCGCGGGCCGCGGCAGGCGGATCGCCTCGCGCGCGGCCGTCACCGCCCGGCCCCCGGCGGAGACGAGACGGGAGACGCCGAGCACCACCACGGCGCCCGCCGCCGTGACGCCGGTCCACTGCAGGAAGCGGCGCCGGTCGATGGCGTACCGCACGTCGGCTCCGGGCCGCTCGTCCTCGGCGAACCAGGTCTCGAGGCGCCGCAGGAGGGCGCTGAGCAGGGCGATCGCGGCCACGACCCCCAGCAGGCTCGGCAGCGCCCAGGCCACGTTCGCCCCGGGGCGCCCCGCTGCCACCACGGCGGCCACCGCGCCCACGACGCCCAGGAGGACGGCACCCCACGGCGGACGACGCCGCTCGAGGAGGCCCGCGAGCGCCGCGCCGGCGAGGGAGACGACGCCCATCGTCGCGAGCAGCACGGCCTTGTCGGCCGTGCCGAACCACGACACCGCGAGGTCCTTGAGCCAGCCCGGGACGCCGTCCACCACGGCGCCGCCGACGGCCACGACCGGGCTCGACGACGGGTCGACGAACGCCGCGACCAGCGCCGCCACGGCCAGGCCGGCCGCCGTCGCGACCACGCCCGCGAGCGCCGCCCACCCACCGTCCCGCGGCCGCCGCTCGACCGGGACCGCCGACTCGATGTCCCACGGGGACTCGCTGCTCATGACCTCAGCGTCCCACCGCGCGGCCCGCCCTCCGTGCCTCGTGACGAGACCGTAAGAAACGGTCCACGCCGCGCGGAGGGGTGATCACCCGTCGTGCGGCGCGCCCGAGGGCCCGCGAGCGCCGTGGTCGGGGCTGCCAGGGTCCCGCCAGCCGGCGAGGTGCCCGAGCCACGCGATCGCGAGCCACGGCCCCTCGAGGACCAGCTCCGTCCCGGGACCGGTGACCGTCGCGGTGCAGCGCCCGTCCAGCGTCCACGGCCCCTGCTCCCCCGGCGCGAGCGTCAGCGAGCGGAGCGTCAGCGTCGTGCGGTCCAGCTCGACGTCGTCGGACGCCCCGCCGGCCGCCGTCGGCAGCGCGACCCAGGTCCGCTCGCGCGCGGCCCACAGGGTCGGGCGCTCGCCGTCGGCCCGGCGGAGCCAGCCCGCGGTGCCGCCGACGACGACGCACGGCAGCTCGGGGACGGGCGCGGCGGGGTCGCGCGGCACCCGCGGCGGCTCGTCCCCGAGGCTCGACACGTCACCCGCCGGGGCGTTCCCGTTCGCGATCGACAGCGCGAGGTCCACGGCGGCCCGCACGAGACCCGTCGCCGCGCCGGCGCTCTCCCGCACCCCGCGCCGCTGCCGCCGCGGACGTCGCCACGAGATCACGTCCTGGACCCGGGGGCTCGTCATGGCGTCGACGGTAACGCCACCACGGTCGGCGTCACGCCCCGGCGGCCGCCGGGTCCGGCCGCGGCACGTGCGCGAACACCGACTGCCCCAGCCACCTGGGCACCTGGCGCCGCACGGCCTCGGGCCCCTCGACCGCCACCTCGTGCGAGCGCAGCGCGCTCGCCCAGGTCACGTCGCCCCGCCACAGGCGGGTGAGGGCGGGCAGCGGCGTCGTCACGACCACCGCGGCGTCGTAGCCGGGGTCGTAGTCGCACACCTCGACCTGCCCGTCCCGCACGACGATCCACCACCGGGACACCCGGGGGACCACGTCGGTGAGCACGAGCGCCAGGACGGTGCGTTCCCGAGGCCACTCGGTGACGTCGATCGTGCGGCGCATGTCCCACAGCAGCAGGTGCGGGTCGAGGTCTTCCGCACCGAGCCCGCCGACCCACCGCGTGCCCCAGGCGCCGAGCGCCTCGACCACCGGCCGCAGCTCCTCACCGGCGGGGGTGAGCACGTAGCGGACGTGTCCCTCGCCGCCAGCGCGCCGCACGACTCCCGCGCGCTCCAGCGTGCGCAGCCGCTTGGACAGCAGCGTGGGCGACATCTTCGGGTTGCCGCGCCGCAGCTCGTTGAACCGTGTGCTGCCCAGCAGCAGCTCGCGCACGACGAGCAGCGTCCACCGCTCGTCGAGCACCTCCATCGCCTTGGCGACGGGGCAGAACTGGCCGTAACCCGCCATCCACCCAGTGAACGCCCGCCGGGCGTCGCGCCGCCAGTACAGATCCAGGACTTCGCCCGGTCCAGATCCGGCACTGGATCGCGGGAGGGTCGCGGGCGCAGCGTGAAGGGGTACGCACGGACCACAGCATGGAACTACTGCGCGAAGGAGCCCCTCATGAGCGTCACCGAACCCCGGACCGTCCCCGTCGAGCTGCTCGAGGCGGTCCGCATCAAGCACCGCGCCGTCTGGGAGTCGGGCGACTACCCCGCCGTCGCGGACCAGGTCATCCCGTCCCTGGGGGCCGTCCTCGTGGAGGCGTGCGACGTCGGCCCGGGCGACCGCGTGCTCGACGTCGGTGCCGGCTCGGGCAACGCGTCGATCCCGGCCGCGCTGACGGGGGCCGACGTCGTCGCCTCCGACCTCTCGCCCGAGCTGCTCGACGTCGGGCGGCGCCGCGCCGCCGATCGGGGCGCCGACCTGCGCTGGGAGACGGCCGACGCGCACGCCCTCCCCTTCGATGACGGCGCGTTCGACGTCACCCTGTCGTGCGTGGGCGTGATGTTCGCGCCGTTCCACCAGCTCGCGGCCGCCGAGCTCGCGCGCGTGACCCGCCCCGGCGGCACGATCGGGAACGTCGCGTGGACGCCCGACGGGTTCATCGGCCAGATGTTCGCGACCCTCAAGCCCTACGCGCCCCCGCCGCCGCCCGGAGCCCTCCCGCCGCCCCTGTGGGGTGCGGAGGAGCACGTGCGGGCCCTGCTCGGGGACCGCATGACGGACGTCCGGGCCGAGGTGCGCGGGCTCGTCGTCGACAGGTTCACCGACGGCGCCGCGTTCCGCGACTTCTTCAAGGGCACCTACGGGCCGACCATCGCGACGTACCGGCACCTCGGGGACGACGCCGCCCGCGCGGCCGAGCTGGACGACGCGCTCGCCGCGCTCGGCGACCGCCACCTGCGCGACGACGGCACGATGGTCTGGGACTACCTGCTGGTGCGCGCGACGCGGGCGTGAGCCCGCGCCCTCGCTCGCCCCTCATCCCACGTCGAGGAGGCGGCGGCGGACGCTGTCGAGCTCCGCGTCCGTCACGCCGTGCGCGCGCAGGTAACCCTCCGGGTCCACGCCGTCGAGGAACTCCCCGAGCGCGGCGGCGACGGCGTCGCACCAGGCCGCGAGCTCGTCCGGCCCGCGGTGCGGCTCGTCCCACCCCGGCTCGGTGGCGGCCCGGTCGTTGTTCGCGCGCACGGCCAGCAGGTAGTCGTCGACGACGACCGGGCGGGGCACGCCGACGAGGGTCAGCAGGAGCGCGGTGACCATGCCGGTCCGGTCGCGCCCGCCCGCGCAGTGGTAGACGACGGCCCCGTCGCGGGCGGCGGCGACGGTGCGGAAGACGTCGGCGACGAGGTCGGGCCAGCGCTCGAGCACGGTCGCGTAGTAGCGCGGGGTGTCGAGGTGCGGCGCCCAGGCGGCCATGAACTCGGCGTCGTCGGGGTCCTCGACGGGGCGGTGGTGCCGCGACACCGACGGCGGCAGCTCCAGCGGCACGATCTCGGCCGCGTTGCGCAGGTCGACGACGGTGCGGACGCCGGCGGCGGCCATCGCTGCCAGCCCGGCCGGCCCTGCGTCGTCGAGGCGCGACGCCCGGTAGAGGCGTCCGAGCCGGGTGCGGCCCCCGTCGGCGGTGGGCAGGCCGCCGAGGTCGCGGGCGTTGGGAAGCGCGCCCCAGCGGACGGCGCGGGCGTCGTCCGGGGGCGCGACGGACGCGGCGTCGGCGGCCGGGTCACCGATCGGGAGGGTCACGGACGCCAGGCAAGCACACGGGGTCGGCGGCGCGTACTAGGCTCGACGCGGATCACGGGCACGACTCTGGCCCGTCGGCGCGACCCGGGCTGTGGGCCGCGGTTCCACCGGCGCGAGATGACGCGCCGTCGGACGACACCACCGACGACGACCCCTGGAGCTTTCGCGTGCCCCGCCTCCCCCGTACCGCCGTGCCCGGCGTTGCCCTGCTCGCCCTGTCCCTCGCCGCCCTCGCCGGCTGCGGACAAGACCCCGCCGACGCCGCGTCCTCGGCCGCCCCGACGGACGGGACCGCCGGGGGCACCGCCTACCCGCTGAACCTCGACAACTGCGGCGTCGAGACGACGGTCGACGCCGCGCCGCAGCGCGTCGTGACGATCAAGTCGAGCACCACGGAGATGCTGCTCGCGCTCGGCCTGGGCGACCGGATCGTCGGGTCGGCGTTCCTCGACGGCCCGGTGCCGGACTCCCTGGCCGGCGCCGCCGCCGACGTGCCCGCCGTCGCGGAGCCGATGGCCGAGCAGGTGCCCGGCGCGGAGGCCGTGCTCGGCCTGGAGCCCGACCTCGTCTACGCCGGCTGGGAGTCGAACCTCACCGCCGACGGCGCGGGCGACCGCGCCACGCTGGCGAAGCTCGGCGTCGCGACCTACGTCTCCCCCGCCGCCTGCAAGGCGCCGGAGTACATGCCCGACCCGCTGACCTTCGACGACGTCTTCGCCGAGATCGACGAGGTGGGCGAGGTCTTCGACGCCGCCGACGCCGCGGCCGACCTGGTCGCGACGCAGCAGGACGCGCTCGCGGCCGTCGCCCCCGACGACCGCGGCCTCACGGCGCTCTGGTACTCCTCCGGCGACGACATCCCCTACGTGGGCGCGGGCATCGGCGCGCCGCAGATGATCATGGACGCCGTCGGCCTGCAGAACGTCGCGGGCGACGTGCACGACACCTGGACGTCGTTCTCCTGGGAGCAGGCCATCGAGGCGGACCCGGACGTCATCGTGCTGGTCGACGCCACCTGGAACAGCGCGGAGCAGAAGATCGACCGGCTCGAGTCCAACCCCGCCACCGCGCGCATGACGGCGGTGCGCGAGGGCCGCTACCTCACCGTGCCGTTCCCCGCGTCGGAGGCAGGCGTCCGCAACGTGGACGCCGTCGTCGACCTCGCCGGGCAGCTCGACGGGCTGGAGGGGCTCGAGCCGTGACCACGACAGCCCGGCCGGTCTCGCCGCCCGGCACGAGCGCCGCGACGCCGGCGGGCCGCCGCGGCGCCGCCTGGTGGCTGCCGGCGTCGGTGGTGGTGCTGGTCGCGACCGTCCTGGTCACGGTGACGGTCGGGCCGGCCGACCTGTCGGTCGCGGACGTGTGGCGCTCGATCGCGACGCACGTCGGGCTCGGCGGCGCGCTCGGCCTCGAGCCGCTCGACACGCTGCCCGACGGCATGGTCTGGGAGCTGCGGCTGCCGCGCGTGCTGACCGCCGCGGCGGTGGGCGCCGGGCTCGCGGTGTGCGGCGTCGTCATGCAGTCCCTCACCCGCAACCCGCTGGCGGACCCGTACCTCCTGGGCCTGTCGTCCGGGGCGTCTCTCGGCGCGGTGCTCGTGCTCGTCGCCGGGCTGACCGTGCTGCTGCCGGTCGCGGCCTTCGGCGGCGCCGTCGCGGCGCTCGCCGCCGCGCTCGGGCTGGCCGGCGCGATCGGCACGATCACCCCGACCCGCACCGTGCTGGCCGGGCTCGCCGTGAGCCAGCTCGCCGCGGCCGCGACCAGCTTCGTCATCTTCTGGTCCGCGACCGGCGACTCCTACCGCGAGATCCTGTCGTGGCTCATGGGGTCCGTCGCCGGCGCGACGTGGACGTCGGTCGCGATCACCGGCGTGGCCGTGCTGGTGCTGGGCACCCTGCTCGCCTCGACCGGCTCGATCCTCGACGCGTTCACCTTCGGCGACACCGCAGCCGCGGCGCTCGGCGTGCCCGTCGCGCGGGTGCGGTGGCTGCTGCTGGTGGGCGTCGCGCTGCTCACGGGCGCGCTCGTCTCGCAGAGCGGGTCGATCGGCTTCGTCGGCCTCATCCTGCCGCACGCCGTACGGCTGCTCACCGGAGCGCGGCACCGGCTGCTCCTGCCGTTGTCCGCGCTGTGCGGGGCGTCGTTCCTCGTCTGGGCCGACACCCTCGCCCGCACGGTCTTCGCCCCCCGCGAGGTGCCCGTCGGCATCGTCACCGCCGCGATCGGCGCGCCGGTGTTCGCCCTGCTGCTCTGGCGCGGACGGAGGATCGCATGACGACCGAGACGCGCGCCGACGCCCCCGCCCGGAGCACCACCGGGACGGCCGGCGACGGCCTCGACGCCGCCCGCGTCTCGTGGTCGGCCGCCGGCCGCCTGATCCTCGACGGCGTGGACGTCGCCGCTCCCCCGGGCGCGGTCACGGGCCTGCTCGGCCCGAACGGCTCGGGCAAGTCCACGCTGCTGCGGGTGCTCGCCGGGGTGCAGGCGCCGACGGACGACGGCGCCGCCGGGAGCGCGCGGGCCGGCGCCCGCGTCGACTTCGCCGGCGCCGACCTCCTCTCGCTGCCGCGGCGCCGTCGCGCGCGGACGCTCGCGTTCGTCGAGCAGGAGGCGTCCACCGACCTGCCCGTCACGGTGCTCGACGCCGTCCTGCTCGGACGCATCCCGCACCGCTCCCTGCTGGCCGGCGACTCCGCGGACGACCGTGCCGCCGCCCGCGGCACCCTCGACGTCGTCGGGGCGGCGCACCTCGCCGACCGTGAGGTCACGACCCTCTCCGGCGGCGAGCGCCAGCGCGTGCACATGGCGCGCGCCCTCGCCCAGGAACCCGCGCTCATCCTGCTGGACGAGCCGACCAACCACCTCGACATCGCCGCCCAGCTCGACGCGCTGCGCGTGCTGCGCTCCCTCGCGGGCCGAGGCGTGACCGTGCTGGCCGCCCTGCACGACCTGCAGCTCGCCGCCCAGCACTGCGACCACGTGGTGCTGCTGTCCGACGGCCGCGTCGTCGCGGCCGGGGACGTCCGCGACGTGCTCGTGCCGGACGTCCTCGACCCCGTCTACGGCGTGCGCACCGAGGTGCTCACCCACCCGCGCACGGGTCGGCCGGTGCTGACCTTCAGCCCGCGCTGACCTGCTACCGCCGACCCGCTACCGTCGACCGAGCTCGATGGCCGGGCAGCGGTCCATCACCATGTCGAGGCCGGCGGCGCGCACGCGGGCGGCGGCGTCTTCGTCGACGACGTCGAGCTGGAACCACACCGCCCTGGCGCCGATGGCGATCGCCTGGTCGGCGACGTCGCCCGCGAGCTCGGAGCGGACGAAGACGTCCACGACGTCGACGGGGAACGGGATGTCCGCGAGGCTCGCGTAGCCCTGCTCGCCGTGCACCGTCCCGGCGCTCGGGTGGACGGGCACGATCCGCTTGCCGGCACGCTGCAGGAGGCCCGCGACGCCGTACGCGGCACGTTCCGTGTTGGTCGACAGGCCGACGACGGCCCAGGTGGTGGTCTCGTCGAGGACGCGATCGATGGTGGCCTCGACGTCGGTGGCGGTCTCGGTGACCTCTGGCGTGCTCATGTCTCGTGCAACCGGCACCTCGATCGGCCTGTTCCAGTCCCGCGGGTCCCTGATCCTCATGCGTGCCCCCTCGCTGTCCGATCCGTCATTCGAGCTGCCGTCGGAACCGTCATGCGACCGCCAGTGCCACGCCCGCGAGCGCGCACGACGCGGCGCAGGCAACCGTCCGCACGTGGTTGAGCCGGCCCCAGGGCCGGTCGAACGCGGCCCAGCCGGCGGCGTCCCGGTGCGCCATGAGCTCGTTGTTCAGCGGCACGTTGCCGACCGCCGTCACGCCGAGCATGCCCACCACCACGACGACGGCGCTCGCCACGACCAGCCACGCGCCGTCGTGCCCGGCGACGAGTCCCACGACCGCGGCCGCCGCCGGCACCACGACGGCCGCGCCGAAGAGCGTCATGAACGGCGGCCGCACGGCGTCCTCGTTGATCGCCGCCATCGCCGCTGCGGCGTCGGCGGGATCGAGTCGACGCAGGCCCGCGACGACGAAGGTCGAGAACGCCGCGAACACCCCGCCTGCCAGGCCGGTGACCAGCACGGTCAGCACGAGGAGCACGTCCCAGAGGTCCATGGGCCCATCCAACCAGCGGGACGGCCCCGGCCGCAGCAGGATGGACCGCATGCCCGTGCCTCCCGCCGTCTCCCAGGCCACCAAGCGCTTCAACCCCTACGCCCTCAAGGTGAGCTCGCGCGTGCCGCCGTGGGTCACGCTGCACCACGTCGGCCGCAAGAGCGGGCGGGAGTACCACACGCCGGTGGTCGCGTTCGCGGCCCGCGCACCGATCGACACGCGGGTCGCGCAGCCCGGCGACCCGGTGGAGATCGGGGAGTACCGCGACATCCTCGTGCTCACGCCGCTGCCCTGGGGCGCCGACGTGGACTGGTGCCGCAACGCGCGCGCCGCGGGCTCGTACCGCCTCACCCGCAAGGGGGTCGACTACCGCGCGGACCAGCTGCGCGTCGTGGACGCCGACGACGCCCGCGGGATGCTCGGCGGGTTCGTCGGTGCGGCGTCGGGGCTGGTCGGCATCGAGTCGTTCCTCGTCGGGCGCCTCCGGCGGTGGCCTGCCACCGCGTCGCCGGCTACCGAGCCAGGGCGCGGCTGAAGAACGCGACGGCGTCCGCCGCGACCTCGGCCTGCAGCGCGGGATCGCCGCCGTCGGGGCCGTCGACGAAGGCGTAGTGCCCCGCGTCCACGCCCAGCTCTCTCGAGTCCGCGCCGGGGATGCCCGTCGCATACAGCCGAGCGTTCGTCTCGAACGGCACGGAACGGTCGGCGCCGCCCCAGCGGACCGCGGTCGGCCGTGACACCGTGGCGAGACTGCCCGGGTCGACGAAGGCGCCCGACGGGCACAGCAGGTAGCCCGCCACGACCCGGTCGTCGCGGAACGACTCCACGGCGAGCTCCGCCCAGGCGGCGCGCTCCGCCTCGGGATGGGCGTCGAGCAGCTGCTCGACGATCCCCGGGAGCTCCGGCGTCGGGGGCGCCGGTACCGTGCCCGAGACCAGGCCCCCGAAGGTCGACCCGTCCACACGCGCCCCGAGCAGAGCCGCCACCGTGTACCCGCCGATCGAGAACCCCGCGGCGCCGACGGGCCCGCTCGGGTCGAGGACGTCGAGCACGCGGGACAGGTCGAGGGCGCGGTCCCACCAGCGGACGAACGACTCCGCGGCGTACGGCTCGACGAAGGTGTTGCCGTGGTGGTCGACGGCGGCCACCGAGCATCCCGCGGCCACCAGGGCGTCGATCAGGACGTGGAGGTTCTGCGCCGCCCCGCCCGTCCCGTGGGAGACGAGCACGAAGGGGGCCGCCGCGTCGTCGGCGCGCCACAGGTGGGTGCGGACCGGTCGCGGTCCGTCACCGCCGTACGCGGGCCGCGTGGGATCGGTGAGCTCGAGGACCTCGGCTTGCACGGGACTCCTTCGTTCGCGCGGGACGGCGGGCACAGTGTGGCACTCCGGTCGGCGGCGCGTCAGGACACCGTGGCGTCGAGCAGCCCCGCCAGGATCCGGGGCAGCAACCGGCCCAGCAGGTCCTGGTCGCCATCCTGGTCGCCCGTGGACGGGGTCGACGTCGCGATCGCCTGCGAGAGGCGCGGGTGCTCCCCCGCCACGACGACCGCCCGGAGGTACTCCTCCTGCGCCGACCGCCACTCCTCGGTCGAGCGGTCCGCGGCGAGCTCGGTCCGCGCGACCGTGGCGACGAGCCCGATCACCATGGCGGCAGCCTCGAGCTTGGCGTGGCCCGCCGCGTCCACCGGCTCCAGCGCGCCGAGCACCCGCTCGAGGAGCGCGACGCCGTGCGGCGTCATGGGCGGCTGCGCCTGCAGCACGTCGACCACCCAGGGATGCTGCCGGCAGACGGCGTCGAGAGCGCGCGCGAGCGCGAGGACGTCGGCCTGCCAGCCACCGGCGAGGGGCGGGAACCGGAGCTCGGCGAGCACCGCGTCGAGCATGAGGTCGACCAGCTCGTCGCGGCTGTCGACGTACCGGTACAGCGCGGTGGCGCCGGCGCCGATCGCACCCGCCACCTTGCGCATCGAGACGGCGGCGAGCCCGCCGTCGTCGGCCAGCCGGACCGCGGCCGCGGCGATCCCCGCGCGGTCGTGCCCAGGTGCCGGCCCTCGGCCGGCGCGTTCCCTGCGCAGCCAGATGCTGCTCGACCGCTCGCCTTCTGCGTACACCGCTCGCAGTCTAGTACGCTCGACCACAGCGAACACTGCTCACAGAAGATGCGAGAGACCCCCGTGATGACGCCGACCACCCGCTATGCCACCCACGACGACGTGACGATCGCGTACGAGACGTTCGGCGACGTGGGGTCCGGCGAGCCGCTCGTGCTGATCATGGGGCTGGACTTCCAGATGGTGTGGTGGCCCGACGAGCTCTGCGAGCTCCTGGTCGGCGCCGGCTTCGCGGTCGTCCGGTTCGACAACCGCGACACCGGGCTCTCGACGCACTTCGGCTCACCCCGGCGGGAGAGCCCCTGGCGGGCGCTCCTCGGCGGGACCGCGCCCGCGTACCGCGGCGCCGACATGCTCGACGACGTCGAGGCGGTCCTGGACGCGGTCGGCTGGGAGTCGGCCCACCTCCTGGGCGCCTCGATGGGTGCAGGGATCGCCCAGGCGATGGCGCTGCTGCGTCCGTCGAGGGTCCGCTCCCTGACGAGCTGCGCCGGCCTGCCGGCCACCGCGGGCGCGCTGCGTCGCCTGACCTACGTGCGGTTCGGCATCTTCCGCGAGATGGCCCGCCTCGGCGAGCCGAGCACCCGCGACGAGTCGATCGACGTCCTGGTCGCGATCTGGCGGCTGCTCTCGTCCCCCGCACACCCCTTCCCCGAGGCCTGGGCCCGCCGGGTCGCGGGCGTCAGCCACGACCGGTCTCCGCGCGACCCGCGCACGACGCAACGGCAGCTCGCCGCGTGGTCACGGGACGCCCTGCCGGCACTGTCGACGCTGCGCGTCCCGACCCTCGTGATCTCCGGCGAGGACGACCCGCTCATGAAGGTCTCCGGCGGCCGCGACGTCGCGCGCCAGGTCCCGGGCGCCGTCTTCCGGGTCCACCCGGACATGGGCCACACCCTCCCGGAGCACGTCTGGCCGGAGCTCGTCGCCGACCTGCAGGGGCTCGTGATCCGCTCGAGGGCAGCGGCCTAGGGGAAGCCCCTGGACGCCGGCCGCGGCGCCAGGGTCTGTTTCAGGGGCCTCCCGGTGCTGTGACACGGGTCACCCGCCGTACGTTCGACGGCATGATCGAAGCACAGGGTCTGTCCAAGCACTACGGGAACAAGACCGCCGTCGACCGCGTCACCTTCACGGTGCGGCCTGGCGTCGTCACCGGCTTCCTCGGCCCCAACGGGGCGGGCAAGTCCACCACCATGCGCATGATCATGGGGCTCGACCGGCCCTCCGCGGGCTCGGTCACCGTCAACGGCCGCCCGTACGCGCGGCACCGGTCCCCGCTCACCGAGGTGGGCGCGCTGCTCGAGGCCCGGGCCGTGCACCCGGGCAGGACGGCGCGGGCGCACCTGCGCGCGCTGGCCGCGACGCACGGCATCCCGGACCGACGGGTCGACGAGGTCATCGACCTGACCGGGCTCGCGTCCGTGGCGCGGCGACGCGTCGGCGGGTTCTCGCTCGGCATGGGCCAGCGCCTCGGCATCGCCGTCGCGCTGCTGGGCGACCCGCACACGCTCATCCTCGACGAGCCCGTCAACGGCCTCGACCCCGAGGGGGTGCTGTGGGTGCGCCGCCTCGCGCGGAGCCTCGCGGCCGAGGGCCGCACCGTCTTCCTGTCCAGCCACCTCATGAGCGAGATGGCGCTCACGGCCGACCACGTCATCGTCATCGGGCGCGGCCGCATCCTCGCCGACGCGCCGGTCACCGACGTCGTCGAGGCCGCGTCGCGGCGCGCGGTCACCGTCCGCACCCCCGGCCCGACGACCCTGCGCACCGCGCTGGAGCACGCGGGCGCCGCCGTCGTCGTGCCCGACGTCGCCCACGAGGGCTCGCTGGAGGTCACGGGCCTGGACGCCGCGGCGATCGGCGAGATCGCCCTCACCGCGGGCGTCGCGGTGCACGAGCTGACGCCGGTGGCCTCCACCCTCGAGGACGCCTACCTGGAGCTCACGGCGGACGCCGTCGAGTACCGCACCGACGACCCGACCGACGACCCCGCCGGCGACCTCGCGGCCGCCGGCGCGACGAGCACGGGAGACCAGCCATGAGCGCCACCAGCACCCTCGTCGCGGACCGCGCGCCGGTTGTCGACGCCCACGTCACCTTCGCGCGCGTGCTGCGCTCGGAGTGGCTCAAGCTGTGGTCGCTGCGCTCCACCTGGTGGGGCGTCGCGCTGACCGTGCTGCTCATGGCGGGGCTCGCGGTGCTCATGGCGTCGACGCTCGGGGCCGCCGCGACGTCGCCCGACATGCAGGAGACCATCAGTGCCGACCCACGGCTGGCGACCCCGAGCGGTGCCGTCGCCGTGACGTTCGGGTACGGGTTCGCGCAGCTCACCGTGGCGGTGCTCGCCGTCCTGGCCATCACGGGCGAGCACTCGACCGGCATGATCCGGGCGTCCTTCGCCGCCGTGCCCCGGCGGCTGCCGGTCCTGTGGGCCAAGCTCGCCGTCGTGGCGGCGACGACGGCGCTCCTGGCCGTCGTCGGCCTGGCGGCCGCCTGGCTCGCGACGGCGTCCTCACTGTCCGCCGACGGTCTCTCGCTGAGCTTCTCCGACGGCGAGCACCTGCGCGCGCTCGGCGGCACGGTCGCGTACCTGGTGACCGTCGCCGCGCTGTCGCTGGGCATCGGCGCGCTCTGGCGCAGCACCGCGGCAGGGATCGCGACCACCCTGGGCATCCTGATGGTGGTGCCGCTGCTGTTCCAGGGGCTCGCCGGCTCGGCCGCCTGGGCGCAGGACGTCTACGCCTACCTCCCGACCGTCGCCGGCGAGCGCCTCATCGCCACCGGCCCCACGCCCGACGGGCTCCTCACCCCCGGCGCGGGGTTCGCCGTGCTGGCCGCCTACACCACCGCGGTGCTCGCCGCGGCCGCCCTCGCCGTCCGGCGCCGCGACGCCTGACGGGCGCTCACGCCGTCCGGGCGTCGCGTGCCACCCGCCACGCCCAGGCGACCAGCGGCACCTGGAGGGGCAGCCTGCCCCACGCGATCGCGGGATCACGGGCCCACGACCGGGCGCCCGGGTGCGAGTCGAGCGCCATCTTGACGTTGCCGGGGAAGACGCCGACGAACAGCGCGGCGGAGGCGAGCCCGCCGACGCGCCGTGTGGCGGGGACGGCCACGGCCGCCGCGCACGCCAGCTCGGCGACCCCGCTGCCGTAGACCCAGGCACGCGGCGAACCGAGCCCGCGCGGGACGATCCCCTCGAAGACGGCCGGGCGGGCCAGGTGCAGGGCGCCGGCGGCGCCCAGCAGCCCGGCGAGCGAACCTGCGAGGACGTGCTGACCACGAGTCATGCGCCCGACGCTACCGGGCCACCCGTGCGGCGACGGACGTGGTCGGGGCAGGATGGGGCCCATGACCGCACAGCTCTGGATCACCGGCGACCCCGACACGGACGCGCTGCTGAGCGACGACATGTTCGCCCTGCTGGTGGGCATGCTGCTCGACCAGCAGTACCCGATGGAGCACGCGTTCGCGGGGCCGCGCAAGATCCGCGACCGGCTGGGCAGCATCGACCCGCACGCGGTGGCGGACGCCGACCCGGACGAGTTCGTCACCCTGGCCACCACTCCCCCGGCGATCCACCGGTACGGGCGGTCGATGGCCGCCCGCGTGCAGGCGCTGGCGCGGGCGGTCGTGGACGACTACGACGGCGACGTCGCGAAGCTCTGGACCACGCCCGGCGCCGAGGGCCCCGCCACCGGCCCGGAGGTGCTGGCACGGCTGCACGCCCTGCCGGGGTTCGGCGAGCAGAAGGCCAAGATCTTCCTCGCCCTGCTCGGCAAGCAGCGCGGCATCCGACCGGCGGGCTGGCAGGAGGCCGCCGGCCACTACGGCGACGACGGCTCGCGCCGCTCGATCGCCGACGTGACCAGCCCGGAGTCGCTCGCCGAGGTGCGGACCTTCAAGAAGGCGCAGAAGGCGGCGGCGAAGGCGGCCAAGTAGGGCTGAGGACGCCCGGTGTCCCGCGGATGACGCGGGCCGGCGGCGCCCAGCGCCGCCGGCCCGCCCGGCTGTGGTGCGACACCGCCTCAGCGGCCGTGGTGCCCGTGCGAGAGCGACACCTTCCACACCTCCCCGTCGAGCGTGACGACGTAGGCCGTGCGTCCGACGATCTCGAAGGAGGTCGGCTGGTCGAGGCCGGTCGCCACGGCTCGCAGGATGCCGTGCCGCCCGACCTTCATCACCTGGCCGGTGTCGGGGTCGGCAGGCGATCCCTCGGCGCTGCCCGGGGTGAAGTGGCCCTGGGCGAGCGCGTACAGCCCGCCTCGACCCTTCTCGACGTCGACGAGCAGGCGGCCGCCGGAGGCGACCTGGTGGACGCCGTGCCTCCACGGGGTGAAGGCCACGACCCGGCCGTCGCGCGGCAGGTGCGGCACCGGCCCCGCCTGGGCGACCAGGACGGTCCGGCCGACGGTCTCCAGACCGGTCGGCACGACGTTGCCGAACGCGCGGACCTGCGTGATCGAGCCGTCCGGCGTCACGTACAGCACCCGGTTGTGATGGCCGTCAGTGACGAGGAACCCCTTGCGGTACGGCTCCATGGCGTACTGCACGCCGATGGGGACGAAGTAGTCGGTCTTCGGCGGGTGGGCGATCGACCAGGCGCCGATGTCGGCGACGGGGCGTGCCGTGCCGTCGCGGCCGACCCGGTACAGGCCCGAGACCTGCTCGTCCGCGAGCGTCACGAGGACGTACGCGGTGTGGCCGCGGAACGCGACGTCGACGGCGCCGCCGGGAGTGTCGGGCTGCTGCACGGGCAGGCCCGAGACGGAGACCGAGGCCGCGCCGGTGCGGCGGTCGATCCGGGAGACCTCCCCGGCCTCGGGTTCGGTGACGTAGAGGGCTCCGTCGGGGCCGATGGTGGAGCCGGCACCTCCGGACAGCCCGGTGGTCAGGAGCGACGGGTCGGTGCGGTGGTGGCCGTGGTGGTGGTCGTGGTGCGACGGGGTCGCGGAAGCTGTCGCGACCGTGGTCGCGGCGAGCAGCGTGGACAGCAGGATGGCGAGGATGCGTGGGGTACGCATGGGGACCCTTTCCGAGGTGCGTCGTGGCACGGGTCGGGCTCGGCGCGGAGGCCGGGTCGGGACGGGCGCTCCCCTCGCCTCCCTCGACGCTACGCCCGATGCCTCGCCCCGTCACGGGCCGTTCGCCCCGGCGACCACCCGGCGGCGCGCAGCCGTTCGAGCGCGCGCTCGTGCGGCAGCGCTTGCCGGGTCCCGCGCTGCCCGGCCGTCGTGGTGGCGGCGAAGACCGACGCGAGCAGCGCCTCCTCGACGGCGTCCGTCGCGGCCGCGAACAGCGGGTCCAGCGCGTCGTCGGGCACGAGCGGGCCGGCGGGGTCCGCCGTCGTGAACGCGAGGCCGTAGTCGCCGCTGCCGTGGGCGAAGTCGGAACCCACCCGCCCCATGGCGAACACCGCGCGGCGCGCCACCCGTTCGAGCCGCCTGGCGTCGAGCGGGGCGTCCGTCGCCACGACGATCATGCAGGAGTTTCCCTCCGCCGGTCCGTCTCCCTGCGGCTCCGTGCCGAGCAGATCCGCCGCGGGCAGCGGCACGCCCTGCACGGTGAGGGTGCCGGAGAAGTTCGACTGCACCAGGACGCCCACGGTGCGCGTCGACCCCGCCACGTCGACCCGGCGCGACGACGTCCCGATACCGCCCTTGTACCCGAGCGCGGAGGTCCCCGCCCCGGCGCCGACGCAGCCCTGCGCCACCGGGCCGGACGTCGCGCCGTCGAGCGCGGCGAGCACGTGCGCCTCGGTGATCGGCCGGGCGCGGATGTCCGACAGGTACCCGTCGTTCGTCTCCCCGACGACCGGGTTGAGGGTGCGCACGTCCTCGTAGCCGGGCCAGGCGAGCACGTGCGTGACGAGCGCGTCGGCGGCGCGGAACGCCGAGAGCGTCGCGGTGAGGAGGACCGGCGTCTCGATCGTCCCGAGCTGCTCGAGCTGCGTCGCGCCCACGAGCTTGCCGTACCCGTTCCCGATGAACAGCCCGCACGGCAGCGCCCGCCGCTGCCGCGGTCCGGCGCCGAGCGCGTCGGGGACGACGGCGGTGACGCCCGTGTGCAGGCGCTCGCCCTCGTGCAGCGTCGTGTGCCCGACCCGCACGCCCGCGACGTCGGTGATCGCGTTCGCCGGGCCGGTCGGCAGGTCGCCGACGACGACGCCGAGCTCGCGCGGGCCGGGCCCGGCGCCGTCCGTGCCCGGGCCGGTCATGCCCGCTCCCCGGCGGGGACGAGGCGCGCGGGGTGCACGTCGCGCCAGGTGCGGGTGCCGTCGACGAGGTCCTGCACGTGCTCGCGGAACCGCGGGCAGGAGGCGATGTCGTGCGCCCGGCACGACAGGGCGTGCTCCGTCATGTGCCGGGACCGGTCGATCTCCTCCTGGCGCCGGTCGAGCTCGGCCAGGTGCGCGGTGAGCACCTCGTGCCGGTCGCGCGCACCCCGCCCCGTGGACCCGGCGTCGAGCAGCACCTGGATCTGCTCGAGGCTCATGCCCGCGACCTTGGAGCTGAGGATCGTCGCCACCCGCACGACGTCGTCGGGCCCGTAGCGCCGTCGCCCCCCGCCGTCGCGGGCCGGGTCGAGCAGGCCGACGTCCTCCCAGTAGCGCAGCACGTGCGTCTCCAGGCCGAAACGCTCGGCGAGCTCGCCCACGCTCCAGGTCTGCTCCCCCGCACCGCGTGACGCGACCGCCCTTGACTTCATGTTGACATGAAGTCACAGCCTGGGGGCAGCACGCAACCCGATCCGCGAAGGAGCACCCCCATGAACGACCTCCGCCCCGCCCACCTGCACGACGCGATCGTCCTCGGCGCCGGGCCCGCCGGCCTCTCCGCCGCGCTGATGCTCGGCCGCACCCACCGCGACGTCGTCGTGCTCGACTCCGGCGCCTACCGCAACGACCCCACCGACGCGATGCACAACGTCCTCGGCTTCGACGGCGTGACGCCCGCCGAGTTCCGCGCGGCCGCCCACCGCACCCTGGCCGCGTACGACACGGTCGAGCTGCGCCGCACCACCGCCCACGAGGTCGCCCCGCTCGACCCCGCGTCGCCGGCCGAGGGGTTCGTCGTGCGCACCGCCGACGGCGACGTCGCCGGCCGCCGCCTGCTGCTGGCCACCGGCGTGCGGGACGAGCTGCCCGCGACGCCCGGCCTGGACTCGCTGTTCGGCACGGTCGCGGCGCACTGCCCGTACTGCCACGGCCACGAGTTCTCCGGCACCCCCGTGGCGATCCTGGGCGCCGGCCCGCACGCACCGCGCGTCGCGGGGCTGCTGGAGCGGATCGCGAGCCGCGTCGTCGTGCTGGCGGACGGCGCCGACGTCGACCCGGAGGTCCGCGCCGCGCTCGACGCCCGCGGCGTCGCCGTCCGACCGGAGCCGGTGCTCCGCCTGGAGCCGCTGGCGCTGCCCGGCGGGCACCCGGGCGCGCGGGCCGTGCTGGACGGGGGCGAGCCGGAGGAGCTCGGCGGCGTCATGGTCGCCCCGACGCTGCACCAGTCGGCACCGTTCGCGGACCTCCTCGGGCTGGAGCTGCGCGACTCCGGCTGCGTGGCCGTCGACGCCATGGCCCGCACGAGCATGCCCGGCGTACTCGCCGCCGGCGACCTCGCCCACACCGCCGACTTCCCCATGCCCCTGAGCTCCGTGACCGCGGCGATGGCGGCCGGGCAGCTGGCCGCCGCGTCGATCGACTCCGACCTGCTGGCACTCGCGCGCTGACCGTCTCGCACGCTCGCCACGACGGGCAGGATGGCGGCATGAGCCGCCGCCACCTGTTCGTCGTCGCGCATCCGCACGCGGAGCACACCGCCGCCGACCTCGTCGGTGGGTGGTACGACTCGCGCCTCACCGAGCGGGGCCGCGCCGACGCGCACCGGGTTGCCGCGGGGCTCGGCCGGCAGCTGGACGCCCGCCCGGATCCCGGGCGTCCGGTACGCGTCACGACCTCCGATCTCGCCCGGGCGGCGGAGACCGCGGACGTCGTCGGCGCGGCGCTCGGGGTCACGGCCGAGCGCGATCGGCGGCTGCGCGAGATCAGCTTCGGCGTCGCCGAGGGCCGACCGAACGCGTGGCTCGCCGCGCGTCGGGTGCGTGCCCCCGACGACGACAGGCTCGACCACCGCGGCCCGGTGCCCGGGGCGGAGACGCGACGCGACGTGGCTGACCGGGTCCATGCGTGCGTCGCCGGCCTCATGACCGACGAGGACCATGACCACGTGGTGGTGACGCACGGCTTCGCGCACACGTTCGTCGTGACGGCGTGGCTGCGCGTCCCCGTCGAGGCGGCCGGCTTCGCCACCTTCGCCACGTCGCCGGGCGCGATCACTCACCTCACCCGCGACGACGCCTGGGGAAACCGGACGCTCGTCGACCTCGGTGCGACGTCCCATCTGACGGCCGCCGACTAGGCTCGCCGCATGACCTCAGCGCAACCCCTGCCGCTCGGCCCTGCCCCGCGACCCGCCACCGGCGACGACCTCGCCGACCGGCTCCGCGTCCTCGCGACCCGGGCGGCCGGGGCGGGCGTGACAGGCCTCGACCGGGCGCGCCTCACCGCCACGCTGGACGGCGCCGACGTCGCGACGCTCGAGGCGGACCTCACGGGCGTCGCGTTCGGTGCGCAGCAGAAGGCCCCGGGCGTCGTGTGGCAGCCCGGCGCGTTCACCGCGCGCGAGGAGGGCACGGTGCGCCGCCTGCGCGTCGACGCCCACCCGCTCACCGCCGTCGACCTGCCCGTGGACGTCACCGCCGAGGCCGAGGGGCTGCGGTTCACGTGGGTCGAGGGCGCGGACGGCCAGGTGGGGTTCGAGCCGGTCGAGCCCGACGACGCGCACCCGGTGACCGGCCACGCCCGCGTCGCGGTCTCCCGCGCCGGCCTGGTCGCGACGGTGCACGGCCTGCTCGCCGTCTCGCTGCAGTCCCAGGGCGTCACGCTGAGCGACCTGGACGTGCAGCTCGACTCGCACGGCCCCCGCGCGGCGGGCCTGCGGATCGAGGCGAAGATCCGCAAGGGGTTCCTCTCCGCGGGCGTGTCCGCCACGGCGTCGGCGTCGGTCGACGCGGCGATGGTGCTGACCGTCGGCGACGTGCGCATCTCCAGCGGCAACCCGCTGGTCGCCGCGATGCTCGGCGCCGTCCGGGGCCGCGTCGAGGCGGCGGCGCACCGCCGTGTCGACCTGGCCGCCGCGCTGCCGCCCGGGGTCCGGCTCGCGGACGTGCGCCTCGACGTCGGCGAGGAGCTGGTGCTCAGCGCCCGGCTGGGCTGAGGCCCCTGGCGGCCACCGCCGGCTTCCACCGACCGGAATCGCGCACCGGGTCGTTGCACGCTCGTCGAAACTCGTGCGTCCGCCCCTGACGACGGCTCCCTCTGCAGGACGGCCCCACCCCGGCGCCGTCCCGCGGAGGGAGAAGCATGAGTCGGTTCCGGATGATCGTCGTCTGCCTGGCGCTGCTGCTGGAGGGCATGAGCACGTCGGGCATCAACGTGCAGATCGGCGCGGTGCACGCCGACCTGATCTTGTCGCCCACCGAGCTGCACCTGGTGCCGAGCGCCTTCCTCATCGCGTACGCGGGGCTGCTGCCCGTGGCGGGAACCCTCGCCGACCGGATCGACCGTCGGCGGGTGTTCCTGCTCGGCATCGCGCTGTTCGGCGTCGGCTGCCTCGTGTGCGCCGCGGCCCCGGGGCCCTGGGCGCTGGTCGTCGGTCGGTTCGTGCAGGGCGCGGGCGCGGCCCTCAGCGCCCCCGCGGCCCTGGCCCTCATCACCGCCGGCCTGCCCGAGGGCGCGGCTCGCAACCGCGCGGTCGCGCTCTACGGGGCGATGGGCGCCGTCGGGTTCTCGCTCGGGCTGGTGCTGCCCGGGGCGGTGGTCACCGCGTTCGGGTGGCGGTGGAGCTTCGCGGCCTCGCTGCCGGCGGTGCTCCTCGTGCTCGCCGCCACCTGGACCGTGCGGTCCGAGCCCGCGCGCCGCGGCGCCGGGCCCGACCTCCGCGGCGCCGTCGTGCTCACCGCCGCGCTCATGGTGGCCGTCCACCTGCTCGGGGCGTTCTCCACGCTGCCCGCCCCGTGGCTGGCCGGGGAGGCCGCCGTCCTGGCGGTGCTCGTCGTCCGGCTCGTCGTCCGCGGCGGGGTCCGCGACCTGCCGCGGACGGTCGTCGCGAACCCGCGGGTGCAGGCCGCCTGCCTGGCGCTCGGCGGTCTGTTCGCCGGCGTCGTCGCGTCGATGTACGCGCTGAGCCTGGCCGCGCACGCGGCCGGCCACGACGCGATCGTCGTCGCCCTCCTCGTGGTGCCGCAGCCGATCGTGTTCAGCCTGACGGCCGCGGCCGGCGCGCGCCTCGTCACCGCCCGGGGGCCGGCTCTCCCGTTCGCGGCGGGCGCGCTGCTGTTCGCGGCGAGCATCGGCTGGCTGGCCGTCGTCGGACTGGACGCCCCCGCCTGGGCGGGCGTGCTGCCCGCGATGGCGGGCGTCGGTGCTGCGCTCGGGCTCTGCTTCCCCGCGGCGTCGGTGGGCGCCGTGGACGCGACCCCCGCGCACACCCGCGGCACGACGGCGGGCGTGCTGACGACGGCGCAGAACACCGGGGGTGCGCTCGGCATCGCCGTCCTCAGCGCCGTCGCGGTGGTCCCCGCCGCCGGGTCGGGCGTCGGCGTCGAGCCCGCGATGGCCTGGTCGTGCGGCCTCGCCCTCGCAGGGCTCGCCGGTAGCGCTCTGCTGCTGACCGCCGCGCGCCGGCAGCGCGCGACGGCCTTACGCGGCGCTGTCGGTGCCCCGTGCGAGATTCGGGGCATGCCCGACCGCCCCGACGTCCCGCCCGCGCTCGTCGAGCGGCTGCGCGGGCTGCTCGAGTTCCCGGAGTGCGCCGAGGAGGACGCCTGGACCGGCGTGCGGTGGCGGGTGCGCAAGGCCACGGTGGCGCACGTGTTCGGCGGCGAGGACCAGCTCTTCCGCCTGACCTTCCGCGCCGACCCGCAGGAGGTCCGGGCGTTCGAGCACCTCGGCCACCCGTACTTCCGCGCCGGCTGGGGCGGCAACGTCGTCGGCGTGGTCCTCGACGACGCCACCGACTGGGACGAGTTGGCCGAGCTGCTCACCGACTCCTACTGCATCCAGGCGCCGCGGCGGCTGGCCGACGGCGTCGACCGGCCCGAGCCGGAGGGCGACGCGGCCGGCTGACGTCCGAGGGTCAGAGCGAGACGGACGTGCCGACCAGCACCAGCTCGGAGGAGTGCGACCCGGCCACGCCGACGTCGGCGGGCCGCGCGACGAACCCGGGCAGGCCCTCCAGCCCGCCGCCGGCGGCGACGACCCGGAGGTCCAGCGACTGCCCGGCCGGCACGGTGAGCGTCACCTCGAACCCGTCCTCGCCCGGGGCGTAGAAGCGGGTGTCGAGGGCGCCGCCGTCGACGGGCACCTCCCGCCCGGCGACCTGCGCCGCCTCCACGCCCGCGGCGTTCAGCTGCACGTACCGCAGGGCGCCCGCGGTGCCGATCGGCGCGCCCTCGCCCGGGGTCACGCGCAGCGTGAGGACGCGGGCGTCCCCGGAGGGCTCGGCGTCCAGCACGTCGACGACGGGGGCGGGCAGGTCGGCCGGCTCGGCGTCGCCGGCGTGCACCTCCCCCTCGAACATCGGGAACGGCTCCGACAGGTCCGTCTCGGTGTCCACGAACTGCGCGGTCCAGTCGCTCGGGGTGCCCTCGTCGGACACCCAGTGCGCCGAGCCTGTGTCGGCGTCCAGCACGTAGGCGAGCCGCGTCGGCTCGGGGTGCTCGGCGTCGAACGGGTCGACGACGAAGCCGACCACGAGCGCGACCACGCCCACCGCGGCGCACCCGCCCACCAGCCCGAGCGCGCGGCGCCGGCCGCGGGGCCACAGCACCGCGAGGACGGGGGTCAGCGCCAGCCCGAGCAGCGCGGCGACGACCGCGGGCGCGGCGCCCGTCGCGAGGCCCAGCGCCGGGAAGAACAGCAGCACGATCGGCACCAGGAGGACGACGCCCACGGCAGCGCCCAGGGTCACCACCACCCGGCGGCCCACGACGCCGCGCGCCACCCTCAGCGTGAGCAGCCAGGCGACGGCACCCGCGAGCGCCGGCAGCGCCGCGAGGTACGAGCCGCCGGGGGTGACGGCGGCGAGGACGACCCCGAGGACGGCGAGCCAGCCGAGCGCCCCGACCGCGAGGGCGGGGCCGCCGAGCGAGCGGCGCAGCCCGAGGAACCAGGCGGTCCACACGGTCGCGACGATGGCGAGCAGGGCGACGCGGAAGCCCCAGGGCCGCCACGGGTCGAGCATCTCGTCGTAGCCGGGCCGCACCAGGCCCATGACCCACCACAGCGCGATCGATCCGGCGACGGCGCCGGCGAGCGGGAGCAGGGCGGACGCGAAGCCGAGGGCGAGGGTGCCGGCCGTGGTCCGTTCGCCGCGCACCTCGCGGCGCCGGGCGAGGGTCACGGCGAGGGCGCCGACCGCGAGCACGGCGGCGACGGCGAGCGGCCACACGAGCCACCCGGGGTAGCGCGCGAGCACCCCGCCCGGCAGCGGGAAGTAGGTGGCGTCGTCGGCCGACGGCGTGGCGAGCGCCGCCGCGTCGGCGTTCCCGAGCTCGCGCGCCAGGGCCAGCATGTTGGCACCGTGGTGCTGCAGGCTCGCCGTCGACATCCGCTCGGGCGTGTCCTGCGGAGCGTGGTAGGTGGCCGACCCGTCGATGTACGCCGAGTTGAGGCCGGTGAAGCGCCCCTCCGGGTCGTCGAGGAACGGCGAGAAGTCGGTGTCGTTCGGCAGGATGCGGTACACCTCGACCGCCATCGAGCTGCCCACGGGATACGGCACGTGGGAGTAGGCGGCGACGAGCCCCGCGTTGCCGTCCGAGGTCTCGAACATGATCGCCGGGCCCGACGAGCCGCGGGCCTCGACGTTGACCACCACGCCCCCGTCGGCGGCGCGCGGGTCCGCGTCCGCGAACGCCTCCGCGCCGCACAGGCACGCCTCCTCCGCGTCGGTGAACACGAGCACGAGGTCGTTGCGCAGCGGCTCGCCCTCCCCGAGCGCGCGGGCGGTCTCCAGCAGCGTCGCGACGCCGGCGCCGTCGTCGTTGGCCCCGTGCGACACCTCGGCGGAGTCGTAGTGCGCGACGAGGAAGACCGGCCCCGTCGAGTCGACACCGGGGATCGTGGCGACGACGTTCTTCGTGGCCGCGACGCGGCTCTGGTCGCCCAGGCGCCCGGACATGCCGACGCCGTCGGTCACCTCCGGGTCGAGCCCGAGCTCCTCGAGGTCCGCCACGATGGTGTCACGGACGGCGGCCGCGGCAGCCGTGCCGTGCGGGTGCACCTCGCCACCGACCGCCTCGACCGTCGCGAACGCGCGCTCGGCGCTGAACTCGTCCGCGGCGGCGTCCGCCGACCGCGCGGACGGCGGCAGCACCGACCAGACGGCGAGCGCCGCCAGCACGAGCAGGAACAGGGAGCACGCGAGCGACGTCGCCCGCGACCGGGTCTGGGTCACCCGGGCACGCTAGCGGCGCCCGCGCGCCGTGTCCCAATCGTGATACGCGCCGTCTCAGGTGGACCGCAGCCTGGACCACCGCCCGACCGACTGGTGGATCGGTGGTTGGATCGCCCCGTGCGTGCGATGACGTTCGACCGGTTCGGCGGCCCCGTCACGGTCCGCGAGGTGCCCGACCCCGCGGCGCCGCCCGGCGGCGTCGTCGTGCGTGTCCACGCGAGCGGCCTGTGCCTGAGCGACTGGCACGCCTGGGCGGGGCACGACACCGACATCACCTCCCTCCCCCACGTGCCCGGCCACGAGCTCGCCGGGGTCGTCGCCGCGGTGGGCGACGGCGTCCGGCGCTGGAGCGTGGGCGACCGCGTGACGTCGCCGTTCGTGTGCGGCTGCGGGCGCTGCCCGTGGTGCCGCTCGGGGCAGGCGCAGGTCTGCCCGGACCAGACGCAGCCGGGGTTCACGCATGCCGGGTCGTTCGCGGAGCTGGTCGTGCTGCACGCCGCCGACACCAACCTCGTCGCCCTGCCGGACGCCCTGGACGACGCCACCGCCGCGAGCCTCGGGTGCCGCTTCGCCACGGCCTACCGCGCGGTCGCGGACCGGGCCCGCGTGCGCCCGGACGAGCGGGTGGTCGTGGTGGGCGCGGGCGGCGTGGGCCTCAGCGCCGTCATGGTCGCCGCGGCGCTCGGCGCGCAGGTGGTGGCCGTCGACCGGCACGACGGCGCGCTCGAGGCCGCGCGCCGGGCCGGCGCCGCGCACACGGTCCGCGCCGACGAGGACGTCGACGTCGCCGCCGCGGTGCAGGACCTCACCGGCGGCTGCCACGTGAGCGTCGACGCCGTCGGCAGCGAGCGCACCTGCGCCGCCGCGATCGGCAGCCTGCGCCGCCGCGGCCGGCACGTGCAGGTCGGCCTGCTGCCGCCCGTCGACGGCCACCCCCGCGTGCCGATGTCCCGCGTGATCGGCTGGGAGCTGGACGTGCTCGGCAGCCACGGGATGGCCGCCGTCGACTACCCGGAGATGCTGGCGCGCGTCGCTGACGGCACGCTGCGGCCTGGCGCCCTCGTCGACCGCGTCGTCGGCCTGGACGAGGGCGCGCGTCTCCTGCCGGGCCTGGCCGGCACCCCGCGCTCCGGGATGGTCGTCGTCGACCCACGCCGCTGAGCCCCGGTCGTGGTCCGGCCGCCCGGTCGGGGCTATGCTGGCCGACGGCCTGAGCAGCAGCGGCGACCGCCGCAGGACGACGAGGGAGGTGCGCGCCACATGACCCGTAGCGAGCCTCCCAGTAGTCCGAGCCGCGACTGACGGCTCCCCGCCCGGCCACGCCGGGCGGCCGTGGCGCACCGGTGCGCCACCGATCTCCGAGCACCCCTGACGATCCGGGGTGCCCCACAGCCGCAGTCGCGGGACCGACGACCGTCCCTCGTCCCTGCACGCCCTCGGAGTCCGCCATGTCCGTCACCTCCCCCCGCGCCACCGGCTCCCGCACGGTCCGCACCCGTCCCCTGCTCGGCGCCCTGCGCCCCCGCCGCGCCACCCCGGCCTCCGGCGCCGGCGGCCACCTCGGCAGCGCCCGCCCCGACGCGGGCCAGACGCGCCGCGACGTGCCCGGACGCTCGTCGATCGTCGAGTCCGCCCTGTACGACGCCGACGGCCGCCGGGTCGCGGGCTTCACGCGCCTCGCCGACACGTTCCGCGAGCTGCGCGCCCACCCCGGCGGCATGGCGTGGATCGGTCTCGAGCGCCCCGACGAGACCGAGCTCGCCCAGCTGGCGCGGGAGTTCGACCTGCACCCTCTGGCCGTCGAGGACGCGATCGTCGCGCACCAGCGGCCCAAGATCGAGCGCTACGGCGACACGCTTTTCGTGGTGCTGCACGCCGCCCGGTACGTGGACCAGGACGAGGAGGTGGAGTTCTCCGAGCTGCACGTCTTCGTCGGCCCCGACTTCGTCGTGACGGTGCGGCACGGCGCGTGCCCCGACCTGACCGCGGTGCGCACCCACCTCGAGGCGCACCCGGCCATGCTGGCGCGCGGCCCCGAGTCGGTGCTCTACGCGATCGTGGACCGCGTCGTCGACGACTACGCACCCGTCGTGGCCGGCCTCGACGGCGACATCGACGAGATCGAGTCCGAG
>Ga0160442_100095_pt1 | contig 101997 bp, 96 predicted proteins | sample HID1971M_E1MG_FD_108252 | JGI IMG/M metagenome (GOLD analysis project Ga0160442, IMG submission 108252) | Enriched millipede-associated microbial communities from UW Madison campus, WI, USA - HID1971M_E1 MG | ecosystem: Host-associated > Arthropoda: Insects > Digestive system > Unclassified ... | reverse complement strand
CGAGCACGAGGAGCAGCGCGACGACCAGGCGGTCACGCAGCGCCAGCGCCTGGTCCGACCGCGCCGCGCGCGCCCCGGCGCGTGCCGCGGGGGCAGGCCGGTCGGGCACCGCGGACGCCTGCAGCAGGGCGCCCGCCGCCGACGCCGACAGCGCCGTCCGCTCCACCCGCAGGCGGTCCCGGGAGCGGGCGGGCGGCGCCGCCCACTGCATCGGGTCCGCCTGCACCCAGCACTGCCGGGCCGCGTGCGCGAAGAACCGGCTCACCGACTGCCGGAACCGGTTGACCGTGGCGACCGACCGCCCGGGGGCGCCCTTGCGACCCGGGTCGGTGTACCGGCCGTCGGGGCTGGCCTGGTAGCGCACGAGCGCGTCGTCGACGTCCTCGCCGGTCACGTCGTCGAGCACGCGGGCCTCGCCGACAAGCGCGGCGAACTCTCGCACGTCCCGTTCGTAGCTGCGGGCCGTGGCGGGGGAGAGGACCCCGCGCACGCTCTCCACCTGCACCGACGCGAGGTAACGGTCGGCGGACGCGGCCACCGTGAGGCGGTTCAGACGGGGAGGGGCGACCACAGGACAAGGCTAGGCTGGCGCACCGACACGGCCGTCCCGACGCCTGTCCGGCCCTCCGTGCGGTGCCTCAGGCCGCCACCCCGGCCCGCTGTCGCGCCCGTAAGGAGCCGAGGGTGGCCGCGAGCGCCGAGGGATCGGCCGGCAGCTCGTCGCCCCGCCAGGCGACGTGCTGGTCCTGCCGCGCGATGACGTACCGGGTGCCGTAGGAGTCCGGCACGACGTCATGGGGCACCACGAGCGCCTCGAGCGGGAGCCCTGCTGATCGGGCGGCAGACACCCAGGCGGCCACCCAGGCCTCGAGCTCGGCGTCTGGTGCGCCGGCTTCGCCCGCGACGACGAGGGTGTACCAGGGGCCCAGCCGGTCGTAGAGGGAGACCCCGTCGCCCAGCCAGACGTGCGGCAGCCGGCAGCCTGGGACGGTCGACGGGGTGTAGTCGCCCATCGTGTAGTCGGGCGCTTCCCCGTCGTGCGCGATGATCGGCGACCCGCTGTAGGAGTACCCGAAGTTGAGCCCGGCGGCGGCGAACTGCTGCACGTTGAGGCGATACGCCAGCTCCCCGAGCTCCCGGCGTGCGGCCTCGCCCGCGGCGTCGTCGGCCTCGAGGTGAGCCGGGAGGTCGGTGGCGCCGATCTTCCTCAGGTGGCCCATCGCGAGGCGGGACACCTGGTCGGTGATCGGCTGCCGCTCCGCGGCGTAGGCGTCGAGGACCGACTCGTCGGCCCACCCGGTCACGACGGCGCCGAGGAGCCACGCCAGGTTGAGCCCGTCGGCGATCCCGGCGTTCATGCCGTACCCGCCGTACGGGACCCACAGGTGGGCGGCGTCCCCGGCGAGGAACACCCGACGGTCGCGGAAGGTGTCCGCGACGAGGCGGCGGGCGACCCAGTCCTCCGTCGAGAGCACCTCGTACGCGACGTCGTCGCCCACCCCGAGGATGTCGCGGACGGCGCGGTCGCGGTCGACCGAGTGCTGCGCGACCTCCTCGGGGGTCAGGTAGGTGTGCACGAGGAAGACGTCCCGCCCGTCGATCGCGTAGACGTGGCCCTGCCGGCGGGGGTTGAAGACGTACACCCCCCACGCCGGGTCGGCGTCGACCCGCTCCGCCAGCCCGGGGACGCGGACGCAGGTCGACTGGACGTGCTGGAGCACGGGGTCGCCGTGCAGGCGTGCCCCGATGGTCTTGCGCACGAGGGAACGGCCGCCGTCGGCGCCGACCAGGAAGCGCGCGCGCACGGTGACCTCGGGTCCGTCCCCGGAGCCCCGGAGCGTGGCCGCCACGCCGTCGTCGTCCTGCACGACCGCCGTGCACCTGGTGTCGTTGCGCAGGTCCACGTGGGGGAGCGCCGCCACGTGGCGCTCGAGGATCGGCTCCAGGTAGCGCTGGTTGACCCGGTGCGGGGGTTCCGGTGTCTCCCACGTCGTGTCGGGGCCGGTCCCGTCGCCCCGGCGTCGTGCGGCCGCCGACGGGATCGGGATCCGGCCGAACTCGATCCCTGTCGCGCTGGTGCGGAAGGCCACGTCCTGGGGGTGCTCGGGCGGGAGGCCCGCGTCGCGGACGGCGTCGGCGAGGCCGAGCCGGCGGAACGCCTCCATCGTGCGGGCCGAGACATGGTTGCACTTCACGTTCGGCGGCTCGAGGAACGGGCGGTCCTCGACGACGATCGTGGCGACGCCGCGGGCGTCGAGGTCGGCGGCCACCAGCAGGCCGACGGGCCCGCCTCCGACCACGATCACGTCGGCGTCGTAGGGCACGGGCAGCTGGGGGGAGCGGGTCATCCTCGTCCTCGCTCTCCGGCGACCGGGTCGGTCGTCGTGTCGCTCGTCGGGTGGGTGGTCGGGTGGGCGGTTGTGTCGATGGCCGACAGGTCCCGCTTGCTCCCTTTGCTCTGCCAGAACCACGTCAGCACGCCCCTGGAGACCCGCCGCCTCGCCGCCGTCCGTCTGCAGCTGGCGCTCGCGGCCTCCCACCCGCTCGCGGCGTACGACGCCGTCCCGCTCGCGGCTCTCCGTGACGAGGACGCGGTGCTCCTGGCGATGCGCCCGGCGAGCGACCACGTCGAGGAGATCCTGCGCGTCGCGGGCATGACGCCGCGGGTCCGCTGGCGCAGCACCAACGTGGAGACGATCCGGTCGCTCGTCGCACGCGGGCTCGCCTACACGATCATCATGGGCCGGCCGTACGGCGACCTGACGTACGAGGGGATGCCGGTGGTCTACCGGCCGATCGCGGACGACCTGCCCGCCAACTCGCTGGTGCTCGCGGTGCCCAAGGGGGGCCGGCCCACCGCCAAGCTCCGTGAGCTGGCCTCGTTCTGCGACGAGGCCTTCGGGGACGACCTGGGCCCCGGGGTCGTCCCCACCAGTCGCATGGGGCGCCTCTCCTGAGCGTCGTGGGGGAGCGGCGGGCTCAGACGTCGAAGAGGGTCGGGTGCTCGAGGTGCACGCCCTCGGCCTCGAGCATGCGCAGCTTGGTGCTCCGCCCGCCGCGCGCGGAGAACCCGCCGACCTGGCGCCCTGCCGCGAGCACCCGGTGGCACGGCACGATCGGCGGGAACGGGTTGCGGCCGAGGGCCTGGCCCACCGCCTGCGCCGCGCCGGGGGCGCCGAGCCGAGCTGCTACCTCGCCGTAGGTGAGGGTGTCGCCGGCCGGGACGGTGCGCACCACCTCGTACACGCGGCGGTCGAAGTCCGGGACGGCGGCGAGGTCGAGGTCGACGCCGGACAGGTCACCGACGCCGGTCCCGAGCAGGCCGGCGACTGCGGCCACGACGCCGGCGATCGCGGGGTCCGGGGCCGTCTCGCGGGCGGCCGGGTACCACCTCGTGACGGCGGCGAGGGTGCTCTGCACCGAGCCGTGGGGGAGTGCGGTGCCCACGACGACGCCCGGTGCGCGCCACACGAGGGCACAGTGCCCGATCGCGGTGGGGAAGACGCAGAACGCGAGCCCGCCGGGGGGAGTGGCCATGTCGCTCACGGTAGTCACGCCGTCCGACAGGAATCGGAAAGGAATCCGACGGGGGCCGCGACGGCGACCGGGTGCGAGTGACCGCAGTGCGTGTCGCGCTCTGCGCGAGACCACTGTGTTGTGTCATACACAATGGTTTGAGGCCTATGTCCGAATCATCCTACCGCGGCCCATGGCTGCTGGCGAAGGCTCCGTCGTCCGGTCGAGGCAAGGCCACACGAGCTCGACGGAGCACGGCGCGTCGTCGGGCGGCACGTCGGCTCACCCGGGGGACCGGGGAGCGATCGCGGACGAGGAGATCTCGTCGACCATCGCTGGTGCGCATCGGGCGCCGGGCCGACTGACGAACGATCCGGGCGAACGATCCAGGGCGATGCGTGCGTGCCGACGCGATCAGTTCACGCACGAGCCGGCGACGTCGCGCACGCTGGATGTTCCGGCGAGCCGCCAGACGCATCGCGCATCACGGCGCCGTCGTCACAGAACGCCCTGGACACCGCGGCGCAGGGCGGCGTCAGCTGCCAGCAGCGGCCGCGGAGCGCACGCAGACCTGCGGAGACGGGCGCCGAGCCGCCGTCGTCCCGCCGCTGCGAGGGAGGGGCTCCCGGGCGCCTTCTTCTCCGCGTAATGACATAATGTGCATTATCGGTTGGCGACCAGTGCGAGTTGCATCTGATGCACGAACTGCGGGTTTCACACCAGCGAGGCACCCCATGCCTACAATTGAGGCCAGCGGTCCTTGGAGGTCACGATGTCGGCCAGAACGATGATCCGCGGCTGGTTCCAGCGTCGTTCGAAGGTGAAGTCGCCACCGCTGGAGCGCCCGCGTGACCTCCCGCCACACCGCCCCGATTCGAAGGCGCCGCACAACGCCGATCCCTTTCCCCTCGGGGGCGACCATGCGCTCGGGATGCGTGGCGACGGCAGCCCTTTCTGACCCACGCTCTAGAACTGTCGGCGTCGACGCCCGGCACCTGCGGGTCGGGACCGCGTCCGGTCGGCGCGACGATCGGCCGGTCCTCGCGCAGCTCCTGAGCGAGATGGACGACGGCGACTCCGTCGTCGGCGGCCAGTCCGCCGCTGCCGTCGCGCGGGCGCGTCGGAGCATCGGTCTCCACGGTCCGCCGGCACCTCGCCGAGCTTGGGTGAAGGTCTCCTTCAGCCAGGGGTTCGGTCGTCTACGAGGACTCGCTCGTTCGGACCTCGAGCGGGTGGCGGATCGCGCGTCGCCGTATTCTGCCGCGCACGGAACCGTTGCGCTCCAGCGGCGGATCGAGGCGAACGGAGCGAGCGGGCCGAGTGAAGTGCCGCTCCCCCGCCGTCGCGGCCGTTCATCTGCCCGGGCGCGCCCGCCAGTGCCCGGCGACGGGTCGACCCGCCCGGTCGTGCGCCGGCACCCAGGTCACCCCGTCCCCCCGGTCGGCCACTCCCCCGCTGGTGCGCGCACCGAGCGCCCGGACGACATCGGCGCCCCGCGCGGCGGCCCGGTCGATGAACTCACCCGCGACGTCGTCGGGCACGAGGGCGCGCTCGTACGTCACGGCGTCCGTGACCGCGTCCGGCCAGGCCGCGGCGTAGGTGGCGGCGACGTCGGTGAGCCAGCCGGCGTCGACCCCGAGGTCGGCGGCGGCGCGCTCGACGTGCCGGGGCCCCAGCGCGCGCAGGCGGTACTCGCCGCCGAGCTTCATGGCGAGGCGCCCCTTGAACCGGACCTCGTCGGCCGGCCACAGCAGGCTCGCGCTGACCAGGTCGTACAGCGGCGCGAGCGCGGTGCGCGCGCCGACGTGCAGCAGGGCCAGGTTCTTGGCGTGCGCGTCGGTGCCGGCCGCCACCCAGTTGAAGACGACGGCGCGCGCGAGGTCGTCGCGCGACCGGACGAGGTCGCGCCGGTCGACGGCGCGGGCCACGAGCCGGGCCACGTCCCGCACGCCGGGCCCGCCGTCCGCCTCGTACTTCGCCGACCGCCACAGGCCGAGCGCCTGGCACATGTCCTCCTGGTGCAGCCGTCGCGCGCCGTCACGGGTGGCGAGCCGGTCGAACCGCTCGACCACGACGGCGGCCTGGTCCTCGAACCAGGCGGACTCGACGGTGGCGGCGGGCAGCCCGAGCGCGCGGGCTGCGCGCATGGTGACGAGCTCGGCGGCCGCCGAGTGCGCCACGCCGTCGACGCCGATCTTGAAGATGTGCGTGCTCGCGCCCCGGCCGGTGGGCTGGTGCCACGACCCGTCGGCGGCCCGGGCGAGGGCGAACTTGCCCTGCTGACCGCCGAGCGAGAAGCGCCCGCCGTGGTGCTCGAACGCCCACGAGCTGTCGTCCGCGCGCAGCTCGCGCAGGTGCGCGGCGATCTCCCGGGGTCCGAGGGGGCGGGTGCCCGCGCCGTCGTGCGGCTCTTCGCCCGGCGGCACCACCTGGACGGCGCCCGCGCAGTCGGCGCCCATGTGCCGCAGCAGGTTGAACGCCGTCGGGCGGCGCTCGTCGAACTGGGCCGCCCAGCGGGCGCGCACGGTGTCGTTGTCCGGCAGGAGGTTGTCGATCCACGGCATGGTGACGTCGGAGGCGTGCTCCGTGACGTGCCGCGGCATGCTCACCGAGAGCGACGGCGCGGACCGCAGCACCTGGTAGGACGGCGTGTACGCGAACGCGACGTCCCCGCGGCGGTCGCGCCGGAGCGTGCCCGCGTGGGCGCCGTCGAGCCAGACGTCGAGCCGGTCAACCACGGGCGCGTCCCAGCACGGCGTCGAGGGCGTCGTCGGGCTCGTCGGGCACGACGTCGACGACGAGGTCGACCGCGCGCAACGCATCGAGCACGAGATCGAGCCGCGCCGTGGGCGCCCCCGCCTCCGCGGCGATGACCCACTGGCGGGACACGTCGACGGCGGCGGCCAGCTGCGCCTGCGTCATCCCCTTGTCCTTCCGGGCGCGGCGCAGCAGCGATCCGAGCTGCTCGGCGTTCGCGACGATCACGGGTTCCCCTCCCCTGCCGGCGCGCCGTCCGAGTGACGAGATGTCAACGAGCGACGACATCCAGCGCGATGTCAACGCTAAGTAACATCTCCCCGAATGTCAACGATCGGTGACATCGGAGTGGCGGGCTCCCCCGCCCCCGAGGCTCTCGAAGCGCGCGAGCGGGCCGACCAGGATGCCGCCGTCCACGGGCAGCGTGACGCCGGTGACCCACGCGGCGTCGTCCGAGGCGAGGAACGCGACGGCCGCGGCGACGTCCTCCGGCTCGCCGATCCGGCCGAGCGGGTACAGCGCCGCGAGCCGGTCGGGGTCGGACCGCTGGTCCCACGAGCGGGTGCGGACGGTGCCGGGCGCGACGACGTTGATCCGCACCCCCCTGCTCCCGAGCCGCACCGCGAGGTTCTGTGCGAGGGACACGAGCCCGGCCTTCGCGGCCGAGTAGTCCTCGTCCCCGAAGGCCTGCAGGCCGTTGACGGAGCCGACCAGCACGATCGACCCGCCGCGCGGCAGGTGCGGGGCCGCGGCGCGGACGCAGCGGGCAGGTCCGGCCAGGTTGAGGTCGACGCCGGCCGCCCAGGTGGCGTCGTCCATGCCGTCCAGGAGGCCCGGGTGCACGCCGGTGCCGCCCGCCACGCCGACGAGCACGTCGAGCCGGCCGTGCCGCTCCAGGGTCGCCGCCACGGCGGCCTCCACCGACGCGGTGTCCGTGATGTCGCACGCGACGGCCGAGGCGGGCGGCCCGCCGTCCGGGAGATCGCCCGCGGTGCGGCTCGCCGCATCCCCGTCGAGGTCCGCGACCACCACCGTGCCGCCCTCCGCGTGCAGGCGTCGCACCGTGGCGGCACCGATCCCGTGCGCGCCGCCGGTGACCAGCGCCACGCGGCCGTCGAAGCGTCCTGCCGAAGGTCCTGTCACGTCCGTCCTCCTCGTCGAGCGTTGGTCGTCCGGCCGCCGTCGCGTCTGAGCGGCACGTCAGAGCGGCACGTCAGAGCGAGAGCCGGTAGTAGTGCTCCTCGCCGTACCGCTCGAACCCCGCCTTGCGCAGGACGCGGGCGGAGGTGCTGACGCGACCCTTGACGAGGGCGAGCGACGCCCCCGCGCCGGCCGACAGCCTCAGACGCTCCTCGAGCACGGCACGGTAGGCGCCGCGACCGCGACGGTCGGGCACCGTGCCAGCACCCCACAGCCGGGCGACGGTGCCCAGCCCGGGTCGCGGCGCCGCCGCGAGCGTGACCCCGGCGGACGCCACGGGCTCGCCGTCCTGGTAGGCCACGACACGGATCTCGCGGCTGTCGTCGGCCCTCAGGGTGCGCGCCGCGTCGGCGAGGCGGTCGTCGTCGAGGGGGTGCTGGTCCCACACCGCGGTGTCGACGCGGTCGGCGTCGCGCAGCCCGTCCACGTCGGTCACGCGCCGCACGACGAGACGCCCTTCGTGCGGCGGGGTCTCGCGGGAACCGGGCTCGACGTCGGGCTCGAGGCCGCGGGCGAGCACGTCCACCGTGTCCTCGAGCCGGGCGCCGCGGGCGAGCAGCAGGTCGGTGAGGTCCGGGGTGCTGCTCGCCGAGACCCAGACGCCGAGGGTGTCGCTCCCCCAGGCCCGTGCCTGGTCGACGGCGTCGCGCAGGACGTCCTCCGGGGCGCGGGCGGACGCGAGCCCGGTGAGCACGACGCGGCCCTGCGCCCAGGCGGGCCACCGGGTGAGGGTGACGTCCGTGACGACGCACTCCGCGTCGGGCGGCACCCACGACCACTCGGTGGCGGCGCGCAGCACGGTCGGGGGGTCCCAGGCGTCGCTCATGACGGCAACCTAGCGAACCGGCAAGGGGTCGCGGCGGTGCCGCGCGCGGGCGTCACAGGTCGACGACGAGGGCGCCGACGACGTCGGCCGCGGGCCCGGTGGCGGCGCTGCGGTGGCCGGTCCCGGCCCACAGGTGCAGCCGCTCGGCGTCCCCGGCGGCGGCCGCGCGGCGCCGCAGCTCGCGGGTGAGGTGGTGCACCTGCGGGTAGGCGACCGGGGCGTGCGCGTCGTGCCGGGTCAGGAAGCCGTTGACGAGCGCGCGGGCGGGCCGGCCCGTGAAGGCGCGCGTGACCGCCGTCGTCGTGTACCGGGGGTCGGCGAGGGCGTCCCGGTGGGTCCGGGAGGTGCCGGCCTCGTCGGTACGCAGCAGCAGCGTTCCGACGGCGACGGCCTGCGCCCCGGCGCGCAGCAGCCGGCCGACGGCGGAGGCGCCGTCCACTCCCCCGGCGGCGACGACCGGGAGGGTCGTCCGTGCGACGACCGCTGAGACCGCGTCGGCGGTCGTGCCGTCGACGACGGTACGGGCCGGGTCCCACGTGCCGCTGTGCCCGCCCGCGCCCGGGCCCTGCACCACGAGGCCGTCGGCCCCGAGCTCCTCGGCCGCGACGGCCTCCTGCGGAGTCGTGACGGTGACGAGGACGACGGAGCCCGCCGCGCGCAGTGCCGCGACGTCCGCGGCGGGCGGGGGCCCGAACGTGCACGACACGACGGGCACGGGGTCGCGGCGCAGCAGGTCCACCTTCGCGGCCCAGCCGTCGTCGTCGGTGGCGGGGACCGACGCCAGCGCGGCGTCGAGGTCGACGTCGTGCGCCGCGGCGTCCGGCGCGATCCGCCGCGCGTAGGCCGCGAGCGCCGCGGGGTCGGGGGCGGGCGTGGTGGCGGGGACGAAGAGGTTGACGCCGAAGGGGCGTCCGCGGTCGCGGGCGCGGCGGACCTGGTCGGCGAGGGTGTCGGGGGGCTGGTAGCCGCCGGCGAGGAAGGCGAAGGCTCCGGCCTCGGTCGTGGCGGCGAGGAGGTCGAGGGTGGTGGCACCGCCGGCCATGGGGGCGGCGACGAGGGGTAGGTCGGTGCCGAGGAGGGTGGAGCGGGTCATGCCTCGCATCGTGCCACCGGGTGGGCGAGGCCTCAGCCGGACTGGTCGGTGCGGTCCGGTCTCATCTGGCGCTCATGCGGGCCTGGCACGCTTGCGCCCCCGCCCGGTGGCGGGCGGTCAGGGATCGGTACGGGGAGGGGTGAGGGCACCGCATGACGGCGGTGGTGGAGCGTGCGCCGGTGCGGGGCGTCGGGGCGGGGACGTTCGTGCTGGTGGGTGGTGTGCCGGGGGCGGGCAAGAGCACGGCGCTCGCGCGGGTGGCGGGGTTGCGTCCGGGGGTGCGGGTGCTGGACAGCGAGGCGGCGCGGCGCGATCTGCGGGGGCGGGTGCCGCGCGGGGTGCCGTACGCGGTGTACCGGCCGGTGGTGCACGTGCGGCACCTGGCGGGGGTGGTGCGGGCGGTGCTGAGGGGTTCGGGCGACGGCGTGGACGACGGCGCGGGGGTGCTGGTGGTGCACGACCCGGCGACGTCGCGGGTGCGGCGGTGGTGGTGGGCGTGCCTGGCGCGGCGGGCGGGGTGGCGTCCGGTGCTGGTGATGGTCGACGTGGGGCGTGGCGAGGCGTTGTCGGGGCAGGAGGCGCGGGGCCGGGTGGTGCGGTCGCGGGCGTTCGCACGGCACTGGCGGCGGTGGGCGGCGCAGCGTGCGGGGCTGGTCGCGGTGTCGGGTGGTGCGGCGGGGGTTCCGGCCGGTGGGTGGTCGGAGGTGCACGTGGTGGGCCGCACCCGGGCCGTGTCGGCGCTGGTGGGGGTGGTGGACGCGGCGGTGCCGGCCGGGGCGCGTGGTGCCCGCTAGGGTCGCGCGCATGACGTCGTCGGGCCTGTCGGGTGGTGCGCTGGAGCGGTTGGTCGAGCACGTGCGTGCGGTGGGTGACGGGGTGGTGTCGACGCTGGGCCCGGACGGTGGCCCGCAGTCGGCGTACCTGACGCTGGCGGTGACGGTGTCGGGCGAGCTGGTCTTCGACGCGCGGGAGGGGTCCCGCAAGGTGGCGAACCTGCGGCGCGACCGGCGGGTGGCGGTGGTGGTGGGCGGCCCGGGCGGGGCGACGCTGCAGCTGCAGGGCGTGGCGGACGAACCGTCGGGAGCCGACCGGGTCCGGTGCGCGGACGCGTACCGGGCGGCGTTCCCGCAGTTCGCGGCGTCGTTGGACGACCCGGGCATCGTGGTGGTGCGGGTGGTGGTGCGGTGGGCGCGCTGGGGCGACTACCGCACCTCTCCCCCGGTGGTGGAGGACCTCGTGGGCGGGGTGGGCTGAGCCTTCAGCGCCAGCCGAGGGCGGGCGCCACGTGCTGGACGACGTTCTCGATGACGTGTGCGTTGTACTCGACGCCGAGCTGGTTGGGCACGGTGAGCAGGAGGGTGTCGGCCGCGGCGACGGCCTCGTCCTCGGCGAGGTCCGCGACGACGTCGTCGACCTCGCCGGCGTAGGTCTTGCCGAAGCGGGCGCGGACGCCTTCGAGGACGCCGACCTGGTCGGTGCTGGCGGTCTCGAGGCCGAAGTAGGCGCGGTCGCGGTCGTCGGTGATCGGGAAGATGCTGCGCGACACGGACACGCGGGGCTCCCACCCGTGGCCGGCGTCCGCCCAGGCGTCACGGAAGCGCTGGATCTGTTCGGCCTGGAGCCGGTGGAACGGGACGCCGGTGTCCTCCGACAAGAGGGTCGAGCTCATGAGGTTCATCCCCTGGGCGGCGGTCCACTCCGCGGTGGCGCGGGTGCCGGCGCCCCACCAGATCCGCCGGCGCAGCCCGTCGGAGTACGGCTCGACCCGCAGCAGCCCGGGCGGGTTGGGGAACATGGGGCGGGGGTTCGGCTCGGCGAAGCCCGCGCCGTCGAGCACCTCCAGGAACCGGGCCGTGTGGCGGCGGGCCATGTCGGCGTCGGACTCCCCCGGCTGCGGCTCGTGCCCGAAGTGGCGGAACCCGTCGATGACCTGCTCGGGCGACCCGCGGCTGATGCCGAGCTGCAGCCGCCCGCCGGCGATGAGGTCGGCCGCGCCGGCGTCCTCCGCCAGGTACAGGGGGTTCTCGTAGCGCATGTCGATGACGGCGGTGCCGATCTCGATGCGGTTGGTGCGGGCGCCGACGGCGGCGAGGAGCGGGAACGGGGACGCGAGCTGGCGCGCGAAGTGGTGCACGCGGAAGTACGCCCCGTCGGCGCCGAGCTCCTCCGCGGCGACGGCGAGGTCGATCGACTGCAGCAGCGCGTCGGAGGCCGAGCGGGTGGCGGACTGCGGGTGCGGCGTCCAGTGGCCGAAGGACAGGAATCCGAGGTGCTTCACGCCCTCAGTCAAGCCCACGGGGCACGGTCCCGCGCGACGGTCGAGGTCGGTCGATGCCGGCCCACAGGTCGCACCGGTGGTCGGCCGCGAACGGGGTGGCGCCGATCCCCGTCGTCGAGAGCGCGACGACCGTCTCCGCGCGGCCGAACCGGGGCCAGTACGGTCGGCCGGGCCCGTTGACGTCCCCAGTGCGCGCGAACGCCGCCCAGTAGTCGATCATCGTCGCGGACAGCCGCCGTTGCGCGGGGCCGAGCGGCGGGTGCTGGTGGTCCCCGACGAGGGTCCACAGGTACGGCAGCTCGAGGCCGTGGTAGGCCCCGCGGGGGAACCCGTCGTCGGGGTCCGGGCCGGCGTCCTCGGCGAACTCGTACACGTGGACGGGCTGGTGGGGCGCCGCCGCCTGGGCGGTGCGCAGCACGGGGCACGCCCCGATCTGGGCTCCCCAGTCACCGAGGACGGCCGCGAGCGCCAGGGTCGGGCTGTCGTGGTCGCGCAGCGGGTAGGCGCGCAGGACGGCGCCGGCGTCGGTGCCGAAGGCGTCCGTCAGGTGGTCGCGGTAGCCCTCGGCGGTGAGGTCGGGCGCCCGGCCGTGGACGAAGCCCCGCATCTCGTCGCGGGTGCCGCCCACCAGGAGCGGGACGCGCGCGGCGGTGCCCCGGCGGAGGGCGTCGAGGGGCTGCCGCGGGAGGAACGGCGTGCCGGCGACGGGGTTCCACGGGCGGTCGCCGGAGCGCTCGGTGAGCCCGTACCCGACGCCCGAGAGGGTGCCGACCAGGGCGGTCAGGGTGGTGCGGCGCAGGCAGGCCGCGACGCCTCCCGGATCGCCGCCCGTGTCGGCGCACCCCAGGGCGGTGACGGCGCGGTCGCCGAACGCCTGCGCCCGGGCGCGGTCCGGGACGGGGTTGGCGCAGGCGCCGCTCTGCACGATCGCGCGGTCGAAGAGCGTCCTGGACGTCGGGGCGGCGAGCTGGGCGCAGACGGACCGTGCGCCGCCCGACTGCCCCGCGAGGGTGACGTTGCGGGGGTCGCCGCCGAAGGCCTCCGCGTTGCGCTGCACCCACCGCAGCGCCGCGGCCTGGTCCATGAGTCCGTAGTTGCCGCGGTGGGGACCGAGGGCCGACGTCGACAGGAAGCCGAGCGCGCCGAGGCGGTAGTTCGCGGTGACCACGACCAGGTCGCCCTCGGTCGCGAGGCGTGCCCCGTCGAAGCGGGCTGCGCCGCCGGAGTCGAGGCCGCCGCCGTGCAGCCACACGAGCACGGGCAGGCGCTCGCCGCGTCGGGCGTGGGCGGGCACGGTGACGTCGAGGGTCAGGCAGTCCTCCTGCCCGAGGAGGTCGTCCGGCTGTCCCTGCGGGCACAGCGGGCTCGGGGCGGTGGCGTCCCGCACCCCCGCCCAGTCCCGAGGGGGTGCGGGCGGGCGCCAGCGGCGCTCGCCGACGGGCGGGGCCGCGTACGGGACACCGGAGTAGGTGACGTGGTCGGTGTCGGCGTGCCCGCGCAGCCACCCGGAGTCGACGCGCACGACGGCGGCCCCGGGTCGTGCCGGACCGGGGGCGGGTTCGGTCGCGGGCCCCGCGGTCGCCCCGGGTGCCGCGGCCGCGAGGAGTGCGAGGGCCGCGACGACGGCGGCGGCGGCGACTGCGGCGACGGTCGGTCGCCGGCGCGGCCGGGGGCGGACGGCGGTCCCTTCGTGGGCGCTCACGGCCCGGCCCTCAGCGCGCCCGCCGGTGGACGGTGACCAGCACGCCGTCCCCGTAGGTCGTGGCCTCGACGAGGCGCCACGCGGTCTTGTCCGGGGTCGGCGGCCACAGGGTGCGCCCGTGCCCGAGGACCAGGGGGAACGTCATCAGGTGGATCTCGTCGACGAGGTCGCGTTCCAGCAGGCCCTGCACGAGGCGGATGCTGCCGGGCACGGAGATCTCGCCGTCGACGTCCTGCCGCAGGCGGGTGACGGCGTCGACCAGGTCTCCCGACAGGACGCTGGTCCCGGACCAGCGGGGGTCGGTGAGGGTGCTCGAGACGACGTACTTCGGCATGCCGTTGTACTTGTCGGCGAGCTCGCCCTCGTACTGCGGCCACGCCTCGGCGAACCCCTCGTAGGTGCGGCGCCCCAGCAGCAGGGCGGCGGCGCCCAGCGCCTCCGTCTCCTTGAACCGTTCGCCCTCCGCGCCGCGGCCGACCTCGAAGCTCCAGTCCGGGTAGCGGAAGTCCTCGCCCCCGGGCGCCTCGACGACGCCGTCCAGCGAGATGAACTCGGTGACCACGATCGATCCCATGTCACGCCTCCTCGCGTCGGGCCCGGCCGCGCCGGTCGCGCCGGTCGCGGCCGGCGAAGCTGCGCAGCTCGGCGGCGAGCACCTCCGGCGTGGTCGTGTGGTCCTCCCCCGGCACGGGCCGCAGGGTCGCGGTCGGCAGGTGCGCGCTGATCGCCCGGGCGGCGGACGCGAGGAACGGCCAGGTGCCGGTGCCGTGCATGACCAGCACGGGGACGTCGACCCGGTCCCACAGGTCCGGGAGCAGCGGCCGGCCGGACATCGCGTCGCCGACCTGGCGGCCGTCGTAGGCGATCGTCGGCGCGACCGCCTCCAGCGCGGACCAGGTCGCGGCGTCCTGCCGCACCTCGGCGACCATGTCCGGCGGCAGGCCCACGGCGGCCGTGAGGAACAGCGCGACGGCGTCCCCGGGGCGCCCGGCGGCGACGGCGGCGTCCAGCCGCTCGACGTAGTCCGCGGGCAGCGGCGGCCGGCCGTCGTCGACCACGGCGTTGGGCTCGAACAGGGCGAGGCGCGCCACCGGCACGCCCGCCTGGGCGGCGTTGAGCGCGAGGTTGCCGCCCGAGGACCAGGCGAGGACCGTGGTCGCCGGGCTGCCGCCGGCGGCCTGGTCGATCACCGCCGCGAGGTCGTCGAGCTCCCGCTCGACGGCGTACGGCGCGGTGTCCCCGCTCTGCCCGCGGCCCCGGCGGTCGTAGTTGATCACGAGGAACTCGTCGGCCAGCAGCTCGGCCGTCGCGGCGTTCTCGGGGGTGGTGGCGCGGTGGGCGGTCGCGCCGTCGACGATGACGATCGGGTCGCCGGAGCCCCATGTCGAGCAGGCGAGCGTGGTGCCGTCGGGCGACGTCACGGTACGGGTGGTCGTCCTGGTGGTCCTGCTGGCGGTCACTGCGGTGCCTCCCTGGTGGACGGGCCGCGGCGGGTCGCCGCGACGTGTCCACGCTAGGAAGACGGCGGCTGCTCCGGCTTGTACAGGAGCGACATGGTGTCGGTCGCGCCGTGGTCGCCGACCGCGGCCCCGGCGCGGGTCTCCCGGAGCTGTGCCGCCGTGCGGCCGATGAACCGCCGCAGCGCGCGGGCGAGGTGCGGCTGGTCGAAGTACCCGAGCCCGTGCACCACGTCGAGCGGCACGGCGCCCTCCCGCAGCAGCACGGCCGCCGTGCGAGCCCGGTCGATCTGCCGGATCGTGCCCTGGGTCAGCCCGGTCGCCGCGGCGACGCGACGCTGGACGGAGCGGGTCCCTACGCGGGCCGCCCCACCCCACACGACGTCGTCGACGAGCGGGTCCCGCACGAGCACGCCGGCCCGCACGAGACGGTCGACGAACGCCTCGGCGTCGTCCGGCCGCGGGATCGGCCACTCCTCGCCGCGCAGGACGAAGCGGTCGGCCGTGACGTGCGGGCTCTCCAGCTCGCCGTCCACGAGGGCCGACGCCGGCAGGTGCGGCATCGTCGCGCCGTGCGCGAACGTGATGCCGAACGAGTCCGAGTCGCCCGCGATCCGCGCCGCCGTCGCCGCGGTCTCGGGGCCACGGACCGCGGCGTGCGCCCGGTGGCCGTCGCGCCAGAAGACCAGCTCCCAGTGCGACGTCGCGACCGACGTCATGGTCCCGGCGCCCGACGCGCGGCCGTGCCAGACGCGCGCGACGTAGCGCGAGTCCGAACCGCGGTGAACGCTCTCGACCGGCATGTCGCTCCTTCGGCGAGCCCGCCCCCCATGGTGCCAGGCACAGGACGGCATGTCAGCGAGGGGCGCGTCGTCTCCCGGCGTGCAGGTCGGCGTGCAGAGCGGCGTGCAGCAGGGCGGCCGCCTGCGAGAATGGCCCGGTGAACTCCGCCGTCGGGGACGCCCTGGCTCACCACCCCGTGCCCCGCCACCACCTGGCCCACGACGTCGTCGGGCAGCCGGGCGCTCCCGCCGTCCTCCTGCTGCACGCCGGGGTGGCGGACCGGCGCATGTGGGACGCCGTCGTCCCCGCCCTGGCGCACACGTTCCGCGTGGTGCGACCGGACCTGCGCGGCTTCGGCGACTCCCCGCTGCCCGTGGACGGCGGCCCGTACACGAACGCGGGCGACGTCGCCGCCCTGCTCGACGAGCTCGGCGTCGCCGACGCAGCGGTCGTCGGGTCGTCGTTCGGCGGGAAGGTCGCGCTCGAGCTCACGACGGCGCACCCCGACCGGGTGCGCGAGCTCGTGCTGCTGTGCCCCGCCGCCCCCGGCGTGCCCGACACCGAGACGTCCGACGCGTTCGACGCCGAGGAGGCCCGCCTCCTGGCCGCCGGCGACGTCGAGGGCGCAGTGCGGCTCAACGTCACGACGTGGCTCGGACCGGACGCCGACGCCGCCGCCGCCGAGGCGCTCGCCGTCATGCAGCGCCGCGCGTTCGAGGTGCAGCTCGCCGCCGACGCGGCCGCGAACGCCGCCGGCCTGCCCGAGCCCGGACCGGACGACGTCGAGGTGGACCTCGCGGGGATCCGCGTGCCGACGTTCGTCGTCGAGGGGGCCCGCGACATGGACGCGCTGCGGGCGTGCGCGCAGCACGTGGCGGCGTCGGTGCCGGGGGCCGAGCTGTCCCTGCTGGAGTGGGCGGGGCACCTTCCGGTGCTGGAGCGGCCCGACGCGATCCTGTCCCTGCTGCTGGACGTGCTGCGCGACGACCCCACGGTGCATGCGCCCTGACCTGCCGCTGCACCGCGCCGGCCATCGCGTCAGGTGGCGAGCCACTGGTCGTGGGCGATCTTGACGACGAGGGCGACGACGACGAGCAGCAGGACGGCGCGCACGAACCCCGCGCCGCGGGAGAGGGCGGTGCGGGCGCCGACGATGCCGCCGGCGACGTTGGCGACGGCCATACCGGCCCCGAGCAGCCACAGCACGTGCCCCAGTGCGCCGAAGAGGGCGAGGGCGCCCAGGTCGCTGCCGATGCTGACCACCTTCGCCATCGCGGAGCCGCGCAGGAAGTCCGTGCCGAGCGCGGTGACGAACAGGGCGACGAGCAGCACGCCCGTGCCCGAGCCGACCACGCCGCTGTAGAACCCGATCCCGCTCGCGCCCACCGCGAGCACGAGCGTGGGCCGCCAGGCTGCCCCGCACCGGGCCGGGGAGGCGAGGGCGCCGTCGGCGGCGGCGTCGTTCTCGGCGCACGGCAGGCACGCGCCGGACGGTGTGTCCGGGTCCGCCGCTTCGACGGTGTCGATCGGGTCGATCGGGTCGACCGGGTCCCGCAGGGCAGGCGGGGCGTCCGCGCGGCCGGGACGCGCGACGACGGCCCACACCCCGACGCCCACGAGGGTGGCCGCCACGACGAGGGTGATGACGTCGCGCGGCAGGTGGGAGGCGGTGGCGGCGCCGACCAGGGCGGTGGGGAGCCCGAGCGCGGCGGCCGCGAGCGCCCGGGGCCGGTCGAGGCCGACCCGGCTGACGTAGGTGACGGCGGCGCCGGACGTGCCGCTGATCGTGACGAGCTTGTTCGTGCCGAGCACGGTGGCGACGGGCACGGACGGCAGCGCGAGCATGAGGGCGGGCACCTGCACCAGTCCCCCGCCGCCGACGACGGCGTCCAGCCAGCCGGCGGCGAACGCGACGGCGACCAGCAGGCAGACGGCGGTGGGGTCGACGTGCAGGCCCATGGCTGCTCCTCGGGTGGGGTCGGCTCGCGCGCCCCGGCGGTTCCGGGGATGCGCCGCCGTACAGCCCAGGCAGAGGGCCACGGTGGGAGCGGCGACACGGCGCGGGCGGACATTCCGTCTGGACGCAAACTCGGGTGGCGGGTGCCGGGGGCGACTAGCGTGGGGGTCGACCCGGAGTCGACCCCGAGGTGGTGGCTCGTGCTCACGATCGACCTGTCGGCGGAGGACCTGACGCGCCTGCGCGCGCCCGGGCGCCCGGACGCGATGTGGGACACGGTGCTGAGCCTGCACCTGCTGCAGAACCGGCAGGCGGCGTTGGCGTTCGACCCGTGGCGGCGGCAGGTGCGCTCGCGGATCGTGGAGGCGGGCCTGACGACGACGGTCGCGGCTCTCGCGCGGCTGGCCCCGTTCGCGTCGTACTTCCCGGACTTCCTCACCCCGACCCCGGTGGCGGGGCCGCGCCCCGACGGCAGCGGCGGGGAGGCGGGCATCGAGGCGGCGGCCGACCGGGTGGCCGGCACGCCCCGGACGCGGCTCGCGCGCGAGCTGGCGATGACGTTCCCCTCGGGGGCGCCGCCGTGGGTACGGCGCATCGCCGCCGGTGAGGCGGAGGCGATGCGGTGGCTCGCGGCCGCGCTGTGCCGCTACCACGAGGTGGCGGTCGCGCCGTACGCGCCGGTGACGCGGGCGGCGCTCGCGGCCGACCAGGAGGCGCGGGACGCGGCGCTGCGGCGGGGCGGGATGCAGGGGCTGATGGGCAGCTTCGACCCGCTGCTGCGCCGCGACGGCGGCCGGTGGACCGCCTGGTACCCCGTGACGCAGACGCTGTCGCTCCGCGGGCGGCCGCTCATGGTGGTCCCGTCGGTGTTCTGCGTGCTGGCGCCGGTGGTGCTCGAGGACGACGCCCTGGACCCGGTGCTGGTGTACCCGGTGGACCCGGCGCCGGGCTGGGTGGCGCGCGGCGGCGACGCGGCGGGCGACGGGGCGCAGGTCGCGCACCTGATCGGCCCCACGCGGGCGCGGGTCCTGGAGGTGCTGGACACGAGCCGCACGACGACGGAGCTGGCGCGGGTGCTGGCCCTCACGCCGGCGACGGCGAGCCGGCACGCGACCGTGCTGCGCGAGGCCGGCCTGGTGTCCTCGGAGCGGCAGGGCAACCGGGTGCTGCACACCCGCACCCGGCTGGGGGACGCGCTGCTGGCCGGCCACGTGACCGGACACATGACCGGTCCCGTGGCGGGTCACGTGGGCTGAGACGCCCGGGGCGGCCCGCTCGCGCGAGCGTGCCGCCCGGCGCGTGACACGTGCGCGAAACACTCCGGCGCGAGGATGCGGGGGTGATCATCGCCCCGGAGTCCCCGGCCGCCGCCGACGTGCGCGCGCTGCTGGAGGAGCACCTCGCCGACATGTACGCCACGTCGCCCGCCGAGTCGGTGCACGCCCTCGACCTGACGGCGCTGCTCGCCCCCGCGGTGACGTTCCTGACGGCGCGCGACGACGACGGGACGCTGCTGGGCTGCGGCGCCCTCAGCGAGCTCGAGGCGACCACCGCGACGTCCGGCGGCCGGGGCGAGGTGAAGTCGATGCGCACGGCCCGTCCCGCGCGCGGGCGCGGCGTGGCGGGCGCCGTCCTGGACCGGCTGGTGTCCCTCGCGCGCGAGCGCGGGTACGCGGCGGTGAGCCTGGAGACCGGGCCGCAGGAGTACTTCGCGCCCGCGCGCCGCCTGTACGCGCGGCACGGGTTCGTGCCCTGCGGGCCGTTCGGCGGCTACTCCCCCGACCCGTGCAGCGTGTTCCGCACCCTCGACCTGGCGGGCGGCCGCACGGACGCGGTGGCTGCGGTGGGCGCGGTGGACGCGGCTGTCGGCCCCGCGGCCTAGCCTCGCCGGATGACCGACACCTCGACCGGCGACGCGCCGGGCACGGCGCCCCTGCTGGACCGGCGGTTCGCGTGGCGGGGCCGCGAGGTCGCGTGGACGGCGTTCGGCTCCGGCCCGCCGCTGGTGTTCTGCCACGGCACGCCGTGGTCGTCGTGGCTGTGGGAGCCGTACGCCCGCGCCCTGGCCGACGAGTTCACCGTGCATCTGTGGGACATGCCGGGCTACGGGGCGTCGTCGAAGGACTCCGCGCACGCCGTCGATCTCGGGACGCAGGGCGAGCTGTTCGCCGACCTGCTGGAGCACTGGCGGCCCGCGTGGTCCGGCGCGGGCGGGGGCACGCCCGCTCGGCCGCACGTCGTCGCGCACGACTACGGCGGCGCGGTGAGCCTGCGCGCCGCGCTGCTGCACGGCGCCCGGTACGCGTCGCTGTGCCTCGTGGACGTGGTGGCGCTGCGCCCGTGGGGCTCGCCGTACTTCGCCCTGGTGCGCGAGCACGCCGACGTCTTCGCGGCCACCCCCGCCGTCGTGCACCGGGGCGCGCTGGAGGCGTACGTGCGCACGGCCGCGCACCGGCCGTTGCGGGAGGAGCACCTGGCCGCGCTCGTCGCCCCGTGGACCGGCGAGACCGGGCAGGCCGCGTTCTACCGGCAGATCGCCCAGGCCGACGAGCGGTACACCGCCGAGCTCGAACCGCTGCTGGGCGACCTCGACGTCCCGGTGCGCGTGCTGTGGGGCGAGGAGGACACGTGGATCCCGCCGGACCGGGCGCGGCGGCTGGCGGACGCGATCCCCGGTGCCGGCGTGCGGCTGATCCCGGGCGCCGGGCACCTGCTGCAGCTCGACGCCCCCGTCGCCCTCGCCGTCGAGCTGCAGCGCTGGCTCACGACCCGCCGCTGACCGGTCGGCCCGCGGCGCCCCGCAGGGTCAGTACCAGCTCGCCCGCGCATGCTGGAAGATGAGACTGGTCTCGGTGAGCGCCACGTCCGGGTCGGTGGACAGGTGCTCGATGACGAACTCGTTCAGGGCGTCGGAGTCCGCGGCGGCCACGTGCACGAAGAAGTCGTGCGCGCCGCCCAGCAGGAAGACGTTCAGCACCCCGGGCAGCTCGGCGAGGCGCTGCAGGTAGCCGCTCAGGCGGGTGCGGGCCGCGCCGCGCATCTGCACCGCGATCATCGCCTGCAGGGGGTGCCCCGTCCGCGCCGGGTCGACGTCCGCGTGGAAGCCACGGATCACCCCGCGTTCGCGCAGCTGCCGCACCCTTGTCAGGCAGGTGGACGGGGCGATCCCCGCCCGCGCCGCGAGCGTGTTGTTCGGCAGGCGCGCGTCGTCCGCGAGCGCCGCGAGGAGCCGCTGGTCGACGTCGTCCAGCCGCGCGGGGGCGGGGCCGCGCCGCTCGAGGCCCCACGACGGGTCCGTCCGGGCTTCCCCGGATCGAACATCCTTCGCTCGGGGCTGGCGTGGCACGGGCTGAGCCGGGCGTGGTGTCGACATCCTGGCAATCTACCGAAGGATGTACGGATTCGTGGCGCACTGCCGAATCGTCCCGTCAGACTGGGACGTGAGCGGGGTCACACGCCCCGCGCCACGCACCCACCGTCCACCGGCCACGAGCCGGGGGCCGGTGCCGAGCCACGAAGGCGGACTCACCCATGCGCATCGGCGTCCCCAAGGAAGTCAAGAACCACGAGTACCGGGTGGCGATCACGCCGGCCGGCGTGCACGAGCTCGTCTCCCGCGGGCACGACGTCGTCGTGGAGGCGGGCGCCGGGGCCGGATCGGCGATCACCGACGACGAGTACCGCACCGCCGGGGCCGACGTCGTCGCGGACGCCGACGAGGTGTGGGCCGGCGCCCAGACGGTGCTCAAGGTCAAGGAGCCCGTCGCGCAGGAGTACCACCGGCTGCGGCCGGGGCTGGTGCTGTTCACGTACCTGCACCTCGCGGCCGACAAGGCGCTCACCGAGGAGCTGCTGGCCCGCGACGTGACCGCCGTCGCGTACGAGACGGTGCAGACCCCCGACGGGCGGCTGCCGCTGCTGGCCCCGATGTCGGAGGTCGCGGGGCGGCTCGCCCCGCAGGTCGGGGCCGCCACCCTGCTGCGGGCCGCGGGCGGGCGCGGCGTCCTGCTCGGCGGGGTGCCCGGCGTGCCCGCCGGGCACGTGGTGATCATCGGCGCCGGGGTCTCGGGGATGAACGCCGCCCGGATCGCCGTGGGGCTCGGCGCGCGCGTCACCCTCCTGGACACGAGCGCGGACGCGCTCAAGGCCGCCGACCGCGAGCTCGGCGGCCGCGTGCAGACCCTCGCCTCGAACCGGCTCACGCTCACCGAGGCCGTGCTCGAGGCCGACCTGGTGGTCGGCGCCGTCCTCGTCCCCGGCGCGAAGGCGCCGGTGCTGGTGGGGAACGACGTCGTGGCGCGCATGCGGCCGGGCGCCGTCCTCGTCGACATCGCGATCGACCAGGGCGGCTGCTTCGAGGACTCCCGCCCCACGACGCACGCCGACCCCACGTTCCCCGTGCACGACGCCGTCTTCTACTGCGTGGCGAACATGCCCGGCGCCGTGCCGCGCACCTCCACGTACGCGCTGACGAACGTGACGCTGCCGTACGCCGTGGCGCTCGCGGACCACGGCTGGCGCGAGGCCCTGCGCCGCGACCCGGTGCTCGCGCACGGCCTCAACGTGCACGACGGCCGCGTCACCAACGCCGGCGTAGCCGAGGCGCACTCCCTCGAGCACGTGGACGTCGCCGCCGTCCTCTGAGTCGTCCCGCGTGCCGTCCCGCGTGCCGTCCCCACCACCGCTCAGGGGCGGCGGCGCGGCGGGAGCGGCACGCGGTCGAGGTCGGCCGCGACGGTGAGGCCGCCGTCGAACACCTCGCGCGCCTCGCGCTCGAACGCGGCGGGCAGCTCGTCGGGCACGCGGTAGCGCTGGGAGAAGTGCGTGAGCACGAGGTGGCGCACGCCGGCGCGGGCGGCGACGATCGCGGCCTGCCGGCACGTGAGGTGCGCCCAGCGGGCGGCCAGCTCGGCGTCGCGGTGCAGGAACGTGGACTCGATCACCAGCAGGTCGACGCCGTCGGCGAGCTCCCCCACCGCGTCGCACAGGCGCGTGTCCATGACGAACGCGACCGACTGTCCACGCCGCGGCACGGACACGGCCTCGCGGCGCACGGTGCGGCCGTCGTCGAGGACCAGGACGCCGTCGCGCAGCAGCCGCCCCACGGCGGGACCGGGCGGGACGCCGGCGGCCGCGAGCGCCGCCGGGTCCAGGGACACGCCGTCCGGCTCGTCGAGGCGGTAGCCGACGGCGTCGACGCGGTGGTCCAGCGGGCGGGCGGTGAGCACCGGCGAGCCCGGGTCGGCGCCGCGCTCGCCCTCCACGCGTGGCAGCGTCGCCACGGGCGACCCGCCGGGGAACGCCACGGGCTGCAGGGCCACCCGTTCGTGGTGGTCGTAGGCGCTCGCGTCGAGCAGGTGCCGTACCCACTCCTCGCCGGAGGCGGGGAAGGAGATCGGCACGGTGTGGCGCACCTGGTCCCCCGACAGGCGTTGCGCGACACCCGCGAGGCCGAGGGAGTGGTCGCCGTGCAGGTGGGTGATCGCGATCCGGGTGAGGTCGGTGGCGGACACGCCCGCGAGCGTCATCTGCCGCTGCGTGCCCTCGCCCGGGTCGAACAGGATCGCCGTGTCGTCGAAGTACAGGACGTACCCGTTGTGGTTGCGGGTGCGGGTGGGCACCATGCTCGCCGTGCCGAGCACGACCAGCTCGCGGCGGGACACGCCGCCGCGCTCAGCGGCCCAGGGCGCGCCCGACCACGCGCACCAGGCCCGTGGTCACGTGCTGCACGGGCCGCCACAGGTCACGGTCGAACACGGCCGTGCGGGTCACCGGGCCGCGGCGCAGCCGCCCGGCGAGCCGGTGCGCCGACGGGGTGGCCGGTGACGGCGCGGCGGGCGCGGGCTTCAGCGACGGCAGACCCGCGAGCACCGAGGGCCGGTAGCGGGCACCCGGGTCCCACCGCAGGTCGGTGCGCTCGCTCGCGTCGTCGGGCATGGGGCCATCCTTGCCCGCCCCACGGGGACCCGCAAGAGTGCCCCGAGCGGCGCCGACGGGCGAGGCGGGACGGGGTCGACGGGACGGGGTCAGGCGTCGGGGAAGCCGCGCGGGTTCTCGGACTGCCAGCGCCAGGTGTCGGCGCACATGTCGTCGATCGTCTTGACGGCGCGCCACCCGAGCTCGGTCTGCGCGCGCGTCGGGTCGGCCCAGAAGGCGGCGAGGTCGCCCGCGCGGCGCGGCCCCACCTCGTAGGGCAGCTCGCGGCCCACGGCCCGCTCGAAGGCGTGCAGCATCTGCAGCACGGACGTCCCCGTGCCGGTGCCGAGGTTGAACGCACGCACGGGCTCGGCCATCGCGTCGAGGTGGTCCAGCGCGGCCACGTGGCCCGCGGCGAGGTCCTCAACGTGCAGGTAGTCGCGCTCGCACGTGCCGTCGGCCGTCGGGTAGTCGTCGCCGAACACGACGAGCTTGTCGCGCTTGCCGACGGCGACCTGCGCGAGGAACGGCATGAGGTTGTTCGGGATGCCCTGCGGGTCCTCGCCGATCCGGCCCGACGGGTGCGCGCCCACCGGGTTGAAGTAGCGCAGCAGCGCGACCTTGAGCCCGCCGACGGCGACCGCGGCGTCGGCCATGATGCGCTCGATCATCACCTTCGTCTGCCCGTACGGGGACGAGGAGGACAGGTACTCGTAGTCCTCGCGGTAGGGCACGGGCGCCTTCTCCCCGTACACCGTGGCCGAGGAGGAGAACACCAGGCGCGGCACGTCGTGGCGGCGCATCGCCTCCAGCAGGGACAGCGTGGAGTCGAGGTTGTTGCGGTAGTACTCCAGCGGCTTGGCCACCGACTCGCCCACGGCCTTGAAGCCGGCGAAGTGCACGACGGCGTCGAACTGCTCGTGCGCGAACAGCCGCTCGGTCTTCTCCGCGTCCGTGAGGTCGATCGCGTGCACCGGCACGTGCGCGCCGGACAGCGACTCCACGCGGCCCATCACGGTGGGCTTGCTGTTGGAGAAGTCGTCCACCACGACGACGTCGTGCCCGGAGGCCACGAGGGACAGGATCGTGTGAGAGCCGATGTACCCGGCGCCGCCGGAGACGAGAACGCGCATGGGCCCAGCCTAGGGCGTCGGGCACCGTCGTCGGACGGGCGTCCGCACCCCGGGCCGGGTCCGCGCGCTCCTGGCTCGAGAACGCCTGGCTGTCAGCTGCCGCCGAGGAGCTCGGTGAAGCTCGGCGTCGCGGCGAACGGGTCGACCGGGCCGTCGTTCTCGCGGCGCGCCACCCGCTGCGCCAGCTCGCGCCCGGCGCGGGCGATCCGCCTCGGCAGGCCGGCGCCCGGGTCGTCGGCGCTCGCGGCCCAGTCGTCGGTGGCGGCGAACACGCTGGTCGGCACGACGTCGGCGCGCAGGTAGGTGAACAGCGGCCGCATCGTGTACTCCAGCGCCAGGGAGTGGCGGGCGGTACCGCCGGTCGCCCCGAGCAGGATCGGCATGCCCGTCACCGAGTCGGGGTCGACGACGTCCCAGAAGGACTTGAACAGCCCCGAGTAGCTCGTGGTGAACACCGGCGAGACGGCGATGAGCCCGTCCGCGCCCGTCACGGTCTCCAGCGCCCGGGCGAGGTCGCCGGTCGGGAACCGGGTGAGCATCGCGTCGACGACGGCGTGCGCGAGGTCGCGCAGCTCGATCGTCTCCACCCGCACCGTGTGACCGGCGTCCTCCAGCTCCCGCACCGTGGCGTCCGCGAGCCGGTCGGCCAGCAGGCGCGTCGACGACGGCTGGGACAGGCCCGCCGACACGACGGCGAGGGTGCGGGTGGGGGTCCGGCCGGGGATGCCCGAGGGCCCTGTGGGCATGGTCATGCGCGTGCCTCCTGCGATGCGGCGGGCTGGGTGCCCTCGGCAACGGTACCGGTGTAGGGGTCGGCGGTGTCGCCGACGTGGGTGGCGCCGGCCTCGCCCGCCGCGCGGGCGGCGCCGACGCGCTCGGCGTGCGTCGGCGGGTTCAGCGGGACGTCGTCGGCGGGCCGCTTGGCCTCGACGATCTTGCGCAGCTCGGGCACGACGTCCTCGGCGAGGAGGTCGATCTGCTCGAGCACCGACTTCAGCGGCAGGCCCGCGTGGTCGAGCAGGAAGAGCTGGCGCTGGTAGTAGCCGACCTCGTCGACGAACGACGCGTACCGATCGATGACCTGCTGCGGCGAGCCGACCGTCAGCGGCGTCTCGCGCGTGAAGTCCTCCATCGACGGGCCGTGCCCGTACACGGGCGCCTCGTCGAAGTAGGGCCTGAACTCGTTCCACGCGTCCTGGGACCGCTTGCGCATGAACACCTGACCGCCGAGCCCGACGATCGCCTGGTCGGCGCGACCGTGGCCGTAGTGCTCGAAGCGCTGCCGGTAGAACCGCACCATCTGCCGGGTGTGGTGCATCGGCCAGAAGATGTTGTTGTGCAGGAACCCGTCGCCGTAGAACGCGGCCTGCTCGGCGATCTCGGGGCTACGGATGGAGCCGTGCCAGACGAACGGCGGCACGCCGTCCAGCGGGCGCGGGGTGGAGGTGAAGCCCTGCAGCGGGGTGCGGAACTTGCCCTCCCAGTCCACGACGTCCTCGGTCCACAGGCGGCGCAGCAGGGCGTAGTTCTCGACGGCGAGCGGGATGCCCTGGCGGATGTCCTGCCCGAACCACGGGTACACGGGGCCGGTGTTGCCGCGGCCCATCATGAGGTCCATGCGCCCGTCGGAGATGACCTGGAGCATCGCGTACTCCTCGGCGAGGCGCACCGGGTCGTTCGTGGTGATCAGCGTCGTCGCGGTGGACAGGGTGATGTGCTTCGTGACGCCGGCCAGGTAGCCGAGCATCGTCGTGGGCGACGACGCGACGAACGGCGGGTTGTGGTGCTCGCCGGTGGCGAACACGTCCAGGCCCGCCTCGTCCGCGTGCCGGGCGATCGTGAGCATGTTGCGCACCCGCTCGGTGTCGTCCGGGGTGTGGCCCGTCGTGGGGTCGGTGGTGACGTCGCTGACGGAGAAGATTCCGAACTGCACGGCTGCGCTCCCTGCTCGTGGACTCTGCGGTGGAGCCTGGACCCTAGGGCCCAGGTCCATGCATTTGCATGTACATGGCGGTGAACCGCAGCCCTCGCCCGGTTGTTCCCGGCCCCGACCCCGGGGCGCGCGTGACGTCGCGCACAAAGGGTGCCCGCAGGGCGGTCTCGAGTTGCGCACGGCGCGCCGACTGGCCAGCCTGGGTGCAACCGTCACGTCCACCGCCATCCTGCCTGACCGCTCTCCCGGTCCGCGGCACCGCGTGTGGACCGTGCTTCACGGGACCTTCACGGCCAGCCGGAACATCCCCCGGCAGGGCCGCGTTGGAACCTCAGGCCCCTTCCCACCGACCTCCAGGAGGACGACATGCCCGACCGGTCCCTGCGCGGCATGAGCATCGGCAGCAAGAGCATGGAGTCCGACGAGGGCGTGGACTTCGCCCCGCGGTTCCAGGCCCACTACGACTGCCCCAACGGTCACACCATCATCCTGCCCTTCTCCACCGAGGCCGAGGTGCCGCCGGTGTGGGAGTGCCGGTGCGGCGAGGAGGCGCTCCTGCGCGACGCCGAGCGCCCCGAGGTGAAGCCCGGCAAGCCGCAGCGCACCCACTGGGACATGCTGCTCGAGCGCCGCACCGTCGCCGAGCTGGAGGAGCTCCTCGACGAGCGCCTCGAGCTGCTCCGTGCCGGCAAGCTGCGCCGCAGCGCCTGACCCGCGGCCGACACGGCTCTCTGACCGCACGAAGGGCGGGCACCCCACCGGGTGCCCGCCCTTCGTCGTACGCGAACGAGTCCCGAACAAGTCCCGAACGAGTCCCCGGCCTCCTCGTCCCTCAGCGGCGCCGAGCGCGCGTCGCGGACGCGATCCCGCCGGCGACGAGGACGACCGCCGCCGCGCCCACGGCCCACCCGGGCCAGTAGCCCGCCCGCACCGCCGGCGTCAGCTCCGTGCGCAGCGGCAGGTCCGCCACCCAGTGGTCGGGCGTGAACAGCTGCGTGCGTGCCACGAGCGTCCCGTCCGGCGCGACGACGCCGCTCACGCCCACCGTCGACACCTGCACCGCCGCCCGGCCCGTCGTGATCGCCTGCAGCCGCGTCATCGCCAGCTGCTGCGTCGACTCCGCCGTGTACCCGAACGACGCGTTGTTCGTCGGCACCACCAGCACCTGCGCGCCCCGCTGCACGGCGTCGCGGATGATCTCGTCGTACGCCACCTCGAAGCAGATCACGGTCGCCATCGGCACCGTCGCCGGCCCGCTTCCGCGCCCGATCGCCGCGCCGTCCACCGGCAGCTCGACGACGGCCGGCTCCGTGCCCGGGATCATGTCCGTCGTCACCCGGTCCACCTGCGCGCTGAACAGCCGCACGAAGGAGCGGATCGGGATGTACTCCCCGAACGGCGCCGGATGCTGCTTCGCGTACCGCTGGGTCACGCCCTGGCCCGGCTCCCACAGCAGGGCCACGTTGTAGCGCCCGCCCGTCTCGGGGAACTCCTGCGCGCCCACGAGGATGGGCGCGCCGACCGCGGTCGCCGCGTCGTCGATCGCCGCGCCCACCTCGGGCGTCGTCTGCGGGTCCAGGTCCGAACCGTTCTCGGGCCACAGCACGACGTCGACGGCGTCGCCCGGTTGGTCGCCGAACGCGCCCGAGGCCTGCTCGTCCGCGATCGCGTACGTGCCGTCCAGGTGGTTGTTCAGCACCTCCGCCCGGTTCGCGAACGACCCCTCCCCCGGCTCGGACACGTTGCCCTGCACCGCGCCCGCGCGCAGCACCCCCGCCTCCGCGGTGCCCGTGCCTGCGTCCACCACCGCTGCCCGGCCCGTGTCGTCGGCGTCGGCCACCTCCCGGGTGCCGGCGTCGTGCGCCAGCGGCAGCAGCACCGGCGCCGTGACCAGCGCCGCCGCGGCCACGACGAACGCGCCGGCGCTCGCGGCCGACCGGCGTCGCACGTCGGGACCGGCGTCGGGACCGGCGGCGCGCCACGGCGTGCGCAGCAGGCGTCCGACGGCGAGCGCGAGCAGCACGCCCGCTGCCGCGACGAGCAGGGACACGAGGGTGGTGCCGCCGAGCCAGGCGGCCCGCCCGGTCGGCGCCCCGGCCATGGCCCACGCGAGGCGGCCCCACGGGAACCCGCCGAACGGGATCTCGGAGCGCCACTGCTCCACCGCCACGAAGACGACCGCGAACACGGCGGCCTGCGCGACGGCGTGCCGGCGTACCCAGCCCCACCGGCGCGCCCACGTCCACAGCGACCCGAACGCGGCGAGGAACATCGTCTCCAGCACGGCCAGCGCCACCCAGGGCACCGTGTCGGTGGCGAAGTTCGCCCACCAGATGTGGGGCAGCCAGAACGTCAGGCCGGCGACCAGACCGACGAGGAAGTTCCAGCCGGCCGCGCGGCGGCCGTCGCGGCGCAGGGCGGCGAACAGCAGCGCGACGCCGACGAACGCCAGGGGCCACGCCCCGACGTCGGGGAACGAGGCCCACAGCGCGGCCCCGGCCGCCACGGCGAGCAGCAGGGTCGCGGGGCGGCTCGCCCACCGGTCGGCGGCGGCCGTCGTCGTGCGTGGCGCGTCGCCCTCGCCGCGGCGGCCTTCGAGGTCGGGGCCGACGTCGGGGTCGGCTCCCTCGTCGGAGGGCTCTTCGAGCGGGCTCGGGCTCACGTGCAACACCCCCGCAGGGTACGTGACCGCGGGCGCTCGCCGAGCCCCCCAGATGCCTTCGGGCAAGCGATCCGTCGCGGGAACGGGATGGTTGCCGCGACGGATCGCTTGCTCGAAGGCATCTCCCGGGCCGGGTCAGTCGAAGGTGTCGTGCAGGACGACGCCGTCGCGCACGGTCTGCAGGCACACGGGGTCGGGCTCGCCCTCGGAAAGGTCGGGCAGGAGCGGCTGGCCGGCGCGCGCCTCGGGGTTCCACGCCGACAGGCGGTCCCCCGGGGCCTGGACGGACAGGGTGTCCGCGCGCCACACCGCCAGGTGCGCGGGGGCACCGACGCGCAGCTCGCCCGCGCCGGTGTGGTCCAGCCCGGCGAGCCGCCACCCGCCGCGGGTGTGGGCGCGGAACGCGGCCCGCGCGGAGATGCGCTGCATGGAGTCCTCGTGGGTGAGGGTGGCGCGCACCGCCTGCCACGGGTCGAGCGGGGTGACGGGGGTGTCGGAGCCGAACGCGAGCGGCACGCCCGCCCCGGCCAGGTCGGCGAACGGGGACAGGGTCGATGCCCGTCCCGGCCCGAGCCGGGCCGCGTACATGCCGTGGCTGCCGCCCCACGCGGCGTCGAACGCGGGCTGCACGGACAGCGCCACCCCGTACAGCAGCAGTGCGGCCAGGGCGGACGCGTCCACGAAGAGGGCGTGCTCGATGCGGTGGTGGCCGGAGCGCAGCAGGCCGGCCCCGTGCTCGGTGGCGGCGAGCTCCAGCCCGCGCACCACCTCGTCCATGGCCCGGTCCCCGATGACGTGGAAACCGCCCTGCGTCCCGGCGGCCGAGCAGGCGGCGAGGTGCGCGGCGATGTCCTCGCCCGTGAGGAAGAGGCGGCCCGTGGGCTCGGCGCTGCCCGGCGCCGCGAGCAGGTCGCTGTACGGGTGCCGCAGCGCCGCGGTGCGCGAGCCGATGGAACCGTCCGCGCACAGGTCGCCGGCGATGCCGGTGAGGAACGGCAGCTCGGCGAGCATCTGCCGCGCGTCGTCCGCGGTCGCGCACAGCTCGCCCCGATAGGCGACGACGTGCGGCAGCGCCCCCGCCGGGTCCGCGGTGAGCGCCACGAGCTCGGCCAGGCCCTCGCGGGTGTCCATGGTCGGCTCGCTCATCTCGTGCACGCCGACGATGCCGCGGGCGGCGGCGTCCGCGAGGGCGCGCCGGTACGCGCGCGTGCGGCGCGCGGGCGACACCTGCCGCACCGCGGCGGCCGCGGCGTGGTGGGCGTCGGAGGTGACCATGCCGGACGCCTCCCAGCCGGGGACGCGGTCGATGCCCGCCGCGCGGGCGAAGGACCCGGACACGACGGCGGAGTGGCCGTCGACCCGGGCCGCGTACACGCGCCGCCCGCCGCAGGCGGCGTCGAGCTCGTCCGCCGTGGGGGCGCGCCGCTCGGGCCAGGTCTGCTCGTCCCACCCGAACGCGAGCAGCACCTCCTCGCCGCCCGGGTCGGCGGCGTCGAGCTCGCGCGCGCCCCGGGCGAGGGCGTCGAGCGTCGCGGCGAGCGACGTCACCCCTCCCGCGGCGGTGAGGTCGACGGACCCGGCCGCGAGGCCGGTCTCGAGCAGGTGGACGTGCGCGTCGACGAACCCCGGCGCCACGAGCGCGCCGTCCAGGTCGATCACGCGATCGGCGCGGGCCGCGAGCCCGGCGGCGGTGTCCTCCGCGCCGAGCCAGGTCACGAGGCCGTCGTCGACCAGCAGGGCCTCGGCGAACGGGTCGGCGGGCGAGTGGACGACTCCGTTGCGGTACAGGGTGGACGTCACGGCCTGCACTCTATGGCACCGCCGCGCGCGGGCGCCCACCGCACCCCCACACCGGCAGCACGGATTCCTCACAGGTGGCGCCGCCACCTGTCAGACGCCACCACCCGTCACACGCCGGAGCGGTCACAGTCGAGCAGTCACACGCTGGAGTATGCGACGACGCCGCGCAGCACGGCGGTCTGCGCCTTGCGCGCCGTGGCCCGCAGCGCGGGACGCGGAGCCGCCTTCGCCAGCTGGTCCAGGACGTCGAGCACCTGCTTGCACCAGCGCACGAAGTCGCCGGCCGCCACGTCCGTGCCGCGCAGCACCGCGTCGAGGTTCTTCCCGGACGCCCACCGGTGCACCGGGGCCACCAGGCCCAGGTCCAGGGGGCCCGTCGCCTCCAGGCGGTGCTCCGCCTCGAGGTCGGTCACCTCGGACCAGGCCCGCGTGGTGGCGTCCAGCACCTGCGCGAGCCGGCCGTGCGGCCCGCCCGGCACGAACGGCTCGGACGCCTCCTCGCGGCGGCCCGAGTACACGACCGTCGACACCGCCGCCGCCAGCCCGGGCGCGTCCAGGTCGTCCCAGATGCCGCGGCGCAGGCACTCCGCGAGCAGCAGGTCGTCCTCCGCGTACAGGCGTCCCAGCCACCGCCCGTCGTCGGTGACCTCGAGCGTCCCGGGCGTCTCACCGTCGCGCCCCGGGGACGCGGGGTCCCCGCCGCTGCGGGCCAGGTAGCCCAGCCGCGTCAGCACGTCGCAGGTGCGGTCGAACGTGCGCGCGATCGACCCGGTGCGCCCCTCGACCCGGCGCACCAGCTGCTCGTGCTCGGCCCGCAGTCGCTCCCACCGCTCCGCCCAGCGGGCGTGGTCGTCGCGGTCCGGGCAGCCGTGGCACGGGTGGGCGCGCCGGGCCCCGCCCAGGCGCGGCACCTGGGGGCCGGCCGCCGCGCCCGCGCGCCGCCCGCCGTGCCCGCCCGCGGCCGCGCCGCGCCGGGCGCCCGGGTGCCGGCCGGACCCGCCGTCGCCCGAGAACGCGCCGAGCGCGTTGCGCAGGCTCGAGGCCAGGTCGCGCCGCTGGTCGGGGCGGCGCGGGTTGAACCCCTTGGGGATGCGCACCGTCGCCACCACCTCCACGCCGCCCGGCGCGTCCGCGAGGGTGAGCTTCTTGACCTGCTTCTCCTGCGTGAGCACGGTCGGCCGCGGCCCGTCGAAGCCGCGGTCGTCGCGGCCCGGGTCCAGGATGACGACGTACCCGCGCCGCCGACCCGACGGCACCTCGACGACGTCCCCGCGGCGCAGCTTCTCGAACGATGCGACGGCGTCCGCGCGCCGGGCCCCCGACACCGCCCGCGACAGCTCCCTCTCGCGGTCCTTGATGGCACGCCGCAGCCCCATGTACTCGGCGAAGTCGCCCCGGTCGCAGGCCATCGACGCCGCGTAGCCCTCCATGGCCTCCGCGTGCGCCTGCGCCTGCTTCGCCAGGCCCACCACGCCGCGGTCGGCCTGGAACTGCGCGAAGCTCGTCTCCAGCACGTCGCGGGCCCGCTCGCGACCCACCTGGCCCACCAGGTTGACCGCCATGTTGTACGTGGGCCGGAAGCTCGAGCGCAGCGGGTACAGCCGCTTGGACGCGAGCCCCGCCAGCGCCACCGGGTCCAGGCCCGTGTGGTCGGCGACGACGGCGTGCCCCTCGACGTCGATCCCGCGCCGCCCCGCCCGCCCGGTGAGCTGGGTGTACTCCCCCGGCGTCACCGGCTGGTGGGCGGTGCCGTCCCACTTCACCAGCTTCTCCAGCACCACCGAACGGGCCGGCATGTTGATGCCCAGCGCCAGCGTCTCGGTCGCGAACACCACCTTGACCAGGCCGCGGGAGAACAGCTCCTCCACCGTCTCCTTGAACACCGGCAGCATGCCCGCGTGGTGCGCAGCGATCCCGCGCGACAGGGCCTGCGCCCACTCCCAGTACCCCAGCACGTCGAGGTCCTCGGTGGGGATGGTCGCGGTGCGCTCCTCCACGATGCGCCGGATCTCGGCCACCTGGGCGGCGTCGGTCAGCCGCAGCCCAGCCCGCAGGCACTGCTCCACGGCCCCGTCGCAGCCGGCGCGGGAGAAGATGAAGTAGATCGCGGGGAGCAGCGCGTCCGCGTCGAGGGAGTCCACGACGGCGAACCGCGGCGGCGTGCGGCGGTGCGCCGCGGGCCCGCCGGCGCCCGGCCGGTTGCCGCCGCGCCCCCGGTACCCGCGGTCGCCCCGCCCCCGGTGCCCGTGCCGGCCGTGCGAGGACTCCGCCCGCGCCGAGACGCGGAACATCGCCTGCAGGTCCGGGTTGATCGGCGGGTTCGTGCCGGGGTCAGTCGGGTCCACGTGCCCCGCGTACAGGTCCATGAGGCGCGGCACGCCACGCGGCTCCGAGGCGGAGACGACCACGTGCTGCCACAGCGGCACCGGCCGGCGCTCGCTGACCACGACGGCCGTGTCGCCGCGGACGGTGGCGAGCCAGTCGCCGAACTCCTCCGCGTTCGACACCGTCGCGGACAGGGACACGAGCTGCACGTGGTCGGGCAGGTGGATGATGACCTCCTCCCACACCGGGCCGCGGAACCGGTCGGCGAGGTAGTGCACCTCGTCCATGACGACGTAGGCCAGCCCGTCGAGGGCCGACGACCCCGCGTACAGCATGTTGCGCAGCACCTCGGTGGTCATGACGACCACGGGCGCGCCGGCGTTGATGGACGTGTCCCCGGTGAGCAGGCCGACGTTCGCGACCCCGTGCCGGGCGACGAGATCCGTGTACTTCTGGTTGCTGAGCGCCTTGATCGGCGTCGTGTAGAACGCCTTGCCGCCGCGCGCGAGCGCGAGGTGCACGGCGAACTCCCCCACGACGGTCTTGCCCGCGCCCGTCGGCGCGGCGACCAGCACCCCGCGTCCCTCCTCGAGCGCGACGCACGCGTCCACCTGGAACGGGTCGAGCTCGAACCCGACCACCTGGCGGAACAGCCGCAGCTCGCCCTCGGCGTCGGCCCGGTCGCGCGCACTGCGCTCCCGCGCCGCCGCGTACCGCTCGGCGGGGCTGGGGGTGTCGCCCCCGGACGCAGGACCAGGGGCGGTGCCGTCGGGTGAGCCGGCGCGCGAGCCGGAGCCGGGACGGGAACGGGGGGTCATGTCGTCAGCCTAGGCGCCGTCGCCCCGGGGTCGGCGCGCGTCCGTCAGCGCGTCCGTCAGCACAGCCCTCAGCCCGGGCCGACCAGCACCTGCAGGGCGCGCGCCCGCACCTCGACGCGCAGCGGCAACGCTCCGAGCCGCTCGCCGTCCGCGTGCGCGACCGGCAGAGCTCGCTCGCCCGCGACCCAGGCCTCCGGGCCGGGCTCGATCGTCACGGCCCGTGCCCGCACGACGTGCACCTTGCGGCGGCGGACGTGCCCGCCGGTGAACATGCTGGGGAAGACGGCGAGGGCGCCCGCCTTCGACAGGTCGGTGGCGACCAGCACGTCGAGCAGGCCGTCGTCGAGGGAGGCCGACGGGGCGACGCGGATGCCGCCGCCGATCTGCGGCCCGTTGGCCGCGGTGACGAGCGCGGCCCGCCCCGTCCACGTCGCGGTGCCGGCGGGCCCGGGCCGCAGCCGCAGTGCGACGCTCCCGTCGGATGCCGACCGGTCGACGACGCCGTCGAACGTGAGCCGGTACGACCAGGGGCGGTAGCGCACCAGCTCGAGCGCCGCGGCCACGATGTACCGGGCGCTGCCGCGGGGGCGCCGCAGCCGGTTGGCGCGCGCGTTCACCGCGGCGTCGAGCCCGCCCGAGACGGCGCCCGCCACCCAGCGGGGGCCGGCGCCGCTGCCCGTGACCATGCCCGTGACGAGGCCGGGGCCGGTGACGAGCGCCGCGTCGACGGGACGACGACCGGCGGGGCCGGCGTCCAGCGCCCGGCACAGCGCGGCGCCCGCCGCCGCGGGGTCGCGCACGGGCAGCCCGAGCGTGGCGGCGAAGTCGTTGCCGGTGCCCACGGGGACGATCCCCAGCGGGACGTCGGTGCCGGCGACGGCCTGCGCACCGAGGTGCACCATCCCGTCGCCGCCCACGACGACGAGCGCGTCGACGGGCCTGCCGGCGGCGACCCCGGGGCCGCCCGACCCGTCCACGGCGGCGCGCGCCCGCGCGAGCGCGGCGTCCGCGTCGGGGCCGGACAGGTCGACGACGTCGTGCCCCGCCCTGCGCAGCCCGGCGAGCACGCCCTCGCCGGCGTACGCGGCCCGCCCCTTGCCCGCGGTCGGGTTCACGACCACGCCGAGGCGCAGCTGACGGCTCTCCGCGGGCAGACCTCGCTCGGACCGGTCCCGCTCAGACAGTGGGGGCGACCCTGCGCTTGTCGACGCGCCGGTCGTGCAGCACGCACAGCCCGAGGGCGCCGAAGTACAGCACGCAGATCGGCAGGGCCACGAAGATCATCGTCAGCGCGTCGGGCGTCGGCGTCATCACGGCCGCGAACACGAACGCCACGAGCACCGCCCACCGCCAGCCCTTGGCGAGGGTCTCGTGCCGCAGCACGCCGGCCATGTTCAGGCCGACGAGGAACACCGGCGACACGAACGCGATGCCGAACGCCAGCACCAGGCGCATGACGAAGCTGAGGTACCCCTGCGCGTCGGTGAAGTTCACCGCCCCGTCGGGGACGAACCCCGCGAGGATGTCCACGGCGTGCGGGAGCACCCACCAGGCGAGCGCGGCGCCGCCGAGGAAGAGGGGCACCGCGGCGCCGAGGAACCCGTACGCGTACCCCTTCTCCCGCCTCGTGAGGCCGGGCGTCACGAAGGCCCACAGCTGGTAGAGCCACCACGGGCACGTCACGATCACGCCGAGGAAGAGCGAGACCTTGATCTTCATGTCGAGCGCCGACGCCATGCCCGTGAAGTTGAGCGCGATCGTCTTGCCCTGCTCGAGCGCGGCGACCTCGAGGGGCGCCTGGAGCGCGGCGAGCAGCGGTTCGTACAGGACCCATCCGGCGGCCGCACCCACGACGAGGCCGCACGCGGCGAGGAAGAGCCGCTTGCGCAGCTCCAGCAGGTGCTCGCGCAGGGGCATGCGCCCCTCGGGGTCCCGGGTGTCTCCGGGCACCGACTACGCCCGCGGCTGCTTCGGGTCGATGAGACCCGGGATCTGCTCCTGGCCGCCCGCGGAGGCGGGGGGCGCCTGCGTGGACGACGTGGCAGGACCGGAGGTGGACGGCGACGTCGTCGTCGGGTCGTCCGACGGCTCGTTCGAGTCGTTGAGCTTGCCGTCGTCCGTGAGGTCCTTGACCTCCTTCTTGAAGATCTTCAGCGACTGGCCGACGCTGCGCGCCAGGTCAGGGAGCCTGCGCGCCCCGAACAGCAGCAGGATCACGACCACCAGCACGATGATGTGCCAGGGCTTGAGCATGCCCATGAGAATGGCTCCTCGTTCTCGTCCGCCCGTGGGCGGGGTGTGTCGGGGTCAACCCTAGTGGGTCCCCGCGGCGGCGAAGGTGACGTTCGGGTGACGACACGGTCCCATGAGGGACCCGACCCGCGCTCCGACCGGGGTTCCGACCGGAATTCCGGTCAGTGCTCCGGTCAGAGCTCCCGTCAGAACGGGTAGCCCTGCACCCGGGACTGCACCGTCACCCACTGCGTCTCGGTGAAGGCCTCCACGTTGGCGTCGTGGCCGCCGAACCGGGCACCCGTGCCCGAGGCGCCGACGCCCCCGAACGGCGCCTGCGCCTCGTCGTCGACCGTCTGGTCGTTGACGTGCACGATCCCGGCGGGCAGGCGGTCCGCCAGCTCGTACCCGGCGAACGCGTCGCCCGTGAGCACCGCGACCGACAGCCCGTACTCGCTGCCGCGCACCAGCTCCACCGCCTCGTCCAGGTCGTCGAACGCCAGCACCGGCGCCACCGGGCCGAACACCTCCTGCGCGAACGCCGGGTGCTCCGGCCGCACCCCGGACAGCACCGTGGGCGCGTAGTAGCGGTCCGTGTACGTGCCGCCGGCCTCGAGCCGGGCGCCGGCGCCGGTCGTCGCGGTGACCAGGCCGTGCACCCGGTCACGCTGGTGGTCGTCGATGAGCGGCCCGAGCGGGGCGCCGGAGGCCGGGTCGCCCGCCACCAGCGCCCGGGCCGACGCCGCCAGCCGCTCGACGTACTCGTCGTGCACGTCCTGGTGCACCAGGTGCCGGCCCGTGGTCATGCAGATCTGCCCCTGGTGCAGGAAGGAGCCCCACGCGCCCGCGGACGCCGCGGCGGCGACGTCGACGTCGGGCAGCACCACCATCGCGTTGTTCCCGCCGAGCTCCAGGTGCACCCGCTTGAGCAGCCGCCCGGCGGTCGCGCCGATGGTGCGCCCGGCGGCCGTCGACCCGGTGAAGGACAGCAGCGGCACGTCCGGGTGCTCCACGAGCGCCGCGCCGACGTCCGACCCGCCCGGCAGCACGGCGAGCACCCCGGCCGGCAGGCCCGCCTCCTCCAGCACCGCGGCCAGCACGAGCCCGCCGCTGACGGCGGTGCGCGGGTCCGGCTTGAGCACCACCGCGTTGCCGAGGGCGAGCGCGGGCGCCACCGACCGCGACGACAGGATGGCCGGGAAGTTGAACGGCGAGATCACCCCGACGACGCCCACCGGGCGACGCCGTGCCAACGACAGCCGCGGGCGGCCCGAACGCAGCAGCTGCCCGTACGGGACCAGCGCCGTCGCGGCCGCCTGGTGCAGCTCGTCCACGACCAGGCCCACCTCGAACGCCGCCTTGCCGCGGGCGGAGCCCGCCTCGTCCGCGAGCCACCGCTCCAGCACGTCCCGGTGCGTCTCGGCCACCGCGGCAGCACGCCGCAGCACCGCGGCCCGCTCCTCGGCCGGGCGGGCCGCCCAGTCGGCCTGGGCCACGCGCGCCGACCCGACCGCCCGGTCGAGGTCCGCCGGGGACGCGTCCCCGACCGTGCCGAGCGTGGCCCCCGTGGCCGGCGAGACGACGGGCCGGGTGCCCGCCAGGCGGGCCCAGCCGCCGACGTACGCGGCGCCCTCCCAGGTCTGCGGTGCGAAGAACGTCATCGTTCCCTCCCGGGGGTGGTGCTGCAGGCGCTGCACCGGGAGGTACAGCCGGTGGTGCGGGGGCTAGCGTCTCCGGGCGGGCGTGCGGGACCTCAGCCGCGCGTGGGCCTCCTTGTCGGCGGTCCGGGCGGCGAGCCAGCCCTCGTCCTCCCACCGGCGCCACGTCGCGGCCTGGCGCTCGCGGCGCGCCGCGGCCCGCTCGGCCTTGAGACGACGCCGCACGGCCACTCGCTCGCGCAGCACGACCGGATCGTCGAAGAGCGTGGGCGACGTGTCGACACGGTGCGCCTCCGCCTCCGCGACGGCGGCGGAGATGCGGTCGGTCGCGGACCCGAGCACCTCGCCTGCCCGGGACGCCTCGCGCAGCGCGCGCACCCCCGCGCGCCACAGGTGGCGCCCCAGGAAGAACGCGCCCACGAGGGTCGCGACGACGAGCCCAGCCCAGATCCAGCCCCACATGCCGGTCAGCCTACGGTCTCGTCGGTGCCGGGTTCGTCGGCATCGGTCGAGGCGTACGCGGCGAGCGCGGCCCGGGCGGACTGCGCGACGTCGTGCGCCACGTCGGGCGGGTCGACGGCGACGACGTCGGGCGCGTTGGCGAGCAGCAGGCGTCGCAGCCATGCCGGGTTCGTGACCCGCAGCCGCACCTCGACGGTGCCGTCGGGCAGGTCGCGCACGGACTCGGCGGGAACCTCCTCGGCGACCCACCGGGCCGCGGACGCGAGCCGCAGCGTCGCGGCCGGGGCGCCCCGGTGCGCGACGGACGCCCACACGTCGGCGCCCAGGTCGCCCGCGACGGCGACGTCGCGCTCGGCGACCGGCTCCTCGAGCACGCGGGCGGCGAGGATCCGGTCCACCCGGAAGGTGCGGCGCCCGTCCACCCGCAGGCACCACCCCACGAGGTACATGGCGCCGTCCTGGGTGAGCAGGCGCAGCGGGTCCACGTCGCGCTCGGTGGTGACGTCCGCGGCGTTGACGTACCGCAGGTGCAGGCGGCGGCCCTCGGCGAGCGCGGTCGTGACGGCCGCGACCACCTGGGGGTCGCCCTCGCCCTCGAGCTGCACGTCGACGGCGCCCGCGGCCTCCCCGGTCGCGGCGGTCAGCTTGTCCAGGGCGGACGCGACGACGGCGGCCCTCCGCCGGTCGGCCTGCACCGCCGGGGAGGCGTGCATCGCGCGCAGCGCGGCGACGAGGGCCACCGCCTCCCGCGTGCCGAGCCGCAGCGGCCGCGTCATCCCGCGCGCCTGGATGAGGGAGACGACGCCGTCCTCCAGGGAGAACGCGTCGAAGTCGATGAGGTCGTCCGGCATGTACCCGGGGGTGCCTGACACCCACAGTGCGTCCACGTCCTCGCGCACCTGTCGCGGCGTCACCCCGAAGCGGTCCGCGAGCTCCTCCACGCGTACCGGCCCCGCGCCGTCGAGGAACGCCACCAGCCCCAGCAGCCGCACCAGCCGGTCGTCGGCCCGCTCAGCCATCCGTCGCCTCCCCCGCGCCGTCACCGTCACGCCCGACCTCGCCTGCGACCTCTCCCACGGCGTCGAGCCCCGCGGCCGCCTCCAGGCGGCGCAGCACGTCCGCGCGCAGCTGCGGCGGCTCCAGCACCACGACCGCCGGCCCGTACCCCGCCGCCTCGTCCGCGAACGCCGACAGGCTGCGGAACTCCACCTCGAGCACGTCCCGCCCGTCGCGGCGGCCGGCCCGCCGCCCGCCGTCCCCGCCATCGTCGGCTGCGGGCACCGCACGCGCCCGCAGCGCCTGCGCACGCTCCGGCACCACGGCCAGCCGCGCCCGCTGCAGCGCCCCGACCCGCTCACCGAGCATCGCGTCCACGTCCACCGCGCCGGGCACGTCGAACGCGCCCGCCTGCGACCCCACGCGCACCTTGCCGGAGATCCGGGACAGCCGGAACACCCGCGCCGCGCCGCGCGCCCGGTCGAAGCCCACCAGGTACCAGCCGCTGCCCCGCGCCGCGATGCGCCACGGCTCCACGTGCCGCGTCAGCTCCTGCCCCGTGCTCGCGGCCCGGTAGCGGAACGACACGTCCCGACGCTCCGAGACCGCCTCCAGCAGCGGCACGTACGCGTCCCCCGCCGCCCGCACCCGCGGCGCCAGCCCGGCCACCGCGTCCGACGCGACCTCGCCCGCGCCCGCCGCCCGCAGCTTCGTCATCGCGCGCGACATGTCCGTGCGCAGCGTCTTGTCCGACCACAGCTGCGCCGCCAGCGCCACCACGCCCAGCTCCGCCGGCGTCAGGTCCACCGCGCCCAGCGCGTACGCGTCGTTGTCGATCCGGTACCCGACCTCGTCGCTGTGCCCGCCCGCGTCCACCGTGACGATCGGGATGCCCAACGCCCGCAACGTGTCCTTGTCCCGCTCGAACATCCTCTCGAACGCCTCCGTCGACGGCGCGTCGCCGTACCCCGCCACCCCCGCACGCACCTGCTGCTTCGTCATCGACGCGCTCGTGTTCACCAGCGCGATGACCAGGTTCAGGAGACGCTCGGCCGGCGGTGTGCCCCGCGACGACGGTGCAGGGCCGGACGGCGCGTCGACGGGCGGGCCGGAGGCCGGGTCCACGGGGTTCGCAGGCATCGGCACCAACTTAGTCGCCGGTAGCCTCTCGTGGGTGACGACAGCGCCGAACCAGCCCCAGCCCCGCACCCCCCACGACACCCCCACCGGGCACGTCACCTGGCGCACCGGCACCGTCACCGCCCGCGGCGCCACCTGGACCGGCGCCCGCGAGGTCACCCTCCGCCTCGACACCCCCCTGCCGTCGCGCGACCTCACCACCGCGCCCTGGGAGGTCCGCGGCCTCGCCTACACCACCCTCGTCGGCGACCCCGACGTCGGCGACCTCCTCCTCCTCAACGTCTCCGCGCTCGCCCGCGGCCTCGGCACCGGCGGGTACGCCCTCGTCGTCGGCCCCGCCGGAGACGCCACCGCCCTGCCCGCCGACCCCCACGCCGGCCCCGGCCACCTCGTCAAGGCCCGCTACACCCCCCTGCAGGCCATGGTCCTCGGCGTCGACGAGCAGGAGTCCACCCACCACGACACCCTCCGCGACGCCGACGACCTCGCCGGCCTCCCCGTCGTCGTCGCCGACCTGCACTCCGCCCTGCCCGCCGTCGTCGCCGGCGCACGCCACGCCGCCGACCAGGCCGGACGCCCCCACCCCCGCGTCGCCTACGTCATGACCGACGGCGGCGCCCTGCCCGCCGCCTTCTCCCGCACCGTCGCCACCCTGCGCGACACCGGCTGGCTCGACACCACCGTCACCGTCGGACAGGCCTTCGGCGGCGACCTCGAGGCCGTCACCGTGCACACCGGCCTCCTCGCCGCCCGCCACGTCGCCGGCGCCGACCTCGTCGTCCTCACCCAGGGCCCCGGCAACCTCGGCACCGGCACCCGGTGGGGCTTCTCCGGCGTCGCCGCCGGAGAAGCAGTCAACGCCGCCGCCACCCTCGGCGGCCGCCCCGTCGCCTCCCTGCGCGTCTCCGGCGCCGACCCCCGCGACCGCCACCGCGGCGTCTCCCACCACAGCCTCACCGCCTACGGCCGCGTGGCGCTCGCGGCCGCCGACGTCCCCGTCCCGGCCCCCACCGGCGACCTCGAGGCCCTGCCCACCTGGGGCGCCGAGCTCACCCGCCAGGTCCGCGACCAGGCCGCGACCCTCGCCGACACCCCCGCCCACCACCGGGTCCTCGACGTCCCCGCCGACGCCGCCCTCCTCGACGCCCTGCGCGGCTCCCCCGCCCGCCTGTCCACCATGGGCCGCTCCCTCGACGGCGACCCCGCCTCCTTCGTCGCCGCCGCCGTCGCCGGCATGCTCGCCGAACGCCGCACCCACGAGGACCCCGCCACCCGATAGCGTCAGAGCATGGCCCCACCGACGCGGACCCGCCGCGCCGCCGCGCGACGCACCCTCGCGCCCCTCGCGGCCACGGCCCTCGCCCTCCTCGTCGTGCTCGGCGCCGCCACCGCCACCCCCTGGCGGTTCCGCCTCCCCCGCTTCGCCGTCCCCGAACCCGCGGCCACCGCCCCCGCCCCCGCCCAGCGACCCGGCGAGATCCTCCCCGGCGACCAGCCCCCGCCCTCGTACGACGTCGTCACCTGGATCGTCGTCGCGCTCTCCGTCGCCGGCGCCGTCCTCGTCGCCGTCCTCCTGTGGCTCCTCGCCCGCCGGTTCGTCCGCTCCCTCGCCGCCCCCGAGGACGACGACGGCGACGACCTCACCCCCGGCCACGCCACCACCGCCACCGTGGCCGAGCTCCCCCTGCCCGAGCTCCAGGACGCCGTCGCCACCGCCCTCGCCCGCATCGACGGGGCCGCCACCCCGCACGACGCCGTCGTCGCCGCCTGGGTCGCGCTCGAGGACGCCGCCGCCGAGCACGGCACCCGGCGCGACCCTGCGCAGACCCCCACCGAGTTCACCGCCCGCCTCCTCACCGGCCACCGCGACGACGGCCGCACCGTCCCCGCCCCCGACGTCGACACCCTCCGTCGCCTCTACCAGCACGCCCGCTTCACCGACCGCCCCGTCCACCCCGACGACGTCGACGCCGCCCGCGCCGCCCTCTCCCACATCGCCCGCGCCCTCGACCCCGCCCGACACCCATGACGCGCACCCGACCGCCGCGCACCTCGCCCGTGCGCGCCCTGCTCACCGCCGGCCTCCCGGCGCTCGCGGCCTGCGCGGCACTCACCCTCACCGGCGTGCTCGACCCGCTGCACGCCGTGCTGCTCGTCGTCGTGGTCGCGACGGCGGTCGCCCTCTGGCGGCGCCTCGACGACGGCGACGAGGCGCCCTGGCCGGACATCCCCCACGACCGGCGGGAGGGCGCGCGCAACGACGTCAGCGAGCTGGGCTGGGCCACGTTCACCCGCAGCGGCGCGGTGGGCGACCGTGTGCTGCGCCGGGTCCGGGACCTCGCGGCGGCACGGCTCGCCGAGCGTGGCATCGACCTCGCGGCCCCCGGCGGCCCGGAGGCGGCCGCGCACCTCCTCGGTCCCGACGTCGTCGACGGCCTCGTCAGCCGGCGCCCCGTGAGCCGGGTCGACGTGCACCGCTGGCTCGACGCGATCGACACGGTGGCACCGACCACCGCGCCGTCACCCTCCACGTCCCCCGACCGACCCGCAGGAAGGCTCACGAGATGACCGTCGACCCGCCCGCCGGCCCCGCCGCGCACCCCCTCCCCGTCGCCGAGGTCGCGACCCTGGGCCGACGCGTGCTGGACGAGGTCGGCACGGCCGTCGTCGGCATGCGCGACACCCTCGAGCTCGCCCTGGCGACCGTGCTCGCGGGTGGGCACGTGCTCTTCGAGGACGTGCCCGGGCTCGGCAAGACGCTGGCCGCCCGGTCGCTGGCCACCGCTCTCGGCCTCGACTTCGCGCGCCTCCAGTGCACCCCCGACCTGCTGCCCAGCGACATCACCGGCTCGTCGGTGTTCGATCCGGCGAGCCGCGAGTTCGTCTTCCGCCCCGGCCCGGTGTTCACGGGGCTCTTCCTCGCCGACGAGATCAACCGCACCCCGCCGAAGACGCAGTCCGCGCTGCTCGAGGCGATGGCGGAGCGGCAGGTCTCGGTGGACGGCGCCAGCCGGCCGCTGCCGCGCCCGTTCCATGTCATGGCCACCTCCAACCCCGTGGAGTACGAGGGCACCTATCCGCTCCCGGAGGCACAGCTCGACCGGTTCATGGTCCGCCTCGAGGTCGGTTACCCGGACCGGGCCCAGGAACAGGACGTGCTGCTGCGCCGGGTGGCCCGGCGGGAGGAGGCCGCACACGTCCGCCCCGCCGTCGACGCGGCGACGGTCCTCGCCATGCAGGCCGGCGTCGAGACGACCGAGGTGGACCCCGACGTCGCCGGCTACTGCGTCGACCTCGCCGCCGCCACGCGCACCCACGGGGCGCTCGAGGTGGGCGCCTCGCCCCGCGGCTCGCAGAACCTCCTGCTGCTGGCCCGCGCGATCGCCGTGCTCGAAGGACGCGACTTCGTGCTGCCGGAGGACGTCAAGCGAGTGGCGGTCCCGGTGCTCGCGCACCGCCTCACCCTCACACCCACCGCCTGGGCGTCGGCGGTCCGGGCCCAGGACGTCGTGTCCGAGCTCCTCGCCTCCGTGCCCGGGCCCGCCACGGTGGGCCGGCAGGGATGACGCGCGCATGAGCGGGCCCACCACCCCGGGCGCGGCCGCCGCCGTGTGGCGGCGCAGCCCCCAGGCAGCGGCGGGTCTCGGCACCGGGGTGCTCGTGCTGGGCCTGGGCCTGCTCGCCGGCCGGGCCGACGTCGCGCTGCTCGGCGTCGCCCCGCTCCTCGGCGCGCTGTGGGCCGGCCGCCCGGGGGCGTGGCGCTCGGGCGCGCCACAGCGGGGCACCGACGTCGCGATCGACCCGACCTCGGCCGCCGCCGCGCCCGGAGAGCTCACCGCCGTCCTGCGCCTCGACCCGTCACCCGGGACGGAGCTGCTGCACGCCCGCGTCTCCGCGCCCGGGCACCGCACGGCCGGGGCGGTCGTCGCCGGGACCCGGCGCGAGCTCCCGCTCACCCTGAGCACGGTGCGCACCGGCCCGCAGCGCACGTTCCACGTCGACGCGCGCGGGTACGGCGCCGGCGGAGCGACGGCGGAGGATGCGGTCTCCGTCACCGCGCCCGAGCGGCTCGTGCTGCCCACCGCGATGGCGCTTCGGCTCGTCCCGGTACCGCGCCGGCTGCGCGGCCTCACCGGCCCGCACACGTCCCGGCGGCTCGGCGACGGCGACGAGCTGCGCGACGTGCATCCCTTCGCCCCCGGAGACCGGCTGCGGCGCATCGACTGGCGCACCACCGCGCGGCGCTCCTCCGATCTCGAGACGCTGTACGTCCGGCGCACCTACGCCACGGCCGAGGCGACCGCGGTGCTGGTCGTCGACTCGCGCGACGACGTCGGCCCCGACCTGCGCACCTGGCGCGGCACCGGGCCGCAGCGCGTCGACGAGCCGACGTCCCTCGACCTCGCCCGGCACGCCGCCGCGTCGGTGGCCGGGGCGCTCGTCGCCGCCGGCGACCGGGTCGGCGTCGACGACCTCGGCCGCCGCCGCCGCCCGCTCCTGCCCGCCGCGGGCCGCAGGCACCTGCGCCGCGTGCTGCACGCGCTCGCGCTGAGCAGCCCGGTCGGCGCCCCCGCCCGCCGGCTGCGTGCGCCGCAGGTGCCCGCGGACGCCGTCGTGTACCTGTTCAGCACAGTGCTCGACGACGAGCCGCTCGCGCTCGTGCGGGCGTGGCGCGCCGTCGGGCACCCCGTCGTGCTGGTCGACACGCTGCCCGACGTGCGCGGGGCGCGCGAGGAGCACATGCGGCTCGCCTGGCGCGTCACCCGGGCCGAGCGGGACCACCGGCTGCGCCGGATGGCGGCCGAGGGCGTGCCGGTCGTGCGATGGGCCGGCGACGCGCGCCAGGAGGCAGCCCTGCGGCTCGAGGCCCTCGTCCGCGCCGACGAGCGGCACCGGCGCGGTGCGGTGGGGGCACGATGAGGCGCGGCCTGGCCCGGCTCCGCGCCTGGTGGCGGACGCGGTACGAGACGGGACGGCCGCTGCCCGTCGTCCGCGTCCAGGTCGGGCGCAGCCTCCCCGGCCTGGCGCTCCGGGCCGCGTTCGTCCTCTCCGTGGCCGCGCTCGTCGTCGCGGCCGGCGTGCGGACGGACCTGATCACCGCGCTGGTCCTCGTGCTCGCGGGCGTCGTCACCGTCTGGGCCGCGGTCCGCCCGGGCCCGGCCCCGGCGCACGTCGCCCTCGTGGCGGCGGCCCTGCTGCTGCTCGGCTCCGGCGCCGCGCCGTTCGACCCGGCGGCGCTGTGGCTCGCCCCGCTCGGCTACGTCGTGACCCGGCTCGGGTGGTGGGCGTCGCACGCGGCGGCGACGGACCGCGTGGAGCTCGCGGCGCTGCGACACGGCCTGGCGCGGGACGGCGTCGTCGTCGCGGTCGCTCTCGCCGTCGGGGGCGCCGCCTGGGCGCTCTCGGGTCGCCAGGTCTCCTGGCTCGTGGCCCTCGGGGTCGTCGCGCTGGCCGCGCTCGCGTGGATCGCCGTCCGGCGTGACGATGGCGAGGCGCGCTGACGCCACGGCCGCGCCGACACGACGAGGACGGAGACCCCCCGATGGCTGACCGCAACACCCCGCGCTACACGGTGCCCTCGCTCACGCCCCAGCAGGGAGCGAAGGTGGCCACCATCCTGCAGGAGCGGCTGAACTCCCTGACCGACCTCCACCTGACCCTCAAGCACGTGCACTGGAACGTCGTCGGCCCGCACTTCATCGCGGTGCACGAGATGCTCGACCCGCAGGTCGACGCCGTCCGGGCCATGACCGACGCGATCGCGGAGCGCATCGCGACCCTCGGCACCTCCCCCGTGGGCACCCCCGGCGCGCTCGTCGCCGCGCGCACCTGGGACGACTACTCGCTCCGCCGCGCCTCCGCCATCGAGCACCTCGGCGCGCTCGACGAGGTCTACGAGGGCGTGATCACCGCCCACCGCAAGGCCGCCAAGGACACCGAGTCCCTCGACGACGTGACGAACGACCTCCTCATCGGCCACCTGCACGAGCTCGAGCTCTTCCACTGGTTCGTCCGCGCCCACCTCGAGAGCGCCGGCGGCGAGCTCTCGACCGCGGGCGCCACCACGGAGAAGGGGGCGGCGCAGAAGGCCGCAGCGGGCGCCCGGACCACGTCGACCCGCAGCACGGGCGCTAAGGCCGCACCGAAGACGGCGCCGAAGACCGCATCGAAGGCGCCGGCGAAAGCGGCCGCGGCAAGGACGTCGTCCGCCAAGACCACGACCGCGCGGAAGAAGAAGTAGGCGCAGCATCCGGGCGTCGTGCACGCCACGTGCCCGCAGGGGGTGTCGTCCGCCGGAGCGGACGACACCCCCTGCGCGTGATGAGCCCGCGACACGCCCCCTGCTGATCGTTCCTCGCCGTCGGGGCGCAACCCCGGGCTGCCCAGCACCTCGCCGCCCCGGCCCGTTCGTCCCTGCGGGCGGTGAGGTGCCCGCGGCAGCACCTGGGGCTTCATGACGCTTGGCACACTATTTTCCAGGAGCAGCCGTCGGGTCCGAGGGCGGAGCCACGTCCCGTCCGAGGTCGGGCACGCCCGCGTCCACCCAGGCCCGACGCACCTGCTCGAACCGCGTCGGCAGCGGCGCCCGCACCGCCCCGTACCGCGCGTTCGTCCGGTGGACGAACCGTCGCCACGACAGCACCAGCCCCTGCCGCGTGATCGGCAGCCCGCTCGCCACCGTCGTGCCGTGGTCGTGCGTGTGGTGCACGGTGAGCAGCAGCGCCCGCGGCACCGAGCCCTCCAGCTCGGCGGCGAGCTCCTCGCGCACCACCATCCAGTGCCGCAGCAGCAGCACCACCTCGGGGGGCAGGCGGTGCTCCCGGAGGGTCCGGTGCTTGCCGTGCCGCAGCAGGACCCTCCCCTCCCCCGGGTCCCGCGAGCCCCCGACCCGTCCGCGGCGCGCGACGGCGTCCGGCTCCGGGCCCAGGTCGAGGTCCTCAGCCCGCACGCGCAGCAGGTCGCCGTAGCGCGCCCCGGTCGCCCGCGTCAGGCCGGCGATGACGGCCAGGCGCACCACCTCCGGCTTCCCGCCCGGGCGCAGCGCCTCCACGGACAGCTCGCGCCACACCCACTCCGCCTCGTCCAGCGTGACCGTCGGCCGCGGATACCGGGCGCCGGGCGCCGCAGCGGTCTCGTCAGCCTCGGGAACGGGGGTCTCCCCCGTGCTCTGCGTCATGGGTCGATCCTGGCGCTTGGCACACTTTTTCCTCGGACGTCCTCCGGCGTGTCGGCGGGCGTCGTAGCCTCGTGCGGTGAGCCGACCCGAGAGCCCCGCCCCCGCGACGCTCCGTGACGGGCTCCCCGGCACGCTCGCCGCCCCCGTCGACCACGAGCTGGTGGTCAAGAAGTCACGGTTCCTGGCGCACCTCTCCCCGGCTCGCACGATCGAGGAGGCGGACGCCGTCGTCGCCCGCCTGCGCAAGGAGCACTGGGACGCCCGGCACCACTGCGTGGCGCTCGTCGTCGGCACGCACGCCGACCAGCAGCGCTCCTCCGACGACGGCGAACCCTCCGGCACCGCGGGCGTGCCCATGCTGGAGGTGCTGCGCCGCCGGGAGGTCACCGACGTCGTGGCGGTCGTGACACGGTACTTCGGCGGCGTCCTGCTCGGCGCCGGCGGCCTGGTGCGCGCCTACTCCGGCGCCGTCGCCGAGACGCTGGACGTCGCCGCGGCCGACGGCCTGCTGCGCCGGCGCGAGGTGCTCTCGGAGGTCACCGTCGACGTCCCGCACGCCGAGGCCGGCCGCGTCGACCACCTGCTGCGCGACTGGGCGCAGGCGCACGGCGCGGTCCTCGAGGAGCCGACGTACGGCGCCGTGGCCCGACTCGCCCTGCTCGTGCCGTCGGCCGCGCTCCCCCGCCTGCGCGACGATCTGGCCGCCGCCTCGGCCGGCACCCTCACGCTGGTCACGGGCGCCGACCGCGTCGTCGACCTCCCCGCCTAGCGTTGTGGGTGGGATCGTGGCCCGTTCTCCGCGCCTCCATGGGCCACGAACCCACCCACAACGTCAGCCCTGGACGCCGTCCGCGGTGACGGTCGCGCCGTCGGGCACGGTGGCGGGCTCGCCCGCGTCGGCCAGGGCGGCATCGCCCTCGGCCCGCACGCGGGCGCCGAAGGTCCAGTCCCCCTCGACGGTGAGCGACGACGCCGTCCGCAGCGACGGCGCGCCCGCGGCGAACCGCTCGTCGAAGGCCGCGATCTGCTTGTAGGTCTTCGAGAGCTTCACCAGCGGCGCGTCGACCTGGGCGACCAGGCGGTAGTCGTCGGTGAGCTCGTACACGTCGGAGCGCATGAGCAGCAGGTCGCCCGTGGTCTTGACCGGCAGGAAGCGCTCGCGCCCCACCTCGATCGCCGTCGCGCCCTCGAAGACGGCCACGGCCGCGCCCATCGCGGACTCGATCTGCACGACGGCGGGCGACGACGCGTCCGTGGGGTCCACCGTCTTCTCGTTGCGGATCAGCGGGAGCTCGAGCACGCCGCCGGTGCGGTCCAGCTCGGCCGCGAGCGCCTCGAGGTCGAACCAGAGGTTGTTGGTGTGGAAGTAGCGGTGCACCTCCGGGTCGAGCGAGACGTCGACGTCGTCGGGGTGCGTCTGCGCCGTCTCGCGCTGCACGATGCGGCCGTCGCTCTTGCGCACCACGAGCTGACCGCCCTTGACGTCGGCGGGCGACTTGAGGCACATCTCGGCCGCGTACGGGGCGCCGGACGCCGCGAACCAGGCGGCGATCGCGCCGTCGGGGGCCGCGCCGAGGTTGTCGGAGTTGGAGACGCTCGCGTAGCGGAAGCCGGCGTCCAGCAGCGCCCGCACGACGCCCGAGGCGTGCAGCGCGGGGTACAGGTCGCCGTGCCCGGGCGGGCACCACTCGAGGGTCGGGTCGGCGGGCCACTCGACGGGCACGAGGGTGTCGGCGCGCAGCTTGGGCTCGCGGTTCTGGAGGAAGTCCAGCGGCAGGCCGTCGACGGCGAGGTCGTCGTACGGCGCGAGCGCGGTGAGGGTGCCGTCCCGGGTGCGGAACGAGTTCATCAGCACCAGCGGCAGGCGGGCGCCCGTCGCCTCCCGGGCGGCGCGCACCTGGCGGACGATGACGTCGAGGAAGGTGAGGGCGCCATCGTCCTCCCCCGGAGCGTCGTCGCGCACCGTGAGCAGCGACTTCGCCCTGTCCATGCCCATGGAGGTGCCGAGACCGCCGTTGAGCTTGATGATCGCGGTCCGGGCGAGGGCGTCCTGGGCGTCGGCGTCGGAGACCTCGAGGTCGGCGTGCCGCGGCAGGTCGGTCAGGGGCTCGACGTCGGACTCGCGCACGAGCCCGGTCTCCCCCGACTCCAGCAGGTGGTAGAAGCGGGTGAAGGTCTCGATCGCGGCGGGGGCGACGCCCTCCGCCTGCATCTTCTCTCGGGCCAGGGCAAGTCCGCGGTCGCTCATGGGCAGCACCCTAACCGCGCGCGGGGAGGCCCGCGGGAGTCGTCCGGGCGCTCGCCCCGCCTACTCGAAGCGGGACGGGTCGCCGGCCCCGACCCGGACGACGTCGGGGTATCCCTCGGACCAGTCGACGACGGTCGTGGGCTCGGCCAGCACCTCGCCCCCGTCCACCACGCCGTCGACGACGTGGTCGAGCTCCTCCTTGACCTGCCAGCCGTCCGTGAGCGGCTGCTCGGCGCCCGGCAGGATGAGGGTGGACGACAGCAGGGGCTCGTCCAGCTCGCGCAGCAGCGCCTGCACGACCCGGGAGTCGGGGATGCGCACGCCGATGGTCTTCTTCTTGGGGTGCGCGAGGCGCCGCGGCACCTCGGGGGTGGCCGGCAGGATGAACGTGTACGGCCCGGGGGTGGCGGCCTTGATCGCCCGGAAGGCGTTGTTGTCGAGGCGGACCAGCTGGCCGAGCTGCGCGAAGTCCAGGCACACCAGGGTGAAGTGGTGGTGCGCGTCGAGGTGGCGGATCTGCCGGATCCGCTCCGTGCCGTCGTGCTGGCCGACGCGGCAGCCGAGCGCGTACCCGGAGTCGGTCGGGTAGGCGATGAGCCCCCCGTCGTTCAGCAGCGCGACGACCTGTCCGATCGCCCGGGGCTGCGGGTCGACCGGGTGGACGTCGAAGTAGCGGGCCATGCCCGGCAGCGTATCCCCGCTCCTCGCTGCCCCACCCGGCGAGCGCCCGTGGCGTGGCGGGCGGATCAGGCCGCGAGGACGCGGCGGAGCTCGGCCTCGCTGGCGTTGCCGCCGGAGCAGACGACGCCCACGCGGCGGCCGGCGAACGCGGCGGAGTGGGTGACGACGGCGGCCAGGGCCGCGGCGCCGGCCCCCTCGGCGACGGTGCGCGCGCCGGTGAGGTAGAGGCGCTGGGCGGCGGCGATCGCGTCGTCGTCCACGAGCAGGAAGTCCGTCAGCCGCTCGCGCAGCACGGCCTGGGTGAGGGCGAACCCGCACCCGACGGCGAGCCCCTCGGCGCGCGTGGTGTTGGCGGCTGTCCGCAGCTCGCCCGCCCGCCAGGAGTCGTGGGCGGCCGGGGACGCCGCGGCCTGCACGGCGACCACCCGCAGCCCGGGGGCGAGCGCGCCCGCGACGAGACAGGCGGCCGCGGCGCCGGAGCCCCCGCCCACCGGGACGACGAGCACCTCGAGGTCCGGCGCCTGCTCCAGGAGCTCGAGCGTCGCGGTGGCCACGCCGGCGACGAGGACCGGCTCGTTCGCCGCGCCCACGAGGCGCGCCCCGGTGGCGGCGGCCACCTCGCCGGCGCGGTCCCGGGCGTCGTCGAACGTCGCCCCGTGCAGCACGACGTCGGCACCGAGGTCGCGCACGGCGCGCTCCTTCAGCGGGTTGGGGTGGTGCGGCATGACGATCGTGCACGCCGTGCCGGTGCGGCGGGCGGCGTGGGCCAGCGCCTGGGCGTGGTTCCCCGTGGAGTAGGCGACGATGCCGCGCCGGCGTGCCTCGTCGTCGAACCCGAGCAACAGGTTCAGCGCCCCGCGCACCTTGAACGCACCCGTGTGCTGCAGGTTCTCGTGCTTGACGACGAGGCTCGCACCGGTGGCGCCCGCCGCCGCGGCGGCGCGGTCCAGCTCCGGGTGCGACAGGGCGGGCGTCCGGACGACGAGCCCCTCGATCCGGCGGGCGGCGGCCAGCACGTCGCGCATCGTCGGGGGCGCGGGAGCCTCGGGGGCAGGCTGCGGGGTCGTCGTCGTCATCACAGCAGGATCGCCGCCGGTCGACCGATAGGTCCAATGCCTGTTCCGACTTCCCGTCATCGATACGACCGATGAATGGTCGTAGGCTGGCGCCGTGTCCGTCGAACCCGCTCCCCCGCCCCACCTCGACCTCACGCGCCTGCGCGTCCTGGCCGCCGTCGCGCGCACGGGGTCCGTGACCGCGGCGGCGCGCGAGCTCCACTACGCCCAGCCGTCGGTGAGCCACCACCTGGCCCGGCTCGAGGCCGAGGCGGGGATCGCCCTGCTGCAGCGCGCGGGCCGCGGCGTCCGCCTCACCGAGGCCGGCCGCCTGCTCGCCGCCCGCGCGGAGGAGATCCTCGGCCGCGTCGAGGGCGCCCGGCGCGAGCTCGACGCCCTGGTCGGCCTCCGCGCCGGCCGCGCCCGCCTCGCCGCGTTCCCGTCCGCGCTCGCGACGCTCGTGCCCGCCGCCGTCGCCGGGCTGCGGGCCGCGCACCCCGGGCTCGGGGTCGGCCTGGTCGAGGCCGAGCCCCCGGAGGCGATCGCCGCCCTGCAGGCCGGCGACGTCGACGTCGCCCTCGTCTTCCGGCACACGGACGCCCCGAACGCCCGGCCGGACACGGACCTGTCGCGGTTCGAGGTGACCGTCGTGCACTCCGAGCCCATCGCCCTCGTCCGGCGGGCGGGCGACGCGACCCCCGATGGACCGGACGGGTCGGATGACGGCCCGCCGCCGCTGGCCGACCTGCGCGACGCCGCCTGGATCGCGGGGTGCGAGCGGTGCCGCGCCGACCTGGTCGCGCGCTGCGCCGGCGCCGGGTTCGACCCCCGCATCGCGTTCGAGACCGACGACTACGTGGCCGTCCAGGCGCTCGTCGCGTCCGGCGCCGGGGTGAGCCTGCTGCCGTCGCTCGCCCTGCGCGCGCACCGGAACCCGGACGTCGTGGCGCAACCTCTTCCGGGCGCCACCCGCGAGGTGCTCGCGCTCACCGTCGGCGCGCCGACCCCGGCGGCGCACGCCCTCGTGCAGCGGCTGGTCGAGGCGGGTGACGCCGCCCGCGACTAGCGTGGAGGCGTGCCCGAGCAGCTGGCGTGGCCGCTGGAACAGCTCAGTGATTGGTGGGTTGGTGGCTGGTGGGCCACGGCCGAATACGACGTCGCCCGCGAGGTGCTGCAGCGCGGCGTCGGCGCGCTGCTGTGCCTGGCCTTCCTCCAGGCCCTGGGCCAGTTCCGACCCCTGCTCGGGGACCGCGGGCTGCTGCCCGTGCGGCGGTTCACGGCACGGGTGCGGTTCCGCGACGCGCCGTCGCTGTTCCACCTGCACTACTCCGACCGCCTGCTGGTCGCGGTGGGGGTGCTCGGGGCTGCGGGCGGCACCGCCGTGGTGGCGGGCCTGCCGCAGACCGGGCCGTGGTGGGTCACGACCGTCGTCCTCCTGGTGCTGTGGGCGGCCTATCTCTCGCTCGTGACCGTGGGCCAGCGCTTCTACGCGTTCGGCTGGGAGACGCTGCTGTGCGAGCTGGCGTTCCTGGCCGCCTGGTTCGGCTCCCCCGCCGTACCCGTGCCGTTCCTGCTCGTGCTCGCCGCCCGCTGGTTGCTGTTCCGGCTCGAGCTGGGGGCGGGGCTCATCAAGTGGCGCGGCGACCCGGCGTGGCGGAACCTCACCGCCCTCGACTTCCACCACGAGACGCAGCCGATGCCGGGCCCGTTCAGCTGGCACGCGCACCACCTGCCGCGGTGGTGGCACCGCGCGGAGGTGGTCGGCAACCACGTCACGCAGCTGCTCGTGCCGTGGCTGCTGTGGCTGCCGCAGCCCCTGCCGAGCGTGGCGGGCGGCATCGTCGTGCTGACCCAGGGCTGGCTCGTGGTCACCGGCAACTTCGCCTGGCTGAACTGGGCGGCGATCGTGCTCGGCGCGGCCATGGTGTCCGACGACGTGTGGCGCGCGCTGCTCGGCGGTCTCGCCCCGGCCCCGGCCGCCGCGTCCGATGTCGCCACCGGACCCCCGCTGCCGAACGGCTACCTGGTCGCGGTGACGCTCGTCGCCCTCCTCCTCGCGGCGCTGTCCGTGCGCCCGGCGCTCAACCTCCTGTCGTCGCACCAGAGGATGAACGCGAGCTTCGAGCCGCTGCGGCTGGTGAACGCGTACGGGGCGTTCGGCAGCGTGACGCGCCGTCGCGACGAGGTGATCGTCGAGGGCACGCTCGCCGACCTGCCCGGGCCCGACGACTGGCGGGAGTACGGGTTCCGCGGCAAGCCCGGTGACGTCCGCCGCCGCCCGCCGCAGGTCGCGCCGTACCACCTGCGGCTCGACTGGGTGCTGTGGTTCGTGCCGCTCGGCGCACCCGCTCCCTGGCTCCCGAGCCTGTGCCGGCGACTGCTGGAGGCGGACCCGGCGACCCTTCGCCTGCTGCGCCACGACCCGTTCGACGGCGCGCCGCCGGGCTGGGTGCGGATGCGCCTGTTCCGCTACCGGTACACGACGCCGGACGAACGGCGCCGGACGGGCGACTGGTGGGTGCGGTACGAGCTCGAGACGATCGTCGATCCGGTGAACCTCGCCCTCTTGTCGGACCCCGGGCGGTCGTGACACGATGCCGATCGGCGGGGAACCGGTTTCTCACGACCCGGCCGACCATCTCGTGACCGCGGGTCGACGGCGACCCGCCCGAGCCCCGGAGGCGACGTTGCCCGCACATCAGGAGAGCTCCACCCCCGGCCCGAACTCCGCACCCGAACCCCGTACCGTCCGGCGCCGGTCGGTGCTGGCGCTGCCCGGGGCGCTCGCCCTCGGCGCGGTCCTCGCCTCGGCCGGACCCGCGTCCGCCGGCGGGCGCCGCGGCGGTCCGGGGACCGCCGCGACCCGCATCGTCGTCGCCACCGACGGCACGGGCGACGCGACCTCGGTCCAGGAGGCCGTCGACCTCGCGCCGTCCGGGTCCGCCGAGCGGGTCGAGATCCTCGTCCGACCCGGCCGGTACCACGGTCGCGTGGACATCGGCGCGGACAAGGAGAACCTGACGGTCGTCGGGTCGACGGGCGACCCGGAGGATGTCGTCATCACCGACGACCGAGCGGCCGGGACCCCGAAGCCCGGCGGCGGCACCTGGGGCACGACCGGGAGCGCGTCGGTCACGGTGTCCGGTGCCGGCTTCGAGGCCCGGCACGTCACCTTCGAGAATGCGTTCGACGAGGCCGCCCACCCCGACCTGTCGGGCCATCAGGCGGTGGCCGTCAAGACCCGCGCCGACCGGGTGGTCTTCGAGCACTGCCGCTTCCTCGGCAACCAGGACACCCTCTACCTGGACACGCCGGACGCCGGCGTGCCCGCCCGCGTCTACGTGACGGACAGCTGGATCGAGGGCGACGTCGACTTCGTCTTCGGGCGCGCGACCGCCGTCGTCGAGAACTCCCGCATCAAGGCGCTGAAGAGGGACAGCACCCCGAACGGGTACGTGTTCGCCCCGAGCACGTCCGCAGGCTTCGCGCACGGGTTCCTCGTCACCGGCTGCCGATTCCTGACGAACGCCGGGACCGGGACCTACTTCCTGGGCCGCCCGTGGCACCCGAGCAGCAACCCGGACACCGACCCCCGCGTCGTCGTCCGCGACTCGTGGCTGGGCGTGCACCTGCAGCGCGACGGCGTCTGGACCACCATGTCCGGCTTCGACTGGGCCCCCGGCAGCAACGCCGAGCACGCCAACACCGGCCCGGGAGCGCTGACCGGCCCCGGCCGTCCGCAGCTCTCCGCCTCCCAGGCGGAGGCCCACACCCGCGAGGCCTACCTGTCCGGCGACGACGGATGGGCCCCGTACCGAACCCGCTGACTACCTCGCCGCACGCGGAACTACCCCGGCAGGTCCCGGACTACCTCGCGAGATCTCGAACTACCTCGCCGGGATCCGCACTACCTCGGCAGTCCCGGTCTCGCTGACGGCCGCGAGCCGACAGCGGACGGGCCGGCCGAGAGGTTCTTCGCGGGGACGTATCCCTCCCGAAGTGGAGGGCGCCCTGGCGCCCGTGAACGCGTCCCCGCGAAGAACCTCTCGGCCGGCCCGTCCCGCAACCACGGCCAGCGGCCAGCATCACACCAGCGAGTCCTGCCAGGCCGCGTTGAGTGCGGCGTAGTGCCCGTCCCCCGCCGCCAGCTCGTCGGGCGTGCCGTCCTCGATCACGCGGCCGTGCTCCATGACGAGCACCCGGTCGGCGATCGCGACCGTCGACAGCCGGTGGGCGATGATGATCGCCGTGCGGTCGGCCAGCAGAGTCTGCAGGCCGTGCTGCACGAGCCGCTCGCCCGGGATGTCGAGCGACGACGTCGCCTCGTCGAGCACCAGCACCGCCGGGTCGGCGAGGAACGCCCGGGCGAACGAGAGCAGCTGGCGCTGCCCCGCCGAGACGCGGCCACCGCGCTTGTTCACGTCGGTGTCGTACCCGTCGGGCATGTCCATGATGAACTCGTGCGCCCCGACGGCGCGGGCCGCGGCCTCGATGTCGGCCTGCGGCGCGCCGGGTCGTCCGAGCGCGATGTTCTCCCGCACCGACCCGCTGAACAGGTACGCCTCCTGCGTCACCATGACCACGGCGCGCCGCAGGTCGGTCGTCGACAGGTCGCGCACGTCCACGCCGTCGAGCTGCACGCGCCCCTCGCTCGCGTCGTAGAAGCGGGTCACGAGCTTGGCGAGCGTGGACTTGCCCGCGCCCGTCGTGCCGACCAGCGCGACCGTCTGTCCCGCCGGGAGGGTGAGGTCGAGGTCGGGCAGCACCACGGGGCCGTCGCCGTAGCGGAAGGTGACGTGGTCCAGGCGCAGGGCGCCGCGCGCGTGCGGCAGCGCCACAGGGCGGCGCGGCTCGACGACGGTCGGCTCCTCGGCCAGCAGGCCGGACACCTTCTCCAGCGCCGCCGTGGCGGACTGGAAGGAGTTGTAGAAGTTCCCGAGCTGCTGGATCGGCTGGAAGAACCGCTTGACGTACAACAGGGACGCCACCAGCACGCCGACGTCCAGCCCACCGGAGTAGACCCGCCAGCCGCCGATCGCGAGCGCGCACGCGACCGCGACGTTCCCGATCAGCACGAGGCCCGGCTGGTAGCGGCCGTTGAGCCCCATGGTGTTGAGGTTGGCGTCCCGGTACTGCTCGCTGAGCCGGCCGTACTCCGCCTCGGTGGTCGACTCCCGGCGGAACGCCTGCACGGCGCGCATCCCGGTCATCGTCTCGACGAACTTCACGATGAGCCGCGCGGACGTGGTGCGCTGCTCGCGATAGAACACCTGCGAGCGCTTCTGGAACCACCGGGTGAGCAGCCAGGCCGGCACGAGGGCCACCGCGAGCACGAGGCCCGAGCGCCAGTCCAGCAGGAACAGGCTCAGCCCGGTGAAGACCATGAGCATGAGCGAGGAGACGACGCCGGTGAGCCCGCCGTCGAGCAGCTCGCGCAGCGCCTCGAGATCGGACGTCTGGCGGCTGATGATGCGGCCGGACGTGTACGACTCGTGGAACTCCAGGCTCAGCAGCTGCGTGTGCCGGAAGACCCGGCGGCGCAGGTCCAGCAGCACCCCCTGGGCGATGCGCGCGGCCTGACGGACGTAGGCCCCGGCGCACAGGCCGCCGACGACCGCGGCGACCAGGTAGGCGGAGCCGACCAGCACGAGGCTGCCGACGTCGCCGTCCATGAGGTCGGGCACCGCGGAGTCGATGGCGAGGGACACGAGCCACGGGCCGGCCACCTGGCCGAGCGTCGAGACCACGACCAGGAGGCCCGCGAGGGCGAGGGCGCCGCGGCGCGGCCGCAGCAGCTCGCCCAGCAGGCGCAGCGACCGGGACCTGACGTCGCGGGAGGCCTCGGCGTCGAGCTGGGTGGCGTCGTCCGCGATCGCGTCGGTGGGGCGACGGCGGTCGTCCGGCCCGGACGCCGCGGGCTGGGACGATTCCGGCGTGCTGGGGCGGCTCACCGCTGGACCTCCTCGGTCTGGGCCTGCTCGGAAGCCTCGTGGTCGGCGTGCTCGGCGCACTCCTCCCAGTCCTGCTCCAGGCTGGAGATGACGTGCCGGTAGTGGGCGTCGGTGGCGAGCAGGTCGCGGTGCGTGCCCACGGCCGTGATCCGGCCGTCCTGCAGCACGGCGACACGGTCCGCGAGCGCCACGGTGGACGGCCGGTGCGCGATGACGAGGCTGGTCGTGCCGGCGAGGACGTCACGCAGGCGCGTGGTGACGGCCTCCTCGGTGGCGACGTCGAGCGCGGACAGCGGGTCGTCGAGCACGAGCACCGCGGGGCGTGCCGCGATGGCACGAGCGAGCGCGAGCCGCTGCCGCTGCCCTCCGGACAGGGACAGGCCCTCCTCGCCGATCCGGGTCTCGACGCCATGCGGCAGGTCGGCGACGAAGCCCGCCTGCGCCACCTCGAGCGCCTCGTGGAGGCGCCGCTCGCGCTCCTCCTCGGGCACGGCGTCGGGGCCGGCCTCGGGGACGCCGAGCAGCACGTTGTCGCGCACCGACGCGGAGAACAGCGTGGGGTCCTCGAACGCGACCGCGACGGCGCGGCGCACGTCGTGCCGCCGCATGCGCCGCACGTCCACGCCGTCGAGCAGCATCTCGCCGCCCGTGACGTCGAAGATGCGGGGCACCACCATCGCCAGGGTGGACTTGCCCGACCCGGTGAGCCCGACGAGCGCCGTCGTCGTGCCGACGGGGAGCTCGAGGTCGACGTGCTCCAGGACCGGCCGCGGCGCGTCCTCGTAGCGGAAGGTGACGTCGCGCAGCTGCACGTGGCCGCGCGCCTCGGGCACGTCGACCGGGTCAGCGGGGTCGGCCAGCGGGTTCGAGGTCTCCATGACCTCGAAGAAGCGGTCAACGGCGGTGCGGGCGTTGAGCGTCATCGACAGGGTCATCCCGAGGTCGACCACGGGGCCGTTGATCACGGCGGTCGTCAGGAAGAACGCCACGAGGCTGCCGACGGTGATCTGCCCCTGGGCGGCGAGCACCGTGCCGAGCACGAGGCACACGGCCAGCGTGACCTCGGGGATGAGCTGCAGCGACGTGGTGACCGTGGCCTGGTTGCCCGCCTTGCGGATCTCCGTGCGACGCAGCTCCTCCGCCTGGTCGGTGAACGAGTCGAGGGCGTCGCGCCCGCGGCCGAACGCCTTGAGCACGCGGATCCCGTGCACGGACTCCTCGACGGTGGTGGCGAGGTCGCCCGACTGGTCCTGCGACAGGCGCGCGATGACGCGGTACCGCCGCGAGAAGCGGAACGCGATGACGGTCACCGGGATCGCGCCCGCGAGGTACACGAGGCCGAGCCAGCCGGCGGTGGCCAGCAGGATGCCCACCCCGACCACGATGGTCACGATGCTGACGACGAGCTGCAGGAGGCCGAAGACCAGCCAGCGCCGCAGCAGGCCGAGGTCGCCCATGATCCGGCTCAGCAGCTGGCCGCCCGGCCACCGGTCGTGGAACGCGACGGGCAGGTCCTGCAGGTGGCGGAACAGCGCCATCCGCAGCTCGGCCTCGACCCGGGTCCCGGGGTACATCACGAGGTTGCGGCGCAGCAGGACGAACCCGGCCTCCGCGACGCCCAGGACGAGCACGAGGAGCACGGGCACCACCAGGGCGCCGAGGTCGTGGGCCGCCGCGCCCGCGGCGAGCGGGCCCTCGACCAGCGCCTGCAGCACGCGCGGGATCGCCAGCGCGGCGAGGCTCGCACCGAGGGCGGAGAAGAGGCCCCCGACCATGCGCGGCATCGCCGGCCGGACGTACGGGTAGAGCCGCCGCACCGACGCGAACGTGGAGAGCTCGGACCCCACCGGGGCGGCGGGGGAGCCCGTCCGGCCGGGCGGGCCCTCGGCGCGGCCCGGCGGGGTGCCGGGCGCGGCGGGCCGGTGGGGTGCGGAGGAGGCGGGGCTCCTCCTGGGACTGTCGGAGGGATCGGCGCGGCGTGCGCCTCGGCTGCGGCTGCGCGAAGTGCGCTTCGTGTCGGGCATCACATCCATTCTGTCACTTCCCTCCGACACACTTGCCCCGGTCACGCGGTGCGCCCCGCACGCGGGACACCGCTTACCGCCGCGGGATCCCGCCGTCGGGCAGGACGGCGGGCCCCGCGACGGGAGCCGGCGAGGCCGGGATCAGCCCACCGCGACGCGCTCGGCGGGACGGCCGTCGACGTCCCCGGCCGTGCCCGCCGCGCCGGGCAGGCCCGTCTGGTCGAAGAACGCCAGCTCGTGCTCGCAGGCCGTACGGAACGCCGCCGCCATCCGGTCCCGGGTGGGCGCGTCGGACGCCGCGGCGGCGCGGCGCAGGATCGCGACGGCCTCACGCGTCGCGTCCGCGAACGCGTCGTCCGCGTAGGTGCCCAGCCACGCCGCGTACGGGTGGCCGGCGTGGTTGCGGGCCGCCAGCCGCTCCCCCACGTCCTGGTAGATCCAATAGCAGGGCAGGACGGCGGCCACGAGGGTCGCGTAGTCGTCGCCGGCCGCTCGCAGGTGGTCGAGGTAGGCGGCCGTCGTCGGGCTGGCCGGCACGTCCTGCGGCTCGCCGCCGAGCCACCGGGTGTGCAGGTCCAGCTCGGTGACGAGCGCCCCGTGCGCGCCGCCCGCCCAGAACGCCTGCTCGGCCCGGGTCGGCGCGAGCTCGCTCGCCCGCGCCAGGCAGCGGGCGTAGTCGCGCAGGTAGAGCGCGTCCTGCTCCAGGTAGGTGCGGAAGTGGTCGGCGTCGAGCGTCCCGTCGCCCAGCGTCCGGACGAACGCCAGGTCGTCGATCGCGGCCCGCACGCCGGCGGCGTCGTCCCACCACGTCGCGACAAAGTCCTCCTCGGGCGAGGTGACCGCGCGGGACGACGCGACCGGCTCCGCGCCGCCGGCGCGCAGCCCCACCAGGTGGTCGACGGGCCCGTGCCCGCGGCCGACGCGCAGTGCCTCGCCCGCGCGGATCGCCGCCGTGAGCCACGACTTGGTGCCGCGCAGGGCCTCGGCCCAGTCGCCCGTGCGTGCGAACCGCGCGGCCAGCCCGCTGGACAGCGAGCAGCCGGTGCCGTGGGTGGAGGTGCTGGTCAGGCGCGGGCCGGGGAGCTCCAGGAGCACGCCCTGCGGCCCGACGAGGGCGTCCGGAGCTCCCGTCCCCGTCGCGACCGCCGCGGCGTGCTCCTCCGTGGCGCCCTCGTCCCGCGCTGCCGCACGCGCGGTGCCCAGGTGGCCGCCCTTCACCACCACCAGGACTCCGTGCCGGGCGGCCAGCCGCCCCGCCTGCTCGAGGGCGGCGGGCCAGTCCGCGGCCAGGGGCTCCTGCGCGAGGACCGCGAGCTCGGGCAGGTTCGGCGTCACGACGTCCACCCGGCCGAGCAGGTCCCGCACGGCGTCCTCGGCCGCCGGGTCGAGCAGCCGGTCACCGCTCGTCGCCACCATGACCGGGTCCAGGACGACGGCGGGTCGCGCCGCCCTCGCTGCGCCGGCCGGGGCGGGCAGGTCGTGCGGGAAGGCGTCGAGCCAGGCGGCCACGGCGCGGGCCACCGGGGCCGACGCGAGCATCCCGATCTTCACGGCGTCGACGGCCACGTCGTCGGTGACGGCGTCGAGCTGCGCGGCGAGGAACGCGGCGGGCGGCACGTGCACGTCGCGCACGCCCCGCGTGTTCTGCACGGTCAGGGCCGTGAGGGCCGCCATCCCGTAGCCGCCCGCGGCCGCGATCGACTTGAGGTCCGCCTGGATCCCGGCGCCCCCGGACGGGTCGGACCCGGCGACGGCCAGGACGCGGGGCCGGCTGCCCCGGTACGCCACCGGCGGCGACGACGCCGCGGGCGCGGTGGAAGCAGGGTCGGTGGAAGCAGGGTCGGTGGTGCCGGCGGTGCCGGCGGAGCTGTCTTCAGGTGCGCGCGCACTCATGTCGACATCCCTTCGCTAGTACGAGCTAGATCAGGTTCGACGGGTGTGTTCTCAGCGCCCGCCGGCCGGCCGTGACGATGTCGCGGCGATGACCGGTCGGGACGCACCCCGTGTCGTGCCGCCCACCGTAGCCCAGGTCACCGCGGGCTCCGGAGGGCGTCCCGGCCCGCGGGTCGGCCGTCGTGCCGGGCCCGCGCCGAGCCCGCGCCGAGCCCGCGCCGAGCCCGCGTCGAGCCCTTGCCCGCGGCCCTCCACGGCGCGGTAGGGTGCGGGGGTGCCCGTGGTCGTCCGTCGTGTGCGCGAGCTCCTCGTCGCCGGTACGACGCTCAGCATCGCGGCCGCCGCCCACCTCCTGGCCGGCGGCGCGCTCCCCGGGGCACCCCTCGCCTGGCTCGTCGTCGTGGCGCTCACCGCACCCCTGGCGGTGTGGACCGCCCGTCGCCGGCTGACGCTCCCCCGCCTGCTTCCCGCCATGGTCGCGCTGCAGCTCGTGCAGCACACGACCCTGTCCGTGCTCGGCGCTGCGGGCACCGGCACCGCGCCCTCGACCCCGACCTCCACCCTGGCCTCCACGCTGGACGCCGCACCGGACGGGCACGCCCTGCACGCGCTCGGCCCGGGTGCCCTCGCGCCCGCGACGGGCGGCGGGCTGCACGTGCACCCCGCCGACGACCCCGGGACGACGTCCTGGATGCTCGCCGCGCACGCCGCCGCCGTGCTCCTCACCGCCCTGCTGCTCGCGGCGGGAGACCGCGCGGCCGTCAACGTCGCGGGTCAGCTGCGGCTCGTCGCGGTCCTCGTGCTGGGCCCCGCCGCGCCGCCTGTCGTCCGCGAGCCCGCCGTCGTCGTCGGGCGCACCTGGCACCCCCACCGGGCTCGCGCCGTCCGGCGCACCCCGCCACGAGGCCCCCCGCTGCTCCCGGGCGCCCTCGCGCTCGCCGCCTGACCCTGCCCTGGTCCGTCGTCGGACGGGGGCGGGTCCCTCGTCGTCCGACGACCCTTGACCACCCCTGACAGCCAGGAGCAGAAGCACTCATGTCCAGGATCACCCCTGCCGTCACCCCTGCCCTCCGCACGCGCCGCCTCGCCGGCGCGGCCGCCCTCGCCCTCCCGGCGCTCGTGCTCGGCGCGACCGCCGCCTCCGCGCACGTGACCGTGACCCCCGACGCGGCCGAGGCCGGGTCGTACGCCACCCTGACCTTCAAGGTCCCGAACGAGTCCGCCGAGGCCTCGACCACGGCGGTGAAGGTCGACCTCCCCACCGACACCCCGTTCACCAGCGTGTCCGTCGAGCCCGTGCCGGGCTGGACCGCCGAGGTCACCCAGGCGCCCCTGCCCGAGCCGGTCGAGGTGCACGGCACCACCGTCACCGAGGCGCCGGCGAGCATCGAGTGGACCGCCGACGACGCCGACGCCGGCATCGCGCCGGGCGAGTTCCTCCGGTTCACCGTGTCGGCGGGCGCCGTCCCGGACGGCGTCGAGGCGATCACCCTGCCCGCCACCCAGACGTACTCCGACGGCGAGGTCGTCGCCTGGGACCAGGAGGCGTCCGGCGACGCGGAACCCGAGCTCCCGGCGCCCGTCCTGCAGGTCGTGCCGGCCGCCGAGGACGGCGGCCACGGTGCGCCCGCCGCGGCGGGCGACGCCGACGGGTCCGCCGGGGCAGCGACGGACGCGACCGCGGACGGCGACGACCCCGCCACGCTCCCGCTCGCGCTGGGCGCGGCCGGGCTGGGGCTCGGCCTGGTGGGCGCCGTCACCGGCGTGATCGCCCTCACCCGGACCCGCGCCAGGACCTCGGCCGGCACCTCCGGCGTCACCTCCGACGACAACTCCGACGACGCGGTGCGGCGGTGAGCGCCCGGGGCCCCGCCACCGCGCGGCGCGCCCTCGCCGCGGCAGGGTCGCTCGCCCTCGCGCTCGGCCTCGGGGCGGCCGGCGTCGTCGGTGCGGCGGCACCCGCGAGCGCCCACAACGTCGTCGTCGGCACGGCTCCGGCCTCGGGATCGACCGTGACCGAGCCGCCGGAGTCCGTCGACGTGACGTTCGACGACGTCGTGCTCGACCTGTCCGCCGAGGGCTCCAGCACGGTCGTCACGGTGACGGACGCCGACGGCACGGACCACGCGACCGCGTGCCCGACGACGCAGGACCGCACCGTGTCCGTGCCCGTCGCGCTCGGCGAGGGCGGCGAGTACACGGTCGGGTGGCGGATCGTGTCGGCCGACGGGCACCCCACCAGCGGGGAGTTCTCCTTCACCTACGACCCGCCCGCCGGGGTCGAGGCCGCGGCACCGGCGGCGGACGCCACGCCGTGCGCCCCGGCGGGGGCCGCGGGCGCCGACGAGACGTCCGGCGGCACGCCGGACGGTGCGGCCGACGGTGCGGCCGACTCTGCGGCGGGCGCCGCCGGAGACGACGGCGCCGACGAGCTGGTCGTGGTGCTCGGCATCGCGGGCGGCGTCGTCGTGCTCGCCGGCGCGGCGGTGCTCGTGGCGCTGCGCCTCGCGCGACGTCGCGACTGAGGGTCGCACCGGCCGCGGACCTGCCAGGGCCAGGGCCGGGCACACCGTGCCCTGGCCCTGACGGGTCTCGGCGCCGGGGTCGTCACGGGTCGTCCCCGGACCTGGCCTGAGCCGCCTACGATGCCGACCATGGACGCGGGACAGATCGTCGGCATCGTGACGGGCCTGGTCGTGGTTGTCGTGCTGGTCACGGCGGTGGCCTTCTGGGCGGCACGGCGGCGCAAGACGGCGCGCGGGCGCGCACAGGACCTCGAGGCGGAGCTGCAGCGGCTCGGCGTGGAGGCGGGCTCGGCCCTCGTGCGCGCGGACGAGCGGGCCCGCCTCGCCGAGGACGAGCTCGCGTTCGCCCAGGCCGAGCTCGGCGACCGTGAGACGAGCGAGCTCGCGCCCACCCTGCGCCGGGCGCGCGAGCGCCTGTCCGAGGCGTTCCACCTCAACCAGCTGCTGCACGACCACGTCCCGGACACCGACCAGCAGCGCCGCGAGTGGTCGGCCCGCGTGATCGACCTGTGCCGGTCGGCCGACGGGTCGCTGGACGAGCTCGACCGCGGGCTCGCCGCCCTGCGGCAGACGGTCCGCTCCACCCCGGACGCCGTCGACCGGGTCGACGCGGAGCTGATCCGCGTCCGCAACGCCCTGCCCGCGGCACGCGCCGACCTCGAGCGCCTGCGGGGGCAGTACGCCGAGCGGGCCCTGCTGCCCGTCGCGGACAACCCCGAGCAGGCCGAGCGCCTGCTCGAGTTCGCGGGTCGCAGCACCGCGGCCGCCCGCAAGCGCCTCACGACGCAGCAGGTCGCGGAGGCCGGTGCCGCGGCCCGCGCGGCGGAGGAGGCCGTGCGCCGCGCCGAGGGGCTGCTGCGCGCGGTCGACGACTACGAGGCCGAGGCGCTGCGCGCGGAGGGGGCGCTCGGCGCGATCGTGGCGGAGTCCCGTGCCGAGCTCGCCCAGGCGCGCGCCCTCCCGGCGGGCCAGCGGGCCGGACGCATCGACGGCGCGGTGACCGCGCTCGAGGAGGCCCTGTCCGCGCTGCCCGCCCCGGGCGAGCCGGGCGACCCGGTGGGCTCCCTCACCCGGGTCCGCGAGGCCAACACCGCGCTCGACGACGCCGTGGCCGAGCGGGCCGAGCGCGACGAGCGCACCCGACGGGCGGCGTCCCGGCTCGGGCCCGCGCTCGACGACGCCGAGCGACAGCTCGCCGCGGCGCGCTCCGTCGTCGACGACTACCGCGCGCCCGTGGGTCCCGACGCCCGCACGCGCCTGGCGGAGGCGGAGCGCGAGGTGACGCAGGCGCGCGCCGCGGATGACCCGGAGCGGGGGGTCGCCGCCGCCCGCCGGGGTGCCGCGCTCGCGGCGGAGGCCGCGACCCTGGCGCACCGCGACATCGCGCGGTCGGGGCAGGGCCAGCGCTGGGACGGCGGGTACAACGGCGGCCCCGACGGGTACGGCGGTGGGTACGGCCGGCAGGGCGGCCGACGCCCCGGTGGCCGCGGCGGCTCCGACGTCTTCGGCGCCGTCCTGGGCGGGATGGTGCTGGGCGGCATCCTCGACGACATCGGGGACATCGGGGACATCTTCGACTGACGGCGTCGACGAGCACGACGGGCACGACGGGCACGACGGGCACGGGAGGGCGGATGACCACCACGGTGCGGCGGCGGGTGCGGGTGCACGGCCGCGTGCAGGGCGTCGGGTTCCGCTGGTCGACCCGCGAGGCCGCCCGCCGGGCGGGCGTGGGCGGCGTCGTGCGCAACCTCCCCGACGGCACGGTCGAGGCGGAGGTCGAGGGCGCTCCCGACGCGGTGGACGCGATGCTCGCCTTCCTGCGCGAGGGCCCGCCCGCGGCGCTCGTCACCGGCGTGGACGTCGAGGAGGTCCCGACGCTCGGCGACACCGTCCTCGTCGTCAGCGACTGAGGGGGTCGTGCGCGGGCAGCCGCGCCGCCACGTGCTCGACGACGCCGGCCCGCGTTCGCGCGTGCTCCTCGACCGCGAGCCCCTGCTCGAGCAGCCACCGCATCGGCCGGCGCCGGAAGTGCTCGCCGGCCAGCGGGACGCTCACGGCGTCCGCGAGCGCCTGCAGCGCCCGGAGCGGCCAGGCGCTGGACGCGACGTGGTCGGCCAGCAGCAGCAGTCCGCCCGGGCGCAGCACGCGCGTCATCTCGGCGAGGGCCGCGCGCTCGTCGGCGATGCCGCACAGCGAGAACGTGCACACGACGGTGTCGAACGAGGCGTCGGGCAGGTCGAGCGCCTGCGCATCGCCGACGCGGAGGTCGGCGTCCGGGTCGATCCCGAGCCCCAGGCGGGCGGCTCGGCTCCGCGCGACCTCGAGCATCCCGACGCTCTGGTCGACGCCCACGAAGCCGTGAGGCCGGGCGGTCACCGCGGGCGGGTAGTGCTCGAGGTTGAGCCCCGTGCCGATCGCGACCTCGAGGGTGCGGCCCTCGGCCCGCGCGCAGAGCCGTTTCCGCACGCCGGGGAACATGCGTCGCTCGGCGGCCGTGAACACCCGGTCGTAGCCGGCGGACTCGCGGTCCCACCGCCGTCGGAGCCGCGCCGCCCTCCCGCGCTCTGTGCGCCCGTGCTGCGCGCCGTCGTCGCTGGTCACCGCCCCAGGATCCCACGGCCGCCGGGACCGCGACAGGGCCGCGGACCACGTAGCATTTCGCACGTGACGAGTCCCACCCATGCCCGACCCGCCCGACGCCGTGGCGTCGGCAGCGCCGTCGTGGGCGGCGTCGGCGAGATCCTCATCACCCTCGGGGTGGTGCTGGGGCTGTTCGTCGTGTGGCAGCTGTGGTGGACGTCGGTCGAGGCCACGGCCCAGGCGCAGCAGGTCATGCAGGAGTTCGAGGCGACCCTGCCGCCCGCCAACCCCGAGCCCGCCGAGCTGCGCACGGACGCGCCTCCGGTGCCCGACCCGGTCGGGTACGGGGAGACGATCGGCACCCTCATCGTGCCCGCCTGGTACGGCCTGACGAACAACGCGATGCCGATCGCGGAGGGCACCGGCATGGACGTGCTCGACCGGGCGATGGCGGGGCGCTACGAGACGTCGCAGCAGGTGGGCGACATCGGCAACTTCGCGCTCGCCGGGCACCGGCGCACCCACGGCAACTCGTTCCGGCACGTCGACAAGCTGGAGAAGGGCGACCAGATCATCGTCGAGACCGCGACGACCTGGTACGTCTACGAGGTCACCGACCACGAGATCGTCACCCCCGACCAGGTGGACGTCGTGGCGCCGGTCCCCCACCATCCCGACGAGAAGCCCACCGAGCGGCTGCTGACCCTCACCACCTGCCACTCGCTCACCCTGGGCGAGTTCGGCAACGACCACCGCTGGATCACGTACGCGACCTTCGTCGGCTGGATGGACCGCGCCGACGGCACCCCCGAGCAGGTCCGCTGAGGCTGGAGACGACATGTACGCGTGGATCTTCCGTCACCTGCCGGGCAACACGTTCTGGCGGGTGCTGCAGTCGCTGGTGCTGGTCGCAGCCGTCGTGGCAGCCCTGTTCCTGTGGGTCTTCCCCGCGATCGCGCCGTACCTCACGCTGCTGGAGGGCGACCCGGCCGTCGGCTGACGGCGCCTGGCGGCCCGACCGTCAGCTGCTCCTGCGCACCACCAGCTCAGGGTCGAAGAGCACCTCCTCGGGCGCGGACGTCGGGTCGTCGATCTCCCGCAGCAGGATCTCCGCGGCGGTGGTCCCGATGGCCTCGGCCGGCTGGCGCACCGTGGTCAGCGGGACGGCGCCGGTGGTCGCGAACGGGATGTCGTCGTAGCCGACGAGCGCGACGTCCTCGGGCACCCGCACCCCGCCGTCGAGCAGGGCGCGCACGAGCCCGAGGGCGTGCATGTCGTTGCCGGCCAGGACGGCGTCCGGCCGCTCGCCGGGGGCCGCCGCGGCGATGCGGCGACCCACCTCGGCGCCCTCGACCATGCCCAGGTCGGGCGCGTGCACGACCTGCAGCGTCGCCCCCGGGGTCGCGTCCACGACCTCCTGCATGCCTGCGAGCCGCCGGCGGACCTGCTGCACCCGGGCCCGGCCGGTGGCCGCGAGCAGCCGGCGTCGCCCGCCGTCCACCAGGTGCTGCGCGGCGAGGCGACCGCCCTCCCGGTGCCGGAGCGAGACCGTCGACAGCCGCCCGGCCGGGTCCTGCTGGTCGACCACCACGACCGGGCTGCCGCGGTCCTTGCGCGCCGTCAGGGCGGACATCTGCGCGTCGTGCGGCGCCACGACCATCCCGTCGAACCGCAGCTGCTCGAACAGGGCCACGAGGCGCTCCTGCTGCTCGGGCGACTCGTGGGTGCTGCCCGTGACGAGGGTGAGGCCCCCGTCCGCGACCACGCGCTCGACGGCGTTGACCACGTCGGAGAAGAACGGGTTGGACGCGTTGATCACCGACACGCCCACGATCCCGGAGCGCTGCCAGCGCAGCTGCCGGGCGGACAGGCTCGGCACGAAGCCGAGCTGCTCCACCGCGGCGCGGATGCGCGCCGTCGTCGCGGGCGCCACCTTCTCCGGGCGGTTGAGGTAGTTCGAGACGGTGGCCGCGGACACGCCGACGTGCCGCGCGACGTCGTGGATCGTCACCATCCCCGTCCTCCCGTCCGGTCCGGCCGGCCGCCGGCGACGCCGGGCCCGTCCACGTGCGAATGATGGGTCATCACGCCTCCCTCGGCTCGGACGGTCGCCCGGTCCTCGACGCCGGGCGGGACGCCCGGCACTACGCCGCCCCCGCCTGGGCCGCGTGCAGCGCGGCGTACCGGGCGCCGCGGGCCATCAGCTCGTCGTGGCTGCCCACCTCGACGACGCGGCCGCCCTCGAGGACGACGATCCGGTCCGCCGCCCGCACGGTCGACAGGCGGTGGGCGACGACGAGCGTCGTGCGGTCGCGCATGAGGCGGTCGAGGGCGTCGCGGACGACGGCCTCCGCCTCCGGGTCGAGGGCGCTGGTGGCCTCGTCGAGGAACAGCACGCGCGGGTCGCGCACCAGGGCCCGCGCGATGGCGAGGCGCTGGCGCTGGCCGCCCGACAGGCGCGCGCCGCGCTGCCCGACGACCGTGTCCCAGCCGTCCGGGAGCGCGTCGACGAACTCGAGCGCGTTGGCGTCTCGCAGCGCGGCGCGAACCCGGTCGTCGGTCGCGGCGTCGTCGTCCAGCCCGTACGCGACGTTCTCCCTGATCGTGCCCTCGAAGAGCACCGACTCCTGCGGCACGACCGACACCCAGCGCCGCACGCTGCGCAGGTCGAGCTCGGCCATGTCCGCGCCGTCGAGCAGGAGCCGGCCGGCGGTGGGCCGCACGAACCCGAGCACGAGGTTGAGCAGGGTCGACTTGCCGGATCCGGACGGCCCGACGAAGGCGACGGTCTCCCCCTCCCGGACCTCGAGGTCGACGTCGTGCAGCGCGTCCAGCGCCGCGTCCGCGTACCGGTGCGACACGTGCTCCAGGCGCAGGTGCCCGCGCACCTCGTCGACGCGCCGGCGCCCCTCGTTGCGCTCGAGGTCGGGCTCGGCGAGGACCTCCGCGATCGAGCGCACGGACTCGACGCCGCGCGCCGTCACGGGCACGAGGTTGAGCACCTGGGTGAGGCCCTGCGTGAGGAGACCGAAGTAGGTGGACAGCAGCACCACCTCGCCCGGCGTGACGGGCACGACGCCGGTGAGCGAGACCACCGCGGCGAGCACCAGGCAGCACACCCCGAGCAGCTGCATCGCCACCCACGACACGGACGCGACGCGCCCGTTGAGGAGATCGAGCCGCAGGGCCGAGCGGCGGACCCCGTCGGCGCCGTCCGCCACGCGGGAGACGGCGGTGCGCTCCAGGCCGTGGGCGCGCGTGACCGGGATGAGGGACGCCATCTCCCCCACCTGCGCGGAGAATCCCTCGATCTCCCGCCGGAACTCCGCGTTGCGCGCCTGCGAGCGCCGCGCCATCGTGCGCCGGATGAGCAGCGCCGTCGGGATCGCGAGCGCGTACACGGGCAGGAACTCGGGCACCTTGACCGCCGTCATGGTGATCGCGCCCACCATGACCATCGCCGCCGACAGCAGCGGGTGGGTGACCTGCTGCAGCATGAGCTCGACGTTCTCGACGTCGCGCACCACCTTGCTCTGCACGACGGCTGAGCTGGCGCGCGCGTAGTACCCGATGGACAGCGCCTGGAGGCGCTCGACGAGCGCGTTGCGCAGGGTGGCGCCGGTGCCCCGCACCACGGTCATGAAGTTCCGCGTGTAGACGAGGTGGTTCGGGTAGTGCTGCGCCAGCAGCACCACGGCCACGGCGAACCAGATCAGCACCGACCGCACCGTCCCGCCGTCGGCGACGATGTCGATCACGGCCCCGGTGATGACCGGCAGGAACCACAGGGGCGTCTCCTTCACCGCGAAGGCGAGGAGCGCGACCGTCACGCGGCGCGGCTGGGTGCCCAGCAGGCGCAGCAGCGAGCGCACCGGCCGTCGGCCGTCGAGGAGGGGCTGGTCGGACGTGCTGGCAAGGGCTTTCCGGCGCACGAATCGATTCTAGTCGGCCCGTGGCCCCCGCTCGGGACCTGCGACCGCGGCCGCGCCGCCCCCTGGTCTCTCACCGGCCGGGCACGGTCGCTCCCCGGTCGTGGTCCAGGCGGTCCTGCGCCGCCAGCAGCACCGGGGTGTTGTCCGTGGCGTACACGTCGTAGCCGCCGACCCGCTGGACCAGCTCGAGGCAGAGGTTGCCGAGGCGCGGCGTGTAGAAGTGCCAGAACTCCCCCGTCGCCGACCGGTCGAAGAGCAGCTGGTGGTCGCGCAGGGTCGCGAGCGTCCCCTCGTCGAGCCCCCACCGTGCGCGCAGGTCGTCGTAGTAGTTGTCGGGCACGGGGATCTGGCGCAGCCCTCGGTCCCGCGCGCGCCGCACGAGGGCGACGACGTCGTCGCAGGACAGCGCGACATGCTCCGGGTGGGAGACCCCCGGAGGGGAGACGTTGAGGGAGAGGCGCACGGAGCCGCTGGCCGAGCGCACGACCTGGCTGCGCACGAGCCCCTGCGGCCCCGCCGCCTCGGTCGTGGGCGGCGTCCGCAGCCCCAGCACGCTGGTGCAGAACAGCACGGCCTCGTCGTGCGCGTCGCGGCCGTGCGAGACGTTCACGTGGTCCACGGCCGTCACGGCGCCGGGACGCCGACCCGCGTCGTCGTGCCCGTGGCGGAACTCGTCGACCCAGGCCGGCTCGCCACCCGGCGGCCGGTCGTCGAGGAAGACCTCGATCCCGCTCGGCGCCACCACGCCCGCCATGGCGTGCTCCCCCGCCTGGGTCCGGCGCGCCGCCGGGCGGACCGCGAGCGCCCGGGCACGCTCGACCCCCGCGGCGGCGTCCGCGACCTGGAGGCCGATCCCCGCGAGGTGCGGCTCCTCGTCGCGGGCGTGCTGCTCGTTGAGCACGATGCGCGCCCGCCCCGACGACCACAACCGCACGGGCTTGGTGCGGTGCTGCCCGCGGAACGTCAGGCCGAGCTGCTCCAGCAGCGCCTCGACCTGCCCGGTGTCCTCCGCCTTCACCTCCACGTAGTCGAACCCGAGCGGCTCCTCGACGTCGGCGATCCGCCGCAGGTGCGGCGGGCTGCCGGGCAGCCGCGCCGCCCGGTCCTCGAGCCACACCAGGGAGCGCAGGGCGTGCTCCGCGGTCCGTCGGGTGTCGGCCTGCCGGAAGACGTCGTTGAACACCTCGAGCGACAGCGGCCCCGCGTAGCCGGCGCGGGCGACGTGGGCGACGAACCGGCCGAGGTCCCAGGCCCCCTCCCCGGGGAAGAGCCGGTGGTGCCTGCTCCACGACAGGACGTCCATGGTGAGCGCGGGCGCGTCGGCGAGCTGCACGAAGAAGATCTTCTCGCCGGGGATCTCCTCGATCCCCGCCGGGTCGTGGCCGCGGGCGAGGATGTGGAAGCTGTCGAGGCAGACCCCCACGGCCTCGTGGTCCGCCTCGGCGACGATCCGCCAGGCGTGCCGGTAGTCGTCCACGAACCGGCCCCAGGCCAGCGCCTCGTACGCCACGCGGATGCCGTGCCGCGCGGCGAGGTCGCCCAGGCGACGGAGCTGGCCGGCCGCCACCGCGTCCGAGCCGTCCGTGGCCGTCGCGACGTTGCTGCAGACCAGGACGGTGCGTACGCCCAGGCGTTCCATCACGGCGAACCGTTCGCGCGCCCTGCGCAGGTTGTCCTCGAGGAGCACCTCGGGCACGCCCTCGAAGTCCCGGAAGGGTTGGTAGAGGTCGAGCGTGAGGCCCAGCCGGTCCGCCAGCGCGCGGATCTCCTCCGGGCTCCGGTCGCTGACCACGAGGTCGGGCTCGAAGACCTCGACCCCGTCGAACCCCGCGTCGGCGCAGGCGTACAGCTTGTCCTCCAGGCTGCCGCTGAGGCACACCGTCGCGATCGACCGGCGCACGGTCACTCCTCCCCGGGCCAGGCGCGGCCCGTCGTCGGTCCCCCGTCGCGGGCGTCGTCGTCCGCGGCCTCGCCCGCCGCGACCAGCCGCGCGAAGTGGGCGCGCATGCGGGCCTCGTCGGGCTCGAGCCCGGTGATCAGACGCAGGCTGTCCGCCGCCTGCCCGACGGCCATCGCGCCGCCGTCGAGCGTGGCGAGCCCTCGCGCGCGGGCACGGCGCACCAGCGCGGTCTCCAGCGGGCGGTACACCACCTCGGCCACCCACGCCCCGGCGGCGAGGCGGTCGACGTCGAGGGCGACGCCGGGGTGCCCGACCATGCCGACGGGTGTGGCGTGCACGACGCCGTCGGCACGCGGCAGCCAGTCCTCCAGCGACCCGCCGGTCCCGCGCAGGCGCCCCGGCGCGAGGGGCCCGAACCGATCGAGCACCGCCGCCACCGCGGCGGGTGCGACGTCGTGCACGACGACGTGCTCGAACCCCATGTCCACGAGGGCCGACACGGTCGCCAGCCCCGCCCCGCCGGCCCCGACCTGGACGACGCAGCCGCCGGCGGGGCGGCCCGCGAGGAACCGCTCCAGGGCTCCCCTGAACCCCGTGCCGTCCGTGTTGTGCGCGGTACGACCGGACCGCCCGAGCAGCACGAGGTTGGCGGCGCCGATGCGCCGCACGGCCGGGCTGAGGTCGTCCACGTGCTGCAGCACGGACCGCTTGAAGGGGTGCGTCACGTTCGTCGCGACATAGCCCTGCTCCTCCAGCCGGCGCAGCTGCGCGCCGAGGTCGGCCTCCGGGGCGTCGCGCAGGTCGACCGTCCGGTACTCGTAGTCGAGCCCGAGGCGCCGCGCCTCCTCCATGTGCAGCGCCGGGGACAGCGAGGACCCGATGCCGTGCCCGAGCAGGGCGACGCGGACCGTCGCCGTCATGGCACGGCGCCTTCCCCCGCCGGTGCGGGTGCCGCGCGGCCCGCGCCTCACGACGCCGAGTCCCGCATGGCCTCGTACACCGCCAGCGAGTCGCCCTCGAGGTTCTCGCGGAACCAGGCGTCGGTCTGTGCGGCGAACGCCGTCGTGTCCACGTCGTCGACGATCTCGACGGCGTCGCCCGACCGCCAGCTGTCGAGGATCTCCTTCTCGGCCTCCGCGACGCACCCGGGCATCTGCGCGACGGCCGCGGCGACGGCGTCGTCCAGGGCGGCCCGCTGCGCGTCGTCCAGCTCCGTGTCGTACGTCGGGGCGGCGACGATGAGGTTGGAGTTCTGCTGGTGCCCGGACAGGCTGAGCACGTCCTGGACCTCGACGAGGTTGGTGGCGTCGATGTTGGTCAGCGGGTTCTCCTGCCCGTCCACGACGCCCTGCTGCAGGGCGAGGTAGAGCTCCTCGTACGCGACGTCCGTCGCCTGCGCGCCCAGCGCCTGCGCGTTGAGGAGGTACTGGGCCGAGCCGGGGAACCGCATCCGCAGTCCCTCGAGGTCCGCGGGCTGGCGGATCGGGGTGTTGGCGGTGAAGTGGCGCGCCCCCGCCGACCAGGCCCCGAGGATCGAGACCCCGCCGGACGCGTCCTTGAAGTCCTGGACCAGCTGGTCCGCGGAGCCGTCGGCGAAGAACCGGGTGAGGTGCTCGGCGTCGTCGAAGCCGTAGGCCGCGTCGAGCACCCCGGCCGGCTCGTAGACCGCCGCGAGCGCCGACGCGCCCTGGAGGTCGAGGTCGATGTCGCCCGACTGGACGGAGGCGATGCGGTCGGCGTCCCCGCCGAGCTGGCTGTTGGCGTAGATCTCGACCGAGAGGCCGACGTCGGCGGCCTCCGCCTCCTGCTCGATGACCTCGGCGCCGCAGGTGTGCTGCGGCTGGTCCTCGGTGTAGCTGTGCGCCAGGGTGAGCTCGACGTCGCCGCCGGTCGGCTCGTCGCCGCCCCCGCCGTCGCAGGCCGTGAGGACCCCGAGGGGCAGCACGACCGCGGCAGCGGCGGCCGCGCGGTGGATGCGGTTCATGATGCGGTCCTTTCGGTTGCTGCCGACGCCGTCGTCGGCAGGACGGTCGGAGCGGACGCTCAGAGCCCGAGGGCGGCGGGGAGCCACGTCACGAGGCCGGGGACGAACACGACGAGCAGGCAGCACACGAGCAGCGGGACGAGGAACGGCAGGACGCCGCGGAACACCTCCCCGACCCGCACCCGCTGCGTGGAGCTGAGCACGTACAGGACGGTGCCCACCGGCGGCGTGAGCAGGCCGATCATGAGGGAGAGGATCATCGCGACCCCGAGCACGACGGGGTCCACGCCGAGGCGGGTCGCGACGGGCATGAGGATCGGCACGACGAGGACGAGGGTGGCGGTGGCGTCCACCACGGTGCCGAGCAGCAGCATGAGGGCGACGACCAGCAGGAGGAACACGGTCCCCTCGTCGGTGAACCCGAGGACGAGGTCGGCCAGGGCCTGGGGGACGCGCTCCTTGGCGAGCACGTAGCCGAGCAGCGCGGCCGACGCGACGATCAGCATGATGGCGGCGGTGGTGGTGACGGTCTCCACGAGGATCCGAGGCAGGTCGCGCACCTTGAGGGTGCCGTACCCGAAGCCGAGCAGGAGCATGTACGCCGCCCCGACGGCGGCGGCCTCCGTCGGCGTGAACAGACCGCCGAGGATGCCGCCCAGGATCAGGACGGGCGCCAGGATCGGCAGCACCACCCGGCGCGTCGCCGTCGCCAGCCGGGCGCGCGAGAACCCGAGGTGCACGATGCCCTCCTGGCGGCGCACGAGCACGAACACCACGACGCACAGCCCGAGCGCCATGAGCAGCGCCGGCACCACCGAACCGGCGAACAGCGCACCGGTCGAGACGGAGGCCTGCCCCGCGAAGATCACCGCGGGGATGCTCGGCGGCATGACCGGCGCGATGAGGGCCGACGCGCCCACGACCCCCAGCCCGAAGCGGTGCGGGTAGCCCGCGCGCAGCATCGGGGGGATCTCGACCTTGCTCAGGGCGGCGGCGTCGGCCACGGCCGAGCCGCTCATCCACGAGAACCCGAGGCTGACGCCGACGCTGACGTACCCGAGCCCGCCGCGCACCCGACCGAAGAGCGCGAGCGCGAAGTCGAACAGCCGGTCGGCGATGCCCGCGTGGTTCGCGATCACGCCGAGCAGGACGAAGAGCGGCACGGCGAGCAGCACGAAGCTGCCGGTCGCGTTGGCCACGAGCCGCATCGGCAGGCCGAGGGACTCGCCGTCGAGCACGAGGTACACGAGGCCGGGCCCGAGGAAGGCGAAGGCCACGGGCACCCGCAGCGCCAGGAGCAGCAGGATGGCGACGAGGAGCACGAGGACGGTCATGGCCGCGCCTCGCCCTGGTCGGCCGGCCCCTCGCCGGCCGGCCCCTCGCCGGCCGGCCCCTCGCCGGCCGGCCCCTCGCCGGCCGGCCCCTCGCCGGTCGGCCGCGGCGGGTCGCCCGCCGGCGCGCCGGCGACCGCGACGCCCGTGCGCTCGGCGGGCGGGACGCCGTACCGCACGATCTGCACCGCGCGCGCGAGGGCGCGGACGGTCGTGCTGACGAGGCCCACCAACGTGATCGCGTACACCCAGGACATCGGGATGCCGAGCGCGGGCGCGGTGAGGAAGCCCGCGCTGTCGACGAGCTCCCAGCACGCCCAGGCGAACGCGGCCGCGATCGCCGCGACGAGCAGCATCGCCACGGCGTGCACGGTCCGCACGAACGCCGCGCTCGGCACGTTGTCGACCAGCTGCAGGGCGATGTGGCCGTCGCGCGTCACCAGCACGCCCGCGGCGCCGAAGGTGAGCCAGATGAGCGCGAACTCGGAGAGCTCCCCCGTCCAGAGCACGTTCGGCACGGGCAGGTAGCGCTGCAGCGCCTGGTAGAGGACCAGGACGAAGATGGTGGCCGCGGCGAGACAGGCGACCCCCAGCTCGAGGCCGGTGAGGATCCGGACGACCCGGCTCACGATCGCCTCACGCCCATCGTGACGCTCCCCTCCGTCGGTCGGCCGCGCCCCGTCGCGCGGCCGTCGTCACGCCGACAACCCTAGAAACCGACCGGCAACCAGGACAAGGGATTGCCAAAGTCGCCACGCGGTGCGTCAATGGCAGGCATGGGCCCGACGATCTACGACGTCGCGCGCGCCGCCGGGTTGGCGCCGTCGACCGTCTCGCGGACGTACACGCGGCCGGGACGGGTGAACGCCGCGACCCGCGAACGGGTCCTGGCCGCGGCGGTGGAGCTCGGGTACCGCCACACCCCGCAGAACCGGGCGGTGGCCGGCGAGCGGCACCTGACCATCGCGATGGTGCTGTCGGACATCACCAACCCCCACTTCTTCGAGCTCATCCGCGGGGCCGAGCAACGGGTGAAGGCCGCGGACGCGACGCTGGTGATCGTCAACGCGGAGGAGTCGGAGCGCATCGAGCAGAGCCAGGTCGCCGACCTCGCGGGCAGCGTCGACGGCTTCGTCCTGGCCTCCAGCCGCCTCGACGACGACGCCCTGCGCGACCTGGCCGGCCGCCACCGCGTCGTCCTCCTCAACCGGGAGGTCGCGGGGTTGAGCTCCGTGGCCCTCGACACCACGTCGGGCTGCCGGCAGATCCTCCAGCACCTGGCCTCGCTCGGGCACCGCAGCTTCGCCTACTGCGCGGGGCCGCCGGCCTCCTGGATGGGCGCGGCGCGGTGGGCCGCTCTCAGCGCGGGCGCCGAGGAGCACGGCCTCACGGCGCACCGCGTGGGCCCCTACACCCCGAACGTCGCGAACGGCGGTGCGGCCGCGGACGGCGCGCTGCGCACCGACGCCACGGCCTTCGTCGCGCACAACGACCTCCTGGCGATCGGGCTGGTGCGGCGGCTCGCGCAGCGCGGGATCCGGGTGCCCGACGACGTCAGCGTCGTCGGCTTCGACGACATCTTCGCGGCCGAGTTCGTGCACCCCTCCCTCACCACGCTCGGCGGGCCCGGCGCGCACGCCGGCCGGCTCGCGGTGGAGATGCTCATCGACCAGCTCGCCGGTCGGGTCCACGACTCCGGCGAGCAGGTGCGGCTGCCCACCGGGCTCGTGCTGCGCGACTCGTCCGGGCAGGCGCCGCGGGCCGTGACACCGGCATGACGCGGACGTCGCAGGGGTCCGGTCGTGCGGCCCTCACCACAGTCGGGCCGAGACGGTCGGCCGACGCCCCGGGCGCGACTAACCTGATGCCGTGGCTACCTTCTCGAGCGTGACGCGCCAGCACATCCTCCGGGCGATCGAGGAGCACGACGACCGTGGTGCCGATGCGTTCATCGGCGTGTACGGCTTCACGCGGAACCCGGGTCACACCTTCGTCCACGAGGACCGCGCGTACGACTCCAAGGCCGTGCTCGGGGTGGCGCACAAGTTCGCGACCGGCAGCCCCGCCCGCCCCGAGGACCTCGTCGACGCCAAGTGCGACGACGGTGCGATCCTGCGCAAGCACGGCTTCGACGTCATCGCGCCGGCGGCAGCGGCGACGCCCGCACCCGCCGCCCGCAAGGCTGCCCCGCGCCGCAAGGCCGCGAGCGCTCCCGCCCGCAAGCCGGTCGCGCCGGAGCCGGAGCTCAAGATCTGCCCGACCTGCTACACCGCGCTGCCGGCCACCGGCATCTGCGACGAGTGCGGCTGAGCGCCGCCCCTCACGTCGTCTCGCGCAGCTCCAGCGTCCCTGGCACCACCACGCGCTCGTCGCGAGCCTCCGGTGCCACGAGCAACTCCAGCGCCTTGGCGATCCCCGTCTCGATCTGCAGGCGGATCGTCGAGATCCGGGGATGCGTCTCGATCGGGAGCGCGTCGTCGCAGCCCAGCAGGAGCATGTCCTGCGGCACGCGGACACCGCGCGAGGTGAGTCCGTCGAGGACGCCGTGGGCGACGATGTCGTCGAAGGCGACCACCGCCCGGGTCGCGGGGCCGACGTCGTGTGCGAGGTTCCGCGCGTCGGCGTAGGTCCCGGACTCGACACCCAGGTAGCGCACCCGAAGGTGCAGCTCGCCCTCCATGGCTCGCATGGCGTCGCGTCGTTCGCCCTCCGACCACGACAGGTGCGGGCCGCCGACATAGCAGAAGTCCTGCGCGCCGGCGGCGTGCATGCGTCGCACCCCGTCGACGAGCGCCTCCCGCGACGAGGTGAGCACACGGCCGATCCCCGCGACGTCCCGGTTCACCAGCACCGTGCGCGTGTGGACGGCGAGGTCGTGCAGCTGCTCGTCCGGGAGCCTGGAGGATGCCAGCACGAGGCCCTCCACCTGCGGCACCAGCCTCCGCACGAGCACGTCCTCACGCTCGGCGTCGCTGTTGGTCTCGACGACGAAGACGCCGAGCCCGCGACGTTCGGCCTCCCGCTGCGCGGTGCGGATCAGCGGGGGGAAGAACGGGTTCGTGATGTCCGGGATGACGAGGCCGATCACACCGGACCGGCCGGTGATCAGGGCGCGGGCGTGCTGGTTCGGGGCGTACCCCATCTCCGCGGCCATGGCGCGCACCCGCTCGACCGTCTCCGGCCGCAGCAGCCGGGGCGTGTTGAAGGCTCGGGACACCGTGGACGGCGCGACCCCGAGCCTGCGCGCGACCTCGACGATCGTCGTCCTACCGGGCATGCAGGACCTTCACGAGCCGGCACGCCACCGCGACGAGGCGCTCGGCCGCGCCGGGAGCGAACGGGGCCGGCATGTCGTAGTAGCGGTGCGCGTCGTCGACCTCGTAGCCGCCGTGCGCGTACTCCTCCCGGGGTGGGAAGTAGCCGGGGCAGCCGTCGCTGTAGCCCAGGACGATCACGGTGGTGCTGCTCGCGGCCTGCACCTGCTCGGCGCTGGCGAGGAACGGCTCGCCGGGCAGCGTGACGACCGTGACGTCCCCCAGGCGGATCGCCGTGACCCTGGCACGCCAGACCGAGCGCTCCGGCAGCGCGCCGCCCAGCACCCGCCGGGCCCAGGAGATCCAGACGCCGAGCAGGGCGGCCCGGTCGGCGTCGGCCTCCCCCCGTTCTGTCGTCCACCGGGCGAGGTCCCGACGGACACGGTCCCGGTCGACCGGGAGCAGCGGCACGTCGACCTCTTCGGTGACCACCGAGGCCCGTCCCTCGCCACCGACCGGGTGGTGCGCCGCCCCGCGGCTCGCGACCGCGAGGACCGTGCCGACGCGCTCGGCCTCCCGATACGTCCGCAGCCCCGTGCCGGCCGCGCGGTAGGAGTCCTCGGCGCGGTGCCCGGTGTTGATGTCCCCCGCCGCGCCGGTGAGGAACACGGCGACGCTGCCGGGGTCGCCCGACTCGAGCACCGAGCGGACCTGGCCCGGGTAGTCGGCCGAGACGAGGAGGTTGGCGGCGTCCAGCACCACGGGATGGCAGGGGAACACCACCAGGTGGCCGACGACCCGACCGTTCGTGGCGTCCCGGAAGCGCAGGCCCTGCAGCCGCAGGTCCACTGGGCGTCCGGGGTGCCGGCGGTTCGCGCCCACCCCGGGGTTGCGCGACTCCGTGTACTCGACGGCACAGGCGCGCCTCCCGGCGTGCGCACGGCGGACCGCGTGCTCGGCGGCCGCCACGACGTCGTCGTGCACCGCGGCCGCATGCTGCCCGACCCGACCACGGCCCGCGCAGGGACCGGAGTGCGTGTGGGTCGCCGCGACCACGCAGGCGGTCGCGACGTCGGCGACCCGCCCGCGTACCGTGGCGCACGTGTCCTCGTGCAGGACGCAGACGTCGACGGCGACGAGCGCCACGGTGCCGATCACGACCGCCCGCACCGTCGTCGGGTCGTGCACGCCGGCCGAGGGCTGTCGCCTTGCCGCGAACCCGGCCAGGGGCGTCCCCGGGGGCACCCCGACCTCGACGGCGGCCACGCCCACCCACCAGGGCTGCGAGCCGGTCATGCGGGCAGCCGTTCGCCGCCACGGACCACGTCGACGACCGTGCCGTCGGGCGTGAGTCGCACGAGATCGGCACGCCGGCCGGCCTGGATCACGCCGCGCGCGGCCACCGGCCCGTCGACGAGCGCGCCCGGAGTGCCGGTCACGAGCTCGAGCGCCTCGGGGAGACCGACGCCCGTGTGCGCGAGGACGAAGCGCAGCCCGTGGGCCAACGAGACCGCCGCGCCGGCGAGCAGCCCCGTCCCCGCGTACGAGAGCCGGCCGTCCGGCGTCAGCTCGACCTCCCCGCCGACAGGTGTCCGGTAGGTCCCCGGCGCGCTGCCCGCGAGCGCCGTCGAGTCCGAGACCAGGTAGGCGCGGCGCGGCCCGACGGCGCGCAGCATCACGCGGAGGGTGTCGGCCGGGAGATGGTGGCCGTCCGCGATGAACCCGCACGTCAGCCGGTCGTCCGCGAGCTGCGCCCAGAGGGCGTTCGGGTGCCGCGGCAGCCGGGCGTGGATGCCGTTGCCCAGGTGCGTCGAGAGGGTCGCCCCGGCGTCCACGGCCGCGCGGACCTCGTCGGGGGACGCGTGGGTGTGGCCCACCGCGACGCGCACGCCGAGCCGCACGATGCGGGAGATCTCGCGCGGGGCGTCCGGCCCGTGCGGGGAGACGGTCGTGTAGCCGACCGGCCCGGCACCGCGCCACCGCTCGACCTCCGCGGCGTCCAGGGGACGCACGTGCGCCGGGTCGTGGACGCCGCGCGGCCCGTCCTCCGACGACAGGAAGGGGCCCTCGACGTGCGCCCACGGCACGGCCGAGTCCACCGCCGGATGGGCGGCCTTCGCCGCGGCCACCGCCCGCAGGGAGCGCTCGATGTCCTCCTCCGCGGCCGTCACGATCGTGGGGACCCACGTGGTCACGCCTTCGAGCGCGAGCGCCTCCGTGATCGCGACGACGGCGTCCGCGGAGGCGTCGGGCCCGTTGACGTCCGCGCCCCGGTACCCGTTCACCTGGAGGTCGACCAGCCCCGGCGCGAGGTACGGGAGGTCGGCGTCCCGCGACGCACGCCGCCGGACCTCGGCGATCGTGCCGCGCTCGACCACCACCTGGAGGACGTCGCCCGTGGCCGGGTCCCGCCCCTCGACCACATCCGTCCGCAGCAGGGCCGTCACAGCGCCCGCACCCGTCCCCGGAACCGGTCCAGGAACTCGGCGTTGGCCTCGTCCCCGCCGGGGGCGTTGCCGCTGCGCCAGACCGGGGCCTGCGTCCCCCGCGCGGTGAGGCGCTCGATGGTCGACATCACGAGCCAGTTCAGCGTGAAGGCGTTCGCGAACGTCGAGACCGGGCCGGTCTTCTGCCGCACGCCGGGGAGCTCGACGACGGCGTCCCCGACGGGCACCTTCGTGTCGACGTGGACGTCGACGACGTCGTGCAGGTTCGCGCCCGAAGGGTGCCTGGCCGGGTGGTCGGGCGTCGTCGCGTCGGCATGACGCCGCGACGAGACGCCGATCGTCGTGACCCCGCGCTCCCGCGCGGTGAGCGCGGCGTCCAGCAGCGCCGCGTTGATGCCGTAGGCGTTCACCAGGATGAGGACGTCGTCGCTGCCCAGCCCCCAGTCGTCCATGACGATCCTCCCGTAGCCCGGGTGACGTTCGACCGCCATGGACCGCAGCGCGCCCTGGGACAGCAGGGTGCCCTCGTCGAGGATCGCCGAGACGTGCATCAGTCCTCCGGCCCGGAAGAAGATCTCCTGGCTCGCCAGGTTGGAGTGGCCACCCGGACCGTACACGTGAACGAGCCGGTCGGCGGCGATCTGCTGCGCGAGCACCTCGGCGGCGCGCTCGACGGCGTCGCCTTCCTCGTCGAGGACCTGCTGCATGAGCGCGGAGACGAGCCGGAAGTAGCCGGCTCCGGTGTTCTCGGTCATCGGGGGTCGGACTCCTCGTCGAGGTAGAGGTGGGCGTCGCCATGGGTCTTCAGCGCCGTGCCGGGGAACCGCGGATCGAGGTCGTGGTCCAGCGTCTGGGCGACGGCGTCCCGCTTGGCCCGCCCCGGGACGGACGCGATCACGGTGCGCGCCGCGAGCAGGCGCGGGATGGTCACGGTCAGGGCCCGCTCCGGAACGTCGTCCAGTCCCGCGAAGTGCCCCTCGTCGACCTGCTGGCGGCGCGAGACCGGGTCGAGGGTGACGACCCGGACGGCCACGGGGTCGTCGAAGTCCGCCGGCGGGTCGTTGAACGCCAGGTGCCCGTTGACCCCCAGCCCGCACAGGGTCAGGTCGAACGGCGCGCCGCCCATCGCGCCGGCATAGGCGAGGGCGGCCTGCTCGGGCGCCGCCGCGGTGTCGATCCGCTCGAACCGGCGGGGTCGGGCCTGCGCAACGAAGCGCCGCTCCAACCAGTTGCCGAAACCCTGGGGCGCGTCCTTGGCGAGGCCCAGGTAGTCGTCCATGTGGAAGCAGTCGACCCGCGAGAAGTCGACGTCTGACGCCGCGAGGGTCGCCAGCGTCTCCTGCTGGCTCGGCGCCGCCGCGAGCATGATCCGGGCGTGCCCAGTCTCCCGGATGGCCCGGTCCAGCGCCTCGGCGGCGTGCCGGCCGGCAGCCTCGCCCAGCGCCCGTCGTGACGAGAGCCGGTGGAGATGGATGGGATGCATGTGTACCTCTTCTCGTGCGACGTCGCGCTGGACGCCGCGTACTAGGCGGAGACCGGGGCCTCGTCGGCGGCGAGCAGCAGCAGCGCCCGGATGACGTGGAACGGGTCCTTGACCGGGAGGGCCACCACCCGGTCCAGCGGTTGCCCGTCGCGGGCTCGGACCTGGATCCACTCCCCCTGCTCCGGGTCCGGGAAGGTAGCCAGGGTGTACTCGGTGACCCGCGCGTGCCAGGAGGCCAGCTCCGCCGAACCGGACGCCCGCGCCAGCAGCGCCGTCGCGTACATCGCCTCGGCGTGCACCCACCACAGCTTGGTGTCCCAGGTGTCGAGCACCAGCTGCTCGTAACGGCCGGGCCGGCCGGGCGTCTGCAGTGCGCCCCGCGGAGGCCCTCCCCCCGCGTCGCAGTAGCGGAGGATGCCGCCGTGCTCGGCGTCCCAGCCGATCTCCAGGGCCCGGGAAGCGAGGGCGGCCAGGCGCGCGACGTCGACCTCCAGCCCTGCGCGCCGCTGAGCGTGCACGACCATCCAGAGGCACTCGAGCAGGTGCCCGGGCGTCCGGTGCGCATCCAGCATCGCGTCGCCCGGCCCCGCGTCCGAGCGGAACTCCGACCAGTCCGTCCGACCCAGCATCCCGCCGTCCGCGAGCAGCGCCGCCAGAGCCCGGTCGCGGACGCCCGCAGCGGCCGCGCCACCCCCGGCGCGGCCCAGCTGGTCAGCGACGTGGACGAGCGTCATCGGGCCGGCGAGGTCCCGGTAACCCGCGGGCACGGGGTAGGGCTCGGACAGCGCGCTCCGGTCCGCGATCGACCTCTCGGCCACGAGGAGCATCCGCGACGCCGTGTCGATCCACGCCGCCGCGCGATCGTCCCCGTCCGGGCCGCCCGAGGCCGCACGCACGCCGCCGGCGATCCCGAGGACCGCGAACAGGTCGGCGAACACGCTGGTCGAGACCTCGCCGCCCGGCCCGGACGGCCGGTGCGCCCCGGCCCGGTCGGTCACGAAGGCCGTGCGGTCGTCGGCCGTCCTCGAGCGCTCGACGAGGAACGACGTCGTACGGACCGCCCGCTCGGACCACCGGGCCGCGTCCGCCGCGACGTCGCCGCGCCCGGACGCCTCGGCGAGCTCGGCGCACACCCAGGCCCACCGCCCCTGCGACCAGGTGTACTTGTCCCGGGACACGAGGCGCCCACGGTTGTCGAAGCACGTGAGCACGCCGCCGACCTCGTCGTCCACGGCCCGCTCCCACCACGGGAGGATCTCGGCCACGAGGTGGTCGGACCAGCGTTCTGGTGCCGGCGCGGTCATGCGGACACCGGGCGCGCGGCAGAGTCCTCGTCCGCCTCGACCAGGTCGGTGGACAGGGAGTCCACGAGGGCGTCGGAGCGCGGGTCCCGCTGCGGCGCGACCCACCCGACGACGACGAAGACCGCGATCGACACCAGGACCGGCGCCGCCACGGTCACGGCCTCCCCGTTGTTCCCGAACCTGGCGACCTCGTCGGCGAGCAGGTACCGGTTGACCGCGAAGACCAGGAGCCCGGCCGCCCACGAGAGCAGCGCCGCGCTGGACCCGGACCGCTTGAACCACGGCAGCAGGCCGAGCAGCATCGGGACGGCGATCGGCCCCACGAGCGCACCGAACCAGAGGATCAGGAGGCCGAGCACGCCGCCGAAGCTGTCGGCGCTCAGTGCGATGCCCATGGACAGCGCGATGAACAGGAAGGTCGTCAGGCGCGCCACCGCGAGCTCGGCCTTCTCCGGCAGGAACCCGCCGCCCCGGCGAACGTTGGGGATGATGTCGCGGACCACGACCGACGAGATCGCGTTGGCGTCCGACGCCGTCATCGCCATCGTGTGCGCGAACATCCCGGCGAGCACGAGGCCGACGAGCCCCTGCGGCAGCAGCTCCTGGGCCATCAGCGCGTACGACTCGTCGGGGTTCGCGAGCCCCGGCAGCAGGATCGGGGCGGCCCACATCGGCACGAACAGCACCAGCGGCCACACGAGATACAGCACGCCGGAGAAGATCATCGAGCGGCGGGCCTCACGCCCGTCGGGCGTCGCGATCATCCGCATCGCGAGGTTCCACGTGCCGCCGTTGTAGGACAGCGTCGAGATCACCACGTAGGCGAGGAAGAACCACATCGTCAGGGTGCCGTTGAAGGGCTCGGCGTGGCCCTGCGGCAGCCGGTCCCACATGGTCCAGAGCGTGGGGACGCCGTCCAGCTTCACGAGCACGATGACGAACATCGCGGAGGCGGCCACGAACTGGATCAGGAACTGCCCGAAGTCGGTCAGCACGTCGGCCCAGATCCCGCCGATCGTCGAGTACACCATCGTGACCCCACCCACGAGGAGCACGCCCCACACGAGGGGGATCCCGGCGAAGACCTGCAGCAGGATGGCGCTCGCCGTCCACTTCGCCGCGACGTCGAAGATCTTCAGCGCGGCGCCCGACCACGCCAGCACCTGCTCGGTGGCGACCCCGAACCGCGTCGACAGGTACTCCAACGGCGAGATGATGCCCAGGCGCTGGCGCAAGCGGGGCCATCGGGGCGCGAACAGCCACGCGCCCACCGAGCAGGCGACCGTGATGGACAACGCCCACCAGACGTAGACGGCGAAGCCCGTCGTGTAGGCCAGGGCGGCGTAGCCGACGAACACCGCGGCGGAGTAGCCCGACATGTGGTGCGAGATCCCCGTGAGCCACCAGGGGATCTTCCCGCCGGCCACGTAGAAGTCGCGCGCGTCGGTGATCCGCCGGCGCGACCACACGCCGATCCAGATCATGACGACGAAGTACCCACCGACGACCACCCAGTCGAGAACACCCATGCCTGACTCCTCGCGTCGTGGCCGCTCCCGGAGAGCGGCCGTTGCTCCTGGATCTTGAGGAGGCTGGCATGCAAACGTTTGCATGCCAAGGGGTCCCGGTGAACTCCGTGTGACTTCCACCCGGACCCGCGCCCCAGGGGCGTCGTAGCGTGCAGGCATGGCTCAAGGAAGGCCCCGCACCAAGTACGCCCGCATGTACCGGCTCGGTATGACGCCGTGGGAGGGCTACGCCGACGCGGCGGCCCCGAGCGTCGCCGCCGTGCTCGACCGCGAGGAGGCGGACCGCACGCCCCCGCTGGGCCGGGCGCTGGACCTCGGCTGCGGGCGCGGTCAGTACACGCCCGAGCTCGCGCGGCGCGGCTGGGACGCCGTCGGCGTCGACGTCGTGCCGCGGGCCGTCGAGGAGGCGCGGCGCCGGGCCCCGGGCGTCCGGTTCGAGGTGGGTGACGTGACGGACCTGGCCGCGTCCGACCTGGGCGACTTCGACCTGTTCCTGGACGTGGGCTGCTTCCAGGGCCTCGACCCGGCGCAGAGGGCCGCCGAGGCGCGCGGCGTGACGTCCCTGGCGCGCCCCGGCGCGACGGTGCTCATGCTCGCGTTCGGCCCGTCGCGCTGGCGGCGCCTGGTCGAGGGCGTCTCGGAGCAGGAGATCACCGCGGCCTTCGACCGCTGGGACCTGCTCGACGTGCGCGACGCCGACACGGCGGGCCTCGGGTTCCCGATGAACCGCACGTCGCCGCGCTGGTACCGCCTCGGGCTGCGGGCCGCCGCGTAGGGCTCAACCGGACTGCTGCCGCACCCGGGCCGCCTGCGTCGTCAGGTGCGTGCGCTCGGCGGTGCTGGTGGCCACGTCGGCGGCCAGGGCGTAGCGCCGCGCCGCCGCGGCCAGGTCGCCCGCCCGCTCGTGCAGGTAGGCGGCCGCCGCGTCGCGCCGCGGGACGTCGGCCGGCAGCGCCTCGACCAGGCGCAGGCCGGCGAGCGGCCCGTCCACGTGCCCGACGGCGACGGCGCGGTTGAGCGCCACCACCGGGTTGCGGGGCTCCAGCCGGTCCAGCTCGTCGTACCACTCGAGGACCTGCGGCCAGTCCGTCTCCTCCGCCGTCGCCGCGTCGTCGTGGAGGGCGGCGATCGCCGCCTGCGCCTGGTACGGGCCGAGCCGGTCGCGGGCGAGGGCGCGCTGCAGCAGCGCGACCGCCTCCGCGATCGCCGCCGTGTCCCAGCGGGAGCGGTCCTGCCGGTCCAGGGGCACGAGCTCGCCCGCCGCGGTGGTGCGGGCGTCCCGGCGGGCGTGGTGCAGCAGGAGCAGCGCCAGCAGACCCGCTGCCTCGGCGTCGTCGGGGACGGCGTCGACGAGCTGCCGCGTCAGCCGGATCGCCTCGGCCGCGAGGTCGACGCCGTCGGCCCGTCCCGTCGGCCCGCCCGTGAACCCCTCGTTGAAGACCAGGTAGAGCACCCGCAGCACGGCACGCACGTCGCCCGGCTCGCCGAACCGCTCCCCCGCCACGGTCTTCTTCGCGCGCGAGATGCGCTGCGCCATGGTCGCCTCCGGCACGAGGAACGCGCGGGCGACCTGCGCCGTCGTCAGCCCGCCGACCGCGCGCAGGGTGAGTGCCACCGCTGACGCCGGGGAGAGCGCCGGGTGGCAGCAGCGGCTGAGCAGCAGCAGGGTGTCGTCGGCCTGCTCCGTCGGGCCCGGCGGGGGCTCGAGCGTCATCCGGATCTCGCGCTGCGTGCGGGACGACGCCGACCGGCGCGCGTCGACGAACTTGCGCCACGCGACCGTGACCAGCCACCCCTTGGGGTCCGACGGCGCGCCGCCCGGGGCGTCCCAGCGGCGCACCGCCTCCAGCAGCGCCTCCTGGACGGCGTCCTCGGCCGTCGCGAAGTCGGCGCCCCGGCGGACGAGGACGCCGAGGACCTGGGGGCCCAGGTCTCTCAGCGTCCCGTCCCACGCGCGGTCCGGGCGCGGGGGCTCGCTCACCCCGTGACCTCGGCGTCGTCGGTGAGGAAGGGGCGCACCTCGATCCACTCGTGCAGGGGGCGCCCCCCGGGTCCGGGCGCGGACGACAGGTACGCCGCCGCCTCGTACGCCCGGTCCTGGGACTCCACGTCGATCGCCATCCATCCGGCGATGAGGTCCTTGGTCTCGGCGAACGGCCCGTCCGTCACCGGGGGCCGGCCCTCGCCCCCGTACCGGACGAACTCTCCCCGCGGCGAGAGTGCCTGCGCGTCGACGAACTCGCCGCGTTCCTTGAGGTCGTCGATGACCGTGCCCATGAACTCCATGTGCGCGGTGACCTCCTCGGGCGTCCAGCGGTCCATCGGCACGTCGGTGCCGGGCACCGGCTCCGGGATCCCGCGATAGTGCTTGAGCAGCAGGTACTTGGCCATGGTTCCCATCCTGTCGTCGCTGGCGGTGCCTGTCACCGCCGACATCCCTGGGACGGAGCCGCCCGGCGGTTCTCGACATCAGCGCGAGACGTCGTCCGGCACCCCTCTCGACACCGGCTCTCGACGCCGGCTCTCGACGCCGACGACGACCCGGCTCAGCGGCCGAACAGGCGGGCCAGGAACCCGCCGCCCGCGGGCCGGTCGTCCGAGGCCGGGTCCTCGTCGTGGCCGGGGCACCACTGCCCGGCGGGGACGGCACGGCGGACGTCGTCGACGTGCTGGCCGCAGCCGTTCCACGTCGTCTTGCCGCACGTCTTGCAGGTCACGGGGTAGCACACGGGTGGTTCTCCTGGGGGTCGGTTCGATCGGGTCGTGGGTTCACGCGAGCGTGAGGAAGAGCTTCTCCAGCTCCTCGGTGGTGAGGCCGTCCTCGCCGGAGCCGGCGTCCGGGTCGGCGAGGCACTCCTTCATCGCGGTCGAGATCACGGCGAAGCCGGCGCGGTCGAGGGCTGCCGAGACCGCGGAGAGCTGGGTGACGACGTCGCGGCAGGAGCGGCCGTCCTCGACGGCGTCGATGACGGCGTTCAGCTGGCCGCGGGCGCGGCGCAACCGGTTGAGGATGCGGCGCTGTGCGTCGCTGTCGGTGGTGAGCATCGGTGTCCTCCGGGACGGGTCGGCGTTCGGCGTTCGGTGATCGGTGATCGGTGTCAGGCGGGAGCGGGAGCGGGCACCACGAGGAGGTCGTCGGCCCGGTCGCCGAGCGCGGCGCGCAGGGTGATCGTCCCGCCGGACAGCGACGCGGAGTCGAACCCCGCCTGAGCGAGCACGCGATGGGCGATCGCCGACCGCACGCCCGACGCGCACAGGACGCGCACCGGCCGTCCGGCGGCCGCGGCTCGCACCTCTCCGAGGCGGCTGCGCAGCTCCGTGTGCGGCACGAGCAGGGCGCCGGGCAGGTGTCCGGTCGCGACCTCCTGCGGGGTGCGCACGTCGAGCACCAGGGCGTCGGCGAGCACGGCGTCCACGTCCTGCGCGTACCAGAGCCGCAGCGTGCCGTCGAGCACGTTGGAGCCGACCGTCCCGGCGAGGTTCACCGCGTCCTTGGCCTGGCCGTACGGCGGGGCGTACGCGAGGTCGAGGTCGATGAGGTCGCCCACCGTCATCCCGGCACGGAGCGCCGTGGCGAGGACGTCGATGCGCTTGTCGACGCCGTCGCGCCCGACGGCCTGGGCGCCGAGCAGCAGGCCGTCGTCCGGTCGCACGTGCAGCACGAGGTGCACCTGGCTGGCGCCGGGGAAGTACCCGGCGTGCTGGTTCGGGTGCAGGTGCAGCGTGCGGAAGGCGAGCCCGGCCGCCGTCAGCGCGGACCGGCCGGCCCCGGTGGTGGCCGCGGTCAGCTCGCCGACCCGCACGATCGCCGTGCCCAGCGGCGCCGGCAGAGGGCGGGCCGTGCCCGGCCGGACGACGTCGTCGGCGACCAGGCGACCCGCACGGTTGGCAGGGCCTGCCAGTGCCACCGGACGCCGGAGGCCCGTGACGGCGTCGGTCTGCACGACCGCGTCGCCGACCGCCCACACGCCGGGGGCGGAGGTGCGGCCGTGCTCGTCGACGACGATCGCGCCGCGCTCGCACTCCAGCCCGGCGTCCTCGAACGTCTCCGTGTCCGGTCGTACGCCGACGGACAGCACCACGACGTCGGCCGGCACCCGGGTGCCGTCGTCCAGCACGACGACGTCCTCGTCGGGCCCGGCCTCGACGGCCTCGGCGGCCACCCCGGTCCGCACGGCCACGCCGAGGCGGCGCAGCTCCTGCGCGACAGGGTGCGCGACCTCGTCCTCCAGCGGCGGCAGCACGTGCGGGCCGAGCTCGACGAGGGTGACCTCGAGGCCGGCGGCCGCGAGCGCCTCGGCGGCCTCGACGCCGATGAACCCAGCCCCGAGCACGACGGCGCGGCGCGCCCCGCCCTGCACGCGCGCCCGCAGCGTCCGGGCGTCGTCGACGGTGCGCAGGGTGCGCACCCGCGGGGAGTCGAGCCCGTCGATCGCCGGGCGCACGGCGCGCGCGCCCGGTGACAGCACGAGGGCGTCGTACGGCAGCTGGACGACGCCGTCGGCCGTGGTCGCGGTGACGACGCGCCGGCCGGTGTCCAGCGCGGTCACGTCGTGGCCGGTGCGGACGTCGAGAGCGAGCGCCGCGCGCAGCGACTCCGGGGTCTGCACGAGGAGCCGGTCCGCGTCGGGGATCTCGCCGCCCACGTGGTACGGGAGGCCGCAGTTCGCGAACGAGACGTGCGCGCCGCGCTCGAGCACGACGATCTCGGCCGCCTCGTCGAGACGCCGGGCGCGGGCGGCGAAGCTCATGCCGCCGGCCACTCCCCCGACGACGACGATCCGCCGGCGCGCGGGGGTGGCGACGGGTTCCGGTGCGGTGCGGCTGTCGATCATGCGACGACAATACCCCCGGGGGTATTGATCGTCCCAACCGGCAGGTCAGCGGCGCGCGGCCCGTCCGGTCATTCCTCCACGGCCCGCTCGGCGTCCTGCGCCGACAGCGGCGTCGCGACGTCCTCCAGCGACCTCCGCTCGGCGCCGACCCCCAGGAACATCGCCACCACCCCGCCGCCGATCATCAGCGCGGCGCCGATGTAGTAGCCGACGGCGATCCCGGAGATGTCGCCCGCCGCGCTCGCCGACTCGATCAGCCGACCGAACAGCAGCGGCCCGGTGATGCCTCCGACCGCGGTCCCGATCGCGTAGAAGAACGCGATGCACAGGGCACGCGTCTCCATCGGGAAGACCTCGCTCGCGGTGAGGTAGGCCGAGCTCGCCCCCGCCGACGCGACGAAGAAGATCGCCATCCCGAAGAACGTGAGCGTCCACGCCGTGAGCCCGCCGATCACGAGCCCCGCGACCGCGAGCAGCACGCCCGAGACGATGTACGTGCCCGAGATCATCCGCACCCGCCCGACCTTGTCGAACAGCGGCCCGAGCGCGAGCGCCCCGAGGAAGTTGCTGATGGCGAAGAGCGCGATGTATGCGCCCGTCTGGCCGACCCCGAGGAACGTCTGGAGGGTGTCGCCGAACGTGAAGAAGAACGCGTTGTAGAGGAACGCCTGCCCGACGAAGAGCGCGAGGCACAGCACGGTCCGTCGCGGGTAGTCGGTGAAGACCGTCCGGGCGATCCGGGCGAGGCTCACGGTGCGCCGCTGCTTCACCGTGAGGGTGCCCTCGGGCTCGGGGAGCTCGACGCCGTCCCCCTCGGTCACGCGCTCCTCGATGCCGGCGACGATCCGCTCGCTGTCCTTCTCCCGGCCGTGGATGAACAGCCACCGGGGGCTCTCGGGCACGTTGCGCCGGACGAACAGCACGCACAGGCCCAGCACGGCGCCGAGGGCGAAGCAGAGCCGCCAGCCCAGCCAGGCGGGGATCAGCTCCGGGTTGAGCAGCGGGATGGTCAGCAGCGCACCGCCGGCCGCACCGATCCAGTAGGAGCCGTTGATCGCGATGTCGATCCGGCCGCGGTACCTGGCGGGGATCAGCTCGTCGATCGCCGAGTTGACGGCCGCGTACTCGCCGCCGATCCCCAGACCGGTGACGAACCGCATCGCGAAGTAGTACAGCGGGTTCATCGAGAACGCCGTGAGCACGGTTCCCGTGAGGTACACGAGCAGCGTGATGATGAACAGCCGCTTGCGGCCGAACCGGTCGGTGAGCTGGCCGAAGACCAGCGCCCCGAGGCAGGAGCCGGTCACGTAGACCGCGCCGGCGAGGCCGATGTCCGCGCTGGTCAGGCCGAGACCCGTCTCGCCCTTCAGCGCGTCGGACAGGTTGCCGACGATCGTCACCTCGAGCCCGTCGAGGATCCAGACCGTGCCCAGCCCGATGACGATCATCCAGTGCCAGCGGGCCCAGGGCAGCCTGTCCAGACGGGCGGGGACGTCGGTGGTGATGGTGCGCAGCGACGTCGGCGCGCTCCCGGTGGAGGACATGATCCGGTTGTACCCGCGGTCCCCGATGCGCGCAGCACAGCGGCCAGCACAGCGGCCGGCACGACGACCTGCAGACCCCGTCGAGCGCTTGTACGTTCGATCACATGGTTGCTCACAGGAACAGACGACCGAACGCCCGCCCGGGATCCTCGCGCAGGGCGGCGTCCCTGCTCGGCGCCGCCGCCCTGGCCGCGCCCCTCGCCCTGGCGGCCACCTCGGCGAACGGTGCGGAGACGCGCACCGCGTCCGGGCTCGCACCGCCGGCCGCCTCGGGCGACCTCCCCGGACCGACCGTCGACGACCACGCCGACGTCACCGGGGGGATCGACGGCGCTGCGATGCAGCACCGGATCCTGCACGAGTCCCCCGACCAGGACGCGCCGGGACTCCGCGCCGCCGACGGCGCCCCGCGCGTGCAGGAGAAGGACGCCGGCGACGCCGTCGCCGACGGGGGCGACAGCGCCCAGCGCCTGCCCTCGCCCCGTTCCGTCAGCGGCTGGGAGCTGCGGGTGGACGGCGACCTGGACACGGAGCCGGTCGGCACGGAGGCCGTCGCCCCGAACGAGGAGGACGACGGCGCCATCCCGCTGGCGCGCGACCTCGGCGTCGGCGCCGACCTCCGCGGGGTCTCGACCACCGGCGTCGTCGGCGACGGGCCCCACGGCTCGGAGGGCTCCGGCACCGGCGACTACGACTTCTACCGCATCGACGCCGCGAAGGGCGAGACCCTCACGGTCGACATCGCACCCGAGGACGACCTGGTGCCGAACGCGCTCCTGTACGACGCCGAGGGGAACCTCCTGGTCGGCGCGCAGGACATGACCGGCGAGGGCGCCGTGCACCTCTCCCAGCGGATCGAGGAGCGCGGCACCTACTACGTGGCGGTGGGCAACCACTTCCCCGACGACCCGTTCGACCCGGCCTCGGGCCCAGCCGTCATCACCGAGGGCCCCTACGCGCTCGACGTCACCCTGCACGCGCGCGGCGCGGCCGACACCGACGTGTACGCCGTGCCGCTGCGCAAGGGCGACGTGCTGGGGGCCACCGTCACCGGCTCGGCCCGGCAGGTCGCGGTGCACGAGCTCGACGGAGACCTCGTGCAGAGGTCGTCGGTCGACACGGGGATCATCTACCCGGACGACTCCCCCCTGGCCCGCGGGGGCAACGCGACCGCCCACCACGTCGTCGAGCGCACGGGGCTCTACCTCGTCTCGGTCGCCGACGGCGCGGGCGACTACGCCCTCACCGTGGGCGCGCACCGCGCGCCGTCGACGCGGGGTGACACGTCGGGCGAGCGCGTGCAGACGATCCTGCTCGACTTCAGCGGGCCGTCGTTCGACAACCGCGTCTTCGGCGCCAACGCGCTCGAGCCCGGGGTGCGCGAGATCAGCCCGATGCGCGACTTCCTGCCCGGGTGGGGCCTCGAGGCCTCCGACGAGCGCGCCGTCATCGAGGCCACGACCGCGCACGTCCGGGAGATGCTCCGCGACGAGATCCCCGGCTCGGCCGTCCGGGTCACGAACGACCTGGAGGACCCCGACCTGTTCGGCGAGCCCGGGGTCAGCCGGATCATCGTCGGGGGCACCGTGGCGGAGGCCGGCCTCCTGCCCGCGCTGGGCCTGTCCGAGTCGGTGGACCCGGGGAACTTCGTCCGGGAGGAGACGGCGATCGTCATGCCGGAGCTCATGGCCGGCGACCACCCGATCTCCCTCGACCCGTTCCTCACCGAGGACAGCGACCGCGTCCAGGCTGTCTCGCAGTCGCTCGGGAACGTGGCGGCCCACGAGGCCGGCCACTTCCTCGGGAACTTCCACACCGACGACCACGACGACGGCACGAGCGTCATGAACACGGGCAACCTGCTGCACTTCTACGCGATCGGCCCGGACGGCGTCGCCGGGACCGCCGACGACGACCCCATCGCGATGCGCACGGCCCGGTTCGACCGCCTGCAGGGGCTCTCGGGGGTGGAGGACACGCCGTTCCGGACGTCCGTCGCGCTCCGTTGAGCGCCGCGCGCGGCGCCGCCCGCGGCCGGCCCGACCGGTCGGCTCACGGGTGGCGCCGCGCGAGCCCGGCCAGCTCGACGCGGTTGCGCGCCCCGGTCTTCGCCAGCAGGTGGGAGACGTGGGTGCTGACGGTCTTCTCGCCGATGGTGAGCGCGCGGGCGATCTCGGCGTAGGTCCGCCCGACGGCGACCAGCGCGAGGACCTCGAGCTCCCGCGGCGTGAGACCGGGGACGGGTGCTTCCGGCACGTCGACCGCGGCGGGCACGTCGAGGGGCACGCGGGCGCGCGCGGCCAGGTCGTGCAGGGCGTCGGACACCGGGAGGGCACCCAGCGCCTCGGCCGCCTCCAGCCCGCGGCGCAGCAACCTCAGCCCGGGCGCGCGGGCGCCCGCGTCGAGGAAGGCCTCGGCCCCGCGCCGGCAGGCGTACGCCTCCTCCCACGCGAGCTCGCCCGACGCCGACGCGGCGACAGCCTCCTCCCACAGCGCGCCGTCGTCGGCCCCGCGCGCCCGGGCTTCCTCCGCCGCGGACAGCGCCTCGAGCGCGGCGACCTGCGTCTCGCCCAGGGGCGTCGTCGGCCCGACGTCGCGCACGACGCGCGGGAAGCGCGCCCGGAACGCCTCCAGCCGCCGCGACACGGCGTCGCGCCGTCCCGCGGGCCCGGTCCGCGCCGCCTCGTCCGCCAGGTCGGCCAGCGCGCGCAGGACGAGCGGCACCAGCCACTCGGACATGGTCGGCACCGGTCCGTCGCGCATCAGGCCGCGCAGCGCCGCGTCGTACGCGCCCTCCGCGTCCCCGCGGCCGAGGTGCACCTCCGCACGGACCGTGTCGAACTCGAACGCGACGAACTCCCCCAGCTCGGCGAAGCGCTCGTCGGCGCGCGCGAGGTGCGCCACGGCCTCGTCCGGGCGGCCCTGCAGCGCCGCCAGTCGCGCGGCGACGATGCGCGCCTTGACGTCGGCAAGGGGACCGGGGTCCGCCGCGAGCGCGTCCCGGAGCCGCTCGACGGCACCGTGCCAGTCGCCGACGCACAGGCAGCTGTCCGCCTCGTCGACGGACATCACCGCGGCGTAGGTGTGTGGTGCCCCCAGCTCGACCATCCGCTCGCGGTGCCGGCGCAGCCCCTCGCCGTACGTCTGCGACGACCCCACCTCGATCGCGTTGAGCTGCCACAGGACGGCGTGGACGTACGCCCACCAGTTGCGCGCCCGTGCCGCGACCTCGACGGCCTCCCGCCCGCTCGCGACGCCGGTGACGGCGTCGCCGGCGAAGACCGCGAGCATCGCGTCCGCCGTGAGCGCGAACGTCAGGGCGTCGTCGTCACCGGCCGCGCGGGCGATCTCGACCGCGCGCGGTACCAACGGCTCCAGGCCCTCGACGCCGTGCCAGGTGCCGGCGTGCACCAGCTCCGCCAGCGCGAGGGCGTGGGCGCCGCTGCGCGGCGCCGTCGCCGACAGGCGCACCGCCTCGCGGATCGCGGCGACGTCCATGAAGCCGCGACCCGTCGAGTACTCGAGGTGCACGCGACGCACGAGCAGCCGGGCGGCGACCAGGGGCTCGGCCGCGCGGTCGAGGGCGTCCAGCAGCGCGTCGACCGCCTCGAGCTCCTGCTCGAGCAGCCCGGCGTCCTTCGCCGCGGTCCGTGACCGCTCCAGCAGGTCGCGCCGCGACTCGGCTGCCCGCGGCACGCGAGGGTGCAGCTCGAGGGCCCGCGCCAGCATCCGTTGCTGCTCGGCCGCACCGCCCCGGTCGCCGAGGACCGCTGCCGCCCGGAGCGCGGCCGCGTAGGCGAGCGGCTCGTCCCCCGACCGGTAGGCGTGGTCGGCGAGGGAGACGACGTCGCGCACGTCCGCGCGGCCCGGCCGGTGGTCGGCCGCGGCGACCGCCTCGGCCGCGAGCGCCGCGCACGCGGCGTGCAGGCCGTGGCGCCGCACGTCGTCCAGCGACTGCTCCAGGACCTCCGCGCTCAGGGGGTGGCGGAACCACACGGCCCCGTGGTGCCCCGCCTCCAGCAGACCCGCCCGGGCTCCGTCGTCCAGCGCGGCGCGCACCGCGTCGAGGTCCGTCCCGCACACCCGGGCGAGGTCGTCCGGCTGGGCGGGCGCGCCCACCACGGCCAGGGTCTCGGCGACCGCACGCTCCTCCGGCCCGAGCCGATACCAGGCCCCCACGACGGCGTCGCGCAGGTCGTCGGAGTACGCGTCGGGGACGTTCCGGGCGTCCGGCGCGAGGCCGTCCGCCAGCAGCCGGGTGAAGTAGGGGTTCCCGTGGCTCCGCGAGAACACGTCCTCGACGAGGGGCTCGTGCGCCGGGGCACCGAGCAGCGTCGAGAGCTGCTCGGCCGTGGCGAGGCGGTCCAGCGGTCCCAGGCGGAGCTCGGTGCAGCCCGGCATCCGGCGGACGTCGGCGAGCCAGCGCCGGACGCGCCGCTCCCGCGTGTCCTCGCCCTGGCGCACCGTGGCGACGAGCAGGCACGCCCCGCGGCTCGACCCTGCGACCAGGTACAGGAGCGCGTCCAGCGTGCTGTCGTCCGCCCACTGCAGGTCGTCCACGAAGAGCACCGTGCGCCCGGTGCCCGCGAGCCCGTCCAGCCAGGCGGCGAACCGGAGCGGGAGGGCGTCGCCCGTGGCAGGCTGCCCGGCCCCGGCGCCGAGATCTCCGAGCACCGCTCGCAGCGGCAGGAAGGGGACCGAGACCGCGTCGAAGGGCAGGCACCGCGCCCGGAGCGCGGCGAGCGGGCGGGCGGGCGACGACGCCTCGGCCGCCACCTCGATGGCAGCCTCCACGAGGACGGTCTTGCCCACGCCGGCGTCGCCCTCGACGAGCACGACCCGTGCGGCATCGTCCGCCGCCGTCAGCAGGGACGTCAGGCGGGCGAGCTGCGGGCCCCGTCCGACGAGCGTCGACGTCCCGGCCGTCCCGGCCATGCCTCCAGGATCGCACCGCCCTGCGGGACTCAGGGGGCGAAGTCCCGATCTCAGGTGCGGATCCCGATGCCCCGGCGGTGCGGCGGGACGGACGATCACGGAAACGAACCCGTCCGGAGGCCCCTCATGTCCGCTCACCGCTTCGCCACCGCCCTGCCCGTCGTCGGCCTCGTGCTCGCCGCGGTGCTCCTGCCCGCGTCGGCCCACGCCGACGAGATCGGGGCCGGCCCGACGACCTCGTCCCCCACGTGCCCGCTGGAACGCGTCGGTCATCACTTCGTCCGCTGCGACACCTTCACGGGCGACGGCCGGCCGGCGCCGGCCCACGTCCCGGAATGGACCCCCGGGTCGCTCCGGTAGCGCCGGACGGTGGGGCGCCCACGCCGGGTAGGTTGGCGGCGTGGGCGGACCAGGCGGGGCAGACGACGACGCGGCGCCCCGGCGCGGCTACGCGAAGGGCGCGGCGCGCCGGGCGCAGATCCTGGACCAGGTGCTCCGGATGGTCGCGGAGCACGGGGTCGACGCGTCCTCGCTGCGCTCCGTCGCCGACGCGGTCGGCGTCTCGCACGCCACGCTGCGGCACTACTTCCCCTCGCGCGACGACCTGCTCGTCGCCGTCTACCACGAGCACGAGGTCCAGCGCGGGGACGCCGGGGGCCCGCCGTCCTCGGCCGTCGGCGGGATGCGCAAGAGCGCCGTCCTCAACCGCGAGGTGCCCGGGCTCGTCCAGCTCTACACGACCCTCGCCGGCGACGCCGCGGGCGAGGGCCATCCGGTGACGCGCGAGTTCTTCCGCGAGCGCTTCGCCCGCCTGCGGGCCGAGCTGTCCGACCAGGTCCGCGCCGACCAGGAGGCCGGCCGCATCGACCCCGCCGTCGACGCCGGGGACCTCGCCGCGCTGGCGATCGCGGCGTCCGACGGCATCCAGGTGCAGTGGCTGCTCGACCCTGACGCCGTGGACGGCGCGCGGGTGCTCGAGCTGCTCGAGCGGCTGGTGCCGCCGCCCCCGCCCGCTGCCGCGTCCTGACGTGACGAGGGGCCGGGTCCGCGCGGACCCGGCCCTTCGTCGCAGCGGTGGCGTCAGAAGGTCGACGCCGCCGGGTCGAAGTCCTCCGCCAGCGGCGGCGGGGCGTCGACCGTCGTGGCGACGTCGACCGCCGTCCCCGACTCCGCGGCGTCGCGGACCGCCAGGAGGACGTCGAGCACGTGCAGCGCGACCGCGCCGGACGCCCGCTCGGGCCGCCCCTCGCGGATCGCGCGCGCCAGCTCGACGACGCCCGTGCCGCGACCCCAGGTGGAGCCCGTCGCGGGCACCGTCTCGGGCTCCTCCTGCCCGTACCGCCAGAGGGTCGAGTCGCCGTCGAACACGTTCGGGTCGGGCAGCACGATCGTGCCCGTCGTGCCGTTGATCTCGACGAACCCGGCACGCGGCAGGGCGTGCTGGAACGAGAACGTCGACTGCGCCGACTGCCCGCCGCGGAACTGGATCAGCGCCGCGTGGTGGGTGGGCACCTCCACGGGGAAGGTCGCGCCGGCGCGCGGGCCGGACGCGATCGTGCGCTTCTCGAGCGACTTCGACGACACGGCCTGGACGCGGGACGCCGCGCCGAGGGCGTGCACGAGGGTCGTGACGTAGTACGGCCCCATGTCGAACAGCGGCCCGGCGCCCGTCGCGTACAGGAAGTCGGGGTCCGGGTGCCACGCCTCCGGGCCGGGGACGTGGAACATCGTCGTCGCCGTCAGCGGCTCGCCGATGTCCCCCCGGGCGATGGCGCGCAGCGCGGACTGGATGCCCGCGCCGAGGACCGTGTCCGGGGCGCACGCGACGCGCAGCCCCTTGGCCTCGGCGGCCGCCAGCAAGGCAGCGGCCGACGAGTGGTCGGTCGCGATCGGCTTCTCGCTCCACACGTGCTTGCCGGCCGCGACGATCTGGTGCCCGACCTCGGCGTGCACGGCCGGGATCGTCAGGTTGACGACGATCTCGATGTCGTCGCGGGCCAGCAGCTCCTCGACCGTGCCCGACGACGCGACCCCGTACTTCTCCGCCTGGGCACGCGCGCGGTCGAGCAGCACGTCGGCGACCATCCGGACCTCGACGTCGGCGAACTTCGTGAGGTTCTCGAGGTACTGCGTCGAGATGTTCCCGGCACCGACGATGCCGACGCCCACGCGGCTCACTTGTCGTTCTCCTGCAGCCAGGCGAGGGACGCGGCGACGCCCTCGAAGACGTCGCCCGCGTAGGAGTCGAACTCCACGACGCGGATGGCCTGCGGCGCGGCGGCGAGGATCGACGGCACGTCGACGTCGCCCTGGCCGGCGGGCACCTGGTTCTCGTAGGCGGCCTTGAGCGCGGGCGGCACCTCGAGCGCGCTCTCGCTGGACGGCAGCACGGTCGCGATGTCGCCGGACACCTCGCCGTCCTTGACGTGGATCGCGACGACCCGGTCGCCGAGCGTCTTGAGCACGGCCGGCGCGTCGGCGCCACCGACGGTGGCCCAGAACGTGTCGACCTCGAGCACGGCCTCGGGGTCGAGGTGCTCGGCGAAGATCTCGAAGACCGGCCGGCCGTCGACCTTGTTCGTGAACTCCCACTGGTGGTTGTGGTAGCCGAACCGCAGGCCGTGACCGGCCGCGCGGACCGTCAGCTCGTTGACGCGGTCGGCGAGCTTCTTCGCGTCGTCCGCCGTCTGCCACCGCTCGGTCGGGACGAACGGGTCGATGACGATCCCGATCCCGAGGCGGGTGGCGGCCTCGAAGACGACGTCGGGCTCGGCGACGTCGATCACGGCGGCGTGGCCGGACGGCGCGGCGAGGCCCGTCGCGGCGAACGCGCGCTCGAAGTCGGCGACGCGCTCGACGAACGCGTACGGCTCGACGTGCTCGTACCCGATCTCGCGCACGCGTGCGACGGCGGCGTCCAGGTCGGCGGCGATGGCATCCCGCAGCGAGTACAGCTGCACGGACGTGGTGGGCATCTGGGGCTCCTTCGCGTGGTCTGCGGTCCGACTTCCGTCGATGCCCGTACAGAAGTACGCCGCACCGCGCCGGAAGCCGGGACGAGCCTACCCCCAAAACCTCACAGTGGAAGGTTTCTGTGCCGATGAGTTCTCCCGGCGGCCCCGGTCTCCCCCGTGAGCCGGCCGACCGTCCCGGGGCTGGACGACCTCAGGAGGAGAACCATGGGACTCATCCACCTCGAGCTGTTCGCCACCCTCGACCTGGTCGCCCAGGCGCCGGGCGGCCCCGACGAGGACCCGGAGGGCTTCCCGTTCGGAGGCTGGCAGGCCCCTCTCATCGACGAGGTCGCCGGCGAGCAGATCGACGCCGCTTACGGGGAGGGGACGGACGCGCTCCTGCTGGGGCGGCGGACCTACGACATCTTCGCCGCCTACTGGCCGCACCAGAGCGGCGGGGGCCAGGACGGCGACATCGCGACCCTCTTCAACAGCATCCCCAAGTACGTCGCCTCCCGCGGCACCCCCGACCTCTCCTGGGCGGGCTCCACCCAGCTAGGCCCGGACCTGCCCGCCGCCGTGCGCGAGGTCCGCGACCGGCACGAGCACGTGCGCGTCGTCGGCAGCCTGAACCTCGTGCAGACGCTCCTGCACGAGAAGCTGTTCGACCGCATCGACCTCTGGGTCCACCCCATCGTCCTGGGCGTCGGCAAGAAGGTGTTCGACGGCGGGGAGGTGCCCACGAACCTCAGGCTCCTCGAGCCCCCCGCCGCCGGCCCCAGCGGCACCGTGTACCTCCACTACGGCCTCGCCGACGGCGTGCCCGCCACGGGCGACATGGGCGCGCCGGACCGCGGCGTCTGACGGTCGAGCCGACCCGCCCGCGGGCGACGACGTCCGGTTCAGTCCTGCGGCGGCCGGCGCATCCGCTTGACGCCGGCGCGGCGCTTCTTCGCGTCGATCCGCCGCTCGGCCGACCCGCGGGTCGGGCGCGTCGGGCGGCGGCGCGGCCCGGGCGGCGCGAGCGCGTCGGCGACGAGCGCCGCGAGGCGGGTCCGCGCGGCGTCGCGGTTGCGCAGCTGCGCGCGGTGCTCGGACGCCGCCACGGTCACCACGCCACCGGACGTGCGGCGCTCGAGCCGCTCGAGGATCCGCGCGCGCTGCGTCTCGGTGAGGACCCTCGAGGCCTTGACGTCCCACGAGAGCTCGACGCGCGAGTCGGCCGTGTTGACGCCCTGACCGCCCGGCCCCGACGAGCGCGAGAAGCGCCAGGACAGCTCCGCCTCCGGGAGGACGAGGCCTGCCGTCACGCGCAGTCCGGTTCCGTCGTCGTGCACCCGCTCATCATGCCCGACGGAGGTGCATCGACCACGCTGCCCACACGCGGCTCATGACCAGCACCGGTGCCCCTCGCCCGCGTCGCGCCGTCACCGGGCCGCTGCTCTTCCAGTTCACCGGGTCCCCCGTCGACCATCCCCACGTGTGGTCACCGACGCGTTCACACCTCCTCCTCGTCCGGGTAGGGGTAGTACGACGTCCCGAGCTTCGGGGTGCAGGCGACCGTCAGGAAGGGCTCCGCCTGGTCCGGCGCGTCGTGCAGCGGGAAGCCGGCGCTGAGCAGGGGCGAGTACGCCACGGTGAGGAACTCGTCGCTCATGCGATCACGCCCAGGCCTGCTCGGCGACCAACGGGTCGTTCGAGAGCTCGGGCGCGACCGGCTCGTCCGTCGCCCTGCTCCTGGCGCGCGGCGCGGCGAACGTCGGGTCCGTCGGTGCCGCCTCGTG
>Ga0160442_100094_pt1 | contig 103917 bp, 99 predicted proteins | sample HID1971M_E1MG_FD_108252 | JGI IMG/M metagenome (GOLD analysis project Ga0160442, IMG submission 108252) | Enriched millipede-associated microbial communities from UW Madison campus, WI, USA - HID1971M_E1 MG | ecosystem: Host-associated > Arthropoda: Insects > Digestive system > Unclassified ... | reverse complement strand
GACGCCGTCGCGCCCACCGACACCGCTCTCGTCACCGAAGGAGGCCGGTCATGACCGCCACCACCGCCACCACCGCTCCCGCGCGGGTGCGATCGTCCGGCGCCGGATGGCGCGGGTTCGGCCGCCTGATGCGCACCGAGGCCGTCGTCTGGCTGCGGGACTCGACGTCCGTGTTCTTCGGGATCCTCTTCCCCACGGTGCTCCTCGTGGGGGTCGGGTTCGGCATCCCGGGGATGCGGGAGCCGATGACCGACGACGTCCCGCCCGACTCGATCTGGTACGGCGTGACGCCGATCGCGACGTACCTGCCCACCGTGCTCGCCATGGCGATCGGCACGCTGGCGATCCTGTCGCTGCCGGTCACCTTCGCGACCTTCCGCGACAAGGGCGTGCTGCGCCGGTTGTCCACGACGCCGATGCGGCCGCAGGCGATCATCGTGGCGCACCTGGTCATCAACGTCGTCACCACGTTCGTGGGGGTGGCGCTGGCCCTCGCCGTGGCGCAGGTGGCCTTCGGCATCGTGCGACCGGAGCAGCTCGGCGTCGTCCTCGGCGCGTTCGTGCTGGGGATGCTCTCGCTGTTCTCCCTGGGCATGCTCCTGTCCGCCGTGGTGAACAAGCCCTCGACGGCGAACGCCGTCGCCTCCCTCGTCTACTTCCCGCTGCTGTTCCTCGCGGGGCTGTGGACGCCGGGCCCGATCATGCCGGACGTCGTGCGGCAGGTCGGCCAGTTCACCCCGATGGGTGCGGCCGCGCAGGCGATGGACACCGGCTGGTTCGGTGACGGGTTCCCCCTGCTGCAGTTCGTCGTGATGGCGGCCTGGACGGCGGTGCTGCTGCCGCTCTCGATCCGGCTGTTCCGCTGGACGTGACCACCCGGTGGTCGAGCCTGTCGAGACCGTCACCCGGTGGTCGTCTCGACAGGCTCAACCAACGGCGAGCGGGGGAGTAGGGTCCCTGCCCATGCGCAGAGTTGCAGAGCTCGTGGGTCAGTGGTTCGCCGTGCTCGTCCTGCTCGGTGCGGTCGCCGGGCTCGCGGCGCCGGACGCGTTCGCGCCGCTGGCGGCGCACGTCCCGCTGCTGCTGGGCATCATCATGTTCGGCATGGGGCTGACCCTCACGGGTCAGGACTTCGCGCTCGTCGCGAAGCGCCCCGGAGCCGTCGCGATCGGCGTCGTCGCCCAGTTCACGATCATGCCTGCGCTGGCGTGGGCGATCGGGCACCTGTTCGGGCTCGAGGGCGAGGCGATGATCGGGATGATCCTCGTCGGCGCCGCGCCCGGCGGCACGGCGTCGAACGTCATCGTCTACCTCGCCAAGGGCGACACTGCGCTGTCCGTCGCGCTCACGACGGTCTCGACCCTCCTGGCGCCCCTGCTCACCCCCGCCCTCGTGCTGTGGCTGGCGGGCACCGACCTGGACGTCACCTACAGCTCCCTCGTGACCTCGATCGCCCAGGTGGTGCTGTTCCCCGTGATCGCCGGGCTCCTGGTGCGCACGTTCGCGGGGCGGATCGTCGAGCGCTACATGCTGCCGTACCTGCCGCTGGTGTCGGTGCTCGGGATCGTCGTGGTCGTCGCCGCGATCGTCGGGGCGAACGCCGACGCCGTCCTGAGCACCGGCCTGCTGGTCGCCCTCGCCGTCGTCGTGCACAACTGCGCCGGGCTGCTGCTCGGGTACGGCGCGGCCGCCGCCTTCCGGTTCGACGAGCCCGCCCGCCGTGCGGTGAGCGTCGAGGTGGGGATGCAGAACTCCGGCCTGGCGGCCAGCCTCGCCACCACGTACTTCAGCCCGGCCGCCGCGCTGCCCGCCGCGCTGTTCTCGGTGTGGCACAACGTCTCTGGCTCCGTGCTCGCGTCGTACTGGGCGCGTCGGCCCGTGGCGACGGACGACCGGCGTGCGGCCGAAGGGGCGTCTAGCCTGCAGCCGTGAGGCCGTTCCTCTTCCTCGGTACCCGCGCGGAGGACGTCGCGGCCGACGGCGAGTACGCAGCCGTGCTGCGCTACTCCGGGCTGGCCGCCACGTCCCTGCGGCGCGTGCGCCTCGAGCAGGAGCCGCTGCCTGCGGTGGACCTCGACACGCTGTCCGGCGTGATCGTGGGCGGGGGACCGTTCAACTCCAGCGACCCGGACGACGAGAAGTCGGCCGTCCAGCACCGCGTGGAGCGGGAGATGGCGACCTTGCTCGACGACCTGGTGGACCGCGACTTCCCGTTCCTCGGCGCCTGCTACGGCGTCGGCACGCTCGGCACCCACCAGGGCGGCGTCGTCGACCGCACGTACGCCGAGCCGGTCGGACCGGCAGAGATCGAGCTGACCCCCGAGGGGCTGGCGGACCCGCTGCTCGCAGGGATGCCGGCCCGGTTCACCGCGTACCTGGGCCACAAGGAGGCGGTGCGCGAGCTGCCGCCCTCGGCCACCCTGCTCGCCCGCTCCGCTGACGCCCCCGTGCAGATGTTCCGCGTGCGCCGGAACCTGTACGCCACCCAGTTCCACCCCGAGCTGGACCTGGCCGGCATCGAGCAGCGGGTCGAGGTGTACCGGACCTACGGGTACTTCCCGCCCGAGGAGGGCGACCGCATCGTCGCGCGCTCCCGCGAGCACCGGGTCACCGAGCCGATGAAGATCCTGCAGAACTTCGTGGCCCGCTACGCCCGCCCCGCGAGATAGAGAAGGCAGGTCCGCGAGATAGAGAGGCCCGGACGAGACCGCAGACCTGCGGTCTCGTCCGGGCCTCTCTATCTCGCGGACCTGCCTTCTCTATCTCGCGGTCAGCCCCGGTTGCGCGGCGTGGTGACGTCCACCGTCATCACGCCGTTCTTCGAGTTCACCGACTTCACGGCGATCTTCGTGCCCGTGCCGCCCACGACGACCGACCCGCCCGGGTTGGATTCGTCGTAGTACGCGTACGGGTCCTTGTCGTTGAAGACGTTCTCCGCCTTCTCCTTCCACGTCCGCAGCGTCGTCATGCCCGTCGGCGTCTCCCGGTGCAGGGTGAACGCGTCGGACTTGCCGAGGCCGAACGTCGCGTCGAACGCCTGGATGCGGTTGCGGGCGAGCGCGCCGTCCGACCACCGCAGCGCCTGCGCGTTCGCGTCGACCGGCAGGGCCTGCCCGCCGCCCGGGTGCTGCGACGTGTTGTTGTCGCCGTAGAAGCTGTTCGCGTACCAGACCAGCAGGCCGTCCTGGTAGGGGTAGTGCTCCACGGTGTTCGGCTTGGAGAGCGTCCAGCCGAAGTTGTACGGCCCGGTCTCGAGGGTCGTGTCGTAGCCGGCGTACTGCCGGTTCTCCGCCACGTAGTAGTGCGAGTACTCGACCTCGTACGTGCCGTCCGCGCCGATGACGTGGAAGCCGTCGTTCGTCCAGCCCTCGAACCCGTCGGAGAAGTCCTCGGTCAGGGCGTCGCCCACGGCCACGTCGTCGACCGTGAGGCCCAGCAGGTTGAGCCCGCCGTCGCTCTGGTAGCGGAAGCGGACCTGGGCGTCCTGGCCGGCGTACTCGGCGAGGTCGGCGGTGAGGTCCACCCACTTCTCGGCCGAGTCGCCCGAGATGCCGCCGTTCGCGTCCGCGTCGGACAGGTTGGTCGCCAGCGGCGTCCAGCTGGAGCCGCCGTCGGTCGAGACCTCCGCGAAGGCGTGGTCGTAACCCGGCTCGATCTCGTACTGCACCTTCGCGGTGAGGGACGCCCCGTCGGGCACCGTGAACGACGGCGACGTGAGCGTGTAGTTCGCGTTGCTGCCGGTGCCGGAGTAGGCGAACTGCCCGTCGTGCGGGTCGACGCCGAGGTCGACGTCCTTGACGCCGTCGGGCAGGTTCACGACCACGGCCTGCGGGTTCGTCGTGGCGTGGTACGACGGGCCGAGCTTGACCGTGGCGCGCTCGCCCTGGTCGACGGTGGCGTAGTCGAGCCAGCCCAGGAACATCTTCTCCGTGGCGCCCATGTGGTTCGGCGTCGTGCCGATGGTGCCGTCGCCGTGGCCGAGCCACGAGCCGGAGCTCATGAGGGTCCAGAAGCCGGTGCCGTTCTCGCCGCCTTCGGTGTCGTAGTAGTCGGGCAGGCCGAGGTCGTGGCCGAACTCGTGCGCGAAGACCCCGAGGCCGCCGTTCTCCGGCTCCGTCGTGTAGTCACGGATCCAGATGTCGGAGTCGCCGATCTTGATGCCGCCGACCTTCGGGAACCCGGCGGGGCCGTTGGTGCCCAGCGGGTTGACCGCCCACCGGTGCGACCAGATGGCCGACTCCGGGGCGCCGGCCTCCTCGCCCTCGCCCGCGTGGATGGCCTGGAAGTGGTCGATGTAGCCGTCGGCCTCGTCGAAGATCCCGTCGCCGTCGATGTCGTAGCGGTCCCAGACGTCGAACGACTGCAGGTACTCGTCGATCTCCTCGGCCGTCTTGCCCTGCGCGACCTGGTCCGCGTACCAGGCGTCGGCCGAGTCCTGCACGAAGCGCGTCATGTCCGTGTTCGACTCGGTCTGCCCGTACGACGCCGAGTTGAACGGCACGGTCACCCAGTCGGACACGTCGCCCTGCAGGTCGAAGCGGCCCGACGACATCTCGTCGTAGACGCCGGCGAACGACTCCCCGTCCTGGTCCTCCAGGCCGGTGAAGAACATCTCCTCGTAGTGCTCCTGGGAGAAGTCGGGCTCCCAGTAGGTGGAGTTGTCGCTGCGCGTGGGCTCCGGGATCTCGTTGTGCTCCGGCCCTGACTGCGGCGCGTCGGGGAAGCGCGGGTCGGCCTGGTCGCCGAAGTCGACCAGGAACGTGAGCAGCTGCGCCGTCTGCTCGGTCTCGTACTCGACCCACTGGTTCTTGCCGACCTTCACCGACTTCGACGTGTGGGCGCCCTTGCCCAGCGTCTGCACGGTGGCGTCACCCATGGCGACGCGGTCGACGGCCTCCTGCTTGAGCGCGGTGCGCTTCTCGGCCAGCGGGTCGGGACGGTCGTCCTCCTTCACGTGCGCCGCGGGGTCGGACGGTGGGGCGTCGGACGCGGGCGCCGAGGACGCCGACGCCGCGATGCCGGGTACGAGGACGGCGGCGGTCAGCAGGGCTCCCGCTGCGCCGAACGCGCTCGTGGTGCGTGCTCTCACGGTTTTTCCTCCAGGGGTGTCGGAGCGACCCGGCCGTGGCGGCCGGGCACCGTCGTGCCGGGGCGCGTCGCTGCGCCGGGGCAAACTGTGGCGGGGCACACATAACCACTTCCGGGTTTCACCCGCGAGACGAACAGGAAACGTGTCGTCGGCCGGGACGGACGCGGTCAGGGTCAGCCCGCGGCGTCGTACGCCTCCCGCACCCAGGCGGCGACCTCGTCGTCCAGCTCGGCCGGGCCGTGCACCTCGACGTGGTGCGTCCACACACGTGAGGAGGGGTGCACCACCTGCTTCACCCGCGGCGAGGCCTCCTCGCGGGCGAGGACGAACGAGACCACGGCGGGCGCGTCGACGTGGTCGCGCACCCCCACCCACGGCGGCCAGACGAACGCGAACCCGCGCCGGCGGCGGAACGCGACCTGCGTCTTCGTGGTGCGCGTCGTGACGTCGTCGCCGGTCACCTCCGCGACGAGCGCCGCGAACGCCCGGCAGATCGCCAGGCCCGCGGGGGAGTGCGCGAACAGCTCCTCGGGGGTGGACGGCGTGGCGGGGGTCGGCACGGGCGCGTTCCTCTCGGGGCGGGGTCGGTCAGCGCACGAAGTAGGGGGCTCCGGAGCCGGCGGCGAGCCAGCCGAGGGCGTGGCCCAGCCGCTCCGCGGAGGAGGGCGCTAGGTCCGTCGGGACGTCGTCGGGCGCGAACCACGCGACGTCGGTGCACTCGTCGTCGGCGACGTGCGCACGCGCGGCCGCGGCAGGGTTCGCCGCCCGGCACAGGAAGCACAGGTCGAGGTACTGCGAGCGGTCGCCGTTCGGGTACTCGACCGGCGGGGTGACGGTCACGGCGACCAGGGCGTCGACGACGACGTCGACGCCCGTCTCCTCGAGCACCTCGCGCGCCAGCCCGACGGCGGGGTCCTCGCCCGGCTCGAGGATGCCGGACACCACCGCCCACAGGCCGTTGTCGGCCCGGCGGCCGAGCAGCAGCCGCCCGTCGTCGTCGAGCACGACGGCGGACACCCCCGGCAGCCACAGCAGGTCGTGGCCGACGTGGGAGCGCAGGGCGGAGACGAACCCGGGCACCGGCATGGCGTCGACCCTACGGCGGTGCGTGTCCGGCCGCCGGACCGGATGGTGGACGCGAGTGGACGGAAGCGGGACGCGCGACGTACCGTCGTCGCCGTGGACATCCGTTGGTATTGGCGCTTTACGCCGGCTCCGGTAGGGGCTCGGCGGGCTGACGCCTGACCGACGACTACTCCGGAGCCAGCACAGGGCCTGGGACGCATCACGCGTCCGGGCCCTTCGTCGTCAGACGGGCCGCTCCGGTCGGGCATGGACCACGGTTCGAGAAACGCCGCGACGACGACGCCGAGCCTCCACCCCCGACCGCCCCGCCGCCGACACCCTCCAGGAGCCCCGCGATGAGCACCGCCACCACCGGCACCACCGACCGCACCGCGCCGTCCGAACCCGCCCGGCCGCATACTGACCTGATGGCAGAGACCTCCGACCTGCGGGTCCGTGCGCTCGACCCGTTGCCCGCACCCGGCGTCATGCGGGCGGAGCTGCCGCTCGGCACCCCGCGCAGCGACCTCGTCACGACGTCCCGCCGCGAGGTGCGCGACGTCCTGCGCGGCGAGGACGACCGGCTGCTCGTCATCGTCGGCCCGTGCTCCGTGCACGACCCGGCCGCCGCGCTGGACTACGCCCGCCGGCTGGCGCCGGTGGCGCGGGAGCTGTCCGACGACCTGGTCGTCGTGATGCGGGTGTACTTCGAGAAGCCGCGCACCACGGTGGGCTGGAAGGGCCTCATCAACGACCCGCACCTGGACGGCTCCCACGACGTGCACCACGGCCTGCGCCTGGCGCGCGAGGTGCTGCTGGGCGTGCTCGACGCGGGCGTGCCCGCCGCGTGCGAGTTCCTGGAGCCCACCAGCCCGCAGTACATCGCCGACGCCGTGACCTGGGGCGCGATCGGCGCGCGCAACGCGGAGTCGCAGGTGCACCGGCAGCTCGCGTCGGGCCTGTCGATGCCGGTGGGGTTCAAGAACGCGACGGACGGCGACGTGCAGATCGCCGTCGACGGCTGCATCACGGCGGCGAGCGAGCACACCTTCTTCGGGGCGGACGCGCAGGGGCGCGCGGCCGCGGTCGAGACGACCGGCAACCCGGACTGCCACGTCATCCTGCGCGGCGGTCGCGGCGGCCCGAACTACTCCGAGAAGGACGTGGCGGACGCGCTGGCGGTGGCGCGGACGTCCGGCCTCGGCGGGGCCGTGGAGGCGGGCGTCGTGGTGGACGCGTCGCACGGCAACTCCGGCAAGGACCACGTCCGGCAGGCCGAGGTGGTCCGTGAGCTCGCGGCGCGCATCACCGACGGCGAGCGGGACGTCACCGGCCTCATGATGGAGAGCTTCCTCGTGGCCGGGGCCCAGAAGCCGGGGCCGCTCGACGGGCTCGTCTACGGCCAGTCCGTCACCGACAAGTGCCTCGACTGGGACACCACGGCGGACCTGCTCGGCACCCTCGCCGCCGCCGTCCGCGCGCGCCGCGAGGCCTGACGGCCGCGAGCGTACCTGTCGGTCAGGAATCACCCGCGCAGTCCTGACCGACAGAGACGCTCGCGGGGCGTCCGGGACTATGCTCCCGGCGTGCGCGACGATGTGCTGGACCTCCGGCTGCGGGTTCGACGGCGGACCCTCCTGGTCGCCGGAGCGGTGGTCGTGCTGCTGACGGGCGGGGCCTGCTGGTGGGCGCTGTCGGCGAGTGCTGACGTCGAGCTCGGGTCGATGTACTCGTCGGGTGCCGGCTTCACGGACGAGTGCACGTATCCCGACGAGGACTTCTGGGCGGTCTTCGCCGGGGACCAGGACCTGGCCGCCGTGCAGACCGTCCGCAACGACGCGCGCTGGCCGATCACGGTGACGAGCCTGCTGCCCGACGTCTTCCGGTTCGGCGCCGTCGCCGCCGACCCGCGGGACGACTACGCGTTCGACCCGTCGGACGGCCTCCCTCCCGCGGGCGACCTGAGCGACCAGGTCGAGATCCCGCCCGGGCGCGAGGTGGCGATGTGGGTCGTGGGGCCGTGGGGCCCGATGGACGCGGACACGGGATACGGCGGCGCGACCAGCATGCGCACGGGGATCGAGCACGCACCGGTCCGGGTCCGTTCGCTCGGGATGGCCCGGGAGACGGACGTCCAGCTCGAGAAGGTGCTGTGGATCAGCGACCTCGACCTCGACTCGGCCCGGTTCCGGGACGAGCTCACGGAGCTGTGCGCGGGCTGACTCCCCACCGACCGACAGCGGCGACCCATCCGGGAACCGTTCGGTGCCGAACACCCTGTGCCCGGACGATCCGGGAGCGGAGAGGGGAGCCACGGCCGGTCATGACGTCGTCCCCGATCCGCAGCGTGCCACCGGGCACGACGGCGCCGCCCGGGGTGCGGCAGACTGTCCGGGTGCCACCACCCACGACCGCCCGCGGCCCCGTCGACGCCGCGCTGATCGCGTGCGTGGACGGTGACCCCGCGACGTTCGGCACCGTCTACGACGCCCTCGCCCCGGTGGCGTACGGCACGTCGATAGGGGTGCTCCGCGACCCGGACCACGCCGCAGAGGTGACCCAGGAGGTGATGGTCGAGGTGTGGCAGAAAGCAGCCCGGTTCGACCCGGCGCGCGCCTCCGCGCGCACCTGGGTCGCGACCCTCGCCCGTCGCCGGGCCGTGGACCGTGTGCGCGCGGAGCAGGCCCGCCGCGACCGCGACCAGCGTGACCTCGACGCGTCCGTCGCGGGCGCACCCCACGATGCCGTCGCCGAGGACGTCGAGCGCAGGCTCGAGGGGGCGGCCGTGCGCCGCTGCCTCGACTCCCTGACCTCGACGCAGCGCGAGGCCGTGGTCGAGGCCTACTACGGCGGGCGCACCTACCGCGAGGTCGCCGACCGGCTCGGCGCCGCCCTCCCGACCGTCAAGAGCCGGATCCGCGACGGCCTCGGCCGCCTGCGCGACTGCCTGGGGGTGGCCCGTGGCTGACGACGACACCACCCGCGACGCCTGGGAACTGCTCCCGGCGTACGCCCTGGACGCGGTGGACGAGCTGGAGCGACGGACGGTCGAGAGGCTGCTCGCGGCCGACCCGCAGGCCCGCCGTGCCCTCGACGAGTACCGCGACGTGGTCGCGGCGTTCACGGTCGAGGAGGCGCCGCCCGCCCACCTGCGCGAGCAGGTGATGGCGCGGGTGGCGGCGGCCCCGCAGGCCGGCACACGCCCGGCCGGGGCCGGCGCCGCGACGCCGCCCGCGCGGCCCCGTCGACGCTGGGGCCTCGTCGCGGTCGCGGCGGCCGCCGTCGTCGCCGTCGCGGTGCCCACGACGGTCGCCGTGCGTGCCACCCAGGAGCAGGCCCGCCTGCAGGAGCAGGTGGACACGGTCGCGCAGATGATGGCCGACCCGTCCGCCACGCTCGTGCGCGCCGACGTCACGGGCGGCGGCGAGGCGACGGTGCTCACCTCGGGCGACGACTACCTCTTCACGGCGAGCGGTCTGCCGGGCCCGGGCGACGGGCACGACTACCAGCTGTGGGTGGTCGGCTCCGGTGGCGACGTGACCCCCGCGGGAGTGCTGCAGGCCCAGGACGGTTCCGTCGAGCACCTGGTGCAGGACCAGCCGGGCGTCGGCGTGGCCGTGACCGTGGAGCCCGACGGAGGCTCGGAGCAGCCCACCACCGACCCGATCGTGGTGCTCGCCGAGAGCTGAGTGGTGCTCGCCGAGAGCTGAGGCGTCGCACGGATCGTCGGCCGGCGTGGCCGCGCCCACGCTGTACCACCACTTCGGCGGCAAGGACGGTCTGCTCCAGGTCGTCGCGGAGGACGCCTTCACCGCGCAGGCCGCCCGGCTCCTGCTCGCCGGGCTCGGCGCCGCCGCCGACCTGTTCACCGCGGCGGAGGAGGCCCTGCTGCGGCAGTGGTTGCGCGTCCTGACCCAGCACCCGGCATCTCCGCGGGACAGGCGAGAGGAAGGACAGGACGAATGACAGGTTCCACCGAGGAGTTCACGAGCACCCATCCGCTGGGAGGCACGGATCGCGTCCCGCGTCTCGGCTACGGAGCCATGCAGCTGGCCGGCCCCGGGGTGATCGGGCTGCCCGAGGACGTCACCGGCGCGATCGAGGTGCTGCGCCGAGCCGTGGACCAGGGGGTGCGGTTCTTCGACACCGCCAACGCCTACGGACCTCGCACGGTCAACCAGCTCGTCGGACGGGCACTGAGCCCGCTCGCCGACGACATCGTGATCGGGAACAAGGTCGGAGCGCGACGCGGTCCCGCCGGCGAGTGGCTGACCGACAGCCGACCCGAGACGGTGCGCACCCAGGTCGAGGACGCCCTGCTCGACATGCGCACCGAGTCCAGCGCCCTCACCTACCTCCGGCTGTTGGGCGACAGCCAGGCACCGGGGAGCACCCCTGCCGAGGCCGTGCCGCTCGAGGAGTCGCTCGGCGCGCTCGTCGAGCTGCGCGAGGAGGGCAAGGTCCGCCACATCGGGCTGTCCGGTGCCTCTCCCGAGATGGTGGAGCGTGCCCGGCGGATCACACCCGTCGCCGCCGTCCAGAACCGCTTCAACCTGATCGACCGCAGCGGCGTCGAGGTCCTGGCGGCCTGCGAACGCGACGGCATCGCGTTCGTGCCCTACTTCCCCCTCGCCACCGGTGCCCTCGGCGAGCCCGAGGCGCTCACGCGGCCGGCCCGGCGACTCGGCGTCCCCACGTCCACGGTCGCGCTGGCCTGGCTGCTTCGACGCTCACCCGTGATCATCCCGATCCCCGGCACCAGGTCCTCCGCACACCTGGCCGACAACATCCGCGCGACCGAGATCGCACCGCACCTCACCGAGGAAGAGATCCGGGTGCTGACCGCGGTCGAGGACGAGGGCTCCGCAACACTGAGCACGATGTCGACGCAGATGGTCGACGCCCTGACACGTCGCCGGCGCGCGTCGGCCTGAGCCGGCACCGCCCGAGCGCGACTCTCCCCGGGCACGACGAGGGCCGCCGCACCCCCTGCGTGCGGCGGCCCTGCGAGCCTCGTGGGCGGGACGTCGTCCCTCCGGTGACGGCGCTGCGTCACATCGGGGGCATGAGCACCGAGTCGACCAGGTACACGGTGGCGTTCTGCGTCATGACCCCGCCGCAGACGACGTTGGCGTCGTTGACCTTGAGCTCGTCCCCGGAGCCGGTGACCTCGAGGGTGTCGCCCTGGACGGTCTCGTGCTCTCCGGCGATGTCCTCGGGCAGGACCTGGCCGGGCACCACGTGGTAGGTGAGCACCGTGGTCAGGAGGTCGGCGTCCGTGGAGAGGGTGTCGAGCGTCTCCTTGTCCACCTTCCCGAACGCGTCGTCGACCGGCGCGAACACGGTGAACTCGCCGCCGTTGAGCGTGTCGACCAGGTCGACGTCGGGGTTGAGCTCGCCGCTGACGGCCTGCGTGAGGGTCTTCAGCATCGGGTTGTTGGACGCGGCCACGGCGACCGGGTCGGTCGACATGCCCGTGATGGAGCCGGCGCCGTCGGGCACCTGCTCGGCGTAGGCGTCGCAGCCGGGGCCGACGAGGTTCGCGGCCGGGTCGGCGGACATGTCCTCGCTCATGTCGTCGCTCATCTCGTCCGACGGCTCGTCGGAGGCCATCGGCGACTCCTCCGTCATCGTCTCCTCGGAGGTGGAGCCGGCGTCGGCGCCGGAGTCGGACGAACAGGCGGCGAGCCCCAGCAGGGCCAGGGTGGCGAAGCCGGCGGCGGCGGTGCGAGTGCGAGTACGGACGTTCATCGATCTCTCCTAGCGTCGTCGCCCCGTGCTTCCCCGGGGCGTTCACCGGGGGGTTCGGAGCACCCTGCGGGGCGGATGGGTCGGATCCGCGTTCCATCCGGGAACCCCGCCGCTCCGAACGTCGGGCATGGAGACTCTGGTCCTGATCGGCTTGCTCGGTGGCCTCATCACCGGCATCTCGCCGTGCATCCTGCCGATGCTCCCGGTGATCTTCTTCGCCGGCGGGGTGCAGGGCGCCCGCGAGCCGGCGCTGCGGTTCGACGTGCCGACGGCGGTGCGCACGGGCGCGGGCGGGCAGGTCGAGACGGGCGTCGCGCCGGCGGGCGAGGGCGCCACCGCCGTCGACCTGGCGGACCGGCCCGCCTCGCGCCGTGCGCGGTCGTGGCGCCCCTACCTGGTGATCGCCGGCCTGGTGCTCAGCTTCAGCGCGATGACGCTGCTGGGCTCGCTGATCCTGGGCGCGCTCGGGCTGCCGCAGGACCTGCTGCGCTGGGTGGGCATCGTGCTGCTCGCGGCGCTCGGCATCGGGATGATCGTGCCGCGGTTCGAGGAGGTCCTGGAGCGCCCGTTCCTGCGGCTCGCGTCGCTGGGCTCGCGACGCGCGGCCGGCCAGGACCGGGGCGCGTTCCTGCTCGGTCTCGGCCTGGGTGTGCTCTACGTCCCGTGCGCCGGGCCGGTGCTGGCGGCGATCACGGTCGCGGGCGCGACGGGGGACATCGGGCCGGGGACGGTGGCCCTCACGGTGTCGTTCGCCGTCGGCGCGGCGATCCCGCTGCTCGTCTTCGCGCTGGCCGGTCGCCGGGTCGCCGAGCGGGTGTCGGCGTTCCGCCGCCACCAGCGCGGCATCCGCGTCACGGGCGGCGTCGTCGTCATCCTGCTCGCGGGAGCGCTCGCCCTGAACCTGCCCCAGCAGCTGCAGCGCGCGCTGCCGGACTACACCGGCGCGCTGCAGCAGCAGGTCGACGAGAACGCCTCCGTGCAGGACGCGCTCGACCTGGGCGGGATCGTCACCGACGCCAACCGGGAGCTGTCGAACTGCTCGAACGGCGCGACGGAGCTCGCGGACTGCGGGACGGCGCCGCCGATCACGGGCATCACGACCTGGCTCAACACGCAGGACGGCGCACCCGTCGACCTCGCGGACCTGCGCGGCAAGGTCGTGCTCGTCGACTTCTGGACGTACTCGTGCATCAACTGCCAGCGCGCCATCCCGCACGTGACCGCCTGGTACGACGCGTACCGGGACGCCGGGCTGGAGGTGATCGGCGTGCACACGCCGGAGTTCGCCTTCGAGCGCGAGACGCGCAACGTCGTCGCCGGCGCGCGCGACCTCGGCGTCGACTACCCGATCGCGCAGGACAACTCCTACTCGACGTGGACGGGCTACCGGAACCGGTACTGGCCGGCCGAGTACCTGGTCGACGCCGACGGCACCGTGCGCTACATCAAGCACGGCGAGGGCGACTACGGCGTCACGGAGCAGCACATCCGCGACCTGCTGCAGGCCGCCGACCCGGACGTCGAGCTGCCGCCCGCGACCGACGTGGCGGACACCACGCCGGGCGAGGAGACGACGCCGGAGACCTACCTCGCGCTGAACAAGGTCTTCAACTACTCCGGCGCGCCGGAGTACGGCTCCGGCAAGGAGACCTACGAGCACCCGGACGACCAGCCGCGGGACACCTTCTCCCTCGGCGGCACCTGGGAGGCGGACTTCCAGGGCGCGACGGCGGCGTCCGACGACGCCACTCTCCGGCTCGCCTACCGGTCCACCGACGTGTTCAGCGTCCTCGGTGGCGAGGGCACGGTCACGGCGCGCGTGCTCGCCGAGGACGGCAGCGTGCGCGAGGAGCGGGAGATCGACGTCTCCGGGAACCCGACGCTGTACGACGTCCTGCGCGGCGACGGGCCGACGGAGGGCACCGTGGAGCTCGAGGTGCCGCGGCGCCTCTCGGTCTACACGTTCACCTTCGGCTGACGGTGCCCGCGCGCGAGCGTCTCTGACGGTCAGGATTCACCCGCGGACTCATCGACGGACAGAGACGCTCACGGCGTTCCGGGGTCTATGCTCCCGGCGTGCGCAACGACGGGCGTTCGGGGACATGGCGGGTCCGGCGCTCGAGCGCGCTGGTCGTCGGGGTGCTGGTGCTGGCAGCCGCCGCCCTCGCCGGGTGGTGGGGGGTGTCGGCGAGCGCCGAGGTGCAGCCGGGATCGTTCGAGTCGGGGAGCACGGGCCACCCGGACGAGTGCGCGTTCCCCGACGACGACTTCTGGGCGCTCTTCGCCCGGGACGAGGAGGTCGTCGCCATGCTGACGGTCCGCAGCGACTCCCGGTGGCCGGTCGAGGTGACGAGCCTGCGGCCGGAGGCCTTCCGGTTCGACCGTCGCGTCGTCGGGCCCGAGGACGGCTTCACGTTCCACGACCCGTCCGACGGGCCGCCGCCCGAGGCGGAGACCGCGGAGCGGGTCGTCATCCCGCCCGGGAGCGAGGCCGCGCTGTGGATCCTCTCCCCGTCGGTCGAGGGGGGTCCCGTCGGGGCGGAGGTTCGCGTCGGCGTGAGCCAGGCGCCGGTGCGGGTCCGGTCGCTCGGGATCGCGCGGGACACGGCGATCGACTTCCGCAGGAGCCTCTGGATCAGCGGGGTCGACAGCGACTCCGCCGAGTTCCGGAGCCAGGTCGAGGAGCTCTGCGCGGGCTGACGCGACCGGCGGTGCTCACGACCAGCCCTCCGCCCCCTGCACCCACGGGCTGACGCGCACGTCGGCGCCGTCGAGCACGTCCAGGCCGGCGGGGCCGGCGGCGTCGGGGTACGCGGGCGTGAGGGACGCGGGCTCGGCGCCGGGGACGGAGACGACGTCCACGCTCGTGGTGACGTCCGGGTCGTTCGCCGTGGACATGGCGCGCCACTGCACGGTCGCCAGCGCCCGCTCGCCCGCCGGCACGACGACGCGGCCGGCGACGACGCCGGGCGCGGACTGCTCCACCACGACGTCGTCCTGCGGCTCGCCGTCGGCGTTCCGGAACGTCAGCCGCGGCACGCCGTCGAGGGCGCACGGCCGCCCGGACACGTTCTCGGCGTGCACCGCGAGGTACCGCCCGCCCGCCGCGGCGTCGGGGGTCCCGAGCGTGAGGCGCAGGTCGGAGGGCATGCACGCGGGGGCGTCGTCGTCCTCCGACCACGGGTCGGCGCCGGCGGGCAGCGGCACGGTGTGCTCCTCGGGCGCGGGCGGCTCGGACCCGGCGACCCAGCCGTCGACGCTCGTGCCGTAGCCGGGGTCCCAGAGGGTGTACGCGAGGGGGACGTCGTCGGCGGTGCGGCTTGGGTCGTCGAGCCAGCGGGTCAGCGCGTCCGCCGCGGAGGACGTCGTGGGACCGTCCAGATGCACCTGGAGCCCCAGGACCACGCCGTCGGTCACGACCACGCCCTCCGGGGCCTGCGCGCCGACGGACACGGACGCGACGCCAGGCCGTGCGGCCGCCTCGGCGGCGAGCCGCGCCACCGTCGTGTCGGGTACCCGGCCGGACGTGTCGTACCGGAGGGTGCCGTCGGTCGTGCGCAGGGACGCGGCGATCTCCTGCTCGGCGGCCGTCTGCGCGAGCCGGACGAGCGCCTCCCCGTCGGGTGCCTCCGCGCTCGCGCCGCTCACCGTCGTCGCGCCCGCCCGCCACAGCACGAAGGCGTCCGCGACGGCGGTCGCGTCGCCGTCCTCGGCCACCCACGCCGTCATCGGGTACACCTCGACGCCGTGCACGGTCCGTGGGGCGCCGGCGTGGATCGTCGTGGTGCGGGACAGATCGCGGACCCCGTCGACCCGCGCCGCAGCGACGGCGTCGTCCGCCCGGGTCGCGGCCGCGCTCGCGGCCTGGGGGGAGAGCCCGCCGTCCAGCAGGACGTCGACGGTCGCGCGCGCGACGTCGCCGTCCTTCGCGTCGCGGAGCGTCACCTCGTAGTCGGCGACCTCCGCGGAGACGACGCCGGGCAGGTCGGCGGCCTGCCGCGCCGCCGCACGCAGCTCGTCGGGCACCGGGTCCCACGGGCGCCAGACGACGACCGTGACGGTCGCGGCGGCCAGCAGGAGAACGGCCGCCACCAGGGCAGTCGTGCGTCGTCGGGTCACGACGGGAGCGTGCCAGACCGGCCGGCCGGGCGAGCGGCGGACCTGGGCCTGCTCTGTGCAGATGCTGCGCCCTTCCGGATGAGAACCCCCTCATGGTCGCCTCATCCGTGACTCAGGCAACCTCCGCAGGGTTGCCAGGGTGCGACAGATACCAGCGGTCGAACCCGAGCTCCCGGCGCGACGCCGGGTCGCGTTCTACTCCCACGACACGCAGGGCCTCGGCCACGTGCGGCGCACGTCGCTGCTGGCGCGCGCGGTGGTGGACGCCGACCCGGACGTCGACGTCCTCCTCCTGTCCGGCGCGCGGGAGGCGACGAGCCTGCCCCTGCCGGAGCGCACGGAGGTCGTGACGCTGCCGCGCGTCGGCAAGGACCCCGAGCGCGGCTACGGGCCGCGCACCTGGGGCGGCACGCTGGACGACGTCGTCCGCGTCCGTGCGGGCGTGATCGACGGCACGCTCGCCGCCTTCCGGCCCGACGTGCTGGTGGTGGACAAGGTGCCGCTCGGCGTCGGCGGCGAGCTGCTGCCCGCGCTGCGGCGCCTGCGCGCCGAGGGCGGCACCGCGTGCGTGCTCGGGCTGCGCGACGTGCTCGACACCCCCGAGGTCGCCGTCCGCGAGTGGCGCGAGCAGCGCAGCACGTCCGTCATCGAGCGCTTCTTCGACGAGGTGTGGGTGTACGGCGACGCGCGGGTCTACGACCCGCTCACCGAGTACGCGCTGCCCGGCCGTGTCGCCGCCAGGACACGATTCACCGGATACCTCGGGCGCGGTCGCACGGCGGTGACGGCGCCCGCGACGGAGGACGGGCCGTATGCCCTCTGCCTGGTCGGCGGCGGGCAGGACGGCGCGGCGCTCGCGGAGGCGTTCGCCGCCGCGCCGCTGCCCACCGGTCACCGGGGCGTGCTCGTCACCGGGCCGTACCTGCCCGAGGCGACGCGGGACCGGCTGCACGCCGTCGCCGCCGGCCGCGACGACCTCGAGGTGCACGCGTTCGTGCGCGACGTCGTCCCGCTCGTCGAGGGCGCCGCCGCGGTCGTGACCATGGGCGGCTACAACTCCGTGTGCGAGCTGCTGGCGTCGGGCCGCCCCGGACTGGTCGTGCCGCGCACGCACCCCCGCGCGGAGCAGCTCGTGCGGGCCTGCCGGCTCGCCGACCTCGGGCTGCTCGACGTCCTCGTCGGCGCGATCACCCCCGAGCGGGTGGGCGCCTGGCTCTCCCGCACCGCCGCGACCGGCGGCGTCGCGCGACGCCCCGAGGTCGACGTCGACCTCGACGGCCTGGTGCGCGTCCCAGGGCTCGTCGACGCGCTCGTCGACCGGTTCGCGACCGCCGCCCGCCCGGCGGCCGCCACCCCGCACCCGCAGGACCAGCAGGAGGAGGAGCACCGTGCCACGGCCTGACATCACCCCCATGACCAGCACCCCGTCGACGGCGACAGCCGCCCCGCGCGTCGGCTACGTGACCAAGATGTACCCGCGCTTCTCGGAGACGTTCATCGTCAACGAGGTGCGCGGCCTGGAGCGCCGCGGCGTGGAGATCGAGATCTTCTCCCTGCGGGCGCCCGTCGACACCCGGTTCCACGCGGCGCTGGCCGACGTCGCCGCACCGGTGCGGTACGTGCCGCGCGCGGCCCGCGCGGCGGACGCCTGGTCGGCGCTCGCGGAGGCCCACGACCGGCTCGACCTGCGCGCCCTGCCCGCCGCCACGCTCGTAGACCTGCTGGCCGCCGACCCGGAGGATGCCGTGCAGGCGCTGTGGGTGGCGACGGCCGCGCACGACGCCGGGCTCACCCACCTGCACGCGCACTTCGGGTCGGTCGCGACGACGGTCGCGCGGCTCGCCGCCGCCGTGCTCGGCATCGGCTACACGTTCACCGCGCACGCGAAGGACATCTTCCACGAGTCGGTGGACCCCGCCGACCTGCGGGACAAGCTCGCGGACGCGCGCGCCGTCGTGACGGTGAGCGACCACAACCTCGCCTACCTGCGGGACACCTACGGGCCCGCCGCGGACTCCGTCGTGCGCGTGTACAACGGGCTCGACCTCGACGAGCACGCCCGCGCGACGGCGCCGCGGCTGTCCGGGAGGGTGTGCGCCGTCGGCCGCCTCGTGGAGAAGAAGGGCTTCGGCGACCTCCTCGATGCGCTCGCGCTCCTCGTGGCAGCCGGCCGCGACGTGCACCTCGACCTCGTCGGGTCCGGCCCGCAGGAGGCGGGGCTGCGCGGCCGCACCGCCGCGCTGGGCCTGGACGCGCACGTGACCTTCCATGGCCCGCTGCCGCAGGACCGGGTGCGCGACGTCGTCGCGCGCGCCGCCGTCTTCGCCGCGCCCTGCGTGCTCGGCGCCGACGGCAACCGCGACGGCCTCCCCACCGTGCTGCTGGAGGCGATGGCCCTCGGCACCCCCGTCGTCTCGACGCCGGTCACCGGCATCCCCGAGGCCGTGCGCGACGGCGCGACCGGCCGGCTCGTGCCGCCCGGCGACGCCCCCGCGCTCGCCGCGGCGCTCGGCGCGCTGCTCGACGACCCGGACGAGGCGCGCCGCCTCGCCGACGGGGCGCGGGCCCTGATCGAGAGGGAGTTCGACGTCGTCGCCACGTCCCGGCGGCTGCTGGACCTGCTGGAGACCGCGGCGACGCCCGCCGCGGAGGGGAGGGCGGCATGAGGGTCGCGTACGTGAGCTCCGACCCGGGGGTCCCGGTGTTCGGCCGCAAGGGGTCGTCCGTCCACGTGCAGGCCGTGCTGCGCGAGCTGGTGCGCGCCGGCGCCGAGGTGCACGTCGTCACGACCCGCCCCGGCGACGACGTGCCCGCCGACCTGTACGAAGTCGTCGTGCACGAGGTCCCCGTGGCGCCTACCCGGTCGACGGCGGAGCGCGAGGCCGCGCTGCGAGCCGCAGATGCCCTCGCCGGCGAGGCGCTCGACGCGCTGACCGCCGGTGGCTCTCTCGACCTCGTCTACGAGCGCTACTCCCTGTGGGGCACAGCCGCGACGGCCTGGGCGAGCGACGCCGGGGTGCCGACCGTGCTGGAGGTGAACGCGCCGCTCGTCGCCGAGCAGCGCACCCACCGCGAGCTGGTCGACGAGGCCGGCGCCGAGCGCTGCGCCCGCGCGGCCGTCGGCGCGGCGACGACGGTCGTCGCCGTGAGCGGACCGGTCGCGGCCTGGGCGGCCGAGCGCGCCGGGTCGCACCCGCAGAAGGTCCACGTGCTGTCGAACGGCGTGGACACATGGCAGATCGTTCCGGCCGCGGACCGGTGCGGGGGCCGTCGCGACCTGACGGACTCTTCGCGCGGACGCGTTCACGGGCGCCAGGGCGCCCTCCACTTCGGGAGGGATACGTCCGCGCGAAGAGTCCGTCAGGTCGCGACGGCGTTCACCGTGCTGTTCGTCGGCACCCTCAAGCCGTGGCACGGGCTGGACGTGCTGGTCGACGCGTTCGCCGGGCTGCATGCCCGCGTGCCAGGCGCTCGGCTGCTGCTGGTCGGCGACGGCCCCGAGCGCGAGGCGGTGCTCGCGCGGGCGGACGCTCTCGGCGTCGGTGACGCGGTCGAGCACGCCGGGGCCGTGCCGCCGTCGAACGTCCCCGCGCTGCTGCACTGCGCCGACGTCGCCGTCGCGCCGTACCCGGCGCTCGACGACTTCTACTTCTCGCCGCTCAAGATCTACGAGTACCTGGCGGCCGGGCTGCCCGTCGTCGCGAGCGCGGTGGGGGAGCTGCCGGACGTCCTGGAGCACGGGGCCGCCGGGATTCTCGTCCCGCCCGGCGACGCCGGCGCGCTCGCCGACGCGCTCGTCGCCCTCGCGCACGACGACGAGCGTCGCGCCGCGCTCGGCGCCCGGGCCCGGGAGGTCGCGGTGGAGCGGCACGACTGGTCCGTCGTCGTGCGGCGGGCCCTCGGGTTCGCCGGGGTGCGCCTGCCCGAGCACGCGGAGGCCCGCCATGGCTGACACCTCCGCCGGCGTCGGCGCCGCGAACAGGTACAAGCCGCGCTCGATACGCGAGGCGGGACGCTCGTTCCGCCGCTTCTGGCCGCACCTGCGCCACCACGTGCGCCCGGAGCGCCGGCTGTTCGTGCTGGGCAGCCTGGCGATGCTCGCCGAGGTGGGGATGCGGCTGCTGGAGCCGTGGCCGCTGAAGTACGTGGTGGACGGCATCGTCGCCGCCACGGGCTCGACGGCGGCCGGGCCGGAGCCCGCGAACCTCCCCGCGCTGATCCTGCTCGCGGCGGGGTCGCTGCTCGTGATCGTGCTGCTGCGCGCCGGTGCGGCGTACGCGTCCACCGTGTGCTTCTCCCTGGCGGGCAACCGCGTGCTCACCGGGGTGCGCGCGGACGTGTTCGCGCACCTGCAGCGGCTGTCCCTGCGGTTCCACGACGGGTCGACGACGGGCGACCTCGTCACGCGACTGACCAGCGACGTCACCCGCCTCAAGGAGGTGTCGGTGACGGCGATGCTGCCGATGATCGGCAACGTCGTGACGCTCGTCGGCATGGTCGTGGTGGTCGCCGTGCTCGACCCGCTGCTGGCGCTCGTGATGGTGGTGGTGCTGCCCGTCTTCCTGCTCACCAGCTCGCGCCTGTCCCGCACGATCCGGAAGGTCTCGCGCGACCAGCGCAAGGCGGAGGGGCAGCTCGCGTCGCTCGCCACCGAGACGCTGGGCGCGGTCAAGGTCGTGCAGGCGTACGCGCTCGAGGACCGCATGGGCGGGCGCTTCGCCCGCTCCAACTCCTCGTCGCTGCGTGAGGGCGTGCGCGCCAAGCGCCTGTCGGCCGGGCTGGAGCGCTCCACCGACGTGCTCGTGGGCGTCGCGACCGCCGTCGTGCTGTTCGTCGGCGCGCAGCGGGTGCTCGACGGCGCGCTGACGCCGGGCGAGCTCACCGTGTTCCTCACCTACCTCAAGGCGGCGTTCAAGCCGATGCGCGACATCGCGAAGTACACCGGCCGCATCGCGCAGGCCGGGGCGTCGGGGGAGCGCGTCGTCGAGGTGCTCGAGAGCCGGCCCGAGGTGACCGACGCGAGCTGGGCCCGGCCGATCGGCAGGGCGCTGGGCGACGTCCGGTTCGAGGGCGTGTGGTTCTCCTACGTGCCGGGCCACCCCGTGCTGCGGGGGCTCGACCTGGCCGTGCGGCCGGGGGAGCGGGTCGCGGTCGTGGGCGCGTCCGGGGCCGGGAAGTCGAGCCTGGTCTCGCTGATCTCGCGCCTGCGCGACCCTGACGCCGGCGTGGTCCGGATCGACGGCCACGACCTGCGCAACCTCACGCTGGACAGCGTGCGGCGCTCCGTCGCCGTCGTCCTGCAGGAGAGCGTGCTGTTCCACGGCACCGTCCGCGAGAACATCACCGCGGCCGTGCCCGACGCCACCGACGAGCAGGTCGAGCGTGCCGCGCGCGTGGCGGGGGCCCACGACTTCGTCCTCGCCATGCCGGACGGCTACGACACGGTCGTGGGGGAGCGGGGCGGCACGCTGTCCGGAGGGCAGCGCCAGCGCCTCGCCATCGCCCGCGCGGCGATGCTCGACGCCCCGGTCGTGGTGCTCGACGAGGCCCTCACCGGCCTCGACGAGCAGACCGAGCACGAGGTCGTCGACGCGCTCGGCCGCCTGACGCGCGGCCGCACCACGTTCGTCATCACGCACGACCTGGACGCCGCCCGCGGCTGCGAGCGCGTGGTGCGGCTCGACGGCGGCCGCGTCGTCGCGTCCGGACCGCCCGCCGTCGTGCTCGGCGACGGCCCCGACCTGCCGCCGGCGCCCGCGTCGCCGCGCACCCCGGAGGAGGTGGCGCCCCGTGGCGCCTGACCTGACGCTCGACCGCGCCCGCCCCCTGGCCCTGCGGGAGGTCGCCGCCGCCGACCCCGCGATCCCCGCGCTGGGCGACGTCCTCGACCTCGACCGTCTGACGGCGCGCCTCGCGGACGCCACGGGAGCGCCCGGCGCGGTCTCGCGGCCGTACCTGCGGTACAAGCCGGGCACGAGCGTCGTGCTGGCGTGCCGCTGGACGGGCGGGGACGGCCCGCGCGACGTCCTGGTGCGCGCGTACGCCGACGGGTCGCGCGGCAAGCTCGACAAGGGGCTCGAACCGCGCCGGCCGGGCGAGGTGCTGCTGCTCGACCGGGACGCCCGGCTGGTCGTCACCGACTGGGCCGCCGACCGCCGGCTGCCCGCGGTCCGGGACGTCGCGGCGGTCGCGGCCGACGTCGTGGGGCCGCCCGCGGCGTGGCGGCTGCTGCGCCACAACCCCGAGCGCCGCGCGGTGGTGCACGTCCGCGGCCCGCGCGGCGAGGCGCTGGTGCGGCTGGTGCGGCCGGACGCCGTCGCGCGCGCCGTCGCGGGCTACGCGCTGCTCGGAGCGGTGTCGGGCGTCGCCGCCGTGCGGGCTCCGCGGGTGTGCGCGGTCGACGCGTCCCGCGGCGTCGTCGTCACCGACTGGGTGCCCGGCCGGTCGCTCGACCGGCACGACGCGGCCGGTGCGCTGGACGACGCCGCGCTCCGCGACGTCGGCGCGCTCGCCGCGGAGCTGCACGCCGCGCGACCCGCGGGGGCAGGCCTGCCCCCGCGCCCGGACGGCGCCGTCCCCCTGCACGGCGACCTGTCCCTCGACCAGCTGGTGCGTACCCCGGCCGGCGAGCTGTGGCTGGTCGACGCCGACGCGGCCCGCTGGGGCCGGCCGGCCGAGGACCTCGGCTCGTTGGCGGCCGCGCTCGTGCGGACGCACGCCGACGCCGACGCCGCCGCGGCGCGGCTCGCGGCGGTCCTCGACGGGTATGGCGCGGCGGGGGCCGGCCCGGTGCGGGAGCCGGAGCTGCGCGCCGCCGTCGCCGAGCACCTGCGCCGACGCGCCACCGAGCCGTTCCGGCGGCTCGAGGCGGGCTGGGCGACGACGTCCGCCGCGCTCCGGGCGCTCGCCGACGACCTCGAGGACGGCCGCGGCGGCGCGCTGGGGGCCGCGATGACGGCCGGACGACGCGGCGGCCCCCCGCTCGCCGACGGGTCCCGGATCCGCACGGCGCCCGTCGCCGAGGCGCTGGCCGACGCGCTCGCGGCCCAGGGCCACGCTCTGCGCGCCGTGCTGCCGCGCTCGGCCCACCGGCTGCTCGTCGTCGGCACCGACCGCGACGGCGCCGTGCTGGCCGGGCACTGGGACGCCGGGCCGGCCACCCCGCCCGCCCGCGGGGCGGGGGCGCGCACCGACGGGGACCCCGCGCACGCGCGCGGGCCGGTGCCGGTCGCGGGCGGCGCGCTCGTGCTGCAGCCCGGCGGTGCGGACCCGCGCCTGCCCGGCCTGGCCGCCCGCGTCCGCGGCGGGGCGACGCTCGTCGCGCACCGCTCCGGCCGGCGCGGCGTGGTCCGCGACCCCTCCGGCACGTACACGAAGGTGACGCGCGCGGGCCGCGAGCCCGCGGACGTCGCCGTGCCCCCGGCCGCGTTCGCCACCCCGGAGGTCGTGCACCGCGGCGACGGTTGGGTCACCACCGTCGCGCTGCCCGGGCGCACCCTGCACGAGCTGCTGCGCGACCCCGCCACGCCGGACGCCGTGCTCGACGCCGCCGGACGCGCCGTCGGGCGCGGGCTGCGGCGGCTGCAGGACGCGCCGCCGTCGCCCGGCGTCGCGCAGCACGACGCCGCCGCCGAGGTCGCGGTCGTCGCCCGCTGGTGGGGGCTGGCCGCCGCCCACGGCGCGACGACGGCCGCGGACGCCGATGCCGTCGTCCGGCGCGTGCGGGCCACGCTCGCCGCCGCGCCCGCGGCGCCCCGTGTGCTCACGCACCGCGACCTGCACGACAAGCAGCTGCTCGTGCACGTCGACGGTGCCGCCGAGCACGGCGAGGGCGTGCGCGTGGGCCTGCTCGACCTGGACCTCGCCGCCGTCGCGCCCTCGGCGCTCGACCTGGCCAACCTGCTCGTGCACCTCGAGCTGCGCGCCCACCAGGGCGTGTGCCCGCCCGCGCGCGCCGCCGGCGTGGCCCGCGCCGTCCTCGACGGCTACGGCGACGGCGACGGGCCCGACCCGGGCGCGCTGCGCGCGTGGGCCGTCGCCGCCCGCGCGCGCCTCGCCGCCGTGTACGCGTTCCGACCGGCGCCCGGGGACGTTCCCGGCGCGCTCCTGACCGACCTCGACCGGCACCTGCCGCTCGAGCCCGCCCCGCTCACCCTGGAGGACCGATGACGCACGCCACCACGACCACCGCCGCCGCTGCCGACGTCGCCGCCGACCCGACCGCTGAGCACGACGCGCCGGAGCCCACCCGGGTCACCGTGATCGGCACGGGCTACCTGGGTGCCACGCACGCCGCGTGCCTGGCCGAGCTGGGCTACGACGTGCTCGGCGTCGACACCGACCCGGCGAAGATCGCGGACCTGGCCGCCGGGCGCCTGCCGTTCTACGAGCCCGGGCTGGCGGAGCTCGTCGAGCGGCACACGGCCGCCGGGCGGCTGCGGTTCACGACCGACCCGGCGGAGGCGGCCGCGTTCGCCGACCTGCACTTCGTGTGCGTCGGGACGCCGCAGCGCCGGGACTCGATGGCCGCGGACACGAGCCATGTCACCGCCGCGGTGGCCGCGCTCGTGCCGCACCTGCGCGGCGACGCGCTGCTCGTCGGCAAGTCCACGGTCCCCGTGGGCACGGCCGCCGGGCTGCAGGCCCTCGCCGACGACCTCGCGCCGGCGGGCCTCGAGGTGGGCGTGGCCTGGAACCCGGAGTTCCTGCGCGAGGGCCGCGCCGTCGAGGACACGCTGCGGCCGGACCGGATCGTCGTCGGCGTCACCGACCCGCGGCACGAGAAGGCGCTGCGCGAGCTCTACGCGCCGGTCGTCGACACGGGCGTGCCGTTCCTCGTCACGGACCTCGCCACGTCCGAGCTGGTCAAGGTGGCCGCGAACGCGTTCCTCGCCACCAAGATCTCGTTCGCCAACGCGATCGCCGAGCTGTGCGATGCGGCGGGCGGCGACGTCGTCGCGCTCACCGACGCGATCGGGCACGACGCCCGCATCGGGCACCAGTTCCTGTCGGCGGGGCTCGGGTTCGGCGGCGGCTGCCTGCCCAAGGACATCCGCGCGCTCATGGCCCGCGCCGGCGAGCTCGGCGTCGACGAGGCGCTGACGTTCCTGCGCGAGGTCGACACCATCAACATGCGGCGCCGGTCGCGCACCGTCGCGCTGGCCGTCGAGGAGTGCGGCGGCAGCGTGCTCGGGCGGCGCATCGCCGTCCTGGGCGCGGCGTTCAAGCCCGGCACCGACGACGTGCGCGACTCGCCCGCGCTCAACGTCGCCGCCCAGCTCCAGCTGCAGGGGGCGCACGTGCGCGTGCACGACCCGCGTGCGAACGCCACCGCGGCCCGGACGTTCCCCACGCTGGGCTACGCGGACACCGTGGAGGACGCCGTCACCGGCGCCGACCTCGTGCTGCACCTCACCGAGTGGCAGGAGTTCCGCGACCTCGACCCGGCGGAGCTCGAGCCCGCGCGCCGCGTCGTCGTGGACGGTCGCAACGCGCTCGACGCCGAGCGGTGGGCCGCCGCCGGCTGGCGGGTGCGCGCCCTCGGGCGCCCCGCCGTCGGCCCGGCGAGTGTCCCTGTCGGTCAGGATTCGGCTCCGCATTCCTGACCGACAGAGACGCTCGCCCCCGGCGCCTGTGGAGGACGGCGGCACGACGGCGGAGCGCTCTGGTTGGCTCGCCGCATGCCCCGCCGTCCGGCTCCCCTTCCCGACGCCGTCCGGGAGCTCGCGGCACGGCAGGCGGGGCTGGTCGCGACCCGGCAGTGCACCGCGCACGGCATGAGCCGCGAGCAGGTGGTCGCGCGCGCTCGTGCCAAGACGTGGGAGCAGGTGGTGCACGGCGTCTACGACACGGGCGTGCCGAGCCCGGTCGACGCCGACCCGTACGACCGGCGACGGCGGCGGTCGGCGTGCCTCGGGCTGCTCGCGCATCCCGGGTCGGTGGCCACCGGGCTCTGCGCGCTGGTGCTTCACGGGGTCCAGGGCGTGCCGGCCGACGTCGTCCCGGAGGTGTCGATGCCGACGGGCGCGCCGCGGGCCGCCCGCCCGCCGGTGCGGCTGCGGCGCCTGGCCGTCGAGCGGTGGGACGACGTCGACGGCTTCCGGTGCACACCTGCACCCGAGGCGCTCGTCCAGGCGCTTCCGGGCCTGCCCCGGCTCCGCGGCGTCGCCCTCATGGACTCGCTGCGGCACGCCGGACGGCTCGAGGACGACGTCGTCGAGCGCCTGCGGTCGTCCGCCCGCGGTCGCCGCGGGCTGGCGCGCACGCACGGGTGGTGGGACGAGATCGACGGCCGGGCCGAGTCACCGGCCGAGACCTGGGCGCGCCTGTCCTGCGCCGACGCAGGGTGCGCGCCCGACGCCGTCCAGCTGCGGGTGGCCGATCGACGCGGCGTCGTCTTCGCGAGAGTGGACCTCGCATGGCGGCTGCCCGACGGCGGAGCGCTCTTCGTCGAGATCGACGGGCGGGACGTGCACAGCACCCCGGCCGCGGTGTTCGCCGACCGGACACGGCAGAACCGGCTCGACACCCGGCGCACGCTCGTCCGCCGGTTCACGGGGGCGGACGCCTGGCACGGGCGTGTGGGCGTCGAGGTGCGCCGCACGTTGCTGGACGTCGGCTGGCGCCCGCGTCCCGTGCCGGCCGGCGCCGTCTACCGCCTGGACTGAAGGCCCGAGCGTCTCTGTCGGTCAGGAATTCGACGCCGGTTCCTGACCGACAGAGACGCTCGCCCGGTGGTCAGCCCGTGAACGCCTCCAGCTCGGCGCGGGGGACCCGGCGGCGGGAGCGGATGAGCTCCTCGACGTCGTCCATGCGATCCCACACGTTGACGGCCATGCCCGCCTGCACCTCGCCGTCGCGCAGCCAGAACGCGACGAGCTCGCGGTCGTCGGTGGAGCCGCTGATCACCACCTCGGTGTCGTCGGCGCGCGGGTCGACGAACCCCTTGTACTCCATCCCGACGTCGTACTGGTCGCTGAAGAAGTAGGGGAGGACGTCGTAGGTGGCGTCGTCGCCGAGCATCGCGCGGCCGGCGTGCGCGCCGGTGTCCTGCGCCACGGCCCAGTGCTCCACGCGCAGGGGGCGGCCGTAGTGCGGCGACGGGACGGAGGCGATGTCGCCGGCGGCGAAGACGTCGGGGGCGGAGGTGCGCAGGGTGCCGTCCACGACGATCCCGCCGCCGAGGTCGCGCGAGCGCAGCTCGATGCCCGCGGCCGACGCGATCCCGACGTTCGGCGTCACGCCCACACCCATCACCACGAGGTCGGCCTCCAGGTGCGTGCCGTCGGCCAGCTCGACGCCCTTGACCCGGCCGGACTCCCCGGTGAACGTGACGACGTCGCCGCGGTGCCGCACGACGCCGCGCTCGTCGTGCAGCCGCCCGTACAGGGCGCCGAGCTCGGGGCCGAGCGGCGCCTCCAGCGGGTGCTCCAGCTGCCCGACGAGGCAGACGTCCAGGCCGAGCATCCGCGCGGAGGCGGCGACCTCCGTGCCGATCCAGCCGTCGCCGACGACGACGATCTTGCCCTCGCCCTCGAGCGACGCGGGCAGCAGCCAGCCCGCGAGCAGGTCGGCGTCGTCGACCGTCCGCAGCGTGTGCACGCCGATGAGGCTGCGCCCCGGCACCTGGAGCGCGCGCGGCGTGGAGCCGGTCGCGAGCAGCAGCGTCGAGTAGCCGAGCGTGGAACCGTCGGCGAAAGTCACCTCGTGGTCGGCCGGCGCCAGGTCGACGACGGTGGTGAGCGTGCGCAGGTCGATGGCGTGGTCGTCCCACCACCCGGCCCGCAGCGGGTAGATGACGTCGGGCTCCGCCTGGCCGCGCAGGTAGTCCTTCGACAGCGGCGGGCGCTCGTACGGGCGGTGCCCCTCGGAGGTGACGACGACGAGATCGACGTCGGGGTCCTGCTCGCGCACGGCCTCCACGGCCCGGGCGGCGGCCAGGCCCCCTCCGACGACGACGACGGGTGCGGTGAACGACGCGGGCATGGTGGGCTCCTGACCGGCGGTGATGTGGGCTGCCGAGGCCGACGGTGCCACAGTTCCGCGCTGCTGGCGACCCTCTGCCCGGACGTGTCAGCGCCGTGTCACGGCGTCGTCGATCGCGGGCCCCATCTCCGGCCAGGCGAAGTCGAAGCCGGCGGCGGTCAGCTTCTCCGGCAGCACCCAGCGGCTCTTGAGCACCAGCTCGGACTCGTTGCGGAGGGCCCACAGCGCGGGTTCGAGCAGCCAGCGCGGGGTGGGGACGCCCACGGGCATGCCGACCGCGCGGCGCAGCTCGGCCATGAGGGTGCGGTTGTCGCTCGGGTGCGGCGCGGACAGGTTGACCGGCCCGGCGAGGTCGTCGTGGGCCTCGACGAACCGGATCGCGGCGAGCACGTCGTCGACGTGGATCCAGGAGAACCTCTGCCGACCGCCCGAGCGGTGGATCGGCACCGGGCCACCCGTCGGGTCGTCGCCGATGCCGCGGTAGCGGCGGTGCTGGAACCACCAGCCGTCGTGCTGCGGCCCGCCCACGCCGAGCCGCGCGATCCGTGCCAGCAGGTCGGACGCCGGCCCGCCGAGCACGATCGCCATGCGCAGCGCGACCCGGCGGGTGCCCGGCAGGTCGCCGGTGAACAGCTCGCGCTCCCAGCTCCGGGCGACGTCCACCGAGAAGCCGGTGCCGAGCTCGCCGTCGGACTCGGTCTGGGGACGGTCCGACGCGTACCGGTAGATGGTGGCGGTGCTGGCGTTGAGCCACAGCCGTGGCGGCGCCGCGGCCGACCCGATCGCCTCGCGCAGCGCGCGCGTGGTGTCGACGCGCGAGCGCAGGATCTCGTCGCGGTTCGTCTCGGTGTACCGGCAGCCGACGCTCTTCCCCGCGAGGTTCACCACCAGCTCGGCGCCGTCGACGGCGCCGGTCAGGGCGGCGGGGTCGCCCCAGCGTGCGTCAGGGCCCGCGCGACCCACGCGGACGACGTCGTACCCCCGCCCGGCCAGGTCGGCCACCAGCCGGCGCCCGATGAACCCGTTCCAGCCGGCGACCACCGCACGTCCGCGCATCGTCATCCCCTCCGTGCCTGCTTGAGGAGCGCCCTGGCGGCCGCCGGCCAGACGCGGGACCGCTGGTCGCGTGCGGCGAGGAGGAGGAGCGCGACCTGGTCGAGCACGCCGTCGACGTCGGGCTCGCCGTAGTGGGCCTGCATGGCGACGCCGTCGCCGATCGAGACGAGCACCTCGGCCATCGCGCGCGGCCGGACCCAGGCCTGGATGTAGCCGTCGGCCTGCATCTGAGCCATGAGCGTGGCGAGGTAGTCGACGAGCTCCGCGTGCAGGTCGCGCAGGGCGGCGGCCAGGGTGGGGTTGGACGACGACGCCGCCACCGCGCTCGCGTAGGCGGCCAGGTCGTCGCGGGCGACGGCGAACGTCCCGCCGATGGTGCGGAGCGCGGCGAACAGCCGTTCCGCCGGGTCGCCGTCGGTGTCCAGGGCCGCGCGCACGGGCGCGATCCGTTCGGTCACCAGCCCCGTCAGGGCCTGCGCGACCAGCGCGTCCTTGGACCCGAAGTGGTAGGTGATGGCCTGCAGGTTCACTCCCGCGGCGCGGGTGATCTCCCGGGACGTCAGCCCGGCGGTCCCGTGGGCGCGCAGCGCGGCGACGGTGGCGTCGAGCAGGCGCCGGCGGGTGGCCTCGGCACGGTCCTGCGTCACGAGCGTCAGGGTAGACCAGTTGCCAGTCATACGTGTGTATGGTTCATTGTCCGTGTCGTCGACGGAGCCGCGAGGGGACCGTGAGCCGGACCAGGTGGTGGAGCGCGAAGCGGGCGTGGCAGGTCGTCGCGCTCGGGCTGGTCGTGGCGGCCGCCGTCTATCTGCTCACCGCGCCGATCTACCAGCCCCAGGCCGAGTGCTCCGGGGGAGGGACGTACTCGTCGACGGGCGAGCTCGTCTCGGAATGGGACACGTGCGACCCGGCGACGTCGATGCTCGCCGCCGGCGCGTGGTCGTACGTCGCGGGGGTCGTCGCCCCGATCCTGCTCGCCGCGCTGCCGCTGGCGGCCCGCGGCCGGGCGTGGACGGTGCTGTCGGCGCTCTCGGCGGTCTGCCTCGTGGTCTACGCCGTGCTCGGCGGATTCTCCGTCGGCCTGTTCTTCGTTCCCGGAACCCTGTGCGCCGTGGTCGGCGCGGTGCTGCGCCGGCCGCAGGCGGGCGCGACGCCGTCGGTCACGGTGTCCGCGGTCCCTCCGGGCTGAGCGCCGGCGGCGCGCTCGGAGACCTCCGTGCAAGGCAAGAGGCCCTCCGCTCAGCGTTTCCGCTGTTCAGAGGGCCTCTCGGCTGGTCGGGGTGACAGGATTTGAACCTGCGACCTCTTCGTCCCGAACGGCTGGCGCCTTGCGCACGGGGCTCGGCTGGAACCGACTTTCCACCATCCGCGGTCGCCTGATGTCGGTCGGCGTCGGTGACGGGTGGAGCGGGTTGACACTCACTTTGGCACTCACGGTGCACGGGTGTGAGGGCGGGGGACACTGCGAGGCGCTGAACCGATAGCGGAGCACAAGAGGCTGTCGGAGGTACGGGTCAGGGGTGGCCGGAGGCCATCGCGCGCGACGCCGGAGGCGCCCTTGACGCGGGGCGGAGACGGCCGGATGCTCGGCGGTCGGTGCGGTGCCGGATCGTCAGGCGGCTTCGGAAGGGCGCAGAGCCACTCTCGTCATGTTGGGGAGGCCGGACGGGTGGGGTGCGCGGAGCGAGCTTGCGAGCGGAGCGCGGGGCCCCGCCCGGGAGGCCGACCCGCGCGGCGGAGCCGCGCGCTTGAGTCAGTAAGGAAAGTTCTCACGGGACGAGGAGATCGGGCCGTCTCAACCGGGCGGCACGTCGCTGCCCATCGTCGGAACGCTGCGAGGTCGACGGGGGAGCGTGCGGTAGACGTCCTCCTGGCATAGCCAGCACAGCAGTTCGGTGACGTTGCTCGGTGCGTTGGGCGGTTTCACGGTCACCAGGACCCGGCCGTCGGTCCATCGGATTGCCGTTCCCGGGACCATCTCCTCCCACGTCTCCCACAGCAGGCGGACGATCACCGCGTAGGAGCCCTGCGGGCGCAGCGGCACGCTGCGCGGCACGGGGGCCGCGTTGAGCGGCTTGATCGCCGGCCAGAACTTCGTGCCGTCGGGGCGTTCCCATCCCGGGTGGTCGTCTCGCCGTCCTTCGCTTGTCACCCCCTCATGGTAGGCGGAGTCGAACAGGCGTTCGATAGTGGAGGTGTGGTGACCATGACCGCAGGTCACCGTGTGTGGGTCTTGGATGCGTCGTCCGCGACCGTATCGGGCCAGTTCTCGCGAAGGTAGCGGAGGAAGGGGTCACTGACTCGAAGTTCGGTCAGTCGAGCTGTGCTCGTGGGTGGTGGTGTCGGGGTCCATGTCGGATCGGCCATGTCCTGCGGCCAGTCGGGGTGGTGGATGGCTGCGTGTCCCAGAGCGACGATGTCTGCTCCCTGTGCCAGGGCGAGGTTCGCGTCCTGCGGGCTCCAAAGCTTTCCCGCGACGACGAGGCGGACCTCGGAGGGGATCGCCGCCCGGATGAGGCGGATGGGGTGGGTATCCGGGTTGTCGGCCGATGTGGCGAGTGCGTTGCGGAGGGACAGGTGCAGGTAGTCGATCCCGTCCTGCGCGAGCCAGCCTGCAATGGTTGCCGTCTCTTGGGGAGTGATGCCGCGCCGCGGGTCCTCTGCGGAGAGTCGAACGCCGACGACGAACTCGGGTCCGACCGCGGACCGGACGGTCTGCACGAGCGTTCGCAAGAACCGGGCCCGGGCGTTCAGCTCTCCGCCCCACTGGTCTGTGCGGGTGTTCTCCGTCGGGCTGATGAACTGTGCGGGGAGGTAACCGTGGGCGGCGTGGATCTCGATCCCCTGCAGACCGGCTGCCTGCACGCGTAGGGCCGCGGAGCGGTGCGCGTCGACGAGGTGCTTGATGTCGCGGTCTGTCGCTGACCGCCAGCTGCTTCCGGCCGATGCCGAGATTCCTTGCGCGTGCGCGATCTCGGGAGTGAAGCGAGAACCGCCGTGGATGAGCTGCACGATCCCGGGCGTGTTTGTTGGCGCTAGGGCCGTGGCGAGCCGTGCCAGCGGGGTGATGTGGTCGTCGGAGTAGACGCCGGCCTGCCCCTCCCAGACTCTTCCCTCGGGCGAGACCGCGTAGCCGCCGGTGATGATCGTTCCGAAGCCGCCTGCGGCTCGGCGAGCGAGCCAGGCGATCTCGGTGTCGCTGAGCCTTCCGTCGGAGTGGCTCTGCTTGTTGGTCATCGGGGCCAGTGCGACGCGGTTGTCCGATCGGGACGCGCCCCACGAGATGGGCGCTGCGAGGTCTGTCATGGTGCGGTTGTTCTCCTGGTGTTTCGTCAGGGCAGGGCGGCGCGAATGCCCCGTCGGGCGCGCAGCAGCCACCGGGGAGCGGTCCGTAGTCCTTTGCGCGTCGAGTGTCCGTGTTCCAGGCGCCCGTCAGGGGTCTAGCGGCTCTCGCTCGACTCTGACGTCGGGCCGGTGCGTTCGTGCTGCGTGGCCGCCCAACTGGCCAGCATGGTGAGGGCGTCGGCGGTGGCGCTGGTCGGTGGCGCGCTGTAGGCGATGAGCTGGAGTCCCGGCCCGGAGGCGAGGGCCATCGCCTCGTACTGCAGGTCGAGGTCGCCGACGACGGGGTGGGTGATGCTCTTGATGCCGGTGTCGTGTTGGCGGACGTCGTGGGAGGCCCACAGCGCGCGGAAGGCCTGGCTCTTGACGCTGATCTCCCCGACGAGGTCACTCAGGACACGATCGTGCGGGGCGCGACCTGCTTCGGCGCGAAGTAGCGCGACGGTCTGTGAGGCGGCGGTGTCCCAGTCGCGGTAGAAGGACTGCGCGCGCGGGTCGAGGAAGACGAAGCGGCCGAAGTTCACGGGGCGCTGCGGTTGGACGTACATCTCGGAGAACACCGCCTGGCCGAGTGCGTTGATCGCGAGGATGTCGAGTCGTCCGTTCTGCACGAAGGCGGGGACGTCCCTCATCGCGTCGAGGAGCTGCTGCACGGGCGGGCGGACCTTCTGCGGACGGGAGGGGCCTCGACGTCGGCGGGGCTGCGCCCCTTCGTTCGACGCTCGCACGAGGTCGTAGAGGTGGGAGCGTTCGGCGTCGTCGAGTTGCAGGGCGCGGCTGATGCCCTCGAGCACGGACTCCGAGACGCCGGTGGCGTTGCCGCGCTCGAGGCGCACGTAGTACTCGACGCTCATCCCGGCCATCAGGGCGACCTCTTCGCGGCGAAGGCCGGGAACGCGTCGGCGGCCGCCGAAGTCGGGGAGCCCGACGTCGGCCGGGGTGAGCCTGCCCCGTCTGGTGGTCAGGAACTCGCGGAGGTCGCTCCGGATGTCCATGACTGGGAGCGTACGTCGCCCGTCCGAGCCCAGGGAGGCACTGGCAGTGACCCTATAGAGCGGGTCTGTTTACCGACACGGCCGCGGAGTTCGAATGGGGTCATCGCCGATCTTCGATCCGCCTCAACGGCGTGATCACCCCGTCTTCGAAGGAGACCGTCATGAGCACCAAGAACGTCTGGTTCGTCACCGGCGCGAGCCGCGGCATGGGCGTCGACATCGTCCAGGCCGCCCTCGCCGCCGGTCACGCGGTCGTGGCCACCGGCCGCGACGCCGAGCGTGTGCAGGCCGCCGTCGGCGAGCACGAGAACCTGCTGGCCGTGGCTCTCGACGTCACCAAGCCCGCCACGATCGACGACGCCGTGCAGGCAGCGGTGGAGCGGTTCGGGCGCATCGACACCCTGGTGAACAACGCCGGCAACTTCTACGCCGGCTACTTCGAGAACATCAGCCCCGAGCAGATGCGCGCCCAGATGGAGACCAACTTCTTCGGCCCGCTGAACGTGACCCGCGCGATCCTGCCGGTGATGCGTCGCCAGCGCTCGGGTCAGGTCATCACGATCACCTCGGCCGCCGGCCTGATCGGTCAGGAGTTCTGCGCCGCCTACGCCGCGTCGAAGTTCGCCCTGGAAGGGTGGATGGAGTCGCTGCGCTTCGACGTCGCGCCCTACGGCATCTCCACGATGGCCGTCGAGCCCGGGTTCTTCCGCACCGAGCTGCTCGTCGAGGGCTCCTCCACCATCTGGCCCGAGCTAGACATCGAGGACTACGCCGAGCGCACCGAGCAGACCATCACCGCCTGGTCGGCCATGAACGGCCAGCAGGGCGGCGACCCCAAGAAGCTCGCCCGCGCCCTGGTGACGCTCTCCGACGCCGGCGACCTGCCGCTGCGGTTCGTCGCGGGCCCCGACGTCATGGCCGGCGTCGAGGAGAACCTCGCCACCATCCAGGGCCAGATCGACGCCCACCGCGACCTGTCCGCCTCGCTCACCTACGACGCCTGAGAGCGGCCACGACCGCCACGACCCGCCGGTCGACGGAGCAGGAGGACCACCCGCCCGCAGCTCCGCGCAGTGCACCCCTCCGCCAGAAAGGACCATCCGATGAAGAACGCACGTCTCGCAGACCTCGAGGTCTCCCGCATCGGCCTCGGCGCCATGACCATGGCCGGCACCTACACCTCCGAAGGCGCCCTCGACGACGCCGAGTCCATCCGCACCATCCACCGCGCCCTCGACCTCGGTGTCACGCATATCGACACCGCCGAGATCTACGGGCCGTTCCGCAGCGAGGAGATCGTCGGACGCGCCATCAAGGGCCGCCGCGACGACGCCGTGATCGCCACCAAGTTCGGGCTGTTCGACCACACCACCGGGCAGCCCGGCACCAACAGCAGCCCGGACAACGTCAGGACCGCCGTCGAAGGCTCGCTCACCAGGCTCGGCACCGATCACATCGATCTCTACTACCAGCACCGCGTCGACCCCCAGACCCCTATCGAGGAGACCGCGGGCGCCGTCGCCGAGCTCATCACCGAGGGCAAGGTCCGCCACTTCGGACTCTCCGAGGCGTCAGCACAGACCATCCGTCGCGCGCACGCCGTGCAGCCCGTCACGGCCCTCCAGACCGAGTACTCGCTGTGGACCCGCGACGTCGAGACCGAGATCCTGCCCCTCTTGCGCGAGCTCGGCATCGGCTTCGTCCCGTACTCGCCCCTCGGTCACGGCCTGCTCACCGGGCAGATCCGCACCGTCGACGACTTCGCCGATGACGACTGGCGCAAGACCAACCCCCGGTTCACTGGCGAGAACTTCCGCCGCAACCTGGCCAACCTCGACGAAGTACGCGCCATCGGCGCCGAGATCGGTGCCACGCCCGCCCAGACCGCTCTCGCGTGGATCCTCACCCGAGGCCAGGACATCGCCCCCATCCCCGGGACCCGGCGGGTCGCGCGCGTCGAGGAGAACACCGCCGCCGACGCCATCGAGCTCAGCAACGACCAGATCCAGCGCCTGAACTCGCTCGAACCAGCAGCCGGCGCCCGACACGACGAAGCCAACATGGCCTCGATCGACCGCTGAGGACCACAAGGCGGTCCGCGCCGGCCTAGAACTTGTGACAGGCCGCCGCCGCACCGCACCGATCCAGCCAACCGACCCCGACACCACGATGCGCGATTACCAGGAGACGCTCATGAGCGCTTGGACCGCAGAACAGCTCGAGACCATCGCCACCACCCAAGACCTGTTCGTGGCCCCGTTCCGCGAGGACGGCACCACCTACGGGACCGACACCCAGACCTGGGCCCTCGTCGTGGGCGGCACGGTCTACGTGCGCGCCGCCAACGGTCCGGCATCCCGCTGGTACCAAGCAGCACTCGCCCAGGGCGCGGGCCGGGTGCGTGTCGCCGACGCGTACTACGACGTCACGTTCGAAGCCGCGGGGACCGAGAACGAGGCGGAGATCGACGCAGCGTACGAGGCCAAGTACCCCGGTAGCTCGGCCGTACCCATCATGCAGGGTGCGGGACCGAAGTCCGCCACCGTACGCATCTCGCCTCGCTGACCATCCAACACCGCCAAAACCCCGGCGCTGGGACCCCGACACGGATCATGTCGGTCCCAGCCGCCGGGGCACCACTCGGCGCGTCTGACGCACTGCGGCCCGTTCCGAAGCGCGAGGAATATCGACGGCCACGAATACCGGACGGTGTCAGGTGCTCGTCCCGAGCTGGAGCCCGACGAGGTGGTACTGCCGGCTCGCTAGTCCGCCCTCGGCGCCGATCTCTGGCGCCCGCGGTCCGGGTCTTCGCTCGGATCGATACCTCGGTCGGGTGAATTCACTCAACGAGTGCCCGCCGGAGCCTCATGATGAGCACGTGACCGAAAATGACACCGTCCTCTACCGAACCGCGGGCGGGACGTCGCTACACCTGCTGAGCTGCCCTCATCTCCAGGTCACCGCGGAAGGGAAGCGCATCGCGGTTGCTCCGGCTGACCAGGCGGACCTCCCGGTGTGCAAGTGGACTGCGGGCGAACTGGCGGGCACGGGGCGGCGCTACGTCGCGAGCCTCGATGAGGCCTTCGAAGCTCTCCCAGTCCCGCTGGAGAACCGCGCGCGCGTCCGCGAAATCCTGTCCACGCTGAAGTTCGACCGGTTCTGGTTGACCAACGGCGGGCAGTACGTCGGGGTCGGGCCCACGGTCGGCCCGGCCGCCGCCTACGTGAACCGCGGATTCATCGGCGTCCGGCAGCCCACGGGCGGGTATGAACAGGAACAGTTCCCCAACTACGGCGGAGGGTCGAGGGGCCCATCCGGCTCACGGAGCGCTGAGGTGCCGCCGACCCTCTGCCCGCAGTGCCACATGGCGATGCCGGCCACCGGCAAGTGCGACGAGTGTGACGCCTGACGGTTCGAGCCGCTGGGAAGTCAACCCCCTCGACAAGGAGCGGCCCTGGCCAGTCGGCGGCGCGGTCTTCTCTCCGGTCGTGATCCTGCACGCGCACGTCGAGACCATCTCGCCCGACAACTCGGGCACGCACGAGACGCAAGTGCGCGAGATCAGCGCGGAGGGACCCTCCTACGACGAGGGCATGGCTGCCCTACGGGCACAAAGCGCCGAGGGGGAGCGGCTCATCACCATCCGCGCTGTCGAGCGCTGGATCCCCGCGAGGCCTCGTCGGGCGACGCGTCAGTGCCGCATGGTTGGGTTCGAAGATGGCGGACTGGGACATCGCGGTAGGGGAGACGGTACTGCGGAAGGACCTGCACGACCGCTGGGGCGGCGGCCGTTACGGTGGGCATGGAGCCCGCGGTCAAGGCTGAGAGCGTCTTCCTCTTCACCAATCCGAGTTCAGGCCACGCGTTCGGCTACCGGTACGACGGGTGGCACGAGGACGGGACGTTCCATTACACCGGGGGCGATCCACCGACGATCGCTGTCTGGCGCTCGGTGCGGAAGTCGGGGGACACCAAGACCGAGGAGTCCCGCCGCACCCTCGCGATGCCTCAGCTCGCCGTGGACGTCCTCCGCCGGCGCCACCGCGAACAGGTCGCTGACAAGGTGAAAGCGGGCAGCGCGTGGAAGGACTCGGGTCTCGTGTTCACGACGACGCTCGGAACACCGCTCGACGCGGCTAACGTGCGCCGCGGGTTCCGGTCGGCCCTCAAGCTGGTGCCCGGCATCGACCCGGCCGATTGGACTCCGCGCGAGCTGCGGCACTCGTTCGTGTCGCTGGGCGGCGCGGCCGTCGAGAAGATCTCCGACGTCGTCGGGCACTCGGACACCTCGACCACGGAACGGATCTACCGGCATGAGCTGCGGCCCGTGATCCAGGACGGCGCAACCTTCATGAACGCGTTCGCCACCATCGAGGTCGTCGCCCCCGACTGGCACATGGAACCGCTGTTCAAGATGCCGGGTAGCAACCCTGCCGCCGGCGCGTAAGCCCCCAGTAGCGCCCCCAACGATCATTCCGATGCCCCGGCGGGTAAGGCAAGAGGCCCCCTGGCCAGCGTTTCCGCTGTTCAGAGGGCCTCTCGGCTGGTCGGGGTGACAGGATTTGAACCTGCGACCTCTTCGTCCCGAACGAAGCGCGCTACCAAGCTGCGCCACACCCCGAAGGACTTGCTCCACGCATCCAGACCTAGGTCCTCGTGCGGAAGCCTGCTCAGAATAGCCGACGATCGGGCCTGGACGAAAACGAGATCCGGCTACCGGGCGGTGAACGTGAGCAACGTCGCCTCCGGGCGGCACGCGAAGCGCACCGGGGCGTACGGCGAGGTGCCCGCGCCGGCCGACACGTGCAGCCACGCCGAGCCCGCGCCGCCCGTCTCGTCGGGCCGCGGACCGGGCCAGCCGTGCAGGCCGCTGGCCCGGCGCCGGTCGATGTCGCAGTTGGTCACGAGCGCGCCGATCCCCGGCAGGCGCAGCTGCCCGCCGTGCGTGTGGCCGGCGAGGACGACGTCCGCGCCGTCGGCGTGCATCCGGTCCAGCACGCGCCGGTACGGGGCGTGCGTGACGCCGAGGTGCAGCACCGCCTCGTTCTCCGGCGCGCCGCCGGAGAGAGCCGGCGACGGCGGGAAGTCGTCGCGGTCGAGGTGCGGGTCGTCCACGCCCACGAGCGAGAGCAGGCGGCCGTCGGCCTCGACCGTGTCGCGCCGGTTGGTGAGGTCCCGCCAGCCGGCGGCGACCATCGCGCCGGCCAGGTCCTCGGACGGCAGCTCGGCCGGGCGCGTGTGCACGATGCGGGTGTCGCGGCGCAGGTACCGCGCCGGGTTCTTCGGCACCGGCGCGTAGTAGTCGTTCGACCCCATGACGAACGCGCCGGGCGCGGTCGTGAGCAGGGGGGTGAGCGCCTCCAGCAGGGGACCGAGGGCGTCGCGGTGGGCCAGGTTGTCGCCCGTGTTCACCACCAGGTCCGGCTCGTACTCGGCCAGCGACTGCACCCAGGCGATCTTGCGGCTCTGCGACGGCGTGAGGTGCAGGTCGGACACGTGCAGCACCCGCAGGTCGGGCTCGCCCGCGGGCAGCACCGGCACCGTGACCCGGCGCACCGTGAAGAGCTTGGTCTCCAGGTGGGCGTAGCCGAGGCCCGCGACGCCGGCGGCGACGAGCCCGCCCGCGACCTGCCAGGCGGGGGTCAGTTGTCGCCCCACGCGTCGCCGAGCGACTCCCAGTCGCCGTTCTGGACGGCGTCCAGGGCGGCCTCCGCGTCGGCGCGGCCGTTGCCGTTACCGCCGCGGTCGTTGCCCTTGTCGTCCTTGGGCTTGTCGCCGTCGTCGCCCTTGTCGCCGCCGTCGTCACCCCCGTCGGAGGAGTCGCCGCCGCCGTTGTCGCCCGACGACGGCGGCGGGGCCGTCACGCCGATCATCGACTGGTCGGGGGCGCCGAAGTCCTTCACCGGGAGGCCCTCGATCGCCTGGTCCATGTAGACCTTCCACGCCGGGGCGGCCACGGTGGAGCCGTACAGGACGCGGTACGGCTTGCCGTTCACGACGCCACCGTTGGTGTGGTCCTCGTTGGGCTTGTCGGCGTTCCCCACCCAGACCGAGGTGGACAGGTTCGGCGTGAACCCGGTGAACCAGGTCTGCGCCGAGGCGTTCGAGGTACCGGTCTTGCCGGCGACCGGGCGGCCGTCGGCCAGCCCGCCCAGCGTGCGCGCGGTGCCCTCGGTGAAGACCTTCTCCATCGCGTACACCACGGTGTTCGCAACGTTGGACGGCAGGGCGCCCTTGTCGCACTTCGCGTCGGGGACGTCGTACTCCTTGCCCCCCGGGCCGGTGATGGCGGTGATCGCGACCGGCGAGCAGTAGGTGCCGCCGGAGGCGAGCGTGGCGTAGGCCGCCGCCTGGTAGAGCGGGGTCGACTCCTGGGTGCCGAGGACCATCGGGGCCCGGACGTCGATGTTGTCGCGCTCCGGGTCGTTGATCACGGCGCCGTTGTTGTCCTCGGACCGCGTGGGCCGGAAGCCCATGTCCCAGGCGGTGTTGCGCAGGTTGCAGAGGTTGAGCTCGTAGCCCATCGACGCGTAGGCAGTGTTGACGGACCGGAAGGTCGCCTCGAGCGCGCTGATGTACCCCTGGCCGCCGCCCTCGGCGTTGCCCGGCGTCCACGGCTCCGGGCCGAGCCACTGGACGCACGGCTTGGTCTGGAAGTTGCCGACCGTGCGGGTGACCTCGTTCGCGTTCACCCGCTCCGACAGGGTGTGGCCCTCCTTGAGCCACTCCGCCAGGACGAACGGCTTGAAGTTCGAGCCCACCTGGAAGCCGCCGGAGGCGCCGTGCGTCGGGTCCGCCGCGTAATTGACGCGCGTCGTCCCCTCCTTGCCCTCGGAGGGCGTGTAGGGGATGTTCTGCGCCATCGCGAGGATCTTGCCCGTGCCGGGCTCGACGGAGGCGATCGCCGACTGCAGGCCGCTCGAGTCGCCCGCCGGCACGGCCTCCTTGACCGACTGGGCGGCCGCCTTCTGCTTCTTCGGGTCCAGCGTGGTGTGGATCTCGAGGCCGCCGCGGTACAGCAGCTGCTGACGCTCGGCCTTCGTCTCGCCGAACACCGGGTTGGTGACGATCTCCTTGGTGACGTAGTCGCAGAAGAACGCGGAGTCCCCGGCGGCGGCGCAGCCGATCTCCGTCGGGTTGACGTCGAGCGTCTTCTTGATCGACGCCGCCTTCGCCTGGTCGCGCTCCTCGGTGGAGATGTAGCCCAGCTTCCACATGTTCTGCAGCACGATGTCGCGCCGCTCCCGTGCGTCCTTCGGGTTCACCGTGGGGTCGAAGCGGCTCGGCGACTTCGTGATGCCGGCGATGGTCGCGGCCTCGACGACGCTGAGCTCGGAGGCGTGCTTGTCGAAGTAGTAGCGGGCCGCGGCCTCCACGCCGTAGATGCTGCGCGAACCGAACTGCGCGGCGTTGAGGTAGCCCTGCAGCACCTCGTCCTTGCTCATCGTCTTCTCGAGGGAGATGGCCATCTTCGCCTCGGTGAGCTTGCGGGAGATCGAGTCCTCGCTCGCCTTGATGACGCCGAACTGGTCGCCGTCCTGCAGCGCCTGGTCGATGAGCATGTTCTTCACGTACTGCTGCGTCAGCGTGGACGCGCCCTGCGTGGCATGGCCGGCCACGTTGTTGGCCAGCGCGCGCGTCATGCCCTGCACGTCGATGCCGCCGTGCTCGTAGAAGCGCTCGTCCTCGATGGAGATCACCGCGTGCTGCATCGGCTCGGAGATCTCGTCCAGCGGCACGACGACGCGGTTCTGCGCGTAGAACGTGGCGAGCAGCTTCCCGTTCGCGGCGTAGATGCGCGACTGCTGCGACATCGGCCGCGGCTCCAGCTCCGCCGGCACCTCGTCGTAGATCGCGACCGTGCTGTCCGCCGCGGCGTTGGCTCCCGCCACCATCGGGATGACCAGCCCGGCGGCGAGGACGCCGCCGACACCGGCCGCGAGGACGAACGCGAGCAGCAGAGCGACGAGCTGCGTCGCCGGCATCGTGCGCGTGATGCGGCGAGGGTCGGATTTGGCCATGCCCACCAGGGTAAGGGCTGGCCCTGTCCCGGCACGGCCAGGCAAGGGTCTCCCGCTGTGCAGATCGTGTGGACCGGTCGTGGGAGCGACGGGACGGCGGCGGTCGGAGCAGTCGCTGGTTACGATCGCGGCATGGCTACCACGTGGGAGTACGCGACCATCCCCCTGCTGATTCACAACACCAAGGCGATCCTCGACCAATGGGGGGCCGACGGGTGGGAGCTCGTGCAGGTCGTCCCCGGCCCCGACAGCACCAACCTGGTCGCCTACCTCAAGCGCCCCTCCGGCGGGCAGTGATGAGCGGCACGGACAACGGGGCGACGCCCGAGGCCCGCCTCGCCGAGCTCGGCATCTCCCTGCCCGACGTCGCCGCGCCCGTCGCGAGCTACGTCCCCGCCGTCCGCTCCGGGAACTACGTCTACACGGCGGGCCAGCTGCCGTTCGTCGACGGCGCGCTGCCGCTGACCGGCAAGGTCGGCGCCGGCGTCTCGCCGGAAGAGGCCACCGACCTGGCGCGCACCTGCGCGCTCAACGGGCTCGCCGCTATCCGCTCCCTCGTGGGCACGCTCGACGGCGCGCGGATCGTCAAGGTGACGGGCTTCGTCGCCTCCGACCCGTCGTTCACCGGCCAGCCCGGCGTCATCAACGGCGCCTCGAACGTCCTCGGCGAGATCTTCGGCGACGCGGGCGTGCACGCGCGCTCCGCGGTGGGGGTGGCGGTTCTTCCGCTCGACTCTCCGGTCGAGGTGGAGCTGGTCGTCGAGCTTTCTTGATGTTGCGGCCGTAACTTCTGGTTGCGGACGCGGGTGGGGACGAGGTCCTTCGCCAGGTCGCGTTCACGGGCCCCAGGGGGCCCTCCACTTCGGGACGTCTACGACCTGGCGAAGGACCTCGTCCCCACCCGCTCCTGCACCGTCTCGCGCTCAGCTTCCTCGAATGACGCGCTCGACGGCGGTGGTTGCGGCGTGTCGAGCGGCCCGACCCCGGTCGGGGTACAGCACCGGCAGATCTCCCACCGCGAGCGAGCGCGCCCCTCACGCGGCCGCACGACGGCGCGGCGCGGACGAACCGCGACGCGCAAGGCAGGCGTGACGGCTGCGGCCGTCGTCGGGCTCAAAGGCCGCGAGCAGACAGCAGAGCAGGCGGGAGGGGCGTCCTTCGCCGGGTCGTAGAAGTCCCAAAGTGGAGGGCCCCCTGGGGCCCGTGAACGCGACCCGGCGAAGGACGCCCCTCCCGCCTGCGGCAGCAAGGTGGTGACGGCAGCGAGAAAGGCGACGGCCGCAACCAAGGCGGCCGAAAATCAGCGGGCCCGGCGCTCCAGGCGGTCGATGTCCAGGAGGACTACCGCGCGACCCTCGCGACGCACCCAACCGCGCGTCGCGAAGTCCGCCAGGGCCTTGTTGACGGTCTCGCGGGAGGCGCCGACGAGCTGGGCGAGCTCCTCCTGCGTGAGGTCGTGCGCCACGCGGATGCCGTCGTCGTTGGGCTCGCCGAAGCGAGAGGACAGGTCGAGGAGGGCCTTGGCGACGCGGCCGGGGACGTCGGAGAAGACGAGGTCGGCCAGGGTCTCGTTGGTGCGGCGCAGGCGGCGCGCCAGGGCGCCGAGCAGGGTGGTGGCGACGCTGGGGTGCGCGGCGATCCACTGCACGAGGGCCTGGTGGCGCAGCTCGTAGACGAGCGCGTCGGACACGGACGAGGCCGTCGCGGTGCGGGGGCCCGGGTCGAACAGGGACAGCTCGCCGAACATCTCGCCAGGGCCGAGGATCGACAGCAGGTTCTCCCGGCCGTCGCTCGACCGGCGGCCGAGCTTGATCTTGCCCTGCGCGATGACGTAGAGCCGGTCGCCGGGCTCGCCCTCGCGGAAGAGGACGTCCCCGCGGGTCAGCTCGACCGGGACCATGGACTCGAAGAGCGCTTTCGTCTCCTCGGATTCCATGTCCGCGAAGAGAGGGGCGGAGAGCACGACGGTGTCGTCCACAGGATTCCTCACGTGGTTCGGGGGCGGCCGTCCCGGGTCGGGAGCGGTCGTCCGGGGGTTGTCAAGAGGGTGTGTTCCGGTTCTCAGTCTGCCTCACCGCACCAAATCGCGGCGCGACGAAGCGCCGGGACGCGCCGTGGGAGCGTTGCCGGAACCGGTGTGGGCGGGCGTGGCTACGCTCGCACTGTGCCGACGAAGCCCGCCCCCTCGACCGCCTTCCCGTCCGACGCGACGCCCACGGGCGAGTCGCGGGTCGCGCTGGTGCGGCGCGCGCGCCGCATCGACCGTGAGCTGGCGGTGACGTACCCGGACGCCCGCGCCGAGCTGGACTTCACGACGCCGCTGGAGCTGCTGGTGGCGACGGTGCTGTCGGCGCAGACCACGGACGTGCGGGTCAATGCGACCACGCCGGCGATCTTCGCCCGCTACCCGGACGCCGCCGCGTACGCGGGCGCGGACCCGGCGGAGATGGAGGAGCTGTTCAAGCCGCTCGGCTTCTTCCGCGCCAAGACCCGCTCGATCATCGGGCTGGGACAGGCGCTGGTCGAGAGGTTCGACGGCGAGGTGCCGGCCCGACTGGACGACCTGGTGACGCTGCCCGGCGTGGGGCGCAAGACGGCGAACGTGGTGCTGGGCAACGCGTTCGGGGTCCCTGGCATCACCGTGGACACGCACTTCGGCAGGCTGGCGCGCCGGTTCGGCTGGACCGACCAGGAGGACCCGGTCAAGGTCGAGCACGAGGTCGGGGCGCTGTTCGCGAAGAAGGACTGGACGATGCTCAGCCATCACCTGGTGTGGCACGGGCGACGGCGGTGCCACGCGCGGCGGCCGGCGTGCGGGGCGTGCCCGGTGGCGCGCTGGTGCCCGTCGTTCGGGATCGGGGAGACGGACCCGGTCGCCGCGGCGAAGCTCGTCAAGCCGGGGCCGCGCGGCTGACCCTGACGGGGTCTCAGCGAGCGGCGAGCGCGTGCTCGAGCCAGTCGACGAGCAGCTTGCCGACCTCGTCGGGGGCCTCCTCGGGCAGGAAGTGCCCGGCGCCGTCGACGGTCTCGTAGCGGAAGTCGCGGGCGAGCGCGGCGCCGTCGACGGGAGCGTTCCGGGGGTCGAGGAAGCCGTCCAGCTCGCCCTGCACCTGCAGCACCGGGACGTCGACGGGCTCGCGCATGGCGGCGAGGTAGCGGCGGCCGTCGGGGCGCGGCGTCGAACGGACCATCCAGCGCAGCGACTCCATCACGGTGTGCGCCGCGAACGGGATCCGCATCACGGTGCGGTACAGCTCGAAGGCGTCGGTGCCGAGAGGGCGTGCGGCGCCGTCGCGCAGCATGCGCGCCACCTGGTCGCCGTCCGTGAGCCGGCGCTCGGGCAACGTGGGCAGCTGGTAGTAGGCGAGCTGGCGGCGGGCCAGCGGGGTGAGCAGCTGGCGGCCCGCGACGTGCAGGCGGGCCGGGTGCGGCGCCGAGACGGCGGCCACGGCCGCGGTCACGGCGGGTTGCAGCCGCGCCATCGACCACGCGGTGACGCCGCCGGTGCCGTGCCCGACGACGACCGCCCGGTCGTGGCCGAGGGAGCGCACCACGCCGGCCACGTCCTGCGTGCCGGTGGGGACGTCGTAGCCGGACGGCGGCTTGTCGGAGGCGCCCACGCCGCGCAGGTCCATCGCCGCCACCCGGTACCCGGCGTCGGCGAGCTGCTCCATCTGGTGCCGCCACGCCCACCAGAACTGCGGGTAGCCGTGCAGCAGCACGACGAGCGGGCTGCGGCCGCCGCGCGTCCGGTCGGGCCCGGCGAGCGCGACGTGGAAACGGGCGCCGTTCGCGGGCACGAGCTCGTGCCGCCAGGGTCCGTCGACCAGGGCGCTGGAGAAGTCGCTGGAGTCCGACATCGCGGTCACCGGTCGAACCTACCCCGTGACGGCCCCCCGGGGCCCGGGAGGGCGCGCAGGATCAGCGGGTGGGGGTCGCCCGCCCGGCCGCGCCCGTGCCGCCGGACGTCGTGGCGCCGTCCGGGTCGTCGCCGTCGGCCGGCCGCGGCTCCTTGGGCGGGTCGAACCGGTAGCCGACGTTGCGGACGGTGCCGATGAGCTGCTCGTGCTCGGGGCCGAGCTTCGCGCGCAGGCGCCGCACGTGCACGTCCACGGTGCGGGTGCCGCCGTAGTAGTCGTAGCCCCACACCTCCTGCAGCAGCTGGGCCCGCGTGAAGACGCGGCCCGGGTGCTGCACCAGGTACTTGAGGAGCTCGAACTCCTTGTAGGTGAGGTCGATGGGGCGGCCGCGCAGCCGCGCGGTGTAGCCGCCGGCGTCGATCGCGAGGTCGCCGGCGGCGATCTCCTGCGGGCCGTCGTCGACGGGGCCGCGCTCGGACCGCTCGATGACGAGGCGCAGGCGCGCCTCCACCTCCGCGGGCGACGCGTTCTCGAGCAGCAGGTCGTCGGCGCCCCACTCGTGCGTGACGACGGTCAGCCCACCCTCGGTGAGCACGAGCACGAGCGGCACGGTGAGGCCGGTGGCGTGCAGGAGCCGGCACGTGGTGCGGGCGGCGACGAGGTCACGACGCGCGTCGAGCAGCACGACGTCGGAGTCCGGGGCGTCCACCAGGGCGGACGGCTCCATGGGCAGCACCCGGATCCGGTGGTTCAGCAAGCCCAGGGCGGGCAGCACCTCGACCGACCCGCCGGACGCGGGCGTGAGGATCAGCAGCTCGGCCACCGGCACCTCCTCCCGGTCGTCGGACGGTCCGTTCGACAGCGTCCACAGGTGCGTCCGCCAACGTACCGCGGTGCGGTGTGGATCACACCGCACACGTCCCGGTCGGGTGACCGGTTCCCGCAGTCTGCCCCGAACCGTGTTGCGGGCGCGTTTCCGATCGACGACCGGACTGTGACGGGCCTGGCCTTGGCGTGGCGGCGGTGGGTCGCGGCCCGGGCCGCCGAGGCCGCTGAGGACGCTGCTGCGGACGCGGGCAGCGGCCCGTCGTCTGCGACACTCGTCGTCGTGACCGTGACCACCCGCGCCGTCTGGACGGCCGTCCTCTCCGCCGTCGTCGCGGCGGCCGCCGCCCTCGACGACTACGGGATCCTGCCCCTGACGGCGGTGGCGGGGGTCCTCGTGCTGCTTCTCGCGGCCGGCTGGGGGCCGCTGCTGCGGCTGCCTGCCCAGGGTGGGACGACGGTCGTCGTGGCGGTCGCCGGGCTCGGGGCCGTCGCGGTGGCGTGGGCGACCCAGGGCGAGCCGGTGCTCCGGAACGTGCCGCTGGTGCTCGCGATGTCGCTGGTGCTGGCGTTCGTCGCGGAGATGCTGCGCCGCGGTGGGCGGCCGCGGCTCGTGGAGTCCGTGAGCGGCACGGTGACCGGCGCCGTGGTCGCGGTGTGCTGCTCCGGCTGGGTGGCCGCGGGGCGTTCCGAGGCGGGCGCGTCGCTCGTGGTCGTGAGCGCGCTCGGCCTCGCGGTCGCCGCGGCGGTGTCGGCGACGCCGGTCGCGCGCGGCTGGGCGGGTTCGCTCGTGGGGGTGGTGCTGGGCGCCGTCGCCGCGGGCGGGGTGGCGACGCTCCTGCCGTCGATCGACCCGGTGAGCGGCCTGGTCGTGGGCGCCGTGACCGGCCTGGTGGTCGCGGTGCTGCGCCTGCTGTTCGAGCGTCAGCCCGCGCTGACCGGCCGTCGGGCGGTGCTGGCCGCCGTCACGGCGCCGGTCGCCGTGAGCGGCATCCTGGTGTTCGTCGTCGGCCGCCTGGTGCTCGCCTAGGCGCCCGGGGTCAGATCGCGGGCGCAGGCTCCGGGGAGGCCTGACGGATGGCCTCGCCCGCCAGCTCGATGCGCACCGTCTTGGCGACGAGCACGCCGCCCGCCTCGAGCGCGACGTTCCAGGTGAGGCCGTACTTCTCCCGCTCGAAGTCCGCCGTGGCGTTGAAGCCGAAGATGTCGTTGCCGAACGGGTCGCGCCCGGCCCCGCCGAACTCGGCGTTGAGCGCGATCGGGTGGGTGACGCCGCGGATCGTGAGGTCGCCGTGCAGCACGAACTTCGCCGACGTGCGCATGGCCTGCTGCGGCGCGGGGGTCCGGCCGGGCGTGCGGCCCTTGAGCCGCGCCCAGGAGAACATCGGGTCCTCCTGCGTGGTGCGCCACTCGATCCGGGTGCTGCGGAACTCGATGGTCGGGTAGTTCTCGACGTCGAGGAAGTCGGGGCTGCGCAGGTGGGTGTCGCGGTCCGGGTTGTGCGTCGTGATCGTCGCCGTCTCCAACGTGGCCGACACGGACGACTGCAGCGGGTCCTCGGCGACGTGCAGGGTCGCGGTGCCGACCGGGAACTCCCCGCGCACGGGGCTGACCATCATGTGCATCGCGAGGAAGCCCAGACGCTTGTGCGCCTCGTCGAGCAGGTACGTCCCCGCCGCCGGGATGACGAGGTCGTTCCAGGTCCGCGTGGGCGAGGTCATGTGGCGTACTCCGGGATCAGGACGTCGGTGGGCGGGCGCCCGCCAGCGGCAGGGCTGCGGGGGGAGGTGCTCCGTGGCGCGACACGGATGCTTCAACGTTCAATCTACGGCACGGGCGGTGCCCGGCGGGAGGGGGTCCCGCTGCCGGGTGGTGCGCCTCACAGACGGACGCACGAGCCCGGGAACGGGGTCAGTAGACGAGCGCCTGGGCGCCCGGGCGCAGCACCTCCTCGGCGAAGACGGCCGCACCGGCGATGCGGACGCCCGGCAGGACGTCGTCGGGCCCGAGGTCACGCCGGGCGGCGCACTGCGTGCAGAGGGTGACCGAGCCGGCGGCGAGGACGGCGTCCAGCAGGTCGGCGGCGGGTGCCGCGTGCTCGAGCGAGAGCTCGGCGACGCGGCCCGGGACGGCGAACCACGCCGCCTCGCCGGTGAGCCACAGGCTCACCTCTGCGCCGGCGGCGACGGCCGCGGCCGCCACGGTGAGTGCCTGGTTGGCGGCCTCCGGTCGGTCCGTCCCCGACGTGGTCTTGATCACGAGCGAGCGCACGGGCGTCGCAGCGGTGGGGGTGCTCATGGGCCGCGACCTTACTCACGCCGACCTCGCGCCGACCTCACGACAGGCTCGCGCTGACCGACGCCGGGAGGGCTGGGTAGGATCGCGGCATGTCGATCCACGCTCTCGAGGCAGTGTTCACCGGTCTGCTGGTCGTCGTCTCGGTCACGATCATCTGGTTCGCCGGCTACGTCGTCTACAAGCTGTTCCAGGGCCAGCGCTGATGCCCTTCGCCTTCCCCGAAGGTCTCGCGCCCGAGGTCTACCCGCTCGCCTGGCTCGTGGGCCGCTGGCGGGGCGAGGGCGTGATCGAGTACACCGGCATCGACGAGACGCCGTTCGTGCACGACCTCGTCTTCGACCACGACGGTGGGCCCTACCTGCGCTTCGAGTCCACGCTGCGCGTGCGCTCCGCCGCCACGGCCGACGGCGAGGGCACCGATGCCGCGGGCGACGACGAGCCCGACACGGTCTGGTCGACGGAGACCGGCTACTGGCGCGTGTCGACCGACCGCCCGGAGGGGCTGGAGGACGACCGGCACGCGCTGGAGGTGCTCGTCACCGACGCGTCGGGCCGGCTCTCCCTGTTCCTGGGCGTCGCGGGCAACGGCCGCGTCGACCTGGCCACGGACTTCGTGGCCCGCACCTCGACCGCCGCGGAGGTCACCGCGGCGAAGCGCCTGTTCGGCCTGGTCGAGGGGCGCCTGATGTGGGTCGAGGAGCTCGCCGCGTTCGGGCACCCGCTCGGCTCGTACGCCTCCGCCCAGCTCGACCGCGTCGAGAACGACTGAGGAGGCGTCCGATGGATTCGCCGCTCCTGGCCCGACAGGGCGCCGTGGCCGCCACGGGCGCCGACGAGGGCGTGGCCTGGCACTACGGCGACCCGGTGGCCGAGCAGCGCGCGCTCGTCCGCGGGGGCGCCGTGGTCGACCAGTCGCACCTGGGCGTCGTGCGCGTCGCCGGCCCCGACCGCCTGACGTGGCTGCACTCGATCACGTCGCAGGACGTGCAGGCGCTGCCGCCGCGCACCTCCACCGAGCTGTTCGTGCTGTCCCCGCAGGGCCACGTCGAGCACGCCGCGGGCGTCGTCGACGACGGCGACGCCACCTGGCTGGTCACCGAGGGCGACCACGCCGCGCCGCTCGCCGCCTGGCTCGAGCGCATGAAGTTCATGATGCGGGTCGAGATCGACGACCTCTCCGCCGAGTACGCCGCGCTGGGGGAGCCCGTCGCGGCCGAGGGTGCGGAGGGCGAGCCCGTGACCTGGTGGGACACCTGGCCGCGCGTCGCCCAGGGCGGCACCCGGTACGGCCCGCCGGAGACCGAGCACCCCGGAGCCGACCGTCCCTGGAGGCTGGTCCTCGTGCCGCGCGCGGACCTGGAGGTCGCCGTCGCCGAGCGCGAGGCGGCCGGGTGGCGCCTGGCCGGCACGTGGGCCACCGAGGCGCTGCGCGTCGAGGCGTGGCGCCCGCGGCTGGCGCACGAGGTCGACCACCGCAGCGTGCCGCACGAGCTCGACTGGCTGCGCACCGCCGTCCACCTGCACAAGGGCTGCTACCGCGGGCAGGAGACGATCGCGCGCGTGCACAACCTGGGCCGCCCGCCGCGGCGGCTGGTGCTGCTGCACCTCGACGGCTCCCAGCACGTGGTGCCCGAGGCCGGGGCGCAGGTCTTCGTGGGCGGCGCGGCCGCGTCAGGGGGGCGTGCCGTCGGCACCGTGACCACGGTGGCGCGGCACCACGAGCTCGGGCCGGTCGCGCTCGCCGTGATCAAGCGCTCGGCCCCCGAGGACGCCGAGCTCACCGTGGTGGGCGACGTCGGCGGGCAGGAGCTGCAGGTCGCGGCCGCGCAGGAGGTCGTGGTGCCGGGAGACGGCGTCTCGTCCGACCGGCCCGAGGCGCACGGGCCGCTGACGCGCGGCCTCACGCCGCGCGGGCCCGACGCCCCGCAGAGCCTGCTGTGAGCAGGCGCCCGTGAGCGACGAGCCTGCGGCCCGTCCCGCGGGCGACATGTCCCGCCGCGCGGGCGCCGCCGCGCGTGCCGCCCTGCGGACCCTGCCCCGGCGCATCCGGCTCCGGCAGGGCATCTCACGGGTCCGGGTCGCGTTCTGGCCCATCGTGCAGGCGGCGCTGGCCGCGGGCGTCGCGTACGGGATCGCGACCGTCGTGCTGGGGCACACGCAGCCGTTCTTCGCCGCCATCGCGGCATGGGTGTGCCTCGGGTTCAGCTTCGACCGCGAGCTGCGCAAGGTGGCGGAGGTCGCGGCGGGCGTGGCGCTCGGCGTCGCGCTGGGCGACGTCATGGTCCACCTCATCGGGTCCGGCTGGTGGCAGATCGCGCTGGTGATGGCGATCTCGGCCCTCGTCGCCCGGTTCGTCGACCGCGGCCCGCTGGTGACGATCCAGGCCGGGGTCCAGGCGGGCGTCGTCGTCGGTCTTCCGGCGTCGGTGGCGACCAACGGGGCGTTCGGCCGCTGGACCGACGCCCTGGTCGGGGGCGGCGTCGCGCTGCTCGTCGCGCTCATCACGCCCGGCGACCCGCGGCGGCGCATCCGCGACCTGGCGCAGAACGCGACCCGCGAGCTGGCGCTCACGCTCGAGTCGGTCGCACTCGGCCTGCGCGACGGCGACGCCGACGAGCTCGCCGCGGCGCTGGTGCGCGGTCGGGCCGCCGAGAAGTCGCTCGAGGAGTGGCACGACGTCGCGACGAAGTCGGACGAGATCGCCCGGGTGAGCGTCAACCGCCTGCTCAGGGCGGAGATCACCCGGCTCACCGGTCAGGCGGTACTGGTCGACCGGGCCATGCGCAGCGTGCGCGTGCTCGCCCGGCGCGCCCCGGCGACGCTCCGCTCGCTGGGTCAGCTGGGGGACGAGGGGGGTCACCGCGTGACGGCGGCGCCGCTGTCGGGCGGGCTCCCGCCGCCGCCGGAGGTCGACCCGACCGCCGACCCGGTGGCCGACCTGGTCGTGCGCCTCGCGCACGGCGTGCGGCTCCTCGCGGCCGCCCTCGGCTCGGGCACCGGCCTGGGGCAGGCGCGCGACGCGCTGCTCGACGTCGCCCGCGACGTCGACCCGCGCACCGTGGGCGAGGGGCACTGGCAGGTGCAGTCGCTGGTGCTGCTGCTGCGCTCGCCCGTCGTCGACCTGCTCGAGGCGGCGGGCCTGCCGCCCGAGGAGGCCAGGGACGCCCTCCCGGAGATGTGACGCCGAGGTAGTACCGATCGCGCCGAGGTAGTTCGGGCCGTGCCGAGGTAGTCCGAACGGTGCCGAGGTAGTTCCAACCGTGCCGAGGTAGTTCCAACCGTGCCGAGGTAGTTCGGGCTCAGCGCGTCTCGACGACGTCCGTGTCGTCGGCGAGCAGCGCGTGCGTCAGGTGCTCCACGAGCTCGTCGACCTCGGGCTCGTCCCCGCCCGGCCACTCGGCGACGTACTGGCGCAGCCGCTGCCGTTCCGACTCCCTGATCGCCTCCGCCGCGACGTCGCCGTCCGGCGTGGCCAGCACGGCGTCGCCGTCCACCTCGACGAGGCCCCGCGCCTCGAGCGCCTCCGCGACCCGGCGCACCGTGTCGGGGGACACTTCCGTGCGCTCGGCCATGAGCTGGACGGACCGCTTCCGCTTGAGCGAGACCCGCGTGACCATCCAGGCCTCCTCGGCCGAGAGTTCGTTGTCGCGCTCGATCAGCTCGTAGACCCGCAGCGGGTCGAGCTTGCCCACCCGGCGCCACAGGATCAGCCGCAGCTCGTCGAGCGACGTGCGGGCGGACCCCAGCCCGAACGACTCGCCGGCCGCCTGCCCCGCGCTGCCCGGCCCGTCCCCGCGGGTGGCGCTGCGCAGCTCGACCTCGGGCAACAGCCAGCTGAGCGCGAACGCGAGCACGGCCACGGGCACGGCCCAGAGGAAGACGACGTGCAGCGCGCCGGCGTACGCGTCGAGGAACCAGTCCTGCACCTCGGGCGGGCACTGCGCGAGCGTCTGCGTGGTGGCGGCCAGCGCGTCGGGTGCGCACGGGCCCTGCGCCGTCGCGGGGATCCCGGTGACCAGCTCGCCCGCGAGCCGGTTGGCGAAGATCGTGCCGAAGACGGCGACCCCGACCGACGACCCGATGGTGCGGAAGTAGGTGGCCCCCGAGGTCGCCGTTCCGAGGTCCTTGTAGCTGACGGCGTTCTGCACGGCGATGACGAGCACCTGCGTGACCATGCCCAGCCCGGCGCCGAGGACGAACATGCTCAGCCCCGCCTGGAGCGTGGTGGTGTCGCGACCCATGAGGGACAGCAGGTAGAGCCCGCACGACGTGATCGCGGTGCCGAGGATCGGGTAGATCTTGTACCGCCCGGTGCGGGAGATGAGCTGCCCGGATCCGATGGACGTCAGCAGCATGCCGAGCATCATCGGCGTCATCTCGAGGCCGGACTCGGTGGGCGTGGACCCCTTGACCGTCTGCAGGTACAGCGGCAGGTAGGTGATCGCGCCGAACATGGCGAAGCCGACGACGAACCCGACCGCCGCGGCCACGGAGAACACCCTGCTGCGGAACAGGTGCAGGGGCAGCACCGGCTCGGGGGCGCGCTGCTCGACGACGACGAAGGCGATCAGGGAGGCGACGGCGAGCGCGACCATCCCGTAGACCGGCCACGACTGCCACTCCCAGGTGGTGCCGCCGAGGCTGGTGACCAGCACGATCGACGTCGAGACGAGGCCGAGCAGGATGATGCCCGCGTAGTCGATGCGGGGCTTCTTGCCGGCCTCGATGTGGGGGAGCACGGCGGCGACGACCAGCAGCGCGACGATCCCGATGGGGATGTTGATGTAGAAGACCCAGCGCCAGTCGAGGTTGTCCACGAAGAAGCCGCCGAGCAGCGGCCCGGCGACGGACGAGACGCCGAAGACGGCGCCGAAGAAGCCCTGGTACTTGCCGCGCTCCCGGGGCGGGACGACGTCGCCGATGATCGCCTGCGACAGCACCATGAGCCCGCCGCCGCCCACACCCTGCACGGCGCGCCACGCGATGAGCTGGCCCATCGTCTGGGACGTGCCGGAGAGGATCGACCCGACGAGGAAGATGACGATGCAGGCGATGAACAGCGCCTTGCGGCCGTAGAGGTCGCCGAGCTTTCCCCACAGCACCGTGGTGGCCGTGCTCGCGAGCATGTAGGCCGTCACGACCCAGGACAGGTGCTCCGCGCCGCCGAGGTCGGAGACGATCGTGGGCAGCGCCGTCGCCACGATCGTCTGGTCGAGGGCGGCGAGCAGCATCGCGAGCATGAGCCCGCCGAAGATCGCCAGGACCCGGCGCCGGGGCAGGGCCTCCGGCTCGGTGGGCGGTGCGCTCGGTGCGGCGGCCATCGGAAGCCCTTCCTGTCTGGGGCGGACGACGGCGTCCGCGCGGTGAGCATGCGTCCCGCTTGGCAGGCTCGCACGGACTCCCGCAGACGGCACGGTGAACTACCTCGGCAGATCGCTTATTACCTCGGCATGAGGTGGTGCACATGCAGCACCTGTTGTCGTCGAGTAGTTGATGAGATACAGTACCTGTCGTGATGCAGCGAGACGAACCTTCGACGGCGGACGACGCGTTCTCCGCCGACCTGCTGCGTGGTCACACCGACACGATCGTGCTCGCGACGCTCCGTCGCGGGGACCGCTACGGCTTCGAGATCTACAAGACGATCCGCGACGCCACGGGCGGTGCGCACGAGATCAAGGAGGCCACGCTCTACGCGACGTACCGCCGCCTGACCAAGGACGGCCTGGTCGAGGCCTACTGGGGCGACGAGTCCCAGGGCGGGCGCCGCAAGTACTACCGGATCACCGACGCCGGCCGGGCCGTCTACCGGCGCAACGTCGACGCGTGGGTCGCCACCCGCGACGTCATCGACTCCCTGCTCCGCACGGACGGGAGCACGGGCACGAGCACAGACAAGGACACCCCGCGATGACCACCGTCCACCGCCTCCTCGACGAGGCGTTCGCCGGCGTCGAGCCGTCCCCCGAGGTCCAGGACCTCAAGGAGGAGATCCGGGCGAACCTCGAGGCCCGGGCCGCCGAGCTCCAGGCCTCCGGCGTCACGCCCGACGCCGCCGCCCGGCGCGCCTTCGACGAGCTGGGCGACGTGCGCGCGATCCTCGCCGACGCCCAGGCCGACGTCGAGGCCCAGACGGGCGGCGCGCGGCGCACCCCGACGCAGGAGGCGTTCGTCGCCGCCCAGCAGCAGCGTGTGCGTCCGAAGCCCCGCTTCGTGCTCGGCGTCGTCCTCGCGTCGCTGGTGTGCACGGCTCTGGTCGTCTTCGCCGCGTTCGCCCCGGCCGGGGTCCTCGACCTGCCGGGCATCCTCGTCGCGATGCTGCTCCTGATGGCGTCCAGCGCGGCCGGGTTCGTCGTCGGGCTCTCCCTCTCGCAGGAGACGACGACGAACCACCCGATGCCGTCCCACCGCGCCGGCGGCTACTACCTGGCGAGCGCGCTCACGGTCTACGGGCTGCTGCTGATCCTGTTCACCGTCCTCGGGACCTTCGACTCGTGGATGTACGCGGTCGCGGGGGTCGCCGTCGTCGCGGGCGGCGGCGTGTTCGTCGGTCTGGGGGTCACCCAGACCAACCGGAAGAAGGCGTGGGTGCGTCAGGTGGCCCGCGACCACGGCTCCGTCGGCGACCGGTTCGAGCGCGACCCCGAGGCCGCCGCGCGGTTCGGGATCTTCACCGCGGTGATCTGGGTGACGGCGTTCGTCGCGTTCGTCGTGCTCGGCCTCACCGTCGGGTGGGCGTGGTCCCTGCTCGCTCTCGTCGCCGGCTGGATCGTCTTCATGCTCGTGCTCGCCAGGATGCTCTTCGGCGAGCGGAAGGAGGGGGCGCCCGACGCGCACTGACGCAAGAACGGTCCCGGGCGACTGCCATCGCCCGGGACCGGTGGCTCGGGTCCGGTGCACGACCGCACCACGAGACGCACTCCCACCCTAGGGCGTGCGCCGGACCCTCCGACCGATGGAGGAGACATGTCCACGACCCCACAGGGGCCGGTGCCGGCGATCGACGTCGCCGGCCTGACCAAGACCTACGGCACCGGCCGCGGTGCCCGCAGGGTGCGCGCGCTCGACGGCCTCGACCTGTCCGCCGCACCGGGTAGCGTGCTCGGCCTGCTGGGCCCCAACGGCGCCGGCAAGTCCACCACCGTGAAGATCCTCGCCACGCTGTCGCGGCCCGACGCGGGCACGGCCCGCGTGGCCGGGCACGACGTCGTGCGCGACCCGGCCGCCGTCCGGCGCGCCATCGGCTACGTGGCGCAGCGCCCCGTGACCGACCCGATGGGCACGGGGCGCGAGAACCTCGTGCTGGCCGGCCGGCTGCAGGGCCTGGGGGCCCGGGACGCGCGGGCGCGGGCGGACGATCTGCTCGAGCGGTTCGGCGTCGCGCACGCCGCCGACCGCCTGGTGAAGACCTGGTCCGGCGGCATGGCGCGCAAGCTGGACGTCGCCGTCGGCCTCGTGCACCGGCCGCAGGTGCTGTTCCTCGACGAGCCCACCACCGGCCTCGACCCCGAGGCACGCGCCGCGATGTGGGCCGAGATCGAGCGCATGGCGGCCGGCGACGGCATGACGATCCTGCTCACCACCCACTACCTCGACGAGGCCGACCGCCTCGCCGACCAGGTGGTCATCGTGGACGCGGGCAAGGTCGTCACCGCGGGCACCCCCGACGCGCTGAAGGACGAGCTGCGGGGCGACGGCGTCACCGTCGAGCTCGGCGACGTCGCGGCCGCGACGGCCGCCGCACCGGTGGCCGCGCGCGTGCCCGGCGTCGTCGACGTCGCCGCCGACGGGCGGACCCTGCGGGCGCGCGCCGACGCCGGGGCCACCGCGCTCCCGGCGCTGCTCGCGGCGCTCGACGCCGCAGGGATCGGCGTGCGGGCGGCGGGGCTGTCGCGGCCCACGCTCGACGACGTCTACCTGCGGCACACCGGCCGCAGCCTGGAGGCGGCCCACCGCTCGGCGGCGGGCGCCGGGGTCGAGGGGGTGGCGGCATGAGCGCCGTGACGCAGGCCGCCCTCCTCACCGGCAGGCAGGCCCGGCAGGGTATGCGCATCCCCGTCTTCATGGTGATGAACCTGCTGCAGCCGATGATCTGGCTGCTGCTGTTCGGGCAGCTGTTCCGGTCCGTCATCGAGATCCCCGGTTTTGCGGGCGGCGCCGACGTCAGCTACCTCGAGTACCTCACCCCGGGAGTCGTCATGATGACGGCGATGGGCGGCGCGGCCTGGGCGGGCACCACCTTCGTGCAGGACATGGACCGCGGCGTCATGGACCGTTTCCTCGCCTCCCCGACCAGCCGCGGCGCGCTGCTGTCCGCGACGATGGCCTGGTACGCGCTGCTCGGCTGCGCGCAGGCGCTCGTGGTCGTGGGTATCGCCTGGCTCAGCGGGGCGCGGTTCCCCGGCGGCGGGGCCGGCGTCCTGGTCATGCTGGTCGCCGTGGCGCTGCTGAGCTGCCTCTTCGCCGCGCTGTCGGGGGCGGTCGCGCTGCTCACGCGGCAGCAGGAGGCACTCATCGGTGTCTCGCAGCTGCTGACGATCCCGCTGATGTTCCTCTCGTCGGCGGTGATGGACCCGGCCCTCGCGCCCGACTGGATCGCCACCGCCGCACGCTACAACCCGTTCGACTGGGCGGTCGTCGTGGCCCGTGACGCCCTGCAGGGCTTCGCCGACCCCGGCACCGTGTGGCTGCACCTGGGGCTGCTCGCCGCCGCCGTCGCCCTGATGGGCGCGCTCGCGTCGCTGGCGTTCCGCGCCTACCGCCGCGCCATCTGACGCCGAGGTAGTCCGAGAAGCGCCGAGGTAGTTCCAAAGCTGCCGAGGTAGTTCGTGACCCCGTGTCATGAACTACCTCGGCAGCTTTCGAACTACCTCGGCAGAGCTGCTGTTCGGCACCGGGGGCGGGGCGGTACGGTCGTCGGTCATGGAGGTCTCCGTCAGCGCGCTGCGCGCCGAGCTTAAGTCGTGGATCGAGAAGGCGCGGGCGGGCGAGGAGGTCGTCATCACCGAGCGGGGGGTGCCGGTCGCCCGCCTGTCGGGGGTGCAGACGGCGGACCTCGTCGCCGGGCTGGTGCGCGACGGGCTGCTCACGCCCGCCGCGACGGAGCGGCCCGTGCACGCGGTGCCCGACGACGAGGCGGCGGCCGCCCGGCCGGCCCCGCGCCCCGCGGCGCGGCCGGCGTCACGGATGTCCGACCTGGTGCGGCGCATCCGGCGCTGACACGTCCGGCACCTCGAACGGCGACCCGAACGGAGCAGGATGGCCCTCGTCTACTTCGACGCGAGCGCGCTGGTGAAGCTGTGCGTGCCCGAGCCCGGCTCGGCGCTGGCGAGCGCGCTGTGGAACCGCGCCGACGTCGTCGTCTCGTCGCGCATCGCCGACGCCGAGGTGCGGGCGGCGCTCGCCGCCGGCGAGCGGGCCGGGGTCCTCGACCCGCTCGCGCGCCGCCGCGGAACCGCCCTGTGGGACGAGCTGAGCGCCGGGCTGCACACCCTCGAGGTGACGCCCGACGTCTCCGAGCGTGCCGCCGAGCTGGTCGCGTCGTGCCCCGTGCCGCTGCGCGGCGCCGACGCCCTGCACGTGGCGAGCGCGCTCGCCGTCGCGCACGAGGACAGCCTCGTCGCCGCGTGGGACGAGCACGTCGCGGGCGCCGCCCGCTCCCGCCGGCTCCGTGTGCTCCCGTAGGCTCGGCGGGTGATCTCCGCCGCCTTCGGATCGTTCCAGTACATCCTGCTCGTCGTGCTCGCGGTCGTGGTGTTCGTCGTGCAGCTCGTCGCGTTCCTCGACGCCGCCCGCCGGCCCGCCAACGCCTACGTGTCCGAGGGCAAGCTGAAGAAGAACATCTGGCTGATCATCCTCGGCATCGCGGCCCTCATCGGGCTGTTCGGCCTGCCGCCGATGCTCATGACCGCCGGGTCGTTCTTCAACGTCATCGCGGTGACGCCCGCGATCATCTACTGGGTGGACGTGCGCCCGCGGATCCAGCCGTACGGCACGGGCGGGGGGCGTCGCCCCCAGGGCCCGACGGGCGGCTGGTGACGTGGGCGAGGTGACGACGACGGGCGCGCGCACGCCCGTCGCGCCGGTGGCGCGGGGCGCGGTCCCGCTGGCCGAGGTGGTGCGCGGCGACCTCGTGGAGTCGGTGCACCTGGGGCACCTCGTGGTGCTCGGGCCCGACGGCGAGGAGCGCCTCGCCCTCGGCGACCCGACGACGACGATCTGGCCGCGCTCGTCGGTGAAGCCGCTGCAGGCCCTGGCCATGCTGCGCTCCGGCCTCGACCTGCCCGAACGGCTGCTCGCGCTCGCGGCCGCCAGCCACAGCGGCGCCCCCGAGCACCTGGCCGGGGTGCGCGAGATCCTCGCGGGCGCCGGGCTGGACGAGTCCGCGCTGCGCAACACGCCCGACCTGCCGCTCGGCCGCGCCGAGGCGCTCGCCTGGCAGGAGGCGGGCCATGGCCCGGAGCGGGTCGTGCAGAACTGCTCGGGCAAGCACGCCGCGATGCTGGCGACCTGCGTCGCTGCCGGCTGGGACACCACGACCTACCTCGACCTCGCCCACCCGCTCCAGCGGGCCGTGCGCGACGCCGTCGTCGAGCTGACGGGCGACGCCGACCCGCACGTCACCGTGGACGGCTGCGGCGCGCCGCTGTTCTCCACCACCGTGCTCGGCCTGGCGCGGTCGTTCGGTCGGCTCGCGTCCGCCGGTGCCGCCGGCGCCACCGACGACGGCGGGCGGGTCGCGCGCGCGATGTCCCGTCACCCGGAGATGGTGGCGGGTCACGGCCGCGAGGACACCCTCGTCATGACCGCCGTGCCCGGCACGATCGCCAAGATCGGCGCCGACGGCGTGTGCGCGGCGGGCCTGCCCGACGGGTCGGCGGTGGCGTTCAAGATCCTCGACGGCGGCGACCGGCCGCGCCCGGCCATCCTCGCCGCGGCGATGCGTGCGGCGGGCGCGGCCGGCGTCGCGGGGGCGGACGCCGCCGCGCTCGACGCCGTCGGCGCCACGCCCGTGCTCGGCGGCGGGGCCCCGGTCGGCGCGGTGCGCCCGGCCTTCGCGGCGGACGTCGCATGAGGGCCGTGCTGCAGCGCGTGTCGAGCGCGTCGGTCACGGTCGACGGCGAGGTGGTGGGCGCGATCGACCGGCCCGGCCTGCTCGCGCTCGTCGGCGTGACGCACGACGACGGCCCCGCCGAGGTGGCGACCGTCGCCCGCAAGATCGCGGAGCTGCGGATCCTGCGCGACGAGCGCTCGGTGACGGACGTGGGCGCCCCGGTGCTGGTGGTCAGCCAGTTCACGCTGTACGGGGACGCGCGCAAGGGTCGCCGGCCCACCTGGAACGCCGCCGCGCCCGGCCCGGTGGCGGAGCCGCTGGTGGACGCGGTCGTCGCCGACCTGCGGGCGCGGGGACTCGAGGTGGCCACCGGGAGGTTCGGGGCGGACATGGACGTCGCGCTGGTGAACGACGGCCCCGTGACTATATTGGTGGAGACCTGACAAATCGCTGACCTGCGTCTTCGCGCAAATCTTGGGGCGATGCGGCAGAGTGGTGCCGCCGAGCACCGAGGCCCGGCACGAGACGGGAGGCCGACGATGACCTCGAACCGGGACACCGCCGCGCCCTGGCAGACGTCGCCGGGGGTCCGCGCGCGGCCGGTCGCGCCGCAGGTCGTGCGACGCGTCTCCGAGCTCGTCGGCGCCGACCCCGAGGCCCTCGCCCAGACGCTCGGGCTGCTCACCCCTCACCAGCTCGCCGGCGTCGCCGCGCTGCCCGACCCGCTACCCGTGACCGCCGCGGTGCGGGCGGCCGCCCTCGACGGGACCGCCGGCGCGCTCGACCCCGAGGACCGGCGGGTGCTCCTGGCCGCCGGCGTGCTCGTCCTGGACCGCGTCGACGTCCTGCTCGGCGCGACCGGCGCCCCCGTCGAGCGGCTGCTCGCGCCGCCGCTGGCCGGGCACCTCCAGCTCGCCGACGGCCGGTTCCGGGTCGCGGACCCGCGGCTGCGCGCCGTCGTGCACGAGGACGCCGACCTCACCGAGCGCACGGCCGTGCACGCCGCCCTGGCGACCGAGCTGGAGCGGGCGAGGGAGCCCGGGGCGGCACGGTGGCACGCCGCGCTCGCCACCCTCGCCGGCGACCCGGCGCTGGCCGACGGCCTGGTGCGCCTCGCCCGGCAGCGGCTGGGGGAGGGGTGCGCGGTCGCGGCGCACGCGGTCGCGCGCGAGGCGGCCAGCCACGGCACCGGCGAGGTGCGGGCGCGAGCGTTCCTCGCCGCGGGCCGCGCCGCGCTGCTCGCCGGGTACCTGCACGACGCCGCCGGGTGGCTCGAGCGGGTCGCGAGCACCGGCGTCGTGACGGTCCAGGAGGATGCCGAGCGAGCCCGCGACGCGGTGCTCGCGCTGGTCGACGCCCGTCCGCTCGACCACGGGGGCGAGGACGACGAGGACCCGCCGGGCGTCCGGCTCGCGCGCCTGGTCGTTCCGGTCGCGCGTGCCACGGTGTCGGCGGCGGACCGCGCCGTCCTGGCCGCCGTGGTCGAGGCCCTGGCCCGCCTCGACCGCTACCCCCGCGAGGCCGACGAGGTGCTGGCGCGGGCCGTCGTCACGGCGGTGCCGTATCGCGAGACCGTCGCCTGGGCGGGGGCGGACGGGCTCTCCCCGCTGGCGGAGGCGCACCTGCGGGTGGTGCAGGCGCTGGTGCTCCTGCGCGGCGGCGACGCCGAGCAGGCGGCCCGCGTGCTCGACGACGCCGCGTCCCGCCTGCCGGTGTCGCACGTCGTCGGCGGGCTCGCGGGCGAGGTGGCGCGCCGCACCGGCGGATCGGACACGCTCGCCGCAGGGCTGCGCGCCGTCGGCCCCGACCCGGTCCCCGCCGCCGTCGCCGCCTGTCGCGACCTCGGGTGTCCGCGTCCGGCGGCCGTGCCGTCGCTCGTGGTGAGCGCGGTGCGCACGTGCCGGGGCGGGCCGGACGGGCTCGCGGACGTGTGGACGCGCTGGGCGGACGTGCTCACGGCGCGGGAGCTCGACGTCGCGCGACTCGTCGCGGACGGCCTGGCGAACAAGCAGGTCGCCGACCGGCTGTGCGTCTCCGTGCGCACGGTCGAGGTGCACCTCGGGCGCGTGTTCCGGAAGGTCGGCGTGAGCTCGCGCGCCGAGCTGACGGTCGTCGCGCTGCGGCCCGCGTCGTGACCCGCCCGGACCGCCCGCTCACGGCTCGGGGCGGGACCTGCGAGCGTCAGTGGTCGGTGCGACGCCGGCGCGCGACGCCGACTGCCACGCCGCCCGCGGCCACGAGCGCGGCGGCCGCGGCGACCAGCCCGGCGACGCCGGCGCCCGTCTGCGGCAGGAAGCCCGACGCCGGCGGCGCGGCCGCGGGGGGTGCGCCGTCCGCGGGCACGGCGGCGGGGACGGTGGTGCCGGGGGTCGGGTCGCCGGGGTCGCCGGGGTCGCCGGGGTCCCCGGGGTCCCCGGGCGGGACCGTGCCGGGCGGGTCGGTCGCGCAGCTCGGGGACGACGGCGGGTAGGCGGCGGTCATAGTGAGCTCGGGGTTCACCTCGAGCGTCACGTCAACGGACGGGCGTACCCAGTCGAACTCGTCGCCCTCCACCCAGACGCCGTCCTCGAGGCGCCAGCCGGGCCAGTCGAGCGGGGTGCCCGACGCGTCCACCGCGGCCCCTGGCCACAGCACGCGGCCGCTCATCGGCAGGCCTGCCTGCACGACGTCGTCGCCGGACGGGTTGAGCCACGTGATCGTCACCGTGTCGTTCTCGGTGCCCGTGGCGGTGACCGCGTACCGCAGGTAGGGCACGTCGCCGTCGCACTCGGGCTGGAAGATCTGCGCGGTGAGCGTCGGCTCCTCGGGCGGCGGGTAGTCGGTGCTGCTCGGGCTGCCGCTCGGGCTGGGCACCGTGTCGGCGAGGACCGGTGCGGCGGCGGCGACCGCGATCGCGCCGCTCAGGACCAGGCCGGCGGCGGCGCCGACGGCGGTGCGTGCGTGGGCCATCTCGTCTCCTCGGGGGCGGTGCTCACCGTGCTGCCTGGGTGCTGCCCGGGGCCCTCACGCTAGCCGGGCACCTCGCCCGGCGTCCCCGTCGCACCCGGGTGAAACCGCAGGCGGGACGCGTCTTCACCCGCAGGTCGGAGCCTCGACGTCGAGCAGCCCGCCCGCCGTCGTCGTCGGCGTCGACCAGACCTCCAGCCGGCCGGGCGGCGTGCCGTCACCTCCACCCGCCGACCCGCCCGGGCCCGCCGGCACGGCGAACCGCAGCGTGGTGCTCTCGCCCGGTGGAAGGACCACCGTGACGGACTGCGTCGGGCGCCCGTGCGTGGTGCGGGCCTCGCCGCCCACGGCGGCCCCGTCCCGCGCGACGCGCGGCGTCCCGCCGTCGCGCGGCCCCGCCACGGTCACGCCGAGGCTCAGCGTGCCCGGCGGGTGCGTCCCGCCCGGCACGCCGGCGACGTACCAGGGCAGCGCCGCGGCGGCGTCGGCGGGTGCCGTGGACGCGAGGGTCAGCTCGAGGGTGTCCACCCGGCCGGCGTCGGTGCACTCCGAGCCGACGACGTGCAGCGACGAGTCCAGGTACGCCGACATCTTCCCGGCCACGTGGTCGGTGAGGAACACGCCGACGGCGTCGGCGGCGCGCGGGGCGGCGGCGTACGACCCGGCGATCAGCGTGCCCTCCAGCAGCGCCTCCTCGGCGGGGTCGGCCGACCACACCCGCACCCGGTGCTCCCCGGCCGCGCGCTGCAGGCCGGCGAGCAGCGCGGCGGGGGCGACGTCGTCGGACATGGCCCGCGCGAGCACCCCGGCGGCGGCCTCGGCGAAGAACTGGTCGGCGGTCTCGGGGTCCAGGACGTCGTAGACGCGCCGCAGCAGCACGTCGACGGCGTTCTCGGCCGTCAGCTCCACGGCGTCCCGGCCGAGCGCGGCGGCCACCGGGCGCGACAGCGGCACCCGCACGGGGCCCGTCTCGGCGAGCAGCTGGGAGAGCGCGACCGGGTCGGTGGCCAGGACGCCGTCGACCTGCTCGCCCTGGGCGCGCGCCCACATCTCGGCGGCCAGGGCGGCGGAGGTCGGGAAGTCGGGGGTGGCCGTGACGTCCTGCACGAACATGCCGAGCCGGGCGGTGTAGGCGTCCTCGTCGTCGGCGGACAGGGGGAGCACGGGGGAGCGGAACGGGCCGACGGCGGAGGCCGCGACCTGGCGCACCACCTCGACGTGCCCGCCGTCCACCCGCAGCAGGACGAGCGCGCCCGGGATGCCGCCGCCCTGGCGCAGCTCGCCGGTGCTCATGCCCAGCAGGAGGTACGTGCGCGGTCCGTCCGCACCGAGCATCGCCGGGCCGAGCACGGCCGCGCGGTCGCCGGTCGCGACCGCGCCGGCCAGCTCGTCGACCCGGTCGCGCAGCGTCGCCACGGGGTCGGCGAGCTGGGGGAGCAGGGCGTCGGGATCGACGGCGTCGAGGCGGGCCTGCGACGCGTCGACCGACGCGCGCGCCGTCGCCATCCCGGGCGCCACCGCCTGCAGCCGTGCGAGGTCGAGGCCGCCGTCGGCGGTGCGGCCCGTGGCCGCCACGGCGTCGGCGAGGTCGGCCAGGGCGGGCAGCACGTCGTCGGTCACGTCGTCGAGCACGACGGCGACGTCGACCGCCGCTCCCGCCGACGGGCCGACCACGGGCAGCCGGGCGGCGAGCCACCACAGCGGGCCGTCGGTCGCCTCGCGCGCGATCGTGGTCTGTGCGCGCAGCTCGGCCAGGGCCGGGGAGGACGCGAGCGTCACGGGGGTGCCGCCGTCCGCGTCGGACCGGGCACCGGCGCGCAGCTCCTCCGCCACCGCGGGCACCTGCGCCGCGGCGCGGGTGAGGGCGCCGCGTGCGGCGAGCGCGTCGCGGACCAGCAGCACCGCGCACACGGCGACGACCAGCAGGGCCGCGACCGCGCCGAGCAGCACCCAGCGCACGGCGCGCCGTCGGCGGGGCACCGGCGCCGCGGGCTCCGTGCTGGCGGGCGCCGCGCCCGTGTCGACGGTCATGCCCGCACCGTAGGTCCCCTGCGGGCTGGCGGAGGGATGAATCTGCGGGTGATGTCGGCGCGCACGGGTGCAAGACCACGGGGTGCGGCGACACAGTCGCGTCGAGGGGTGGCGCGCGCCCTCGCGCGCCCAGGACCGCAGGAGGCCCGGTGGACCCGGACGAGACGGCGCGTGTCGACGACGGCGACGACACGGCGTGGTTCGACGACCTCTTCGCCGCGCACGCGGGGGCGGTGCACCGGTACCTGGTGCGCCGGCTGCCCGCGGGCGGCACGGACGCGGAGGACCTGGCCGCGGACGTGCTGGCCACCGCCTGGCGCCGTCGGGCGGACGTGCCGCGCGGGGCGGAGCTGCCGTGGCTCTACCGGACGGCCGGCTTCGTCCTGGCCAACCACCGGCGCAAGGCCCGGCCGACGCCTGTCGCCGTCGTGCCGGAGGTGCCCGACGACGTCGACCCGGCGGCGCTCGCCGTCGACGACGCCCGCGTGCGCGCGGTCCTCGCGCGGCTCTCGCCGCGCGACCGGCAGGTGCTCCTGCTCGTCGCGTGGGACGGCGCCGGTGGCGACGAGCTGGCCCAGGTGCTCGGCGTCTCGCGCGGGGGAGCCGACGCCGCGCTGTCCCGCGCCCGGGCGCGGCTTCGCGTGGCCTGGGACGCCGAGACGGACGTCGGGACGGTGGCCGGCGACGGAGGCGGTGCGGGCGAGGACGGCGCCGCGGCGCAAGCCGGCGCGCGGTGACGACACAGACGGGGTGCGAGACGCCCGCCGGGCCGGCGGGCCGCGGGGCCGGGAGGACAGCATGAGCGGGGACGAGGGCCGGGACGAGGGCCAGGACGAGGTGCGCGGCGACGCGCCCGAGGGGACGTCCGCGACCCCGGACGTGCCGCGCGACGACCGCGACGACCGCGACGACGCCGCCTTCGCCCGCCTGCGGGCGGCGGACCCCGCCGTGGGGGTCGAGGCGGACGCCGCGGGCCTCCGGGCCAAGGTCGACGCGCGGCTGGCCGAGGACGACGGCGCTGCCGTCATCCGACCCGCGGCCGGGACGTCCGCCCTCGAGGGGCGTGACGAGGTCGCCGCGCGTCGTCGGCGCCGGACGCCGTGGCTGGCCGCCGCGGGCGTCGCCGCGCTCGCAGCGGTGGGCGTGGGCGGGTACGCCCTCGGCGGGGCCGCGGCGCCGAGCGCCGGGGAGGCCGCCGGCACCGCCGACGCACCGATCGTCCTGAACGGCGGCGGCCGGGCCGGAGCGTCCGGCGACGAGGCCGCGGCCGGGAGCGCGGCGATGGGGGCCGCGGAGGACAGCGCCGCAGGAGGCGACGCTGCCTCGTCGACGGCGGCGGGTGACGCGACCCTGCCGAGCTGGTACTCGTCGGGCCGCGCCCTGTTCCACGCGGAGGGGTTGTCCGGCGAGGGCGGCACGGCGTCGGCGTACGCCTTCGACGCGACGGACGCCGCCACCCGCGAGGGGGCGCTCCGGCTCGCGAAGGCAGTCGGCGTCGAGGGCGAGCCGCGCTGGGAGTACGGCTGGTCGGTGGGCCCGCAGGACGGCTCCGGTCCGCACGTCTGGCTGTCGGCCGACGGCAGCGCCACGTTCAGCTTCAGCGACCCGAACCACGACCCGTGGCGGTGCACGGACGCCGAGGGGCGCGTCGTCCAGGAGGGCAGCGGGGACGACGTCGACTGCGAGGAGCCGGGCACCTCGACGGTCGGCGACCGCGAGGCGCGCCGGATGCTGGCCGACGCCATGCGAAGCCTCGGCGTCGACCCCGACGCGTTCGAGTTCGAGGTGGGCGAGAAGACCGACGGCGACCCCAGCCGGTGGGTGACCGCCTACCAGGTGGTGGACGGCAGCCGCACCGGCGCGCAGTGGAGCGCGACCGTGGACGAGGAGGGCATCGCCTGGCTCGACGGCTTCCTCGCCACGACCGTCGAGCTCGGCGACTACCCCGTGATCAGCCCCGCCGCGGCCGTGGAGCGGCTCGGCGACCCGCGGTTCTCCGGCTCCGCCTGGCCGGTCGTGTATGCCGACGAGGAGAGGCTGTGGGCCGAGACCGAGGGCGAGCTGGACGAGCCGACCGCCGCGCCCGCCCCGCCCGCGGCCGGCGACCCGGTCGACTGGCCGGTCTCCGACGTCGAGATCACCGACGCCCGGCTCGGCCTGGCGCAGCAGACGCAGGACGACGGCTCCGTCGTGCTCGTCCCGGCGTACGAGCTGTCCGACGCCGACGGCAACGCGTGGTCCGTCGTCGCCGTCGCCGACGACGCGATGGACTTCTCGGGCCCCCGCTGACGTGACCGCCCGGGCGTGACCGCCACCACCTGAGTGGGCGCTGTCGTCCGGGGCAGGAGCGGGTTACGGTCGTCGGGACCTGTCCCGGAGCACGAAGGAGAACTCCCTATGTCCACCCGCACCGCACGCACCGCCTGGAACGGCGACATCCAGACCGGCTCCGGCCGGGTCGAGCTCGCCAGCTCCGGCGTCGGGGCGTTCGACGTCTCGTTCCCCCGCCGCACGGCGGACGCCGCGGAGGGTGTCACCAGCCCGGAGGAGCTCATCGCGGCCGCGCACTCGTCGTGCTACGCGATGGCCTTCTCGCTCGAGGTCGCGAACGCGGGCGGCACCCCGGGCAAGACCGACGTGACTGCTGACGTCACCCTGACCCCGGCCGCGGGCGGCGGCCTCGAGATCTCGAAGATCAAGCTCACCGTGGTGGGCTCGGCCGCCGGGATCGACGCCGCCGCGTACCGCGCCGCCGCCGAGGCCGCGAAGGCCGGCTGCCCGGTCTCGAAGGCGCTCGCGGGCGTCGGCGAGATCACGCTGGACGTCACCTTCGAGGGCTGACCGCGAGGTAGTTCGCAACTCGCCGAGGTAGTTCAGAGCCCCGCGAGGTAGTTCGCGCAGCGGCGAGGTAGTCCGCACGACGGCGAGGTAGTCCGTGTGCGGACTACCTCGCCGTCTGTCTGAACTACCTCGCGGGGCTCTGAACTACCTCGCGGGAGCGCGAACTACCTCGGCGAGGTCAGCGGGCGGCGAGGGCCTTGCCGGCGGCGACGGCGTCCTCCTCGGCCTGCTTGGCCATGACGGCGGCGGCGTCGGCGAACTGGTCCAGGGCGGGGTTCACGCCCACCAGGGTGAACTCGCGCTCGACGATGGTGAGGTCGGCCCGCCACAGGTCCTCGAGGATGCGGCGCAGGTAGTCGGTGTTGTGGTCCCAGCCGGCGCGCGGGCTGCCCTCGCCGTAGGAGCCGCCGCGCGTGGTGACGAGCACGGTGGGCTTGCCCTCGAGCACGGGGACCCCGGCGCCCGCCCCGGTGGTGACGAGGTCGATCCAGGCCTTGGCGTGCTGCGAGACGCCGTAGTTGTACAGCGGCAGGGCGAGGACGAGGGCGTCCGCGGCCCGGACCTCGTCGGTCAGGACGGCGGCGAGGTCGAGGGCGGCGCGCTGCTCGGGGGTGCGCTCCTGCTCCGCGACGAATCCGGCCATGGTCGCCTGCGCCCAGGCGTCGGCGGGCAGCGGGTCCTGGCCCAGGTGCCGGGTGACGACGGCCGTGCCCGGTCGGGCGGCGGTGAGCTCGGCGACGACGGTGTCCGCCAGCGCGGAGCTGGCCGAGCGGTCGCCCTGGATGCTGGCGTCGAGGCGAAGAAGCGTCATGGGTGGTCCCTCCGGTGCGCGGCCGTCGCGCGTCGGACGGCTCGTCTTGAATGTTCAAGTTGAAAGTACGCCGAACTGTCTTGAATGTTCAAGCCGGCCTAGGATGGGGCATGCCGTCCGCACAGACCGAGGCCCCTGCGTGGCTCACCGAGGACCAGCAGCAGAGCTGGATGGCCGTGGCGGGGATGCTCATGACCCTGCCGGCCGCGCTCGACGCGCAGCTGCGTGCCGACTCCCGGCTCAATCTCTTCGAGTACCACGTGCTCGTCGCCCTCGCCGACGCCCCCGGGCGCACCCTGGGCATGTCCGACCTTGCCGCCATGGCGAACGGGTCGCTGTCCCGCCTCTCGCACGCGGTCGGCCGCCTCGAGCGCGACGGTCTCGTCCGGCGCAGCGCCTGCTCGGACGGACGGCGGCGCATGGAGGCCCGCCTCACCGACGCCGGGCTGGAGAGGCTCGCGGCCGCTGCGCCCGGACACGTCCGCGAGGTGCGCCGACTGGTGATCGACGCGCTGGGGCCTGGTCAGCTCGAGGCGTTCGGCGCGGTGGCGCGGTCCGTCCTGGCCGCGATCGACCCGACGCTGGCCTGCGCGGAGTCGCGGGGAGGCGGCACCGGCCGCCCGGCGCCCGAGCCGGCCTCAGCCGAGCAGGGGCGGTGAGCCGGCGCCGGTGCCGGCGATGACGCCCTCGACGGTCTCGCGCAGCACGTCGCGCGGGTCGTGCGTGGGCGCCCAGTGCAGCAGCTCGCGGGCGCGCGTCGCGTCGAGGACGACGTCGGCGCGAGCCATGTCGAACCAGCCCACGTCGATCGGCGCGAGGCGCAGCCGGGAGGCGACCGACAGGCCGGTCCGCGCGAGGTCGGGCGAGACCTCGACGCTGCGGCCCCCGGAGAGGGTGTCGGCGAGGTCGGCCGACGTCAGCCAGCCCTCGGGTGCCAGGTTGAAGGACCCGGGGTGGCGGCCGACGACGACGGCGCGGTACGCGTCGGCGGCGTCGTCGACGTGCATCACCTGCAGGCGGAGGCCGGCGAGCGCGGGCACGGCGGGCAGCAGCGCCCCGTCGGGGGCGCGCTTGGCGGCGAGCCGCAGCGCGCGGGTGCCGAGCGGCCCCAGGAAGTAGCGCCCGAGTTCCGCGCCCGCCTCGCGCTGCAACATGAGCGCGGGCCGCACGCGCGTCACGACCAGCCCCGGGTGCCGCTCGGCGACCTCGTCGAGCATCCGCTCGACGGTGGCCTTCTGCACGGAGTAGGACGACGTGCGCACACCGCGCCGCGGCCAGTCCTCGTCCACGAGGCCGCCGCCCGCGGGGCCGGGGGAGTAGACGCCCGAGGTCGACCCGAACACGAGGTGCGGCACGCCGCCGCGTACCACCGCGTCGGCGACGGCCCGTGAGCCGTCGAGGTTGAGGCGGCGGGCCTGCCCGGAGTCACGGGCTGACGGCGGTGCCCAGGCGAGGTGGATGACGGCGTCGGCCCCGAGGAAGGCCCGGTCGAGGCCGCGCACGACGGCGTCCGCGGTGTCGGTGAGGTCGACGCGGACCCACTCGGCGGCGGAGTGCGGGTACGCCACGGTGCTGCTGCCGTCGGCGCGCGGCACCCGCCGGGCGACGCCCACGACCGAGGTCACGGCGGGTTCGCCGGCCAGTGCTCGCAGCACGGCCGTCCCGACGTTCCCGCTGGCTCCCACGACGACGACGCGCACGGTCCGACCGTAGCCGCGGCGGCGCCGTGGCGCGCGTGCAGCGCGCTCGTGTATCGGAGACACGACGTGTATAGCCAACACGTTGTGTATGCCGTACGCTCGTGTACGTCATACACACACCGACCGAGGGGAACGGCCATGAACGACCCGATGATCGCGGTGCGGGGGCTGCGCAAGTCCTACGGACGCACCGCCGTCCTGCGCGGCGTCGACCTCGCCGTCCGACGCGGCGAGATCTTCGCGCTGCTCGGGCCGAACGGCGCGGGCAAGACCACCACCGTCAACATCCTCACCACGCTGATCCGCCCCGACGGCGGCACCGCCACCATCGCGGGGGCGGACGTCGTCAAGGACCCGGCGGCCGTGCGCCGCAGCATCGCCCTGACCGGCCAGTACGCGAGCGTCGACGAGTTCCAGACGGGCGAGGAGAACCTCGTCATGATGGCCGACCTCGCGCACCTGCCGAAGCGCGTCGTGCGCCGGCGGGCCCACGAGCTCCTGGAGCGCTTCGACCTCGCCCACGCCGCCCGTCGCCGGGTCGGCACGTACTCCGGCGGGATGCGCCGCCGGCTCGACCTGGCGATCAGCCTCGTCGCCGACCCGACAGTGCTGGTGCTCGACGAGCCCACCACGGGCCTCGACCCGGCGTCGCGCTCCCAGCTCTGGGAGGTCGTGCGCGGGCTCGCGGCCGACGGCACCACGATCCTGCTCACCACGCAGTACCTCGAGGAGGCCGACCGGCTGGCCGACACGATCGCCGTCCTCGCCGAGGGCACCATCGCCGCGCGCGGCACGGCCGAGGAGCTCAAGGCCCTCGTCGCGGGCGACCACGTGCGCGTGACGTTCGACGACGCGGCGAGCCTCGCCACCGCGCGAGAGCTCGGCGTCGCCGGCCTCGACGCCGCGGAGGAGGACCTCAGGTCGCTCGCGCTGACCTTCCCGAGCGCCGAGCCCGTCCGCGCCATCCGCGACGTCCTCGACCGGGCCGAGTCCCGCGGCCTCGCCGTCGCGGGCGTGAGCGTGGTCAAGCCGACCCTCGACGACGTCTTCCTGGCGCTCACCGGCCGCTCCGCTGCCGAGCGCACCACCGGCACCACCGACCAGCCCGCCCCCGAGGAGGCCCTGCGATGACCACGACCCTGGCCCCGGCCGCGCGCACCGCGCCCGGCGCGGCCCGCCGCCCGACGGCCGCGCGGGCTCCGCTGCGCGACGTCGCCACCATGACCCGGCGCGAGGCGCGCCGCTCCCTCCGTTCGATCGACGGGCTCATCACCGCGTTCGCGCTGCCCGCGCTCATCATGACCGTGTTCGTGGTCATCTTCGGCGGGGCGATCTCGGGCGGCAACGGCAGCTACATCGACTACGTGGTGCCGGGGGTGCTCATCATGTGCCTGGGCATGAACTCCGCCACCGCGGCGGTCGGGGTGGCCCAGGACATGACGACCGGCACGATCGACCGCTTCAAGACCCTGCCGATCTTCGGGCCCTCCGCCTTGTGGGGGCACGTCATCGCGAGCGTCGTGCGCAACCTCGCCTCCGCGGCCGTGGTGCTGCTCGTGGCCCTCGCGTACGGCTTCGGTCCGGGCGCAGCGCTCGGCGACTGGCTGGGCTTCGTCGCGTTCGCCGTGCTCGCCGTGCTGTCGTTCACGTGGGTCAGCGTCGCGTTCGGGCTGGTGCTCAGCGTCGAGGCGTCGATGTCGGTGAACATGATCTTCCTGTTCGTGCCCTACCTCAGCTCCGGCTTCGTCCAGGTCGAGACCATGCCCGACTGGCTGCACGGCTTCGCCGAGAACCAGCCGTTCACGCCGATCATCGAGTCCGTCCGTGGGCTGCTCATGGGCACGCCCGACGCCGGCACGATCGTCACGGCGTGCGTCTGGCTGGTGGGCTTCCTCGTGGCGAGCGTCGTCGTCGGGGGCGTCCTGTACCGCCGTCGTACCGCTCGCTGATCCGGGAGGAACGGTTGTGGGTGGGCTCGTGGCCCGGTTCTGCCGCAGAACCGGGCCACGAGCCCACCCACAACGACGCTGGACCGGAAGGGTCGATCGGGGATGATGAGCGCATGACGGACACGCCGGAGACGGACCTGCCCGAGTCGGCCCTGCCGGGCGCGGAGCTGCCTGACCTGCCGCCGCGCCTGGCGCTCGCCTGGGGTGTCGCCGAGCGGCCGGAGCGCGTGCCGCGCCGCGAGCTGAGCATCGAGCGCATCGTCGAGGCAGCCGTCGAGATCGCCGACGCCGAGGGCCTCGCCGGCGTCTCCATGGCGCGCGTGGCCAAGAGCCTCGGCTTCACCACGATGTCGCTGTACCGGTACGTCACCAGCAAGGACGACCTGCTGCTGCTCATGCAGGAGGTCGTGCTCGACCTCGAGTTCCCGCCGCCGCACGACCCGGCCGACTGGCGTGCCGAGCTGCGCGAGTGGGCGCTGTTCACGTTCGAGCTGTTCCGCCGGCACCCGTGGGTGCTCGACGTCCCGGTCACGGGCGCGCCGATCACCCCGGCGAGCCTGCGTGCCCTCGACGCCGGTCTGCGCGCCCTGCGCTCGACGCCGCTCGACGACGGCGACAAGATCGCGACCATCCTGCTGCTGAACGGCTTCACCCGGAACGCCGCGCTGCTCGACCGCGACCTCCGGCAGGCCAACACGGCGGGCACCGACGCGGCCGCGGCCGTGGGCCCCGAGCTGGCCGACACGCTGCGCGCTCTCGTCGACGAGGTCCGCTTCCCGTACCTGCGCCCCATCGTCGAGCGCGGCTCCTACGCCGCGTACGGGACGAGCACGTTCGACGATGCGGAGGACGTCGGCTGGGGGCTCGAGCGCACGCTCGACGGCGTCGCGGCGTACGTCGCCGCACGGGAGGGGGCCGATGGGCCCGACCCCCAGGCCTCGCCCGGCAGCGTCCCGCACGAGGAGGGCGTGGCCGAGGCGCTGGCCGTCGCGCAGCGATACGCCTCCGACCCGAAGGTCAAGAAGGCGGCGAGCAGGCGCAAGGACGTCGAGCGCCGGCTCCGCGAGGAGCAGAAGAAGGTGCGCGAGCGGGAGAAGGCGCTGCGCGAGGCGCGCAAGGCGGAGGCCGAGGCCGTGCGGGCCGCGCAGGAGAAGGCCGACCGCGGCTGACCTCTTCGAGCACGCGATCCGTCCCGGCAACGCGCCGGTCGCGGGGACGGATCGCCCGCTCGAAGGGGCTGGGCGGGGCGCCGACGGCGTGGACGCGTCGGCGCCACGCGGGGACGAATGGCAGAATCGGCGCGTGCCAGCCCAGACCCGGAACTCCCCGACCCCGGACGGCGGCGCGGACGTCGCGCCCACCCGTGACGAGGCGGAGAGCGCGGCCAGGCGGGCGGCCGACGAGGCCCGCGCGGCCGTCGTCTCCGCGCTGCGGACGGTGATCGCGGGCGACGTCGACGCCGGCTCGCGCCGCCGCGCGGAGTACTCCACCGACGCGTCGAACTACCGCGTGGTGCCCGACCTCGTGGCCTTCCCGCGCAGCTCGCGCGACGTGGTGCGCGGCCTCGAGGTGCTCCGCGAGCTGTCCATCCCGGTGACGGCGCGCGGCGCGGGCACGTCGGTGGCCGGCAACGCGGTGGGCACGGGCGCGGTGCTCGACTTCTCCCGGCACCTGAACCAGGTGGTCTCGGTCGACCCGGAGGAGGGGACGGCCGTCGTCGAGCCGGGCACGGTGATGTCCACGCTGCAGCGCGCCGGCGCCGCGCACGGCCTGCGGTTCGGCCCGGACCCGTCCACCCAGAACCGCGCGACGCTCGGCGGGATGATCGGCAACAACGCGTGCGGCCCGCACGCGGTCGCCTACGGGCGCACGGCCGACAACGTGGTGGAGCTCGACGTCGTCGACGGGCGCGGTCGCCGCTTCACCGCGGGCCGCGGCGACGCGACGTTCGCCGCCGTGCCGGGCCTGGCGGAGCTGGTGCGGGAGAACCTCGCGCTGATCCGCACGCAGTTCGGCCGGTTCGGGCGCCAGGTCTCGGGCTACTCGCTGGAGCACCTGCTGCCCGAGAACGGCTCCGACCTCGCCAAGGCGCTGGTCGGCACCGAGGGCACGGTCGTCACGGTGCTCGGCGCCACGCTGCGGATGGTGCCCGTCCCGACGGCGCCGACGCTCGTCGTGCTCGGCTACCCGGACATGCCCGCGGCGGCCGACGACGTCCCGCACCTGCTCGGCCACAAGCCGCTCGCGATCGAAGGCCTCGACGCGCGGCTGGTCGACGTCGTGCGCAAGGCCAAGGGCGAGGCGTCCGTGCCGGCCCTGCCCGAGGGCGCGGGCTGGCTGATGATCGAGGTCGGCGGCGCGAGCCAGGACGAGGCGAGCGCCCGGGCCGAGGCCGTCGTGACCTCGTCGTCCGCCCTGTCGTCGCTGGTGCTGCCCGCCGGGCCGGACGCCACCAAGATGTGGCAGATCCGGGCCGACGGCGCGGGCCTGGCCGGCCGCACGCCCGCGGGCGAGCAGGCGTGGCCCGGCTGGGAGGACTCCGCGGTCCCGCCCGAGCGCCTGGGCGCGTACCTGCGCGACCTCGAGGACCTCATGGAGCGCTACGGCGTCGACGGGCTGCCGTACGGGCACTTCGGCGACGGCTGCGTGCACCTGCGCATCGACATCCCGATGGAGAAGTCCGGCTCGGTGCTGCGCACGTTCATGACCGACGCCGCGCGGCTGGTGGCGTACCACGGCGGCTCGCTGTCGGGGGAGCACGGCGACGGCCGCGCCCGGTCCGAGCTGCTGCCGCTCATGTACACGCCGGAGGCGATCCGGCTCATGGAGCGGTTCAAGGCCCTGTTCGACCCGGACGACCTGCTCAACCCGGGCGTGGTCGTGCGGCCCGCGGCGGTCGACGCCGACCTGCGCCGACCTGCGGCAAAGGCCGTACTCTCGACGCTGCCGGTCGGGGACCGGGGGATGGCGGGCTCGGGCCCGCTGCACGGCATCTCGAAGAGGACGGGCCACACCGGCTTCTCGTTCGCGCACGACCACCACGACCTCACGACGGCCGTGCACCGCTGTGTCGGCGTGGGCAAGTGCCGCGCGGACAACCACGCCTCGGGCGGGTTCATGTGCCCCAGCTACCAGGCGACGAAGGACGAGAAGGACGTCACCCGCGGGCGGGCGCGCGTGCTGCAGGAGGCCGTCAACGGCACCCTCGTGGGCGGGCTCACCGCGCCTGAGGTGCGCGAGTCGCTCGACCTTTGCCTCAGCTGCAAGGCGTGCTCGTCCGACTGCCCGGCGGGCGTCGACATGGCGCAGTACAAGTCCGAGGTGCTGCACCGTACCTACAAGGGGAAGCTGCGCCCCGTCGACCACTACGCCCTCGGCTGGCTGCCCCGCTGGGCGCGGCTCGCGGGCGGGATGCCGCGGTTCGTCAACACGGTGCTCGGGGTGCCGTGGATCGCCAAGGCCGTGCTGTGGGCGGGCGGCATGGACACGCGACGCCAGGTGCCGCAGTTCGCGGAGATCCCGTTCCGCACCTGGTGGAAGCGGGGCTGGGCCTCGCACGGGGTGCCGGGCCTGGGCGCCGGGAAGACGCCGCACGACCGTCCCACCGACGAGCGGCCGAAGGTCGTGCTCTGGGCGGACTCGTTCAGCGACGCGCTCGCGCCCTCGGTGCCGCAGGCCGCGGTGAAGGTGCTCACCGCGGCGGGGTACGACGTCGTCGTGCCCGACCAGCAGGCGTGCTGCGGCCTGACCTGGATCTCGACCGGCCAGCTCGACGGCGCGCGGCGGCGGCTGTCACAGCTGCTGTCCGTGCTCGGTCCGTACGCCGTCAACGGCATCCCGATCCTCGGGCTCGAGCCGTCGTGCACCGCGGTGCTGCGCTCGGACCTGCTGGACCTGTTCCCCGAGGACCCGCGCGCGCAGGCCGTCGCGGACGCGACCCGCACCCTGGCGGAGCTGCTCACGTCGCCGGAGACGGCGCCGGGCGCCGGGTCGGGCTGGGAGATGCCGGACCTGTCCGACCTCACGGCCGTCGTGCAGCCGCACTGCCACCAGCACTCCGTGATGGGCTTCTCCGCCGACGAGGCGCTGCTGCGCGCCGCGGGCGCCGAGATCACCGTGCTGGCCGGCTGCTGCGGGCTGGCGGGCAACTTCGGCATGCAGAAGGGCCACTACGACGTGTCCGTCGCGGTGGCGGAGAACGCGCTGCTCCCCGCGCTGCGCGACGCGGCGCCGGGCACCGAGTACGTCGCCGACGGATTCTCCTGCCGCACGCAGGCCGTGCAGCTCGAGGGCACCCAGGGCAAGGCGCTCGTGGAGGTCATCGCCGAGCGGCTCTGACCCTGTGAAGTAGTTCGAGAATCGCCGAGGTAGTTCGAGCGGCCGCGAGGTAGTCGACTACCTCGCGAGGTGTGGAACTACCTCGGCGATTCTCGAACTACCTCGGCGATTCTTGAACTACCTCACGGGGCGGCGGACGAGGGCGAGGACGGCGGAGCGTGCCGGCTCGGGAAGCTCCGGCACCAGCACCACCAGGCTGCCGAGCAGCAGCCCCTCGAGCTCTTCCTGCGTCAGGTCGCCGCCGCCGAGCCAGGCGGCGGTGACGTTCTCGACCAGCGCCACCCACCCGCGGGCGAGGAGCTGCAGCCGGTCGCTGGGCGTGAAGCCGATGACGCCGGCCGTCGTCGTCATGCGCGCGACCAGCGCCGTCCGCACGCGCTGCAGGGCGTCCTCGGTGGCGTCGTCGCCGGCCAGGGCGCCGCGCCAGATGCCCTCCCAGACGCGCCGGTGCGCCGTGACCGAGCCCAGGAACAGCGTCATCGCGTGCGCCGGGCGGTCGGCGAGGGGACGATCGTCGGGTGCCAGCAGCGTCTGCTCCAGGTCGGACACCGCCTCGAGCGCGACCGTGCGGCGCAACGCCGTCGTGGAACCGAAGTAGTGGAAGACGAGCGCCTTCGACGCCCCCGCGCGGGCGGCGGCCGTCGCGGGCGTCAGCACGTCCAGGCCCGCCGCCTCCGCCTCGGCGACGGCCGCCGCGAGGAGCTGGCGACGCCGGTTCGACGGCTCGTGGCGCGTGCGGGGGCGGGGAGTGGCGGAGGTCATGGCCACAGTTCTACGGCGTTATTGACCGCCAGTCAACACCGGTCGTAGAGTTGTTGATCGCAAGTCAACAGTGCGTCGGGGGACGGGGAGCAAGGTGCAGATCACGCTGAGCGGCGTGCGGGTCGAGGGGCGTCGCGACCCGATGCTGGAGGCCACGGACCTCTCCTGGTCGACGGGGGAGTGCCTGCTCGTCGCGGGCGAACCCGGCCACGGGCACACCGCCCTCGCGCTCGTCGCGACCGGACGGTTCGTCCCGTCGTCCGGCACCGTGCGCCTCGACGGCGCCACCGTGCCGCCGTCCGCGCTGCGTGCGCGCACCGCCGTCGTCGACGTGCCCGGCATCAGCGAGCCCGACGACGCGCTGTCCCTCGCCGACGTCGTCGCCGAGGGCCTCGCGCTCGCCGGGCGCCGGTCGCTGCCGCGGGACGTGACGGGGTGGCTCGACGAGCGCGCCCTCACCGAGGACCGCGGCCGCCGGGTGGACCAGCTGCCCGGGGTCGTGCGCACCGCCGTGCTCGCGGCGCTGGCCACCGAGGACCCCGACGTGCGGTTCGTCGTGCTGACGCTGCCCGACCGGCACGGCGGCGAGCCGTCCGGCTGGTGGGAGACGGCGCGCACGCTCGCCGCGTCCGGGCTCGGGGTGCTCGTGCAGTGCACGCGGTCGTCCGCCCGCGACCTGGGCGTCGACCTCCCACCCGCCCGTGGCGCCACCCTGCACGAGCCCCCGCAGGTCGTGCTGCGCGAGGTGCCTGGCCCGCCCGTCGAGGACCCCGGTGCGACCGCCGTCCTTCCGGCGGCGGAGCCGGAGGCCGAGGCCGTCGTCGAGCCCGAGCCCGACGTCGAGGACGAGCTGGAGCCGTCCCTCGACCCCGACGCCCGCGCCGAGGAGGAGCTCGACGACCCGCTCGACGACGCACCCCCGGAGAACACACCGATCCACGACACCCTGGCCGCGACGCCGGCCGACGACCCGCAGGAGGAGGCCCGATGACCGCGGTCCGGCTCGCACTCTCGGAGCTCAAGCGGCTCGCCGCCGGGCGTCTGCCGAAGCTCGCCATCCTCGCGATGGCGCTGATCCCCACGCTGTACGCGGGGCTGTACCTGTTCGCCAACCACGACCCGTACGGGCAGCTCGAGCAGGTGCCGGCGGCCGTCGTCGTGCAGGACGAGGGCACCACCGTCACCGACGCCGACACGGGCGACACGACCGAGAAGGACTTCGGTCGCGACGTCGCCGACCAGCTGCTCGACGACGGCGGCTTCGGCTGGGTGGAGACGTCCCAGGCCGACGCCGAGGCGGGCGTGCGCTCAGGCCGTTACGACGCCGCGCTGATCATCGGCCCGACGTTCTCCGCGGACCTCGCGTCGGCGGGGGAGTTCGAGCCGCAGCAGGCCAGCCTCACGCTCATCACCAACGACGCGAACAACTATCTCGCGGGCACCATCTCGGACACGATCGTGGGGAAGGTGCGCGACTCCATCGCGGAGGAGGTCGGCACGGAGGCGGCCGACACGTTCCTGCGCGGGTTCGCGTCGATCCACACCAACCTCGCGGACGCGGTGGACGGCGCGAAGCAGCTGCTCACGGGCGCCACGCAGCTCGACGACGGCCTCGCCGACGCGGACGACGGCGCGCACACCCTCGCCGACGGTGCGCAGCAGGCGGCCGACGGCGCCGCCACCCTGGACGGCGAGGTCGGCACGCTGGCGTCGGCGGTGGGGCAGCTCGACGACGGCGCGGGACAGCTCGCGACCGGCCTCGGGACGCTGCAGGACAGGACGGCGGACCTGCCCGCCCAGACGAAGCAGCTCGCCGACGGCGCGGCGCAGGTGGCCGACGGCAACGCTCAGGTGGCGCAGTACGGGCAGGAGGCCGCCGACGCGGCCGGGCAGGTGCTGCCGACCCTCGACGGCGCGCGCTCCGACGCGGCGGACGCCCTCGACCAGGGGCGTGCGGACCTCGACCAGCAGCTCGCCGACCTCTGCGCGCAGGTGCCGGACGACGCCGCCGACCTCGCGGCGCAGTGTGCCGACCTGCGCGCGCAGGCGCTCGACCGTCTGGACACCACGCGTGCCGACGTCGACGGCGCCCTCGACGCGCAGCGGAAGGACGTGCAGTCGGCCGTGACGACGGTCGAGGGCGCGTCGGCGAAGCTCGACCAGCTCGCCGACGGCTCCCGGCAGGTCGCCGACGGCGCCGCCACCCTGGCAGGCGCGACACCACAGCTCACCGCCGGCATCGCGTCGGCGGCGGACGGCGCCGACCGGCTCGCCGACGGCACCGGGCAGCTCGCCGCCGCCACGCCCGCGCTCGTCGACGGCGTGCACCGGCTCGCGGACGGCACCGGCCAGGTCTCCGACGGGGCCGCGGAGCTCGCCTCGGGCACCACGAAGCTCGCGGACGGGTCCGGGGAGCTGAAGAGCGGCATCACGCAGCTGCGCGACGGGCTCGCCGAGGGACTCGGCCAGGTCCCCGACCTGGACGACCAGACGCGCGAGGACACGGCGTCGACCATCGGCAACCCGCTGGAGGTGCGCAACGACGCGCTGTCGTCGGCGGGCACCTACGGCGCCGGGCTCGCGCCGTTCTTCCTGTCGCTGGCCACGTGGATCGGCGCGTACGTGCTGTTCCTGCTGGTGCGGCCGCTGTCGACCCGGGCGCTCGCGGCGGGCCGGTCGGGGCTCGCCACCGCGCTGGGCGGCTGGGCCACGCCGGCCGCGATCGGCGTCGTGCAGGTGGCGGCGATGTTCGCCGTGACGAAGTTCGCGCTGGACATCCAGCCCTCCTACGGGTTGTTCACGGCGCTGTTCCTCGTGCTGGTCTCGGGCACGTTCGTCGCGATCCTCCAGGCGCTGAACGTCTGGCTGGGCGCAGCGGGCCAGTTCCTGGGGCTGGTGCTGATGCTGGTGCAGCTCGTCACCGCGGGCGGCACGTTCCCGTGGCAGACGATCCCGCAGCCGCTCAAGGCGATGCACCAGTTCATGCCGATGACCTACGCCGTCGAGGGCCTGCGCCAGCTGCTGTACGGCGGCAACCTCGCCACCGTCACCCGCGACGTCATGGTGCTGCTCGGCGTGCTCGTCGTCGCGCTGGGCCTCACGACCCTCGCCGCGCGCCGGCAGCGCGTGTGGACCGTGACCAAGCTGCAGCCCGAGCTGGTCCTGTAGCCACCCCGGGAGCTCGATGCCGGACCAGGTCGGGGCGCGGGGCAGGATGGGCCCGTGGAGTTCCAGGACGTGGTGCGCAGACGGCGGATGGTGCGGCGGTTCACGGACGAGCCCGTGGCGCCCGAGACGGTGGACCGGTTGGTGCGCAACGCCGTGCGTGCCCCCAGCGCGGGGTTCTCGCAGGGCTGGTCGTTCCTCGTCCTCACCGAGCCGGAGGACCGCGAACGGTTCTGGACGGCGGCCACCCCGGCGGACTCCGAGCGCGACATGTCCGCCTGGCTGGCGGGCATGCGCACCGCCCCGGTGCTCGTCGTGGCGCTGTGCTCGAAGGACGCGTACCTCGGCCGGTACGCCGAGGCGGACAAGGGCTGGACCGACCGCGACGAGGCACGCTGGCCCGTGCCGTACTGGCACGTGGACGCGGGCATGGCGTCCTTGCTCATGCTGCAGACGGCGGTCGACGAGGGCCTGGGTGCGTGCTTCTTCGGCATCGGCGCGGGCGAGATGCCGGCGTTCCGGGAGGCGTTCGGCGTCCCCGACGCGTGGGTCCAGACCGGCGTCGTCGCCGTGGGCCACCCGGCCGACGGCGGTGCGAAGGGCTCGCCCACGCGTCGCCGTCGCAAGCCGCTGGAGGACGTCGTGCACCGCGGGTCCTGGTGACGACGTCCCCGCACAGGGTGCTGACGGAACGCGCCGCCTATCTACCTCCCAGGTGACCGAGGGCGACCACGTTCACCCCGTCGGGGCGTGTGTAGCTGGTGGTTCCCGCCGTCAGGACGTTCAGCGACGTGAGCTGGTCGGCCCGCTGGTCCGAGACCTTCCTTGCGAGTGCAGACAAGTGGGCGGCCGCGCTGTCGATGTTCGCCGTGCCGCCGAGCTTGACCTCGAACGCGGCCCATCGACCGTCGGCGATCTCGACGATCGCGTCGACCTCGAGGCCGACTTCGTCCCGGTAGTGGTAGACGGTCCCGCCGAGCGCCTGAGCGTGCACGCGAAGATCACGGATGCACAGGGACTCGAACAGCAGCCCGAGGGAGTGGAGGTCGTCGAGCAACGAGCGTGGGCGCGCGCCGAGGGCGGCCGCCGCGAGGGACGGATCGACGAAATGCCACTTCGACTGCGTGCGCAACCGGACGCGAGAGCGGAGGTGCGGCGCCCAGGCGGGCTGCTCCTCGACGACGAAGACACGGCTCAGTGCGTCGAGATACCTGCGAGTCGTCTGTGCGGAGATCTCGGCCCCGCCTTCGCCGATCTCCGCCTCCTTGCCGAGCCTTGTCGCCGCGATCTCTGTCGACACGTTGCGGGCGAGGGCTCGGATGAGCGCACGCATGCGCAGCGGGTCGGTGCGGATCCCCGCGCCCGCAAGATCGACTCGAGCTACGTCGTCGAGATAGCTGCTCAGGTACTCCGACGCCGAGCGTCGTGGCTGGGTCACGAGCCCCGGCCAACCTCCGCGGACGATGAGGTGGGTGTACTCCTCGACGGATGGACCGCCGAGGCCGCCGAGGGTGTCGCCGGCGAACAAGGTCGACAGGGAGATGTCGTTGGTGCTCTCACCGCTCTCCGCCAAGGACATCGGCCGGAGTGTGACGCGCCGGAATCGACCTGCACCGCTGTGCCGGTTGACGTCGTCGGTCGGGGTCGCAGACCCGGTCAGAATGAACTGACCGGGTGCGCCGCGCTGGTCGACCTCGTGCCGGACAGCGTTCCACAAGGTCGGCGCGAGCTGCCATTCGTCGATCAGCCGTGGCGTGTCGCCCGCAAGGACGCTTCGGGGGGAGATCTCCGCCAGTCCGGAGAGCTCCGGGGACGAGTCCAGGCGTACCGAGCTCTTGGCGATCTGGAGCCCGGTGGTCGTCTTGCCCACGGCTCGGGGCCCTTCGATGATCACAGCACCGAAGGTGTCGAGCGAGTCGAGGAGAATGCTGTCGACGATGCGCCTGGTGTAGCCGCTCGCCACTCGACGCCAGCAGTCTTGCGAGGACCTGGGTAGCACTTCTGCGATCCTTCGGCCATCACTTCTGCGATCACAGGAATATCACTTCTGCGATGTCGCGGGTGTCGTCGTGGTGCGCACGGCCGCGGCGAGCGCCGCCACGGCCTCGCCCATCCGCGCGTCGGCGAGGTTGCCGTAGCCGACGACGAGCGCCTCTGCCCCGGGGCCCGCGGCCGAGACGCGGTAGCGGCGCAGGTCGGCGACGGCGACCTCGCGCGCGGCGGCCGCGCGCACGACCGCGGCGGCGGGTACGCCGTCGGGCAGGCCGAGCACGACGTGCAGGCCGGCCGCCAGGCCGGTCACCGGCAGGCCGGGAAGGGTGGCCGAGAGCGCGTCGAGCAGCGCCGCGCGGCGGCGGCGGAAGCGCCCGCGCGCGGCCCGCAGGTGCCGCTCGTAGCCGCCGCCCGTGAGGAACCGGGCGAGCGCGAGCTGGTCGAGGGTCGACGGCGCCGGGCCGCCGGCGTCCGCCCCCAGCCGCTCCCGCCAGCGTGGCGGCAGCACCAGCCAGCCGAGCCCGAAGGCGGGGGAGACCGTCTTGCTGAGCGACCCGAGCAGCGCCACCCGGCCGGGGTCGTGACCCTGCAGCGCCGCGACCGGCCGTCGGTCGTAGCGGAATTCGGCGTCGTAGTCGTCCTCGACGACGAGGCCGTCGACGGTGCGCGCCCACGACACGAGCGCGTCGCGCCGCTCGGGCGCCAGGGCGACGCCGGTGGGGAACTGGTGCGCGGGCGCGACCAGCGCCGCCCGGGCCCCGGTGCGCGCGGCGGCCGCGGCGAGCGCGTCCACGTCGACACCGCGCCCGTCGACCGGCACCGGCACGGGGACCAGGCCGGCGTCGCGCTCGACGTCGCGCAGCCGCCCCCAGCTCGGGTCCTCGACCAGCACGGCGCGGTGCCCGGCGGAGCGCAGCGCGCGGGCGAGGCGCGTCATCCCGTCGGTGGCCCCGTGCGTCACGAGCACGTCGTCTAGGCCCGCGCAGGTGGAGCGGGCGCGGGCCAGGTACTCGACGACGGCGGCGCGCGCCGCCGGGTGACCGGCGGGGTCGGGGGCGCCGAGGTCGGCGTCGGGGGCGTCGGTCAGGGCGTCGCGCAGCGCGCGCAGCCATGCGGCCCGCGGCACGTGCCGCAGGTCGGGCACGCCGGGGGCCAGGTCGAGACGGGCGCGGCCCGCCGGGGCGGCGGTCGACGACGTCGGGTGCTTCGGCGTGGCGTGCGCGGCAGCGCCCGCCGCGATCCGCGTGCCGGAGCCGACGCGGGCCTCGCAGAACCCCTCGGCGACGAGCTGCCCGTACACCTCCGTCACGACCCACCGCGACACGCCCAACGTCTCCGCGAGCGCGCGCGACGGCGGCAGCGCGGCCCCGCCGGGGACGCGGCCGGCGTGCACGGCGTCGCGCACGGCGCGCTCGAGGCGCGCGACGAGCGGGGCGTCGTCGTCCCCGAGGTCGAGCACGGTGTCCCACGCCAGGACGGAATTGGTCTGGGCAGATCCCATGGCATTGGACGGTACACCCGGGCCGATCTGCTCCTAGCTTCAGGGGTGTCGGCCGGCGGGAGGTCCGCCGGCCATCACGGACAGGAGCACCCATGCGCTACCGCACGATCGGCGACGGCACCACGTCCTTCGAGGTCAGCACGCTGTGCCTCGGCACCATGTGGTTCGGCACCCGGACGGACGAGACGACGGCCCGCGCGGTCCTCGACCGCTTCGTCGAGGCCGGCGGCACGTTCCTCGACACCGCGAACAACTACAACGGCTGGGGCGGCGGGCACGGCCGCGACAGCGAGGACGTCATCGGCCGTTGGCTCGCGGACCGGGGGAACCGCGACGAGCTGCGGATCGCCACCAAGGTGGGCGCGGCCAAGAAGGACCCGAACCTGCCGCTGCAGCAGGTGCCGCCGACGAACTACCAGGGCCTCGGCGCGGAGACCGTCGCGTGGGAGGCGCGCGAGAGCCTCCGTCACCTCGGCGTCGACCACGTCGACGCCTACTACGGGCACGTCGACGACTACGACACCCCGCTCGCGGAGACCGTCGGCGCGTTCGGCAAGCTCCAGGCGGAGGGGCTGGTCGGGGTCACCGGCATCTCCAACGTCGCGCTGCACCGCGTGGTCGAGGCCCGCGAGGAGGCCCGCCGCCAGGGCGTCGCGCCCTACGGCCTGGTGCAGCAGCAGCTCACCTACCCCTACCCGCGGCCCGACGTCGGCCGCCACAACTGGGCGTCGTACGAGCTGCTCGACTACGCCGGCGCGTCGTCCGAGGCGGGCAGCCCGCTCGCCGTCGTCGCCTACTCCCCGCTCATGCAGGGCGCGCTGGTGCGTGACGACAAGCCGCTGTGGGACGGCTTCGACCACCCGACGACGCACGAACGGCTGCGGGTGCTGCGGGAGGTCGCCGCGGAGATCGGCGCCACCCCGAACCAGGTGGTGCTCGCCTGGCTGCTCGGCGGCGACGTGCCGGTCGTGCCGGTCATCGGTGCGAGCAGCGTCGCGCAGCTCGACGAGCTCCTCGGCGCCGCCGAGCTCGACCTCGACGACGAGCTGCGGGCGCGCCTCGACGCGGTGTGAGCCCGGGGCTACTCCAGCCACTCCGTCACGAACCTGTCGTTCGCGTGCACGTGCAGCGCCTCGTACACCTCGGGGCCGATCACGCTGAACTTGTGGGGCGTCCCGGCGGGGGCGACGAGGATCTGGCCGCCCACGGCGACCACCTCGTCGTCCCCCACCTGGAACAGCGCCCGCCCCGAGCGGAGGATGAACGTCTCCGTGTAGGGGTGGCGGTGCAGGCGGGGGCCGACGCCGTCGCGGTCGAACCGCTCGAACATCACCGACACGGTCGAGCCGTGCAGGTATCCCTCGAAGTCGGCGCCCGGCAGCGTGGACTGCTCGATCAGCTCGATGCTCATGGAGGGGTGGACCGTGGTGCCCGGGCGAACTGAGCGGTGTCAGGGGAGCGGGAGGTCGAGCCCGCGCCGCAGCCGGTCGCGGACGGCGCGGGGCAGCTCGCCCCAGTCGTCGATCGTGTCGAGGTCGACGGCGGTGCCGGAGCGGCGCACGACGACGGGCCGCAGGCCCGCGCGCTCGGCCTCGGCGACGTGCGCCGCCCGCGACGCCTCGCCGAAGCGGAACCGGAAGCCGGCCGTCGCCGGCAGCACCAGCAGGTTCGTCCCCGCGAGGTGCCGGTCCGTGGCGACGACGACGGGCGGCGCGTCGTCCGCTGCCGCGCTCGCCCCTGCGGCGAGCAGCGCCGCGACGTCGGCGGGCGCGAGCAGCGGCAGGTCCGCGTGCGCGACGAGCAGCCGGCCCGCGCCCCGCGCGACGGCGGCCTCCCGCCCGACGTCGAGCGCCGCGTTCAGGCCCGGCTTGTCCGCCGGTTGCGGGACGACCTCGACAGCCAGACCGCCGCCGCGAGCGGGGAGGTCGAGGGTCTCCACGGCGAACGGCACGTCGGCGGTGACGACCAGCACGCGGTCGACGCCGTCCGAGGCCAGCAGGGCGGCGACGACGTGCCGCGCCAGCGCCGCCACGAGCCGTCGCCGGGCACCCGGGTCCAGCGCGGACGCCAGCCGCGACTTGCCCGAGACGCCGTCGCGCAGGGGCACCAGCGCGACCGTGCTGCCCGGGCGGTCGTGCCGGTCCGGCGCGCTCATCCCAGGGCGAGGAGGTCGCGGGCCAGGCGCTCGCGGCCGGCGGCGCCGCCCATGATCGTGTCGGTGACGAGCACCTCGACGCCGAGGTCGCGGATCGGCCCCGCGAGGGCGGCGTCGGCGTCGTCCACGACCATGACGTCGACCAGGCCGGCGTACAGCCGGGCCACGCCCAGCGCGGACACCTCGTGCCCCAGCGTCTCGAGGATCTGTGCCGCGGGGCCCTTGATCGCCTGCCCGCCCACGATCGGGCTCACGGCCACGCGCCGCGCGGGCGAGGCCAGGACGGCGTCGCGCACCCCCGGCACGGCCAGCACCGGCTCCACCGACAGGAACGGGTTCGACGGCGCGACGACGAGCAGGTCGGCGCCCGCGACGGCGTCGAGCACGCCGGGCGCGGGCCGGGCGGCGTCGGCGCCGTCGAGCTCGACGCCGAGCACCGCGTCCGCATGCTGCCGGTGCACGAAGTACTCCTGGAACGCGACCCGGCCGGACGGCGTGTCGACGAGCGTGCGCAACCGGTCGTCGGTCACCGGCAGCAGGCGGGCGCGCACGCCCAGCGACGTCGCGAGCCGCGCCGTCACCGCGTGCAGCGGCCGTCCCTCGCGCAGGGCGGCGGTGCGCACGACGTGCGTCGCGAGGTCCCGGTCGCCCAGCGTGAACCACGTGTCCTCGCCGAGCCGGGCGAGCTGGTCGAGGGTCGTGTACGTCTCGCCGGTCAGCCCCCAGCCGCGCGTCTCGTCGTTCAGGCCGGCCAGCGTGTACATCACGGTGTCGAGGTCGGGGGAGACCAGCAGCCCGTGCCGCTCGGTGTCGTCGCCGACGTTCACGACGACGGTCAGGCCGCCGTCCGGCGTCGGCGCGCCGTCGTCGGGCAGGGCCAGGGTGAGGCCGTGCGCCAGGCGGGCGCCGCCGACCCCGCCGGCGAGAAGGGTGACGCGTGTGCTCACCCGACGAGCCTACGGTCCTCGCGGGCGGTCGTGGACGTGCAGGATGGGGGCATGGCCGTCTTCGCGTTCTCCGTCGCCCCGCTCGGCGCGGGCGAGTCCGTGGCGGACTCCGTCGCCGCCGCCGTCCGCATCGTCCGCGAGTCCGGGCTCCCCACCCGCACCACCGCGATGTTCACCGAGATCGAGGGGGACTGGGACGAGGTGATGCCGGTGATCCAGCGCGCCACGGAGGCCGTGGGCGCGGGCGGGCACCGGGTGTCGCTCGTGCTCAAGGCGGACATCCGGCCCGGGTACACCGGGCAGCTCGACGCGAAGGTCGCGCGCGTCGAGGAGCGGCTCGCCGACGACGGCGGCGCCGGGCACGCGTAGCCCGGCGCGCCCTGCCGGACCTCGCCCCGGCGACCTGGCGCGCCGGCGCGCGCCTGTGAGGTTGCTGTGGTACACGCCACGCCGCAGGGGCCTTAGGCTTGCCCCGGGATCCGGCCGCCGGGGTCGGGCCCGATCCAGGAGTGGTGTGCAATGCCCCTGTTCGAGGTCGATGCCCAGAGGCCCCTCCTCGTCCAGTCCGACCGGTCGCCCGCAGCAAGCGCCCAGGGCGTCGGGACCACCGCCCACCGGGTGGTGGACAGTCACATCGACGGTCTGCTCGGCGAGCAGATCTTCCCGGTGAGTCCCGGCGCGGGCCCGGACGAGCCGCACCTGCTCGCCCTCGACGCGACCGGCTCGCCCGTCGTCGTCGAGCTCGTCGCCGACCTCGACCGCGCCGCCCTCACGCGCGCTCTCGACCACGCCGGCGCCGCCGGCCGGCTCACGCGCGGCGCCCTGGCCGAGCGGTACCACGGTGGGCCGTCGGCGTTCCACCGCGACGTCGCGGCGTTCTACGACAGCGTGCCCATCACCCGCTCGCAGCCCGGGCGCAGCAGCGCGCGCCTCATCGTCATCTGCCAGGAGGCGAGCGAGGAGATCCTCAACGCCGTCGACTTCCTGCGCCAGCCCACCATGCCCGTCGAGGTGCTGAAGATGGGCGTGGTGCACAGCGCGGACGGCCGTCGCTTCGTCGACGTCTCGCCGCTGGTGATCCACCCCGCGTCCGCGCCGTCGGCCCCGAGCCTGTCCGCGCCCGCCGCCCCGGCGGTACCGACGGACACCATCGCCGCGCCCGACGACGACGCCCCCGCGGTGGCGGGCGAGGCGTCCGCCCGCGTCGACCCCGAGACTTTCGCCGAGGGCGTGGCCGTCGGCCTCGCGCTGGGCGGGAAGATGCCCGCCACGGTGCAGGCGCCCCGCGACAAGGCGGAGTCGGCCCCGCCGTCGCGGACCCGCCGCCGAGCGGCGCGCCCGCGGTCGGACGAGGCCGGCCCGTCGGCGGCCGCGCTCCCGGGAGGCCCGCTGCCCGTGCCGGCGGCCCCCGTGCCGGCCCCGCACGCCCCCGTCCCTCCGCCCCCGCCGTCCTCGTCGCCGAGCCCGGTGCCTGCGCCGGGTCGCGGGCCGGGTATCGACGACGACCTCGACATCACGCGCGAGCGACCGCCGCTCCGGGCCGGCGCCCCGCGTCGCCGCTCCCGCTCGGACCGCTTCACGTCGCGACCGGAGGTCGACGGGCCGGCGTCGGACCTCGGGCGCCCGGACCTCGGCGAGGCGTTCGCGGAGGTCGCCGCCCCCGCGTTCGACCTGCCGGTGCCGGAGCCGCGCTGGTCCGGCGTCGAGGACGACCTGCCCCGCCTGCAGGTGCCGCCGCTCGAGCCGCCCCGCCTGCGCACGCCGCCGCCGGACCCGCTGGAGACCGGCTGGACGCCCGCCCCGCACGAGCACGGCTACGACCCGCTGACGTCGCCGGTGCCGCCTGCGCCGGAGCCGATCGCGCCGTCCGGGCCGTGGGCGCCGCCGCCCGCCGCGATCGACGACGAGGTGGACCCGGACCTCGTCGCGCTGGCCGGCACGCTGGTGCACCCCACGACGATCGTGTGGTCACGTCCGCGGCGCCGCCAGCACTTCGAGGCGGTGCTGCACCAGGACGGCGCCATCCAGCTGGCCGACGGCTCCCGCTACTGGCACCCCGACCACGCGGCGTCCGCGGCCTCGGGCTCGCCCACCGCCGACGGGTGGAGCGTGTGGCGCCTCGGCGCCCAGGGGCCGACGCTGCTGGACGCCTTCCGGCACCGCTTCGCCTGAGCCCCCGGGGGTCAGGGCAGGACGACGATCTTGCCGGTCTGCTCGCCGGCCGCGAGGCGGGACAGGCCCTCGCCGACGCGCGCGAGCGGCACGACGGAGTCGATGACGGGCCGCACCCCGGTGCGGGCGACGAACCGCACGAGGGCGGCCAGGTCGTCCCGGGACCCCATCGTCACGCCCTGCACGCGGATCTCGTTGAAGAAGACGCGGGTGAGCTCGGCGGGCGGGGCGTCGCCCGACGTCGCGCCGCAGACGACGATCGTGCCGCCGGGTCGCACGGAGCGCACGGAGTGCGCCCAGGTGGCCTGGCCGACGGACTCGATCACCGCGTCCACGCGGGCCGGCACGCGGGCGCCCGTCTCGACGGCGTGCGCGGCGCCCAGCTCCAGCGCGCGCTCCCGGCGCTCCGCGGAGCGCGAGGTCACCGTCACCTCCAGGCCGGCCGCGGCGCCGAGCACGATCGCGGCGGAGGCGACGCCGCCGCCCGCGCCCTGCACCAGCACCCGGTCGCCGGGGGCGAGTCCGGCGGCGCCGAACAGCATCCGGTAGGCGGTGAGCCAGGCCGTGGGGAGGCACGCGGCCTCCTCGAACGACAGGTCGTCGGGGAGGGGCACCAGGTTGTGGATCGGCACCGCGACGTGCTCCGCCAGGGTGCCGGGGTAGTGCTCCGACAGCAGGGTGCGGCGCTCGGTCGGCCCGACGCCGTGCCCGTCGGCGCCGATCACGCCGTGCAGGAGCACCCGCGTGCCGTCCGCGGCGGTGCCCGCGGCGTCCGTGCCGAGGATCATCGGGAGCTGCTCGGGCCGCAGGCCCACGCCGCGCAGCGACCACAGGTCGTGGTGGTTGAGCGTCGCGGCGCGCACGCGCACCGTGGTCCAGTTCTCCCGGGGCTCCGGTGCGGGCCGTTCGCCCACCTCCAGGCCGTCGAGGGGGGAGTCGGGCGAGAACCGGGCGACGGTGGCGGCGAGCATGCGTCCCAACCTACTGGTGGTCGTCCCTCGCACGCGGACCCCGGAGGCCTGACCTGGAGGCCGGACCTGGAGATGCCCTAGGTTGTCCGCCATGCCTACAGGTGGGGTCGAGGAAGAGCTGGCCGCGGCGCGCGCGGCCGTCGTCGAGCACGCGCAGCAGTCCGCACGTCGTCAGGTCGCCGGCCGGGAGCTCGCCGCGGCGGAAGAGGCCCTGATCGCCGCGCGGGCCTCGCTCGCCGACGAGACGGCCGACGTCGCGCGGCTGGAGTCCCTGAGCCTCGTGCGGGTGTGGGCGGGTCTGCGCGGTGACCGCGCACAGCGGCTCGACGCCGAGCGCGCCGAGCAGCAGGCGGCCGAGTACGTCGCTGCGACGGCGCAGGCGCGCCGGGACACGGCGGAGCGCGAGCTGCGCGCCGTCGACGCCGGTCTGTCCGCCCTCGGCGACGCGCAGGCCCGGTGGCGCACCGCGCTCGCGGCGAAGGAGGAGTGGGTGCGCGGCGCCGGCGGCCCGGGAGCGGCCGAGCTCGCCGCGGTGGCCGAGCAGGTGGGCGGGTGGCGCGCCCAGCAGGTCGAGGTCGGTCAGGCGGAGGCGGCCGCCGAGCGGGCCGCGCGGGCGCTGGCCGCGGCGGAGGGGGAGCTGCGCAGCGCCGACGGCTGGTCCACCTACGACACGTTCTTCGACGGCGGCATGGTCGCGAGCATGGTCAAGCACGACAAGATGGACCGCGCCGCGGGCCTGCTGCGCACGGCGGACGCGGCGCTGCGGCATCTCACCGTCGAGCTGGGCGACCTCGGCGAGCAGGGGGTCGGCGGGGTCGGCGTCGACGGGCTCACCCGCACGCTCGACGTCTGGTTCGACAACATCTTCACCGACTGGTCGGTGCGGAACCGGATCGCCGAGGCCCGCGACCGCGTGGCAGCGGCGGGCCGCGCCGTCCACGAGGTCCGGCAGCGTCTCGCCGAGCGGTCCGCGGCCGCCGACGCCGAGCTCGCGGCGCTCGCCGCCCGGCGGGAGAACCTGCTCGTCGCCTGACCGGCGGCCCGCCGACCCGGCGGCATCCCGACCCGGCGGTCAGGGCGCGCCGACGTCGAACATCCAGGTGATGCCGTACCGGTCGGTCACCTGGCCGTAGAAGTCGCCCCACGGCGCCTTGTCGAACGGCATCGCGTCCGTGCCGCCCTCGGCCAGCTTCGCGTACGCGCCGGCGACGTAGTCGTAATCCTCGGGGCCGCCGGTCAGCGCGACGGTGACGCCGCTGGTGGGCGCGACGTACGGCATCATCGAGCCGGTGTCGGCGGCCATGAGGACGAGGCCGGACGGCGTCTCGAGCTGGCCGTGCATCACGAGGTCCTTGTCGGCGTCCTCGATCGGCATGCCGGCGTCCGCCGGCATGTCGCCGAACCTGCTGAGGTCGAGCTCGCCGCCGAGCACCGACCGGTAGAACTCCAGGGCTTCCGCGGCCTGGTCCTTGAAGCTGAGATACGGGGTGAGCCGGACCATGGTGCCTCCAGCAGCGCTGCGGGGTGGCTGGCCGCGCGGGTCGGCGGCCGCCCACCACGCTAGGCGCGGCCTCCGACACCCGCACCGCGATGGCTCCGGCCGGGCGGAGGTTCACCCGTCAGAGCATCTCCAGGGGCGCGGGTCCGCGCGGCGGCGGGAAGGCGGCGTCGAGCTCGGCGAGGTCCTCGGCGCCCAGGCGCAGGTCGCGCGCCGCGGCGTTCTCGCGCACGTGCTCGGCGGACGCGGACCGCGGGATGGCGACGACGCCCTCGCCCGCCAGCACCCACGCGAGCGCGACCTGTGCCGGTGTGGCGCCGTGCCGCCGGGCGACCTTCCGCAGCGCGGGGTCGCCGAGGATGCGCCCCTGCTCCACCGGCGAGTACGCCATGGTCGCGACGCCGCGCTCCCGGAGGAAGGGGAGCAGGTCGTGCTCCGGGCCGCGACGGGAGAGGTTGTAGAGCACCTGGTCGGTCTGGCACGCGCTGCCCAGCCCGCCGGCGACGCCGTCGAGCTCGAGCAGGTCGTCGACGTCGAGGTTGCTGACGCCCCAGCCGAGCACGTCGCCCGCCCGGACCAGCGCGTCGAGCGCGGCCGCAGTCTCCGCGAGCGGCACCCCGCCGCGCCAGTGCAGCAGGTAGAGGTCGAGACGGTCGGTGCCGAGCCGTCGCAGGCTGGCCCGGCACGCCTCCACGGTGCCGTGCGCGTCCGCGTTCCACGGGTACACCTTGCTGACCAGGACGACGTCGTCGCGATGCCCGGCCACGGCCTCGCCCACCAGCTCCTCGGCCGCACCCTCGCCGTACATCTCGGCGGTGTCGATCAGGGTGAGCCCCAGGTCGAGGCCGGTGCGCAGCGCGGCCAGCTCGTCGGCGCGGCGGGACGGAGTCTCGCCGAGGAACCAGGTGCCCTGGCCGAGCGCCGGCACGGTGCGCCCGTCGGGCAGGGTGACGGTGTCGCTCATCCCTCGATCATGCCGTTCGTGCCACGACGGCGCCCAGGTGTCGTCCGTCAGCCGGCGTCGTCCTCGTCCACGCCGTCGTCCAGACCGTCGTCCAGGCCGTCGATGCTCGCCCCCGCGAGGAAGTCGGCGACGATCGGCCCGAGCTGGTCGAACTCGATGAGGAAGCCGTCGTGCCCGTAGTCGGAGGTGACGATGCGCAGCGGCTCCGCCCCGGGCATCCACGCCGCGATGCGGCTCGCCTGCTCCGGCGGGAACAGCCGGTCGGAGTCCACCGCCACCACCAGCGCCCGCGAGGTGATCTGGGACAGCGCCGACTCGACGCCGCCGCGGTCGCGCCCCAGGTCGTGACTCAGCATCGACTCCGTGAGCACCAGGTAGGAGTTGGCGTCGAACCGGCGCGCGAGCTTGTCGCCGTGGTGGTCGAGGTACGACTGCACGGCGTACCGGCCGTCCTCGAGCGGGTCCTCGCCGCCCTGCGGCAGCCGGCCGAACCGCACGTCGAGCTCCGCCGCCGTCCGGTAGGTGGTGTGCGCGATCTGCCGGGCGATGGCGAGCCCGGTGTCCGGCCCGTCGCCGTCGGCGGCGTCGTAGTAGTCGCCGCCGCGCCACCGCGGGTCCGCGCGGATCGCGCCGAGCTGCGGGTGCGCCCAGGCGATCTGGTCGCCCGACGTCTGGGCCGTCGTCGCGATGGCGGCGATGCCGTCCACCGCGATCCCGGCCTCGGGGCCGAGCAGCGCCCACTCCAGCACGCGCAGCCCGCCCATCGACGCCCCGACGACGAGCGACCAGCGCTCGACGCCGAGCTGCCGGGCCAGCTCGATCTCCGCGGCGACCTGGTCGCGCGTGGTGATGCGGGGGAAGCGGGCGCCCCACGGCCGTCCGTCGGGGGCCGTGGACGCCGGGCCGGTCGTGCCCTGGCAGCCGCCCAGCACGTTGGGCGCGACGACGAACCAGCGGTCGGTGTCGATCGGGGCGCCGGGGCCGATCATGTCGGCCCACCAGCCGGCGGTCGGCTGGCCCGGCCCGGCGGGGCCGGTGACGTGCGCGTCGCCGGTCAGCGCGTGCAGCACGAGGACGGCGTTGGAGCCGTCGGGGGCCAGCTCGCCCCACGTCTCGTACGCGACCCGCACGTCGGGCAGCACGCCGCCCGCCTCCAGCTCGACCGCGCCGACGTCGACGAACCTCCGGTCGGCGGCAGGGCCGCCCTCGCGCCATGCGCCGGTGGCGGGAACCGGCGGCTTGACCCGGTCCCGCGAGACCGGCGTCGGGCGGACGGTGGGTGCGGCCTGGTGGCGGCCGCCCACCGACGGCACCGTGGCGGCGACGCCGCCACCGCACCGCGCGGAGGGGCCGGGAACCGCGGTCACGCGGCGGCCTCGTCGTCGGACGTCGAGCCGTCCGTCGCGCCGGCGAGGACGTCCGCCGCGGCGGCGAAGCCGAGCTCGAGGTCGGCGAGGATGTCCTGGATCCCCTCGAGGCCGACGGCGAGCCGCACCAGTGCCGGCGTCACGCCGGACTGCGCCTGCGCCTCCGGGGTGAGCTGCGAGTGCGTGGTCGACGCCGGGTGGATGACCAGCGAGCGCACGTCGCCGATGTTCGCCACGTGCGAGTGCAGCTCGAGTGCCGAGACGAAGGCGCGGCCGGCGGTGTTCGCCAGCCCCGGGTCGGCGACGTCGAGCTCGAACGCGACGACGGCGCCGGCACCCTTCGGGGCGTACTTCCGGGCGTTGTCGTGCCACGGCGACGACGGCAGGCCGGCGTAGTGCACGAGGCGCACGTCGGCGCGCTCCTCGAGCCACTCGGCCACGTGCTGCGCGTTGGACACGTGCCGCTCCACCCGCAACGACAGGGTCTCGAGCCCCTGGGCGAGCAGGAAGGCGTTGAAGGGTGCGACGGCGGGCCCGAGGTCGCGCAGCAGCTGGACGCGCGCCTTGAGCACGAACGCGAGGTTGGCGCCGAGCGCGGAGCCCACGCCGAGGTCGCGGGCGTAGACGAGGCCGTGGTAGCTCTCGTCCGGCTGGTTGAAGCCGGGGAAGCGCTCGGGCTGCGCGGCGTAGTCGAAGGTGCCGCCGTCGACGATGACGCCGCCGATGGCCGCGCCGTGGCCCCCGAGGTACTTGGTGGCCGAGTGCACGACGACGTCCGCGCCGTGCTCGATCGGGCGCACGAGGTACGGGGTGGCGACCGTGTTGTCCACGATGAGCGGCACGCCCACCTCGTGGGCGACGGTCGCGACGCCGGCGATGTCCAGCACGTCCGCGCGGGGGTTGGGGATCGTCTCGGCGAAGAACGCCTTGGTGGTCGGACGGGCCGCCGCGCGCCACGACCCGGGGTCGTGCGGGTCGTCGACGAACGTCGTCTCGATGCCCAGCCTCGGCAGCGTGTGGCGCAGCAGGTTGTAGGTGCCGCCGTACAGGCTCGGGCTGGCGACGACGTGGTCGCCGGCCTGGGCGACGTTGAGGATCGCGAGCGTCTCGGCGGCCTGCCCGGACGCGACGAGCAGCGCCCCGACGCCGCCCTCGAGGTCGGCGATGCGGGCCTCGACGGCCTCCTGGGTGGGGTTGCCGATGCGCGTGTAGATGGGGCCGAGGTCGGCGAGCGCGAACCGGTCGGCGGCGACGTCGGCGCTGGGGAACTCGAACGACGTGGTCTGGTAGATCGGCAGCGCACGGGCGCCGGTGACGGGGTCCGGGGTCTGGCCGGCGTGGATCTGGCGGGTCTCGAAGGTCCAGCTGGAGGTCATGACGTGCTCCTGGGGCTCGGTGTCGGGCGCTGGTCGGGCTCGGTCGGCGGTGATCGGGCCGCGGCGGGAACCAGGAGGCCTGCGCGTCTGGGGCGGGCCGCGGCGGTCGGCTGCGCACGCGGAGCGGATGGCTGGGTCGACGAGCGGCCGCAGGCAGGCGAACGTGCGCGGTGGTCAGCGGCACATTCGACGGGTCATGCGGACGACCGTAGCCCGGCGGCGTAGCGGGCGACACCCACGTCTCGCCATTCGGGACCAGAATATGGACGGCGTGTCGCCTTGCTAGGCGCGTCGTGAACGCCCTCTCGGGTGGCGGTCCAGGTCGCCCGGGGCGAGTCTGGGCGAGGTTGCCCGGAGCGCGTCCGCGTCTGACGACGCGTCTGCCCAGGGAGGAGCAGAACATGCCTCGCACCCCTCGCACCCCTCGTGCCGCGAGGGTCACGTCGTGGCTCGCCGTCGCGCTTCTCGGCGGTGCGCCCGTCGTCGCCGGGGGTGTGGCGTGGGCGGAGCCGCCGTCCGACGACGACGTCGCGGCCGCGCACGCCGCGGCGGACGCCGCCGCGCTCGACGTGGCCGGAGCGCAGGCGCGGCTGGACGCGATCCGCGCCGGGCTCGGGCGTGCCGAGGCCGCCGTCCAGACCGCCGCCGAGGACTACGCGGAGGCCCGCGAGGCCGTCGCTGCCGCGAAGCGCGAGACGGCCGAGGCGCGGGAGCGTGCCGACCGTGCCCAGCAGGCCGAGGACGGCGCCCGCGGGACGCTCGCCGAGGCGTATCGCACCACGGCACGGGCGGACGAGGACGGCCTCGGGCCGTTCGGCGTCGTCACCGGGGCGCGCGACGTCGGCGACGTCGTGTCGACCGAGGCCGCGCAGCGCGCGGTGGACCGGAAGGTCGCGGGCGCGCTCGCCCGGCAGGCGGACGTGCGCTCCGCCGCGCGCAACGCCGACGCCCGCTGGCAGGCGGCCCGCGACGCGCAGCAGGAGGCCGGCGCGGCGGCGGCGGCCGCCTTCGCCACCGCGGAGCGCACCGCCGCCGACCTCACCGCCCGCACCGCGGCGGCCGAGGACGAGCGCGACCGCCTGTTCGCGCGGCTCGCGGACCTGCGCAGCACCAGCGTCGAGCTCGAGCGGCAGCGCGAGGCCGACCGCCAGCAGAAGGCCGCCGCCGCACGGGAGGCCGCCGGGCGGGATCGGGCCGAGGACACAGCGTCGTCGGGCACGTCCGACGGGACCTCCGACCGGACGGACCGGGACCCGCAGGCCGGGGCGGAGCCCGAGCGACCGCGGTCCGGAGGCGCGGGCGACGGCGCGCGGGCCGACGACGAGGGGGCGGCCGAGCCCGACCCGCAGCCGACGCGCGCCCGCGAGCCCGCCCCGGACCCGGCGCCGCGGCCCGAGCCCAAGCCGGACCCCAAGCCCGATCCGCCGCCGGTCAGCGGCGTCGGCCAGGGCACCGCCGCGCAGGGCAGCGAGGCGCTGGCCTGGGCGCGCTCGAAGATCGGCGTCGCCTACCAGTGGGGCGGCGACGGCAACCCCGGCTACGACTGCTCGGGGCTGACCTCGGGGGCGTGGAACGCCGCGGGCGTGTGGATCACGCGCACGTCGCGGTCGCAGTACCTCACGGTCGGCAAGGTCTCCTACGACCGGATGCGCCCGGGCGACCTCATCTTCTACGCCAACGACACGTCCGACCCGTCGACCATCCGGCACGTGGCGATCTACGCGGGCGGCGGCATGATGGTCGAGGCCCCGCGCCCCGGGCTGACCGTGCGCGAGACCCCGGTCCGCTGGGACGAGGTCATGCCGTACGCCGGCCGCCCCTGACCTGTTGTGGGTGGGATCGTGGCCCGTTCCTGCGCCGAAACAGGGCCACGATCGCACCCACAGCTGTCGGAGGGGCGACCTGGGTCGTGACGACCGACGACCTGCGGGCGACGCGGGTCGGCCACGGTGCCCGCGACGCTGACGGGCATGACCTCACGCACTCGCCTCCTCCTGGCCCTCGTCTCCTGCGCCGCGGCGTTGCTCGCCGGCGTGCTGCACCTGCGGGGCGCGCCGCCCACCGGCTACTCGGCGATCTTCGCGCCGCGCGGGGTGGTGCCCGTCGCCGCGACGGTGGCCCTCGTCGCGCTGGGCCTGTGCGTGCGGCGCCCGCGGGCCGGCGTGCCGCTCGGGTGGGTGGCGGTCGTGCTGCTGTTCTGGGGCTCGGGCGGGCTGGCGCTCGAGGGCTTCCGCGCGTTCTTCGCCGTCACGGGCGTCCCGGCGGGGCAGTTCGCCGAGGTCGACGTGCCCGGCATGACCGTGCGCGCGCTGTCGGCGCTCGCGGCGGTCACGACCGTCCTGACCACCGCGGACGTCGCGCGGGCGGCCCGCCCGGTCGCCGCGCCGGGCCGCCGGTGGCCGCGGTACGTTGCCCTGGCGATGTGCGTCCCGTACCCGTCGCTCAAGCTCTACTGGTGGCTCGGCGGCCCGGTCGGACGCCCTGAGAGCAGCACGGAGGGGGTGCCCTGGATGGAGGTCGCGCTGTTCGCCACCGGGGCCCTGGTCGTGCTCGGGCTGACGGGTCCGCGGGCCGTCGGCCGGCTGCGGCCCCTGCTGCTGGCGGCGGGCTGGCTCGGCTCGACCGCCGCGCTCACGATGGGCGCGCTCATGCTGTTCGGCACCCTCGGGCAGCTGCTCGGGCTGACCGCGGGCCCCGTGGACCTCAGCGCCGGCGCCATCACCGGGCTGGTGGCCCTGACGTACGGGAGCTGGCTCGCCGTCGGGGTGGCGCTGCTCGCCGCGACCCTGCACGCGCAGGACGGGCGACGCCCGGTCCATCCCGCCCGGACGGCCGCGGTGGGCGCCGGATGACGCCCGTGCCCTCCCGCGGCGACGTCGTCCTCGCCGCGGTCGCCGCCGTCGCGCTCCTGCCCGCCACGGCCGTGATCGCGGTCCGCTCCCTGCCCGCGGGGACGGCGACGGCGCTGGTGGCGCTGGCCGCGGTGGCGCACGTCGCGATCGCCTGGCGCCGCGCGGCGCCGGTCGCCTCGCACCTGCTGGTGCTCGCCGCGCTCGCGGGCCAGCTCGCGCTGACCGGCCTGTTCCTGCTGCTGCCGTCGGCCCTGCTCGTCTGGCTGTCCGTGGCCGCGTGCGCGGCGTGGTCGGCGCGACCGTGGCTGCCCGCCGCGACGGGGGTCGCCGGGGTGGCCGCGGCGGTGCTGCGGTACGCGGACGACCCCGCCGTCCGCGGGTCCGGCTTCGGCCCCGCCCCGTGGCTGCTGGGCCTGCTGCTGCTCGCGCTCCTCGCCGCGTCGTGGGCAGCGGGCCTGGTGCGGCGCGCGCAGGACGCCGCCCGACGGGCCGCCGAGGAGCGGCATGCCGCGGTGGCCGCGGAGCAGGACGCGTTCGCCGGCCGCGCGGCCCTCGCCGAGCGGGCGCGCATCGCCCGCGAGATGCACGACGTCGTCGCGCACTCCCTCGCGGTGGTGGTCGCGCAGGCGCGCCTCGGGCGGGCGGCGCCGGACCGCGCCCAGGAGGCGCTCGCGGCGGTCGAGGAGGCCGGCCGCTCGGCGTCGGGCGAGCTGCGGGGGCTGCTGCACGTGCTGCGTGCGGGGGACGGCGCCCCGTCGGGCCCGGCGCCTGGCGACGCCGCACGGCACGATGCCCTTGCAGGGGCTGCGCCGGCCCCGGGCCTGGACGACCTGCCCGCCCTCGTGGCGCGGGTGCGCGCGGCAGGCCGCGCGGTCGACCTCGACGTCGCGGGGGAGCCGCAGCCCCTCGGCCCCGCCGCCCAGCTCGCCGTCTACCGCGCGGTGCAGGAGGCGCTCACCAACACCGCGCGGCACGCCGGCCCGGGCGCGGTGTCCCGGGTGGCGCTGACCTGGCGCGACGAGGGGCTGGAGGTCCTGGTGGCGGACGACGGCGGCACCGAGCGTATGGACGGGGAGCACCAGGGCGACGGAATGGGTCTGCGAGGGATGCGCGAGCGTGTGGAGGCGGTCGGCGGCCGGCTCGAGGTGCGTCGCGGCGACGGCTGGGCGGTCGTGGCGACGCTGCCGGCCGGCCCGGGACGGGCGGAGGAGGCGTGGTGATCCGGGTGCTGGTGGCCGACGACCAGGACCTCGTGCGCGCGGGGGCCGTGGCGGTGGTGGACGCGGCGCCGGACCTGACGGTCGTGGCGGAGGCGGCCGACGGTGCCGCCGCCGTCGAGGCGCAGCGCCGCCATCGTGCGGACGTCGTGCTCATGGACGTGCGGATGCCCGTGCTCGACGGCATCGAGGCCACCCGGCGGCTGGTCGCGGGCGCCACGGACGGGTCGCTGCCGCCGTGCCGCGTCGTCGTCCTCACGACGTTCGACCTGGACGAGTACGTCTACGGCGCCCTGCGGGCCGGGGCCAGCGGCTTCCTGCTCAAGGACGCGCCGACGCACGACCTGCTCGCCGCGGTCCGCACCGCCCACCGGGGCGACGCCGTCGTCGCGCCGTCCGCCACCCGGCGCCTGCTGGCGCAGGTCGTGCCGCGCCTGCCCGACGTCGCCGCCCGCGAGGCCGCGGCCGCGGCCCTGTCGGAGCGCGAGCTCGCGGTCGTGCGGCTGCTCGCCGAAGGGCTGTCGAACGCGGAGATCGGCCTGCGGATCTTCGTCTCCGAGGCGACCGTCAAGACGTACGTCGGCCGGATCCTCGCCAAGCTGGACCTGCGCGACCGCGTCCAGGTGGTCGTCTGGGCGTTCCGCACGGGCCTCGCGGACGCCTGACCGGTCAGTCCTGGTCCGGGGCGGGCCAGACCATCGTCAGCTGGTGCGCCCGCCCGCCGTCCGCGAGCCGCAGCCCCGGCACCGCGGGGGTGGCGCCGTGCGGCACGAAGCCGCTGCGCGCGAAGAACCGCGCGGCGCGCTCGTTCTCCACGAGGGTCTGCAGGTACGCACCCGGCACGCCGGCGTCGCGCACGTGCGCCTGGAAGGCGGCCATGAGCCCCTGGGCGAGCCCGGTGCCGCGGCCCTCGGGTGCCACGTTCACGTGCAGGTGGGCGGGCCAGCGTGGGTCGTCGATCTCCCCTGCGGCGGCCTCGCCGGCGCGCTTGTCCCGGGCGCCGTCGCGCAGGCTGCGGGCGAAGAACGGCATCGAGCGGGGGCGCAGCACCACGAGGTGCCGCGAGATCGCGCGGACCATGCGGTCCTCCTCGCTCGGCACCGCGCCGCGCCCGAGCGACCCGGCGAGGTAGCCGACGAGGGCGCCGTCGGCCACGGCGACGAAGACCGACTCCGGCTCGTGGTCGAGGTACGGCGTGAGGTAGATGGCGGCCTCGGACGGCGCGTGCCGCCACAGCGCGCCGGTGGGGGAGCCGTCGCCGGCGCGCGCGAAGAGCGCGAGCAGCTCGTCACGGTCCGCGGCGTCGTACCGGCGGACGGTCCCCCCGGCGGTCACGGCCGGACCAGCACCTTGGTGGCGCGGCGCTCGTCCATCGCGGCGTACGCCTCGGCGACGTCGGCGAGCGGCAGCTCCAGGTCGAAGACCTTGCCGGGCACGATCGCGCCGGACAGGACGTCGGGCAGCAGCGTCTCCATGTAGCGGCGGGCCGACGCCATGCCGCCGCCGATGGTGATGTTGCGGTCGAACAGGCGTCGCACGCTCAGGTCGGGTCCGTGCGGCACCCCGACGAACCCGACCCGCCCGCCGCCGCGCACGACGTCGAGGGCGGTGTCCATCGACTGCTCGGTGCCGACGCACTCCAGCGCGGCGTCGGGGAGGTCCCCGTCGAGCAGGTCGCGCACGGCCGCGAGCCCTTCCTCGCCGCGCTCGGCGACGACGTCGGTGGCGCCGAACTCGCGGGCGAGGGCCGCGCGGTCGGCGTGCCGGCTCATGGCGATCACCCGCTCGGCGCCGAGCAGGCGGGCGCCGATCACGCCGGACAGCCCGACGGCGCCGTCCCCGACCACGACGACCGTGTCGCCGGCGGACACGCCCGCGGAGAACGCCGCGTGGTACCCGGTGGACATCACGTCGGCGAGGGTGAGCAGGTGGGGGACCAGCCCGGCGGCCTCGAGCTCGGCCTCCGGCCGCCCGACAGGGAACAGGGAGTGCTGCGCGAGCGGGATGCGCACGCGCTCGCCCTGGGCGCCGTCGACCGGGTTCCCCCAGCGGTCGGTGGAGCCGAAGCCGGTGACGAGGTCGCACGCCGCGGGGTAGCCGGCGCGGCACGCCTGGCACTCGCCGCAGCTCATGGTGAACGGGAGGATGACGAAGTCGCCCACCTGCGCGGACGTCACGTCGGCGCCGAGCTCCTCGACCACGCCCACCAGCTCGTGCCCGATGGGGCGCGGCCTCTTCACGGCGGAGACGCCGCGGTAGGGCCACAGGTCGGAGCCGCAGACGCAGGCGGCGACGACGCGGACCACCGCGTCGCCGGGGGTGAGGATCTTCGGGTCCGGGCGGTCCTCGACGCGGACGTCGCGGGGCCCGTGGATGACGGCTGCACGCATGGGCACACGGTAGACCGCTCCGACGTCCCTCGGCTGCCCGGCGACGTTCATCCACAGGTCGCTGGTCTCCGACCCCGCGTGCCGCTACCTTTCAGCCAACAACGAGAGAACGGGCTGCTCATGCACGGTGCACGACGTCGGGTGGTCGCGACGGTCACGACGTGGCTCGTCACCCTGGGACTGGTCGTGACGGGGGCGCTGGCACCCGCGGCGGCCGTCGCGGAGGGGGAGTCGTCCACGACGGTCTCGGTGCCGCACGCGCGGTGGTGGCTGGGCGAGGAGGTCACGGCCGACGTCGCCGTCCTCCACGACGGGGCGGACGCCGAGGGCTACCTCGTCGCGAGGGTCGACGGCCACCTGGCGGGCGACGCGGTGGCGCTCGCAGGGGGTCACGGGACCGTGACCCTCCCGGTGCGGGGCATCGAGGTCGGCGAGCACCTGCTGGAGGTCACGCACCGCCAGGTCGGCAACCCGGAGCCACTGTCCGTGGGCTCCGTCGCCTTTCGCGTGGACCCGCCCGCGCGTCCGGTGATCCCGGGGTCGCGCGTCTACGGAGACCCGGCGGACGTCCGGGTCGACCTGACCGGGACGGACCGGCCCCGGTCGGGCGAGATCACGCTGGCCTCCGAGACGGGGCTGGTCCTCGGGGCGGCGGCTCTGGTCGACGGCGTCGCGGACGTCCGCGTCCCCGGCACGGGGCTCGCGCCGGGGCGCACGTACCGGATGACCCACCGTGACGCACCGGGCGGGACGGTGATCGGGACCTGGGTCGTCGACGCGAACGTCACGAAGCGGCCTGCGACGCTCACCGTCCAGACGTCGTCGACGTGGCGGGTCGGTCAGACCGCGACCGTGACGGTGAAGGCGACCACGGACTTCGGGCCGGTCACCGGGAGGGTCGACGTCCGACGGTGGATGGCGGGCGGCAGCACGGGCTCCCTCGGAGTGGTGACGCTGCGGGACGACGGTACGGCGACGGTGAAGGTCGACCCCGACCGCCTGGGCATCGGCACCGACCGGCCGGTCTTCGTCGTCCTCGACAGCGCGGGGTGGACGGCACCGACGGTGCGGCGTGACGTGTCGGTGAAGCCTCGCTACCAGACGTGGGTCGACGTCGACACCCGGGAATACCCCGTCCCGTGGCGGTATGGGACGGCCCGGCGGGTGTACTTCTCGGTGGCCTCGGAGACCGGCGCTCGGCTCGACGGGAAGGTCACGCTCGCCAAGGGCTCGCGGACGCTCGGCACGGTGCGCGTCGTGGACGGCAAGGGGTCGCTCCTGGTGGGGGGCACGGCCTTGGCTCCGGGCTGGCACAGCCTCGATGCCGACTTCACGCCGACGTCCACCAAGTACGACACGGGCTGGTACGGCGTGCGCGTCCACGTGGAGAAGGCACGGCCGAGCGTGCGGCTGACGATGCCGACGACGCGCTACCGGGTGAAGGCGAACCTCGGGAGGTCCGAGCCGGGCACGGTGCGGGTGCGCACCACCGGGATGCCGGAGCGCGGCCGGCTGGTGCTGGAGACGCGCAGCCCGCGGGCGAAGAACGCCGGCTGGCGCACGCGGTGGGCCACGGACTGGGTGCTGACGACGAGCGACCGCGGGGTGCAGCGCGTCAAGGTCCCGGCGACGTACCTCCGCACCGCGGACGGGAGGCGAGGCAAGGTCTACCTGCGGTTCCGGTACGTGCCGTCGGACTCGGCGCACGTCGCGACGGTCGTGTCACCGAGGGTGACGATCACGCGCTACTGACGCAGGGACGACGACGGCGCCGCACCCGGTGGGGTGCGGCGCCGTCGTCGTGCGGTGCGGACGGTCAGTGACCGTCGTAGTAGCCGGTGTCCTTGGCGCGCTGGAACGAGCGCTCGATCTCGGCCTCGGCGTCCGCGCGGCCCACCCAGTGGGCGCCCTCGACGGACTTGCCGGGCTCGAGGTCCTTGTAGACCTCGAAGAAGTGCTGGATCTCCAGGCGGTGGAAGTCGGAGACGTCGTCGATGTCCTGCCGCCACGCGGCGCGCTGGTCGCCCAGGGGCACGCAGAGCACCTTGTCGTCGCCGCCGGCCTCGTCGCGCATGCGGAACATGCCGAGCGCGCGGCAGCGGATCAGGCAGCCGGGGAACGTGGGCTCCTCCAGCAGCACGAGCGCGTCCAGCGGGTCGCCGTCCTCGCCGAGGGTGCCCTCGATGAACCCGTAGTCGTCCGGGTAGCGGGTCGAGGTGAAGAGCATGCGGTCGAGGCGGATGCGACCGGTCTCGTGGTCGACCTCGTACTTGTTCCGCTGGCCCTTCGGGATCTCGATCGTGACGTCGAACTCCACTGTTCCTCCATGCTCGGGACGTGCTCGGGGAGATGCTTCGGACATGCTCGCTGCGGGCATGCTCGGTGCGGACGCCCTGTCAAAGTGTGCCATGCGCGAGCGTGCCCGCCCGGTGCGGTGCGGCGGCGTCGAACCGCTGACGGACGTGGGAAGATACGCACGGAGCGCGCCACGGGATCCGGGTTGTGACGATGCT